>LHCFC01400__coassemble_1401_pt1 | contig 84213 bp, 64 predicted proteins | sample LHCFC01400__metabat2_low_PE_055 | metagenome-assembled genome bin LHCFC01400 | reverse complement strand
TGGGCAAGACCCTCATTGCCATCACCAACCTTCCCCCCCGGAAGATGATGGGCATTGATTCCTGCGGCATGATTATCTCCGCCGTCCACCACGAGGAAGGCGTAGAGAAGCTCCACTGCCTCATGGTAGACCCCCACATCCCGGCAGATGCGAAATTGTACTAATTCAAAAGGGCAGTCCTCCATGGGACTGCCCTTTTTTGAAACCTGTAAGAGGTGAAAGCTATGGAACTGTTGGAAGTGAAAGAAAACAAAAAAGCCTTTCTGGATTTGCTCCTTCTGGCGGACGAGGAGGAAGCCATGGTTGACCGCTATCTGGAAAAAGGCACCATGTATCTTTTGGTGGAGAATGGGGTCAAGGGAGAGTGTGTGGTTCTGGATGTGGGAGACGGCACGCTGGAAATCAAGAACATCGCCGTAGCCCCCGCCTTTCATCGACAGGGATACGGCAAGGCCATGGTGGACTTGCTGGAACAGAAATACCGGGGAAAATATACCCGCCTGCAAGTGGGCACCGGCGACAGCCCCGCCACTCTGGGCTTCTACAAAGCCTGCGGTTTTACCCCCTCTCATACCGTCCCCAATTTCTTCACCGAAAATTACTCCCACCCCATCTATGAGGACGGCGTACTGCTCCGGGATATGATTTACCTCCAAAAGCCCCTACCTGCCGGGCACCCATAGGCTCCCTTGCCAAAGGGACGGCGTGCCGCCGCTGTCAATTCCCACGGTGGCCTTCTACGTATCGTTACTTCCCTGACCCACCCGGTATCGATACCGGGCAAAAAAGGCTCCCTTGCCAAAGGGAGCTGGCGCCGGAGGCGACTGAGGGATTCACAGCAAGCACTTCCCCAAAAGCACAAACCCATGTGGAAAGGCACTATCCCATAGCTCCCTCCGGGAGGGAGCTGTCACCGCAGGTGACTGAGGGAGCCATCGGGCAGTAAGCTGACGGTTTACTTATGGGGTGGTACTTGCTGATGGTTATCGACACCCTGTGATAAGAGAAGGTAATGGGACAGCCCCGGGGAGGCACCATCTCCGGCAGTCCAATGGGCTTTGTGCCCGCTGGCTCCCTCCGTCTTGGGGCTGCGCCCCAAGCCACCTCCCTCCCGGAGGGAGGTATAAACGGAAGCCTTCCGCACGGTTACGATACCTGGCGGTTTTAGGGAATCGGTAAGAGGGAATTGGGAATAGGTTCCGTAGGCGTTGCCTACGGAATCCCCCCATATTCTCCCAAAAAGAGATTGCCTTTTTCCCCTTTATGGCGTATGCTGGTGTCAAGAAAACCAGGAGGTGTCATCCATGAACCCGCACATCACCGGAAAACGGATTGCACAAAAACGAAAAGAAAAGAATCTGACCCAGGAGCAGCTGGGGGAGCTTCTCCACGTGTCCAACAAGACCATTTCCAAATGGGAAACCGGCAGGTGTATGCCCGACTACACCCTGGTGGGCAGATTGTGCCGGGAGCTGGACATCACACCGGCTCAGCTTCTCACCGGGGAGGAACAGAGGGACGACGCCGGAGAGGCGCAGCTTCTGGACTTACTCCGCCGCACCCAGGCCCTGGAAAAACAGCGCTCAGGACTTTTTGGACTGGTGCTGATTGTGATGGGCATTTCCCTTATGACCGTTTCCCAGAACCTGGGGGGCTCCAGCTTCCGGGATTTTCTCTCCGGCCTGGTGCTGGGCCTGTCCGTGGGAGAAATGCTTGTGGGAATCTACCTCACCGCCCGGGCTTATCTGGGGCAGTAAGCCCGGTTCCCCCGCAACAAACGGTTGCTTGCAGGTGTGGTTTTTTCCTGCTATCCTATGCATAAGGAGGTGCTTTTCATGGACACAAAAAATGTAATCCATACACTGCGAACCCAGAAGGGATGGTCCCAGGATGAACTTGCAGAAAAGGTCTATGTGACCAGGCAGGCAGTTTCCCGCTGGGAAACCGGGGAAACAAGCCCTAACCCGGAAACGCTGAAATTGCTGTCCCGGCTGTTTGATGTCTCAATCAATACCCTTTTGGGCTCCCCCAGAAAGCTGATTTGCCAGTGCTGTGGTATGCCCTTGGAAGATTCCATCATCAGCAAAGAAGCAGATGGCAGTTACAACGAGGAATACTGCAAGTGGTGTTACGCACAGGGTAAGTTTACCTATGACAACATGGACACTCTGATAGACTTTTGTGCAGCCCACATGGCTGGGGAGAATTGGACAGAGGCGCAGGTGCGTGCCTATCTTTCCGATTTGCTGCCCAAATTGGCGCACTGGAAAAAGTAGCCCACCGACACACGCCCGGAAAGATATGACACTTGGGTTTGCGCCAGAACAAGTCCCGTCAGAAAAACCAGAATTGGAAACGGAACGGACGCTTTTGCGGAAAAGGGCTGGCAACCTGCCCCAAAAACCATTGCCTATTCCCTAACCCCATGGTATACTGAAAGAAAAAGGGGTTGTTCCTATGAAATTCAGGCTGTTGGTAAAATTGGGCGAGTTGATTTTAAGACAGGGGCTTTTAGAGGACAGGCCCCGGGCGGATATGTACCTGCCCCTCTGGCTGCCGGCCTTTGGCATTGCCCTGATTACCGGCGGCGTCTTTTTGGGGGTGCTGACGGTGTTCCGGTATACCCTGGTGGGGCTGGTGCTGTGTATTTGTTTCATCCCCCTGGGCATCGCCGCCATTTTGTGCTGGCGGAACCAGACCATCGTGATTCTCACCCCGGACACCTTCCAGTACACCACCTTCCTGGGCCGAAAGCGGGTCTAACTCCTTTGCAGACATCCGGGCTGTAAAGCAGAACAGCGACTCTTTGACCCTGACTCTCACCACCGGCAAGGTCCACATCGAGTCCATCGCCATCCTGAGCCAGGCTCTGGTGGACCGGATTAACCGCCAGTTGGAAACGGCAGAGCCGTAAAAAAAGCCTCCCCGGAACCGAACCGGGGAAGCCATGTTTGCAAATATTTCCTATAGACTTACCGGGTCAGCTGACTGCACAAGCGGCACAAAGCTTCCGTGTCCGCCCGATAAGTCTCACCGCCCATCCACATATGCCCATCCTGGCTCAGGTACAGGCTTACCCCTCCTGTGGAGATGTAATAGCAGGTGTCCGGCATTGTCTGGGGCTGGAGGGTATGGGAGTACCGGAGGGCTTCCAGCCCCTCCTGAAGGGCGGAAAATTCCTCGTCCGTGGTTAAAATGGTCCTGGAAACCGTCTCTCCCGTGGGTAGCGCCGCATAATTTTCCACCGTCACTCCCTCTTCCATCCCCACCACCGTGATGGTTTCTCCAATGGGAGGGAGGGAGTGTTCCCAGGTAAAGAAGATGCCCAGTCCGGTGCCAAGGAGCAGCACCGCCCCCAGGCACAGCCATTTGATAAAATTCCTTTTCACAAAAAGACCTCCTTTTTGGAAAAGTATAGGGGAAGCGCGTAAAATCCGAAAGCATAACTTTGTAAAAAGTGGAGCAAGCCGCCGCCCCAGGGAAATTTTCCTATTCTTCTGATGGTTTTTCCCCACTTCCCTCTTGTAAAATATGGATTTTTGCCGTATACTATGGTAATACTGTAACGGCAAGAAAGGGATACTATCATGGAACTGATTTCTGTTCGTGCGCTATTTAAGGACACCGATGCCTACATAGGCAAGAAGGTGACGGTTGGCGGCTGGGTGCGCTCCATCCGTGCAAGCAAGCAATTTGGCTTCATCGTCCTGAACGACGGCACCTACTTCACCCCGGTGCAGGTGGTCTACCACGACACCATGGAAAATTTCCAGGAGATTTCCAAGACCAATGTGGGTGCAGCCCTGATTGTGGAGGGAACCCTGGTTGCCACCCCCGAGGCCAAGCAGCCCTTTGAGATTCAGGCGGACACCGTCACCGTGGAGGGCGCTTCCACCTCTGACTACCCCCTGCAGAAGAAGCGCCACACCCTGGAGTTTTTGCGGACCATGACCCATCTGCGGCCCCGGACCAACACCTTCCAGGCGGTTTTCCGGGTGCGGAGCCTCATCGCCTACGCCATCCACCAGTTCTTCCAGGAGCGGGACTTCGTGTACGTCCACACTCCCCTCATCACCGGCTCCGACTGTGAGGGCGCCGGCGAGATGTTCCAGGTGACCACCCTGGATCTTGCCAATGTGCCCAAGACCGAGGACGGAAAGGTGGACTTCACCCAGGACTTCTACGGCAAGCCCACCAACCTCACCGTGTCCGGCCAGCTCAACGGCGAGACCTTCGCCATGGCCTTCAAGAACATCTACACCTTCGGCCCCACCTTCCGGGCGGAAAACTCCAACACCACCCGCCACGCTGCGGAGTTCTGGATGATTGAGCCGGAGATTGCCTTCGCTGACCTGGGTGACGATATGCGTCTTGCTGAGGACATGATCAAGTATATCATCGCCTACGTGCTGGAGCACGCTCCCGAGGAGATGGCTTTCTTCAATCAGTTTGTGGATAAGGGCCTGCTGGAGCGGCTGAACCACGTGCTGAGCTCCGACTTCGGCCACGTGACCTACACGGAAGCCATTGAGATTCTGGAAAAGCACAACGACCAGTTTGCTTTCCCGGTGCACTGGGGCAGCGACCTGCAAACCGAGCACGAGCGGTATCTGACGGAAGTGGTATTCAAGAAGCCGGTATTCGTCACCGACTACCCCAAGGAGATCAAGGCTTTCTATATGAAGCTGAACCCGGACGGCAAGACCGTGGCTGCCATGGACTGCCTGGTGCCCGGCATCGGCGAGATTATCGGCGGCAGCCAGCGTGAGGACGACTACGAGGTTTTGAAGAACCGCATTGAGGAGCTGGGCATGAAGCCGGAGGATTACGACTTCTACCTGGATCTGCGGAAGTACGGCACCGCCCGCCACGCCGGATTCGGCCTGGGCTTCGAGCGCTGCGTCATGTACCTCACCGGCATGGGCAACATCCGCGACGTTCTCCCCTTCCCCAGAACCGTAGGCAACTGCGACCTCTAAGCGGCCGGGGTGCCCCCGGGGGCAATTTCGCACGGTGGCTTTCTACGATTCGTTACTTCCCTGCCCCACCCGGTATCGGCGGCGCACCCAAAGGCTCCCTTGCCAAAGGGAGCTGGCGCCGAAGGCGACTGAGGGATTCACAGCAGGCACTTTTCAAAAGCACAATCCGTTGTGAAGCGATACGCACCCATAGCTCCCTCCGGGAGGGAGCTGGCACGGCGCTAGCCGTGACTGAGGGAGCCAGCGGGCGGTAAGCTGACGGTTTGCTTATGGGGTGGTACTTGCCGGTGGTTATCGATACCCAATGGTGTTTTTACCCAGCTTTTTCCTACAATCGGCATATAAAATGTGACAGTCTTGGGGAGGTACCATCCCCGGCAGTCAAACGGGCTTTGCTCCCGATGGCTCCCTCCGTCTTGGGGCTGCGCCCCAAGCCACCTCCCTCCCGGAGGGAGGTATAAAAAACCTGCTGCAAACCCCTCGTTTGCAGCAGGTTTTTTCTTTATGCAATGCGCTTTGCTACGATTGCCAGACGGCCGTTGGTCTGGGAGTATTCGCAGGTGGACAGGCAGATGAGCTTGTCCCCGTAGACGGCGGTCTTGCCGGTGTCGAACATCTCCAGGGAGTGGCAGGTCTCGATAAATTTATTAAACTCCTCCTCATTGGCGGCGTTTACAAACTGGTTATACACAAAGCCCTTCCCCTTGGTGGCGGTGGTGCGGAACACGCAGATAATCTCGTAGGTGTGGTGCTCCTTCATGGTGTCGAACTGGATAATCTGGTGCTGCTTGTAGTATTCCTCATCCTTGTAGGACTGGAGGCTGCCGAACATGGACTTGTCCCGCATCCAGTGGCCGTAGATGGTGATGTTGTCCGTAGGCTCGTACACGTCGCAAGCCTCTTCAATATACAGACAGCCGTGGTTGTTGTTCTCCCGGTTGAAATCCCGGTACAGATAGTAGTTCTCCACCTCCGGCATATGCATCACCGGATAGTTCACCGGGGTGCCGTCAATGCGGATCCAGCCCACGGTGTGGCTGTTCAGCTCGTACACATCCGCATACTCCCGCAGCACCATTTCCTTCTCCCCGGTGTCGGAGTTGGTGACCTCCACCAGAGAATCGATGGTGATTCCCGGATTGGAAGGGTCCTCCGGGTTCTCCTCCCCGCCTTCCGAGGGCTGGGTGGCATTGTCCACCATGCCTGCCAGGTTACCGTATAAATCCGCCGTTTTCTTGGATTCCAGCAGGTAGTCCACCAGGAAGTAGCCGCTGACCAGGAAGATGGCCGCAAAAATCACAATCAAGACATTGAGTATCCAACGCTTCATGGTATCACTCCTTTATCCCCTATGATACAAGGTTTCCGCCCAAAAGTAAAGGGAAACCCCCATGGAAATTGTAAATTCTTCCATGGATTTCGGGAAGCACTCCCCAAAAGAAAAACATCTGCTTGCCAGGCAGAGAATTTCGTGGTACAATGGCCCTATGCAAAATTCCGGGGAGGTTTCCCCAGAAAAGGAGAGCTAATATGATACCAAGAGAAGTATGCAGGCAGGTTCTGGAGGCAGCCGCCTCCACCGGTGCCGATTATGCAGAAATTTTTGCGGAAAACACCGTCAACCACTCCATTTCCATGATTGCCTCCAAGGTGGACTCCATTAAGGACGCCGTGGTGGCAGGCGCCGGCATCCGGGTCTACAAAGGCCTCAGGAGCGTCATGGCCTCCACCGTGGACACCTCTCTGGAGGGGCTTCTCCGGTGCGCTTACCAGGCCGCCCAGGCCCTGGGAGAGGGCACGGCGGAGATTTCCATTGTGCTGAAAGAGCGGCTGTTCGGAGACATCCACCCCATTGAGATCGTCCCCAGCACCGTGGGCAACGGGGAGAAGGTGGACATTCTGAAAGAGGGCTACTTTGCCGCCAAGGAATATGATCCGAAAATTTCCCAGGTCAGCGGAACCCTCCTGGATGTGGACCATCAGATTCTCATTGCCAACTCCGAGGGGGTTTACGCCCAGGATCGGCAGATTCGTACCCGCATTGCCATCAGCGCCGTGGCGGAGAAGGACGGCCAGACCCAGACCGGTTCCTGCAGCCCCGGACGGCGGATGGGACTGGAGATGTTCCGCACCATTGACCCCCGGGAAGTGGGCCGTCAGGCTGCCCGGCAGGCTGTGGTGATGGCTGGAGCCGGCTACTGCCCCGCCGGTGTCATGCCTGTGGCCATTGACAACGGCTTCGGCGGCGTCATCTTCCACGAGGCCTGCGGTCACTCCCTGGAGGCTTCCAGCGTGGCCTACGGTCAGAGCCAGTTCTGCGGCAAGCTGGGCCAGAAGATTGCCAACGAGAAGGTCACCGCCATCGACGACGGCACCATCCCCAACGCCTGGGGCTCCATCAACATCGACGACGAGGGAACCCCCGCCCGGAAGAATGTGCTGATTGAAAATGGCATCCTCAAGTCCTACATGATTGACAAGTTCAACGGACGGCGGATGGGCATGGAATCCACCGGCAACGCCCGTCGGGAGAGCTTCGCCTACACCACCACCTCCCGGATGACCAACACCTACATCGCCCCCGGTGAGGACTCCAACGAGGACATCATCGCCTCCATGGAGTACGGCCTCTACGCCAAGCAGATGGGCGGCGGCTCCGTGAACCCCGTCACCGGCGAGTTCAACTTCGCCGTTACCGAGGGCTATATGGTTCGGAACGGCAAGATCTGCGAGCCTGTCCGGGGCGCCAGCCTGGTGGGCAAGGGCAGCGAAGTCATTATGAACATCGACATGGTGGGTAAGGATATGCAGATGGGCCAGGGCATGTGCGGCTCCTCCAGCGGTTCCGTCCCCACCAATGTGGGCCAGCCCCTCATCCGGGTATCTTCCATTACCGTGGGCGGCAGATAAGGAGGCAAAACAATGGAATTTCAGGAATTTAAGAACCTTGTGACCCGGAAGGCTGAGGCCATGGGTCTGACCCATTATGAGCTGTACTATCAGGCGGAAGCTTCCACCTCCGTCAGCGCATTCCAGCACGAAATCAACGAATTTTCCTCCTCTTTGGAGGGCGGCGTGTGCTTCCGGTGCATTGTAAACGGCAAGATGGGCTACGCCTCCACCCAGGCGCTGACAGAAGCTGAGGCTTCCGCCCTGGTGGAGCGGGCTATGGACAACGCCGCCGCTCTGGAGGCAGAGGAGCAGGTATTCCTGGTGGAGGGCGGCAAGACCTACGCCCCTCTGAACCGGGAGCCCTATGCCCTCCCCGAGACCCAGGCTCTCATTGACACAGTGCTCTCCACCCAGGAGAAGCTCTACGCCGCCGACCCCATGGTGGTGGACGGCTGTGCCACCCAGGGTATCTCCCTGTCCATGAAAACCGCCATCTGCAACTCCCTGGGACTGGATGTGTCCTACGAGAACACCCTGTCCGCCCTGGTGGTGAACGCAGTGGTGTCCGACGGAGAGCAGATGGAGGACGACTACCAGATCAAGGTAGGAAAGCTGGACACCATGGACACCCAGGCTGTGGTTTCCAAGTCGGTCAATATTGCCAAGGAGAAGCTGGGCGGTCAGGTGCCGGATACGGCTGTGTGCCCCGTGGTATTCACCGGCGAGGCTATGAGCGACCTGCTGGCAACCTTTAGCGGCGTATTCTCCTCCGAGGCCGCCCAGAAGGGTCTTTCCCGGCTGGCAGGCCAGGAAGGGTCTGTCATTGCCGCCCCGGTGGTGACTCTGGTGGATGACCCCTTCTACAAGGACAGCCCCATGCCCATGCCCTTCGACGCTGAGGGCTACCCCACCAGCCGGAAAAATGTCATTGCGGGGGGCAAGCTGGAAACCCTGCTGTATAACCTGAAAACCGCCGCTGTGGCAGGAAAAACCACCACCGGCAACGCCTCCAAGGCAGGCTACGACGGCACCGTGGTGGTCAGCCCCTTCACCATGTACCTGGAAGCCGGGGAGTATTCCCAGGAGGATCTGCTGAAAAAGGCGGGCAATGGTGTGTGCATCACCTCTCTGGGGGGCCTTCACGCCGGAGCCAACCCCATTACCGGCGACTTCTCCCTGCAGAGCCAGGGCTATCTCATTGAAAACGGAGAAAAGACCGTCCACGTCAAGTCCTTCACCGTGGCAGGCAACTTCTACGACCTGCTGAAGAATATCACCGCCCTGAGTAGCACCGTGGAGCTTCCCCGTGCCTTCGGCAAAACCGCCTTCGGCTCCCCCTGGGTGCTGGTAGAGAACCTCTCCATCGCCGGCAAATAGCGCCGGGGTGCCCCCGGTGGCAATGCGCACGATAGCTTTCTGCGGTTCGTTACTTCCCTGACCCGCCCGGTATCGGCGGCTTGTCCGCCGGCGGGCAGTGCCCGGCGGCGAGTCGCCGCTGACAATTTCGCACGGTAATCTTCTGCGAATCGTTACTGCCCCTCCAGTGCCCGGTATCGGCGGCCTGTCCGCCAAACCTATTCCATAAATTCGCCCGGTATCGTTACCGGGTGGAAATAGAAGCGCAAACCAAAGCCCCCCTTGCCAAAGGGGGGTGGTTTTGCCGGAGGCAAAACCGGGGGGATTCCGAAGTTCGCAGGTTTCCACATGGGTTTGTGCTTTCGGAAAGTGCCTGCTGTGGAATCCCTCAGACACGGCGAAGGCCACCGGGGGCTCCCCGGCCGTGCCAGCTCCCTTTCACAAGGGAGCCTTTGCGGGCAGTGCCCGCAACCAGTTTCGCACGGCAGCTTTCTGCGTGTCGTTACTTCCCTGACCCGCCCGGTATCGGCGGCTGACCCAAAGTCCCCCTTTTGCAAGGGAGGCTTTCTTTTTATTCCTTGACTGCCCCTACCAGGAGCATCATGGGGCGGCGCATTTCGTCCCGCATACCGGGAAGGGACAGCATTTCCGCCGGGGGCTGGGGCTCCACCACATGGACCAGGCGGAAGCCCTTTTCCAGCAGGGTGTTCAGGTAGGTGGTCAGGGTTCTGTGATACTTTCCCACCTTTTCTCCCAGGAAAATGGCCTCCCGGTACCCTTCATAATAGTAGTTATCCACGGGAAAATGGAGGATTTTCCCATTTTCATCGTAGTACCAGTCCTGGCTTCCGTAGGCGGTGAACACCGGGTGTTCCACGGAAAAGACAAAGCTTCCGCCCGGGGTCAGCCACCGGGCAATCCGGGAAACCATCTGGGGGAAGTCCCGGACATAGTGAAAGGCCAAAGAGCTTAGCACAATGTCAAAGGAATCCTCCGGGAAATCCAGTTCCTCCATGGCAGCACACCGATACTCTATCCCCGGCCCGGCATTTCGCAGCCGGGCGGCCTCCAGCATTTTTTCGGAAATGTCCGTACCCAGCACCCGGACTGCCCCATGGTCCCGGGCATACTTGCAGTGCCAGCCGTAGCCGCAGCCCAGATCCAGCACCCGCTTCCCGGCAAAGTCCGGCAGGATTTTTTCCAGCTCCGACCACTCCCCGGCCCCTTCCAGGCCCTTTTGGGAACGGAGCATCTGGCTGTACTTTTCAAAAAATACCGGGTTGTCGTATTTGTTTTCTTTCATATGTTTGTCCTCCCAGACAAATCTCATTTCTTAGGAAACTCTGAATAAAGAGGCAAGAGCTGGTAGCGAGAGATTTTTCGTCAGACAAAAGAATGGAAAACGGCGGAATACTGTATGTATTTCCCGTTTTTCATTCTGCATGGATGGCGAAAAAGATCCGCTATCCAGCCGCAGACGATTTATTCAGAGTTTCCCTTATGTTGATTATAGCTCACGGGGGAAATTTTTCCACCGGAATTTGTTAAATTTTTCTTTCCCAACCGATTGACAATCCGGTAGGATTGGGGTAAATTGAGGGGAAATGAAAAGAAGGAGCATATCCATGTATACCCTTTTGCTGTGTCTAATCTATCTTGCCTTTATAAGCCTGGGGCTGCCGGACTCTTTGCTGGGGTCCGGGTGGCCGGTGATGCACCTGGAGCTGGGGGTCCCGGTGTCCTATATGGGCGTCCTTTCCACCATCATCTCCCTGGGCACCATTGTATCCAGCCTCTTTTCCAGCAGGCTTACCCGGCGGTTCGGCACCTCCGGGGTGACGGTCGCCAGCGTGTTCATCACCGCCGCCGCATTGCTGGGCTTTTCCGTTTCCGGGAATTTCCTTCTGCTCATGGTCTTTGCCGTCCCCTACGGACTGGGAGCCGGGGCCATTGACGCAGCCCTTAACAACTTTGTGGCCCAGCACTACTCCTCCCGGCATATGAGCTGGCTCCATTGCTTCTGGGGGGTAGGCACCATCGTCAGCCCCTTTGTGATGAGCCATGCCCTGACCCTGGGGGCCTGGAACCTGGGCTACCGGATTGTGGGCTTTTTGCAGCTGGGCATTGCACTGGTGCTGCTTCTGACCCTGCCGGTATGGAAGAAGGTTCCGGGACGAGTTTCGGAAGAGGAAAAGGCGGTGGGGATTCTGGAAACCCTGAAAATCCGGGGGGTTCCCAGTCTGCTGCTGGGCTTTTTCGCCTACTGTGCCATTGAGGCCACCGCCATGAACTGGGCCAGCACCTACTTTGTATCCGCCCGGGCTATCCCTCCGGAGCAGGCCGCCCGGTTTGCCTCCTTGTGCTACATCGGCATCACGGCGGGGCGGTTCCTGGGGGGCTTTGTGATGAACCGGCTGGGAGACCGGCGGATGATTGTGCTGGGGGCTTCCATTTTGTGCTGCGGCTGTGTCCTCCTGCTGATTCCCGGAAGCACCCCCCTGGCCTTTGCGGGATTTCTCATTATCGGCTTCGGCTGCGCCCCGGTGTACCCCTGTATTATCCACTCCACCCCCTACAACTTCGGGCAGGAGAACTCCGGGGCTATCATCGGCATTCAGATGGCTTCCGCCTACCTGGGCGCTACCCTCACGCCTTTGGCGTTTGGCGTACTGGGAAGAATTGCCGGGTTTTGGATTCTTCCCGTGTATCTGCTGGTCTTTGCGGCGCTGATGGTTTCTATGACGGAACGAACCTTCCGAATCACCGCAAAAAACAGAAAATAAAAAATGGTGCAGTCCCTTATTTGGGATTGCACCATTTTTATTGTCGAAAATTTCCGGCCATAATCCCAAGATACCCTTGGTATCCTATGAACAAAAGGAGGGATTGGGATGGCAAGGTTTGGAAAAATGCTGATTATAACCGCTGCGGCGCTGTTTCTTTGGGGCTGTTCCCCCCAGGAAGCCGCCCAGCCGCCCCATGTGGGGGTACAGATTCTGGTGCAGGACGAAAAGAATCGTCCCCTGCGCCAGTACACCCAGCCGGAAAAGCTCCAGAAGGTGCTGTTGAAGCTCCGCACCCTGGGCTATACCGGCCTGCCGGAAACCGACCCGGAGGGGCTTTCCGGGGAAACGCTCACGTTGCAGGTCCGCTTGGCAGACGGCTCTGACGCTGTCTATCAGCTGCGCCGGGGGCTGTACTTCCACCGGGATGACCGCCCCTGGAAGAAAATCGACCCGGAACGGGCTGCGGAGCTGGAAAGTCTTTTGCAAAATCTTCCCGGGGACGAACTCCCTACGGCGGCAGTTTTCCCCAGTCTGGGGAGAATTATCCCGGATTTTTCTTCTTAAAACCTTTCTTCCCGGCACTTCTGGCAGGTATCCCCGGCGGGGCGGAGGTGAAGCTCCTGGCTTTTAATGGTGACGGTGGTGCAGGGCGGGACAGACTTGGTGATGAACACGTTGGAGCCGATGACACAGCCCTGACCAATCACCGTCTCCCCGCCCAGCACCGATGCGCCGGCGTAAATGGTCACATCGTCGGCGATGGTGGGGTGACGGCGCTTGCCCCGGAGTTTCTGACCGCCCCGGGTGGACAGAGCGCCCAGCGTGACCCCCTGGTACAGCTTCACATGGTTGCCGATGATGGTGGTCTCGCCCACCACCACGCCGGTGCCGTGGTCGATGAAGAAATACTCCCCAATGGTAGCCCCGGGGTGGATGTCGATACCGGTGAGGCTGTGGGCGTGCTCCGTCATCATCCGGGGGAGCATGGGCACCTCCAGGGTATAGAGCACATGGGCCAGCCGGTAGACAAACACCGCAAACATCCCCGGGTAGGCAAAGAGAATCTCCGCCATGCTCCCGGCAGCCGGGTCCCCGTCAAAGGCCGCCTGCAAGTCCGTCTGCAGCATGGCCCGGACCCGGGGAATCTCCCGGAGAAAGGCAAGTCCCACTTCCTGAGCGTGGTGCATAGCCGCCTCCGGTGCCTCTCCCTGCCCCTCGTAAATCCGGGAGAGCTGCTTGGACAGGTTATACAGCACATCCTCCGTCAGAAGGGACAGGTTGGCCTCCACATGGTACATCCGGTAATTTTTCTCCCGGAAATAGCCGGGAAAGAGAATCCGGCGGAGCTTTTCCAGAAGCTGTACCACCACGTCGCCGTCGGGCTTTTGAAACAGCTCCATTTTGTCTATATCCCGATTCAGCCGGTAATCCGCCAGAATCGCCTTGGTCACCTGCTGAAGCTGCAAAGAAAATTCTTCCATAATCCATCCTCCTGGGCTTTTTTCCGTTATATCATACGGAGGATGGATTGTCAATGTTCCCATTGACACCCGGGAATGGCTGGGGTATAATTTTGAAAAAATCCCAGGAGGTGCTTATGGGTATTTATACTTCTTTGGCGGAGTGTGTGGGAAAGACCCCCCTGCTCCAGGCCAACAATCTTCAAAAATCCGAAAACCTCACCTGCCGGCTGCTTTTGAAGCTGGAAGGGTGTAACCCCGGCGGCTCCATCAAGGACCGGGCGGCCCTTTCCATGATTCAGGCGGCGGAGGAAGCAGGGCACTTGCAGCCCGGAGCGGTGATCATCGAGCCCACCTCCGGCAATACAGGCATCGGCCTTGCCTGGGTAGCCCGGAGCCGGGGCTACCGGGCGGTGATTGTCATGCCCGACTCCATGAGCCCAGAGCGGCGGCAGCTGATGGAAAGCTACGGTGCGAAAGTGGTGCTCACCCCCGGGAAGCTGGGGATGGCGGGCGCAGTGGCAGAGGCGCAGCGCCTGGCCAAGGAAACCCCCGGCAGCTTCATCCCCGACCAGTTCGGCAATCCTGCCAACCCCCTGGCCCACTACCGCACCACCGGCCCGGAAATCTGGCAGGATTCGGAGGGGCAGGTGGACATTCTGGTGGCAGGCGTGGGTACCGGCGGCACCATCACCGGCACCGGAAGGTTTCTCCGGGAGAAAAACCCCGGCATCTTCATCGCAGCGGCAGAACCGGCAGACTCGCCCTTGCTGTCCCAGGGGAAAACCGGGCCCCACGGCCTCCAGGGCATCGGCCCCAACTTCCTGCCGGAAATTCTGGACACCAAAATTTATGACCAGGTGATTCCCGTGACCCAGACCCAGGCGGAGAGCACCGCCCGGCTTCTGGCAAAGGAAGAGGGGGTGCTGGCAGGCATTTCCTCCGGTGCGGCTTTGTACGCCGCCCTGACCCTGGGAAAGCGCCCGGAAAACGCCGGGAAAACCATGGTAGTCATCCTCCCGGACTCGGGAGAGCGGTACCTGTCCACTGGCCTGTTCCGACCGGAGTCCCAGGGGAATTCATAAAAATTTATCGATATTATTGTATTTATATCTTGCATCCGGCGGCAAAATGTGGTATGATAGTCGGCGGTATAAAACATTGCAATTTATTAGGAGGAATTGCCATATGGATTACGCAAAAGAGTCCCTGCGGCTCCACGGCGAGTGGGGCGGCAAGATTGAGGTTATCAGCAAGGTTCCCTGCAAGACCAAGGAGGACCTGTCCCTGGCCTACACCCCCGGCGTGGCTCAGCCCTGCCTGGAAATCCAGAAGGACGTGAACAAGTCCTATGACCTGACCCGCCGCCACAACCTGTGCGCCGTTATCACCGACGGCACCGCCGTTCTGGGCCTGGGCGACATCGGCCCCGAGGCCGGTATGCCCGTTATGGAGGGCAAGTGCGTACTGTTCAAGTCCTTCGGCGACGTGGATGCCTTCCCCCTTTGCATTAAGTCCAAGGATGTGGACGAGATTGTCAACACCATTTACCTGCTCTCCGGCTCCTTCGGCGGCGTGAACCTGGAGGACATCTCCGCTCCCCGCTGCTTCGAGATTGAACGGAAGCTGAAGGAAAAGTGCGACATTCCCATCTTCCACGACGACCAGCACGGCACCGCCATCGTCACCCTGGCTGGCCTGCTCAACGCTTTGAAGGTCGTGGGCAAGAAGAAGGAGGACGTGAAGATCGTCACCTCCGGAGCCGGTGCCGCCGCCGTCTCCATCGTGAAGCTCCTGCTGAGCGCTGGCTTCAAGAATGTGGTCATGACCGACCGCACCGGCGCCATCTATGCCGGCCGGGAGAACCTGAACTGGGTGAAGGAAGAGATGGCCCAGGTCACCAACCTCCAGAAGGAGACCGGCTCTCTTGCCGACGTCATCAAGGGCGCTGACGTGTTCATCGGCGTGTCCGCCCCCGGCACTCTCACCACCGAGATGGTCAAGACCATGAACAAGGATGCCATCGTGTTCGCCTGCGCCAACCCCATCCCGGAGATTTTCCCGGATGAGGCCAAGGCTGGCGGCGCCAAGGTCATCTCCACCGGCCGTTCCGACTTCCCCAACCAGGTGAACAACGTCCTGGCCTTCCCCGGCATCTTCCGGGGCACCTTCGATGTCCGGGCTTCCGACATTAACGAGGAGATGAAGATGGCCGCTGCCGAGGCTCTGGCAAACCTCATCTCTGACGAGGAGCTGTCCCCCGACTACATCATCCCCCTGGCCTTCGACGAGCGGGTAGGCCCCGCCGTAGCCAAGGCCGTCGCCGACGCCGCAAGACGCACCGGCGTAGCAAGAATCTAAGGAATCTCTGAACAAATCGTCTGCGGCTGGAAAGCTTATCTTTTTTGCCATCCATGCAGAATGAAAAACGGGAAATACATACAGTATTCCCCTGTTTTCCATTCTTGTGTCTGACAAAAAATCTCTCGCTGCCAGCTCTTGCCTATTTATTCAGAGCTTCCCTAAAACAAAGAACCCGTTGCAAAGCTCTCGTTTTGCAACGGGTCCTTTGTTACGCCGCACCCCATAGCTCCCCCGGGAGGGAGGTATATACGACAGCCTTCTCCAAAGTAATATGCCGGGAAAATAAAAAAACGGGGTCTGCCGCAAAACAACCTTTTTGCAGCAGACCCCGCTTTATCGTTTTTTACTCCTGCTTTTTGTCCCCTTTGTTTCGGTTCCGCAGGTGCATATACACGGTGTTTTTGGAGATATTCAGCAGCTCCGCCACCTTCACCACCGCATCCTTGATGTTGAAAATGCCGTAATCGTCCAGCTTGCAGACGATGCTCTTGTTCTTGTTGGAGGGGGTGATGGTATCGTCTGCCATCACCTTCCGCCGCACATCCTCCAGGGCGGACACAATCAGCTCATCGGAGTTGTCCACATAGGTCTCCTGCCGGGGGCCGGAAAGGGTGTGGCTGGGGGTCAGGGACGCCAGAATATCGGACAGGGGGGTGTTCATGTAAAAATTGATGCACAAAAGCCCGATAATCCGGTTCTGCTCTCCCCGGATGGCGATGGTGGTGGATTTGAGGGGCTCTCCCTTTTTGTTGATGCTGAAATAGGTGATGTGGTCCTCTCCGGTTTCCTCGAACTTCTCCAGCATATCCAGAGCCAGATCCGTGATGGGCGCCCCCACCTTCCGACCTGTGTGCTGTCCGTGGAGGATGTTCACCACGGAGTGCTCATAGGTCTGCAGGGAGTGAAGGACTATCTCGTATGCCTCCCCCAGATACCGCCCCAGGCCGTCTATGAACTGGGCATAGGAGTCCAGCACCTGCCGGTCAATGAGGGTGAGGGAAACGGGTCGTTCTGCCATAAGGTATCCCCTTCTTTTGTAAGTCTACCTTGGATTATACCATAAAAACGACCCGTTGGAAAGGCTTATTTCCGGAATCTTCCAGGGAAGGTCAGCAACGCCTCCCGGATTCTCAGCAGGGCCTGACGCACCTTCTCCGTGTCCCGGTACACGCCCAGCACAATCCGCAGGTGTCCTTCTCCCCCGGGGCCGTAGTTGTCCCCGGCGTTCACCGACACCCGGGCTTCCTTCAAAAGCCAGGCGGCAACCTCTCCTGCAGAGCCCAGGGTGGACACATCCACCCAGCACAAAAAGCCCGACTCCGGCAGCTCCACCGACACTCCGGGAACGGAGCCCAGGATTTCCACAGCCAGGTGCCGCCGCTTATCAAAGGCGGTGCGGAATTCCTCCATAAACCCCGGGTTGTCCAGGGCGGCCTCCACCGCCTTCTGGCAGGCGGTATTGGTGGCCCCCAGCACCGACACGGCGTTGGCGTACATGGTGTCCATAATCTCGTCGCTGCACACCAGATACCCCACCCGCAGACCGCTGAGCCCCATCCCCTTGGAGAAGGAGAACACGGTGACGGTTCTTTGGAACATATCCGGCAGGGCGGCGGGGGTAATCATCTCGTTTTCGTAGCAGAAGTCCTCAAAGGCCTGGTCGCAGATGAGCACCAGGTCATGCACCAGCACCACCTGCCGGAGAATCTCCAGGGACTGACGGTTAAATACCGTAGTGGTGGGGTTATTGGGATGGGTCAGCACCACTGCCTTGGTCTTTTCCGTAATCCGGCTCTCAAAGTCCTCCCGGCAGAACTGGAAGCCCCGCTCCGCCTGCAAGGGCACCGGCACCGGGACGCCCCCCATAATCTTTACATTGAGGAAGTTGTTGGGATAGCTGGGGGCGGGAATCAGAACCTCGTCCCCGGGGGCGATGAAGGGCAGCATGGCAAAGTACAGCCCGGAGTCGGAGCCGGGAGTGATGAGGATGTTCCGCTGGGGGTCCACCTTCAGGCCGTTGTGCACTTCCAGCTTCCGGGACAGCTTCTCCTTCAGGGTGGGGCTGCCGATGGGGGCGGTATAGTGGGGGGCGGAGATATCCTTCACCGCAGCCAGCAGAGCCTGCTCCACCGCCTCCGGCATGGAAAAGTCCGGCATGAAGGGGTCGGCCCAGCCCATAAGGGCGATGCCCTGCCGCTCCATCTCCTGGTAGGCATTTCCCACGTCCGCCTTTTCCACCGCCGCAAAAAGGCCCCCCTGGGCCTGGGCAAAGGCAGGAATCATTTTTTCACGCATGGTCTCACCTGTTTTCTCTGAAATTTACAAAGCCCCCGCCGCCCCGTGGGCCGGGGCGGTGGGGAGATAGGAGGAAGTGAATTTATGCTTTTTCCTCGTCAAATCCAAACACATAGGTCAGGACTGCGGACACCACAAAGGCGATGGCAAAGGCTGCCATAACCAGCCACACATTGGAGGGCTCTTCCCCGATGAACATGGCGAAGTTCAGGAAGGAGGGGCCGCCCATGGCATAGGCCTTCAGGGCGAAGCAGGAGGCGAAGGCACCGCCGCAGGCGCCGCCGATGGCAGCAGCCAGGAAGGGCTTCTTGAACTTGAAGTTGACGCCGTAGATGGCAGGCTCGGTAACACCGGTGACGGCAGCCACGGTGGCAGAGGCGGCGATGGTCTTGGTCTTTTTGCTCTTGGCCTTCAGCCACACGCCGAAGGCAGCGCCGGCCTGAGCCATGTTGGCGGAGCCGCTGGCGGGGGACAGGTAGTTGAAGCCCTGGGTGGAGATGCCCTGGGTCAGCACCGGCACCATGCCGTGATGGATGCCCAGCACCACCATAGAGGAGTAGATGCCGCCGTAAATCATGCCGGCGAAAATGCCGCCCTTCTCAAAGAGCAGGTTGAACACGTCAGCCAGCCGCAGGCCAATCCAGTTGGCGATGGGGCCGATGGTGATGAGGGCCACCGGGGTGGCAATGAGCATGGTCAGGCAGGGCACCAGAATGATTTTCAGAGCGCCGGGGATGATCTTGTCAAAGAGCTTCTCCACATAGGAGGCAAACCACACGGCAAACACCATGGGCAGCACGCTGGAGGAGTAGTTCACCACGGTGAAGGGAATCCCCAGGAAGGAGTAGGTGGAGGTGCCGTCCGCCAGGAGGGTTGCCCAGGTGGAGGACATCATGGCGGCGCAGATGGTCAGGGCCACATACCGGTTCATGCCGAACTGCTTGGCGGCAGAGGCTGCCAGCAGGAAGGGCAGGAAGGTGAAGATGCCGTTGGCAATGGTGTTGATTACGTTGTAGGTGTTGGAGGTGTTGTCCAGTCCCAGCACCACAGCGATGGTGAGGATGGCCCGGACAAGACCGGCACCGGCCAGGGCCGGAACGATGGGGTTGAAGATGCCGGCAACGGTCTCAAAGAACCGGGTCAGCAGGTTCCCCTTCTTGTTCTTCAGCTCAGTTTTCAGGTCCTGGGGCTTGTCCAGATTCTCGTTGATCTGGGCCTCCGCATTCAGGCCGGTGAACTGGATGAACTCCTTGTAAACCCGGCTCACCTCCGGTCCGATGATGATTTGGGTCTGGGTGCCGTTGTTCACCACACCCATCACCATGTCCAGCTTCTTGATGGCCTCCTCCTTGACCTTGGACTTGTCCGCCAGGGTCAGGCGCAGCCGGGTCATGCAGTGGGTGGCGCTGAGGATGTTCTCTTTTCCGCCGATGTTGCTTAAGATATCTGTGATAAGCTGTTGATACTTCATTTCTTTTTATCCCCCTTTTCTTTATTTGTGTGCGATTACCTCAACCTCGCACAAGGCTCCTTTGGGAATCTCCCGCACCGCCACGCAGGAACGGGCAGGCTTGCCGGTAAAGTACCGGCCATAGACCTCATTGAAGGCGGCAAAGTTTCCCATGTCCGACAAGAAGCAGGTGGTCTTTACCACATTTTCATAGGTCATGCCGGCAGCCTCCAGCACCGCACCCACATTCTTCATAGACTGCTCCGCCTGCTCCTCAATGGTGGCGCCTGCCAGAAGTCCCGTATCCGGGTTCACCGGCAGCTGACCGGAGGCAAACAGAAAGCCCTCCACCATCACGCCCTGGGCGTAGGGTCCGATGGCCGCCGGTGCCTTCTGGGTCTCAATTTTCTCCTTCATGTTTCTCTCTCCTCCTCTTGAGTGAAATTTTTTATTGCACCGTCATTATATTACTGAAATATTTATAAGTCAAGCCGTCATAATGAAAAAATTTTTATTGCTATTTTGGTATAATCTGCTATAATGGAGTTACCAATAAAAAATAATTTACTAACGGAGGTATCCTATGAGTTCCTTAAAACCCTTTCCCCAGGATTTTCTGTGGGGCGCTGCTTCCGCTGCCAACCAGTGCGAAGGGGCATGGAATGTGGAGGGCAAGGGGGTCAGCATTTCCGATGTGATGACATCCGGCACCCACAAAAGCCCCCGGAGAATCACCCCCACCATTGACGAGAGCAAATACTTCTACCCCTCCCACGAGGCGGTGGACTTCTACCACCGTTACAAAGAGGACATTGCCCTGTGCGCCGAAATGGGCTTCAAGATCTTCCGCATGTCCATCAACTGGACCCGGATTTTCCCCCAGGGCAACGAGACCGTCCCCAACGAAGCCGGCCTGGCCTTTTACGACAAGGTATTTGCGGAGCTGAAAAAGTACAACATCGAACCCCTTGTGACCATCTACCACAACGAAAACCCCTTCTGCCTCACAGGCCTTTGCAACGGCTGGCAGGACCGGCGGTGCATCGACTACTATATGAACTTCTGCCAGGTGCTCTTTGAGCGGTACAAGGATGTGGTAAAATACTGGATTCCCTTCAACGAAATCAACTGCCTTACCACAAAGCTGGGCAACTGGAACCACGCCGGTATTCTCCACCCCGGCACGGAGTTCTTCACCGACCAGGTGGACGAGCCCAGCGCCCGGTTTGCGGCTCTGCACCACCAGTTTGTAGCCAGCGCCCGGGCGGTGAAGCTGGGAAAATCCATCAACCCCAACTTCCGCTTCGGCACCATGATCTGCCACATCACCGTCTATCCTCTCACCTGCGACCCGGAGGACATTTTGCTTACCCAGCAGGAGGATATGCTCCGCAACTGCTTCAGCGGCGACGTGCAGGTCAAGGGCATCTACCCCTACTACATCCGCCGGTACTTTGAGCGCAACGGCATCTCCTTTGAGATTACCCAGCAGGATTTGCAGGACATAAAGGAGGGCACTGTGGACTTCTACTCCTTCAGCTACTACATGTCCAACTGCATCACCGGTCAGAAAAACGCCGCCCAGGTCTCCGGCAATGTGATGGGCGGTGCCAAGAATCCCTACCTGAAAGCCACGGAATGGGACTGGCAGATTGACCCCAAGGGTCTGCGCTATACCCTCAACCGGGTCTACGACCGGTACCAGGTGCCCATTATGGTGACGGAGAACGGCCTGGGGGCCCGGGACGTGGTGGAGGACGGGAAAATCCACGACGACTACCGGATTGATTACCTGCGCCAGCACATAGAGCAGATGCGCCTGGCCATCGACGACGGGGTGGATCTGATTGGCTACACCCCCTGGTCCACCATGGATTTGGTGAGCGTGTCCACAGGAGAGATGGCAAAGCGGTATGGCTTCATCTATGTGGACCGGGACGACGCCGGCAACGGCACCCAGAACCGGCTGAAAAAGGACAGCTTCTACTGGTACCAGAAGGTAATCTCCAGCAACGGCGAAAATCTGTAAAACACAAGCCCCGGGATTTTTCCCGGGGCTTGACTTCACCGTTATGGGGGTTATAATAAAAGCAAATACATGGGAAAGGCGGAATCTGCCATGAAATCCAAGGTTTATTTTTCCAAAACGCTCACCCCCGAAAAGGTGCTGGAGCTGTACCGGGCCCTGGGCAAGGACCTTCCGGGGAACATCGCCATCAAGCTCCACTCCGGTGAGGTGGGCAACCAGAATTTCCTCACCCCGGAATTCTGGAAGCCGGTGATTGACGCCGTGGGAGGCACGGTTGCCGAGTGCAACACCGCCTACGAAGGCTCCCGGAACACCACCGAGCGCCACCGGGAGACCCTCAAAAAGCACCGCTGGGTGGAATACTTCCCGGTGGACCTGCTGGACGCCCAGGGTCCTGACCTGGAGCTGTCCATCCCCAAGGGCAAGGTAATTAAGAAGAACTACATCGGCAAGGACACCGCCAAGTACGACTCCATGCTGGTCCTCAGCCACTTCAAGGGACACCCCATGGGGGGCTACGGCGGAGCCCTGAAGCAGCTTTCCATCGGCATGGCCTCCTCCTTCGGCAAGGCCTATATCCACGGCGCCGGAGAGCCGGAGAAAATCTGGACGGCAGACCATGACCGCTTCCTGGAATCCATGGCAGACGCCGCCTCCTCCGTTGTGGAGTACTTTCACGGCAACATCGCCTACATCAACGTGATGAAGAATATGTCCGTGGACTGCGACTGCTGCGCCGTGGCAGAAGACCCCTGCATGCAGGATATTGGCATTCTGGCATCGTGTGATTCCATCGCCATCGACCAGGCCTGCATCGACCTGGTGTACGCCTCCAAGGACCCGGGCCGGGATCACCTGCTGGAGCGCATCGAGAGCCGCAACGGCATCCACACCATCGAGGCTGCCGCCGCCCTGGGCTTCGGCTCCCGGGAATACGACCTCATCTGTCTGGACTAAAACACTTTGCCCCGGAAGGCTTTCCTTCCGGGGCAATTTCTTTACAGTTGATCCAGATTCAGTGAGAATGCTCCCAGGCAGTTTTCCATGAACCAGTTTAGTTCCGGGCTGTCCAGGGCTTCCAGCGCCTCCAGCGTCTGCCGGGCGGCGGAGTCAAACTCCGTGTTTCCCGCCTTCTGCTCCTCCACGCATTTGATGTAGGCCGACAGCTTATCCGCCGCCTTTACAATGGGCAGCACTTCCCGGTCCTCCTCCAGCACATAGCCCTCGTAAGCCTTCCGAAGCTGGGGCGGCAGCTTGTCCAGCAGCTGTTCCCCGGCGATTTTCTCCACCTGCTTGTAGGCGGTTTTGATGGAAGGGTTATAGTACTTGATGGGGGTGGGCAGGTCCCCGGTGAGAATCTCGGAAGCGTCGTGGTACAGTGCCGCCACGGCGCATTTTTCCGGGTCCGGGCCGGGAAGCCCCAGAATCTCCCGGCGGATGAGCCCCAAAGCATGGGCCAGCACCGCTACCTGGTGGGAGTGCTCCTGGATATTCTCGGAAAAGGTGTTGCGCATGAGACCCCACCGGGTGATGTATCGCATTCTGCTAAGCAATGCGTAAAATTCATTGGCCATAGTATTCCTCTTTCATGGTTTCCAGCATCCGGGGAAGATCCTCCGGGGCATGGCAGAAGTGGGTGGCTCCGGCAGAGCGGAGGCAATCCAGATCCCGGAAGCCCCAGGTAACGCTCAGGCAGGGCACCCCGGCATTTTTTGCCGTTTCCACATCCACCTGGCTGTCCCCGATGTAAATGCAGCCCTGTACCCCCAGGGCTTCCATGGTCTTATGCACCATGGCGGCGTTGGGCTTTCGGGGGCAGTCGGGAGCCTCTCCCCGGGCGTAGAGGCTGGGAAAATAAGCCTTTCCCAGAATCTTCACCGCCTCGTCCGGCTTGTTGGACACCACCGCTAAGGGGTACTTCTTCCCCAGCGCTTCCAGGGCTTCCGGAATCCCCGGGTAGGGACGGGTTTTTACCTGGGTGTGGGCGGCGTAATAGGTGCGAAAACAAGAGAGCACCGGCTCCGGGTCAGCACCCTTCGGCACCGCCCGCTCCATAAGCTTTCCTGCACCCTCTCCCACAAACTGCCGCACTTCCTCCAATGTCCGCTCCGGGTAGCCGAATTGGGTCAGGGCGTAGTTGACGGCGTCCTGCAAATCCTCCAGGGTGTCCAGCAAGGTGCCGTCCAAATCAAAAATCATGGCAATTTCCATGTCAAAAACCTCTGTTTTTCAGAATCCGAATATCCTGCCCCACGAAGGTCAGCCGCTGAAAGCTCCCCTGAAGCCGGGAGGCAATCTGGGGGGAGTAGCGCCCCGCCACCTCGTCCATGGTCAGGTTCGTGGAGATGACCATGGGCTTTCCCGCCAGCAGCCGGTCGTTAAGGAGGTTATAAAGGGCAGCGGTGACGAAATTTCCCGGCAGCTCCGTGCCCAGGTCGTCCACAATCAGCAAATCGCAGGCTTCCAGCCGGGCAACTGCCGCCGCCGTCTCCGGGGTGGGAGAAAATCGGTTCCGCTCCAGCTTCTGGAACAGGTGTCCTGCCGGTTCATAGTCCACGGAAAACCCCTGCTCCGTGGCGCTGGTGGCGATACAGGCGGACAAAAAGGTCTTGCCCAGCCCGGTGCCGCCCACAAACAGAAGATTCCCCTTATCCAGAGAGAAATTCTCCCCATACCGGCGGCACACGGCAAAGTTCCCCCGCATCACCGCCCGGGGACTGACCCCCAGCTTGGGGTCCACGGCATCGGAATAGTATTCCAGGATAAAGTCCGTAAACCGTCCCTCGCCGCAGGTAAGAAGGGCCAGCTCCTTCTTCTGCTCCTGGCGGCACAGCTCCAGAAGGCAGGAACACATCCGGCTTCCCACATAGCCGGAGCCGCCGCAATGGGGACAGATGGGGTCCTCCCGGGCATACTCCGGGGGGAACTGGGCTACAATCAAGTCCTCCCGCTCCTGCTGCAAGGTTTGGTTTTCCTGCCGCACCTGCTCCATGGCAGCCCGGGCGTCTCCCCCCTGGGTGAATACCGCCTGGGCGGCGGCGGTCATGTTCCGCCGCAGCAGCATATCGATTTCCCGCACCCGGGGGATGGCGGCGTACACCTGCTGCTGGTGCTGCCGCTGGCGGGACTCCCAGTCCGCCTTTTGGCTTTCCAGCTTTCTTCTGGCCCGGCTGATAATCTCCTGACTGTATGCCATGGCTTATCCCTCCTGCAAAACTTTCTGGATGGCTTCCAGCTCTGCCTGACCCAGCTGCCCGGTAGCGCCCTTGACAGGCTTTTTGTCCCGGGTCTGAATCTGCTCCAGGGTGAGAAGCCCCGCCTCCTGCCAGCGGCTGAGGATTTTGTTCATGTAGGCCCAGTTGAGGGCCCCGGTGTTGAGACAGGTGCGCTCGTAGGCCAGGGCGATGGCATCCTCCTGGAAGCCCCAGTCCAGCCACTGCTGGGCGTACCGCTCCTCCCCGGCTGTGAGGTTCCGGCCCCGGATTTGCAAAATCCCCATAAGCCGTCCCAGGCGGCTGCGCCGGTGGTTCTGGTTCTGGATGTAGGCCACCGCCTCCTCCATGGTGTCGATGCCCTGCTCCGCCCAGGCGTAGGCCTCCTTCTCGATGGTACGAAGGGAGGGGTTCCGGCTGCTGCCCTTCTGGCGTGCCCGCTCTTTACAGTAGCACACCAGCAGGGAGATTACGTCCCCGGAAAGACCTAAGTACCGGACAAAGCCCAGAAGGATTTTCAGCTCCTCGGTGTTCAGGTTCCGTCCCAGCTGCCGCTGCACCTCCCCATAGAGGGAGCGGAAGCTGTCGTCTTTGTCCACCGCCCGGATGACGTCCTCCTCCGTATACCGGGGCGCCTCCCCCAAGGGCAGAGGCTGGCGCTTATCGTCCTGCCACAGTCCCAGCTGCCGCAGAGCGGCGGCGGCGCAGGACAGGCGGCTTCCGGTGAGGTGAAGCTGCCGGTCCGCCAGGGCCATATCGTTCCCGGCGGCAAGGTACAGGTACAGTAGGGCTGCGTCCGGATTTGCTGCCAGGAGCAGCTTTTGCAAATGGTCGGCAGGAATGGTCAAGGTCTGATTCATAGCTGCTCCCTTCTTTCTCTTTTTTTCTCAGGTAAAGTCTATTATAGCACAGGATTCTCCCCGATACAATGGTAAAAACCGGCGGGCGGCGAGTCGCCGCAGACAATGCGCACGGTAGCTTTCTGCGATTCGTTACTTCCCTGACCCGCCCGGTATCGTTACCTTGCAGAAGGCTTCCGTTTATACCTCCCTCCGGGAGGGAGGTGGCTTGGGGCGCAGCCCCAAGACGGAGGGAGCCATCGGGCGCAAAGCCCATTTGACTGCCGGAGATGGTGCCTCCCTAAGACTGTCGTATTTCTTGCCCCGATTCCACGAAGCTGCCCGGAAAATTGGGGTAGGGTATCGACAACCACCAGCAAGTACCAACCCATCAGCAAACCGGAACTGCACCGCCCGCAGGCTCCCTCAGTCACCTGCGGTGACAGCTCCCTCCCGGAGGGAGCTGCGGCGTGCCGCCGCTGTCAATGCGCACGATAGCTTTCTACTACTCGTTCCTTCCCTGACCCGCCCGGTATCGTTACCTTGCAGAAGGCTTCCGTTTATACCTCCCTCCGGGAGGGAGGTGGCTTGGGGCGCAGCCCCAAGACGGAGGGAGCCATCGGGCGCAAAGCCCATTTGACTGCCGGAGATGGTGCCTCCCTAAGACTGTCGTATTTCTTGCCCCGATTCCACGAAGCTGCCCGGAAAATTGGGGTAGGGTATCGACAACCACCAGCAAGTACCAACCCATCAGCAAACCGGAACTGCACCGCCCGCAGGCTCCCTCAGTCACCTGCGGTGACAGCTCCCTCCCGGAGGGAGCTGCGGCGTTCCGCCGAATTTTTCCCTATTCTCTGACACTGCCTTGTGTCGATACAAAAAACCGGAAGGGGGTTCCCTTCCGGTTTTGGGGTTATGTGTACAGGGGCTTGATTCTGGCTTTGTAGATTCTGCGGAAGAACAGCAGGGTCAGAGCCAGGCTCACCACCTCGGAAATCAGGAACGCCCACCAAACCAGGTGGATGTTTCCGGAGAGGCTCAGCAGATAGGTCACCGGCACCAGCACAATCAGCTGCCGGCACAAGGAGATGATGGTGGAATAGCTGCCGTTCCCCAGGCCCTGGAAGCTGGCGCTGAGGGCAATGCCGATGGCCGCCAGGGGGAAGTGGAAGCTGATAATCCGCAGGGCAGTCATGCCCATATCCATAAAGTCGGCAGAGGGGTCAAAGGGCATCAGGAGCAGATTAGGGGCAAACTGGAACAGCAGGGTTCCTGCCACCATAAATACAAACGCACCGGTGACGGAGGCTTTGAGCACCTTGGTAATCCGCTGGGGAAGCCTTGCGCCGTAGTTGTAGGCCACCAGGGTGATGGCTGCGTTGTTCAGGCCGAACACCGGCATGAACACGAAGCTCTGGAGCTTGAAATACACGCCGAACACCGCCGCCGGGGTCTCTCCGTACTGGGTAAAGCCCAGAAGAATCTGGTTCATGGCAAAGTTCATCACGGAGCCAATGGCCATCATCACCATGGAGGGGATGCCCACCGCCAGAATCAGCTTCATCACCTTGCCGTGGGGCCGGATATACTGAAGGCCAAACTCCACCTCTTTGTTGCATTTCAGGTTGAAAATCACCGCCATGATGCCGGCCACCCACTGACCGATGACCGTAGCCACCGCAGCGCCGGCCACGCCCATGGGGGCGATGCCCAGAGGCTCAAAGCCGAAGATGAACACCGGGTCCAGAATGATATTGAGAATTGCGCCGGTACCCTGGGTAAAGAGGGTGTAGATGGTCCGGCCGGTAGCCTGCAAAAGCCGTTCTCCCAGCACCTCAATGAGCAGGCCGCCGCAGAACAGGCAGCAGATATACACATAGCTGGTGCCTCCCTCGATGGTCTCCGCCACGGTGGACTGGATGGTGTAGTAGGGCCGGGAGCCCAGGATGCCGAAGGCCATGAACAGCGCCATCACAATGGCAGCCAGAAAGATTCCGTTTCCGGCGGCGATGTTGGCATGGTCCCGGTTTCCCTCACCCAGGGACTTACTCAAAAGGCTGTTCACACCCACCGCCACACCGATGGCGCAGCCGATGAGCAGATTCTGCACCGGGAAAGCCAAAGACAGAGCCGTTACGGCACTCTCAGAAATCTGGGACACATAGACGCTGTCCACCACATTGTAAACCGCCTGCACCAGCATGGACAGGATGAGGGGCAGGGCCATAGTAAACAGCAGCCGTCCCGCAGGCCGGGTTCGCATTTTGTTCTCATCCAGCTTGGGTTCTTTCTTTTCTTCCATGATTCACCTTGGATTCCTTTCTCTTTCTTCCACAAAAAAGCAGGCCAAACCGGAAATTTGGCCCAACACTTGCATCATATCATATTATAGCACCTTTCTCCCAAAATGCAACAAAGAAAACGCCTCCAAACCCCTGAAACAGGCAGTTTGAAAGCGTTTTTTCTCAGCTTTCCATTTGCAGTCCCAGAAACCCGGCGACAGTCTGCACCAGCTTCTGGTCCGCCTCCTCCACCTTTTCCTCCTGGGTGGACAGAAGCATCACGCAGCCCATCAGATCCCCCTGGCTGACAATGGGGGCAGCCGCTGCCAGAAAGTACTTATCCTGACCCTGGGCGGCAGGAAGCCGGGGATTGCCCGGGGTATAGCGGTAGCTTTTCCGCTGCTCCATGAGGGTTTCCAGCTCCCGGGAGTTGGGCTTGTCCATCAGCTCCCGCTTGGGAGCGCCGGCCAGGGCAATCACTGAGTCCCGGTCAGAGATGGCGGCAATCCGCCCAAAATTGGAGCCCATGGACTGACACATCTGCTCCGCAAATTCCTGAAACTCCCCCATAGGAGAGTATTTCCGGAAAATCACGCCCCCGTCCTTCTCGGTGTAGATTTCCAGAGGGTCCCCCTCCCGGATTTTCAGCGTTCTGCGGATTTCCTTCGGTATCACAATCCGCCCCAGGTCATCCACCCGGCGAACAATGCCTGTTGCTTTCATATTCTATCTCCTCCATTGGTTTTTCCTGAGTACCAACCGTATTTTCTGCAAATTCAGCCAGCTTATACCAAAACAGAGGATTTTCTGTAATTCTGCCAAAAATCAAAATGCCGCCGTCTCCCGGAAAGGGAAACGGCGGCTGGGTTTACTTGTGGGTTTCTTCTTGATGGGGCTTCTCCCCCAGGGACTTGCGGCGTTCTTTCTCCTCCAGAATGGCCTCGGACTCCCCTTTTTCGTTCTTGATTTCCCAGTGAATCAGGAAGGTCAGGGCGGCACGAAGGGCGATAATGGCACCCACAATGGCGATTTCCTTCAAATCCCGCACAACTACCGTGCGGAGAATCTCGCTGCCCAGCTTGAATTCCAGGCACAGGGCCATCCCCTGGGCCAGTTTCAGCCGCACCATGGGGTCCTGGCGGATGTAGTTCACCACACCGCACACGCCTGCCACAATCAGCACCACCACGCCCACCAGTTCAAAGAGGTGGATGGCGGTATTTACCAGAGAGTTGAGAAGTTCCTCCATAAAAGCCGCAAACTGTTCCAAAGTAAAAATCCTCCTTAGCCTGCCCAAAAGCCGGCATTCTCAAGGGAATTATACCAGAACCCCCGGGGTTTTGCAAGGGAATTATCCGTAGAGGGGGCCGTAAGCCTTGCAGGCGGCGTAGTCTGCCGCCTGGGCGTCCTCCGTGCCGAAGGAGGCCCAGCAGTGGGGACGGAAAACCGCCTCCCGGGGCACATTGTGCATATTCACCGGAATCCGCAGCATGGAAGCCAGGGTAATCAGATCCCCGCCCACGTGACCGTAGACCGTGACGCCGTGGTTTGCTCCCCAGTTGGCCATGACGGAATACACATCCCGGAACGCCCCCTCTCCTGTGAGCCGGGGGACGAACCAGGTGGTGGGCCAGGTGGGGTCTGTCCGGCTGTCCAGGGCGGTGTGGATGTCCTCCGGCAGCACCGCCGTCCAACCTTCCGCCAGCTGGAGCACCGGCCCAACGCCGTCCACCATGTTCACCCGGAGCATGGTCACCGGCATCTGACCCCGGCACCGGAAGTGGCTGGAAAATCCGCCCCCCCGGAAGTATTCCAGGTTCGCCCGGCACCAGTCCGTAGCTTCCAGACAGGCCTTCTGGTCGGCCTCGGTCATCTCCCAGAAGGGCTTCATCACGCTCTCCCCGGCGGCATTTTTCACCGCCCCGGCGCCGTCCAGAGCCGTTGCCCCGGAGTTAATCAGGTGGATAAAGCCCCGGGAAGCCACCCCCTCCGGCAGCTTCCCCGTCACCCGGCGGCAGGCCTCCGGGCTCCAGTAGGTGCGCACGTCGTGGAAGCAGGGAGCGGTGTTGCTCACGAGAGTCCCCAGAAGCATGGAAACGCCGTTGAGGGTGTCGTTTTCCGTGGCAAAGGGGATGGGCATTCTGGCGCCGTTCCAGTCAAAGGTGGAGGCGAGAATCGCCTCGGCAAAGTCACCGTTGGGGAGCCAGTCCGTCCACATCCGCTGACCCTGGAAGCCTCCCGCCACGGCGTTCCGGCCCAGAGCTTCCTCGTGCCAGCCCAGTTCCGCCAGCTTGGGATTGCCAAAGAGAATGTCCCGCATCACCAGGGTCATCTTCACCACAAATTCCCAGTCCTTTTCCGGAGGCACCACCTTGGACCTGCGAATGATGGCAGGCAAGGTCTTTCCGGCGTTGCAGTCGAAACCCTCCCGGCAATTCTCCTGCACCCAGGCCAGGGCTTTTTGGTATTCCTCCGGGTCATAGATTTCCAGGGTAATCCGCCGGAGAATCTCCGTCATGTCCACAAACTCCGCCCGGATGCCCAGGTATTTCTGAAACATAGCTGCATCGCACTGGCTGCCGGCAATGCCCATGGACACGCTGCCAAGGTTTACATAAGCCTTGTTCTCCATCCAGCCCACCCCAATGGCGCACCGGGCAAACCGGAGGATTTTCTCCGCCACGTCAGAAGGCAGGGAGTTGTCTCCCACATCCTGCACATCCCGGCCGTAAATGGAGAAAGCCGGCAGTCCCTTCTGGGCATAGGCCGCCATCACCGCCGCCAGGTACACCGCACCGGGCCGCTCCGTGCCGTTGAAGCCCCACACCGCTTTCAGGGTCTTGGGGTCCAAATCCATGGTTTCGCTGCCGTAGCACCAGCAGGGGGTGACGGTGAGGGTGGCAGTCACATTCTGAGAAGAAAACAGCTCCGCACACCGGGCAGCCTCTGCTCCCCCGCCGATGGTAAAGGGTGCCACCACACACTGGGCAGGTGTCCCGTCGGGGTATCGCAGGCGGCTTTCAATCAGCTCCGCCGCCAGCATGGCCATGGTGGTGGTCTTTTCTTCCAGGGATTCCCGGATTCCGCCCCACCGGCCGTCAATCACCGGGCGGATTCCGATTTTGGGATAGGTCATTTCCATTCCTCCTTTGTATGGGCTGCCTGGGCCATCGCCAAAATATTCCCGGGGGGCACATTGGGCAGGATTTCCTCATGGCTGGGAGACACCACCAGACCCGGCCCCAAAAGGCTTCGCACCCGGGACACTTCCCGGCGGATTTCCTCCGGGGTGGCGTTTACGAAGAAGGTCTGGGCATCAATGCCCCCCACAAAAATCAGCTTGTCCTTATACTTCGTCAGCTCCCGGGCGGACATTCCCCGGGCCTGAGCCTGGATGGGATGGAGAATCTCCACTCCGGCTTCAATCAAATCCGGCAGCACCCGGTAAATGGAGCCGCAGGAATGGAGCATAATTCGCTTGCCGTACTTCTTGCCCACGGCGATGAGCCGCCGGATGGAGGGGAGGAAGAACTCCCGGAACAGCTCCGGGGACACCAGCAAATCCTGCTGGGAGCCGAAGTCGTTGCCGAAGAACATCACATCCGCCCGGTCTCCCAGCCCCCGGAAGAACCGGTCGTTGGCCTCCACATAGAAGTCCACAATCCGCCGGGTAATCTCCTTTACCAGCTCCGGCTCCTCGTAGCACAGAATGAAGCAGTTTTCCATCCCCAGGAAGTTGGTCAGGTCATGGAAAAAGGGGCTCCATACCCCGGTAAACACCATCTTGTCCTGGTGCCGGTCGATTTCCTCATAAATTTCTGTAAAGTCCAGGTAGTCGGGGTTGGGCCAGGGGTACTCGTCCAGCTCCTTCCAATCCTCAATATGGGCAAAGCACCCCTCGGCGCTGAGGGTTTTCCGCTCCGTCCCCCAGGCCGGGTCGAACATGGGAGCCCCCTGGGGATGGTGGTAGCCCCGGTCCGCCGGAATCCACCGGCAGTCGTCCCCCAGGTACTGAAAGATTGCCTCTGCTTTCGGCTCCACGCCGTAAGCCTTGGCAAAAATGGGGATGGTCTTTTCGTTGGGGTGACCGGTCCACATCACCGCCTCCGGGGAGACCCGGTCAAAAACATTGCGCACCTTTTCTCTGCTGGTCATGGTTTTCTTCCTTTCTCAAACAGCCGCCCTCCGGCAACCCGGCTGGCGGCTGATTGCGGAGGTTATCCGATTTCCGGAATCCGGCGGATGGCCGGGTCGTTGAACACATCGTATTCGTCATAGCTGGTGGTGCTGAACTCGGAGACCACCGCACCCTCCGGGCCGCCCTGGAACCAGTGGGGGGTGTTGGGGGTGAGGGTATACTGCTGACCGGGTTTCAGCACAATCTCGTGGAACACCGTGTAGCTGTCCTTCCCGGTCTCCGGCACCTGGGCACGGATGGGGGAAGCAGGCTCTCCTGCCACATACAGGTACACCTGGCCCCAGCGGCAGCGGAAGGTCTCCTCCTTGCCGGGGTAGTCCCCGAAGGGCACATGGGTGTGCTGGGGGCAGGTCTGCCCGGGAAGCAGCACCATCTCCTTGGCGCAGCACCGCTGGGTGTTCACATAGGTCACCAGATTCAGGCCTACATTCCGCCAGTCCCCCAGACCGAAGTCCGCCACCTCAAAATGTTCCACTTCTTCCTCCGTCAGCACAATCCCCGCCTTCTCAAAATAGGCAAGGGCCTGCTGCCGGGCTTCCAGATACTGCTGCTGCGTCATGGCTATGTTCCTCCTTCAAAATCAGAAATTCACACCGGCACGAAGAATCACGTTGCAGTAGGAGCTGGTCTCCCCTGTCCGCACCACCGTCCGAACCTTCGGCAGCAGCGCCTTGAATTCCTCGTGGGAAACCTTTTCCATGGGCATTCCCTGCAAAAGGGCCCGGGTTTTTTCGTAATGGGTGGGGCTAACCTCCTCCATTTCCAGGGCAACGGTAGCCCCTTCCACCACCAGCTCGCTGCAAACGGCCTGGAGCGTCTGTAAGAAGCTGGGAACTCCCGCCACCAAAGAGAGGTCCACCACCTGCACCCCCTTGGGGATGGGCAGGCCTGCATCGGCAATGGCAAACAGCTCCGTATGGCCGATGGCGGCAATGGCGGAAATCAGCTCCGGGTTCAAAATATTGGCATTTTTCATGTAAAACCTCTCCCTACCTGGAAAATTATGCAGCTGTAATGTTCAAAAGTTCCGAAAACTCGTTCAGGGTGTACTCCCCGGCCCCGCTGCGGGCGGCGTCTCCCATGGCGGCGGCGTCCATGCCGCCCCGGTGGGCAGCCTCCACCCCGGCTACCGCATCCTCAACCACCAGGCAGTCTTTGGGAGGGGTGCCCAAATTCTTCGCCGCCAGGAGGAACACCTCCGGGTCGGGCTTGGAATTGCGGATGTCCAGGCCGCTGACCACCGTATCAAAGAAGTCTCCCAGCCCCAGCCGCTCCAAAATCCTGGGGGCGTTCTTGCTGGAAGAACCCACCCCCAGAAGCAGTCCCCGGCTGCGAAGGGTCTGTAAAGTGGAAAGGACAGAAGGCTCCAGATCCTGGGGGGTCAGGGTGTCAAGGCTCTTGGCATACACCGTATTTTTCTCCGCAGCCCACTGCTCCCGCTGGGGAAGGTCTGCTTCCACCCCACCAGCCCGGAGAACAATGTCCAGGCTTTCCATCCGGCTGACTCCCCGGAGCTGATTGTTCAGCTCCTGATCAAAGGGAATCCCCAGCCGGTCTGCCAGCTGCTTCCAGGCCCGGTAGTGCAGGTGGTCTGTGTGGCAGAGCACCCCGTCCAAATCAAAAATCACGGCTTTGTATTTCATGCTTCCGCCTCCCAGGGGAAATACAGGGTCTGAATCTCGCCCCCTGCCAGGGTCAGGTTCAGAACGCCCTCCTGGTAGTCCGCCGGGACCCGGTTTTCCTCCCGCAAATCGCAAAGGTAAGCCTTTTCAAAGGGCAGGCCTGTAAGGGTGAAGCTGCTTTCCTTCTCTCCCAGGCAGAACAGCCGGAGGGCAACGCCCTTTTCATCCTCCGAGGGCTTGCAGGCAGACAGCCGCACATTTTCCGGCAGCTGGGACAAAAATGCCAGGGGATTCTCCGGGGTGACCTTTCCATCCACGGCGAATACCTGCTGCACCACCGGGGGATGGGCAATCCGGTCGCTCCAGCCATAGGGGTTGTCCCCAGCCTTGGGATAAAGGACCCCAACCCGGAAGGTGTGCTTCCCCAGGCACTGGGCCTCGGGGGTTTCATAGCACCAGCCGCCGTTGCCCTTCCGGGTGAGCAAATCCACCCGGGACAGCCAGCCCACGCACCGCAGCAGGGTCAGGCGCAGACGGCTTTCTCCTTGGTCGTTGTCCGCCTGGTACTCGTAAATGCCGGGGCAGACCACTGCCACCCCCTGCTCCCCTTCCTGCACCTGGACATAGCCGTGGGTGGGATAGGTGGGCAGCCGCCGCTCCATCCATTCCTCCGGCTGGGAAAATTCCATAGGCCGGCGGGTGAGGGCGAAAGCGGAGGAAGCATCGTGGAACCGGGCGTTCACGCCGGTGGGAATCTCCAGCTGGAGCCGGTGATCCTTTGCCCGGTTTTCTACTTCCACAGAAATGTCCACATAGGGGCTGTTTTCGGAAAGGGTCAGGGTGATGGACACCGGGTTGTCAACCAGCGTATCTTCCCGGCGGCTCCGGTCGGCGGTCAGTCCCCGGGGCAGCCGGAGGACACCCTCCAGCCGTAAGCTCTGGGAGATTCCCGGTACGCAGCTGCGCACCACTGCCGCCCCGTCCAGGGTGTACTCCCGGTCCTGAACCGGCCAGGAGTAGGTGTACTCGTCACCGGCGTCGCCCCCGTCAATCAGCTTGGCAAAGCCTTCGTAAACCCGTCCGGTACGTTTGTCCGTGACGGTAAAGCTGCCGGACTCTCCCCCGGTGATGGCATACCACCGGTTTTCGATGCCGGACTTGGGAAGCACCCCGGTCCCCTGGGGATTGTATTCCGGCACCAGGGTGATGGTGTGCAGGCCATAGCTCATGGCCGGGAGGGACAGGGCGACCTTGCACCGGTTTACCTTGTAGATTTCCGGGGCGGTGGCGTCCTGCAAATGGTTGTAGTAGGCCTTCTCCGCCTGCAAAAGTCTGGCGGGGATGGGGTTGCCAGCCTCGTCATAGGCATTGACGGCACAGGGAAGCGCCGGATGGCAAATCTGGCCTTCGTATTCGTCAATGGTGGACTTGGCAAAGTTCACCCGCTGCACAAGCATCGGGTCAAAGTCCACCTGGGTTTCGATGACAGCAGGCAGGCTGTCCTGGCAAGGCTCAAAGCACAGAAGCTCCACCCCCTGGGGCTTGTCCCCCGCCGCTGCTTTCTTGCTGATGGCGCCCAGGATGTCGGAAAATACGGTTTTTTCCGCCTGCTCCACCCGGTTGAATCTCGTCATCATCTCGGCGTGGACCGGGTCTACGCTGCAGCCGCAGATGCTGTCGTGGGGATGATTCTCCAGAATCTTCTTCCAAAGGAAGCGCTGGTATCCGGCAAAGCCGCTGCACAGTCCTGCCAGCTTCTCCAGCACCGCCGCCGGCTCTAAGTACCGCTCCATGCCCCGCTGCACCTGGCTGTTGCGCTGCTTCAGGTACACCCGGGTGGACATGGTGCCGGACAGGAGCATGGAGCGGTCGCCGCTGCGCAGCTCCCCGGCCCAGGTGGACAGGGGCTTGAGACCCTGTTTCAGCTCACCCAGAAACTGCTCCATGGTGCCGATGGTGATGTGGTAGTCAGGCCCAGCCTCCCGGTTGAAATCCTCCACAATCTCACAAATATCCTTCTGGTTGAGGATGTGGTCGGAGCCGTTCATCAGCAGCACCACATCTCCCCGGGAGCAGGCGGAAAGCTGTCCCATCATGGCTTTCAGCCGGGAAAGAGAATCCTTCCGGGTGAGCCGGGCGCTGTTGCCGTAGCCGTGGGGCATATTCACCGCCAGCACGCCCTTCCCCGGGCAGGCGGAATCCCACCGGAACTCCCCTTCGGTGATGTCATTGGGAATGCCCCGCCAGAACACCGCCGTGTCCATGGACAGGCCGGAGAGAATCTGGGGCATCTGCTGGGGATGGCCGAAGGAGTCAGGCAAATACCCCACATTCATGCCGCCGCCAAAACGCTTGGCAATCTTTTGTCCTGTGAGATAGTTGCGGATGTGAGCCTCGCCGCTGACCAGCAGCTCGTCCGGCAGAATATACCAGGGGCCCACACACAGCCGACCGCCGGAGATGGCCTTTCTCAGCCGCTCCTCGTTCTCCGGGCGAATCTGCAAATAGTCCTCCAGCACAATGTTCTGTCCGTCCAGCATGAAGGAAAGGTCGGGGTTCCCCTCCACACTTTCCAGCACGCTGTCCACCAGACGGACCATTTTGCTCTGAAATTCCTGCTGGGTCAGGTACCATTCTCTGTCCCAGTGGGTATGGCTGATGAGGTAAGCTCGAATGTTTCCCATAGTGCACCTTCTTTAATAGCGGCAGGTCTTGGCCGCTTCTGCAAAATAAACGAGATTTTCCTTGGGGACCGTGAAGAAGTGGTCGCAGGCGGAGAGGATGTAGCCCCCCTGGCTGCCGAAAATCCGGAACAGCCGCTCCACCTCCCGGCGGATTTCCTCCTTCGTGCCGCTTTGCAGCACATTGAACTGATCCATGCCGCCGATAAGAGCCACATGGGGCCGCAAATCGGAGAACACCTGCCGGGCAATGTCGTCGTTGGCAATATCGCCGCCCACCCCGGTGGGGGACAGGGTTTCGGACACGTCGCAGTGGTTTTGGGAAATCAGATGGGTAATCTTGGACATACCGCCGCAGGTGTGATACACCGCCGGGAAGCCCAGGCTGTGGATGGCATCGTGGGTCTTGATATCATAGGGCAGGCAAAATTCCTCGTGAATCGCCGGGGAAATCAGGGTGTTGCTGGCAGCACCGCCGCCGGTTTCAATCAAATCAAAGGGAGCACCGGTAAGGCTCTGCTCAATGTATTGGAGCTTCTTCTCCAGCAAAATGGAGAGAAACTCGTGAACCCAGTCCGGGTCGTCATAGGTTTCCAGAATCAGATTCTCCGCACCGTACAGCTCACAGGCATCCTGCCAGCAGCCGCCCTGTTTCCCGCAGAGGAAGGTCCGGAGGATTCCCTTGTCCCCCAGCTGGTCATACATGGCTTTGGCACCGTCTTTTCGCAGCACAGGCACTGGGGCGTACTTCTGATAGAGGTAAATGTCCTCCTTCTCCTTGATCAGGTGCTCTACCACCCAGGTGGTCATGGGGTTGCTGCCCTCGGCGGTGGTGAGATCACCTTCCGGGGTGTGGATGGTGTAGTCCGTGCGGATATAGTCCGGGAGCTTGGTGGTCTTGGCCTCCACCCGCCACTGGGAGGACTCCGGGGTATCTGCTTCGTAGTAGTTGAGGGCTGCATCCAGTCCGCAGGCGGTAAAAGCCTCCAGGGCGGTCATGCCTCCCATGAAGCTATTCAGGTGATAGTCCTGCCACTGGTGAATGGTCACAGGCAGACGGTCAGGGGTCTGCTTGTTTATTGCCAGCAGCATCCGTTCCTTTGAAGTCATGGAAATTCCTCCTTTATTCTCTGGGCAAGCGTCCCTCCACCGGGGGCAGGGGGGCAAAGGGTGCGTGGGGTTCGGTCTGATACCAGTAGGCCGTGCTGCTGTAATCGTTGGACAGCTTGTTGGCATGGCCGTGCTCGATGGTCACCCGGATGGATTTTTCAAATTGGATGGGGTCGCAGATGTGGAGCCGGTACATACTGTTCTTCCCGGCGAATTTGTACCCCGGGCGGGTTTTGTCCCCGCTGTACCGGGTCAGGCCGCTGTATGGGGTGCAGTATACCTGGGTGGGGCAGAAGGCGGTGTTGAAGTAGTCCTCCGTGCCGGTACCGTTCAGCGCCAGCTCTCCGTCAATGAAAATCATGTCGTCCCCTTCTCCGTACCACTCGTTGCACTGGGGCTCAAACACATCCACATGGAGGCAGCAGCCCACATACTTTCCCTTTCCCACCGCATCCAGGATGACATAATTATCCTCCCCGGTGGTGTTCTTGGTGAGCCAGGCCTTGGGTACCCAGGCCGGTTCCTCCGGCACATTGGCTTTCTCCCGGTCCAGAAGTCCGATTTCCTTGGGTGCCCAGCCCCGGGTGTTGTCCTCCCGGTGCCAGCAGGCGTGGAAGTACCCGGCCTCCTGGGGAAGCTCCGCCACTTCCTCATAGTCGATGTAGTAGTAAAAATTGGTGTGATTTTCACACTGGCTTTCGATGGTGAATCTGGCACCCTTCCGGAAGGGCATGGGGAAAAAGCAGTTCATACCCCTGCCGTCCTCCGGGTTGGCACACAGGGCCGCAGAATTGACCGGGGTGGCCATGCCGAAGCCAATGGCAAAGAAGTCCCCCAGAGGCACCTCCACGCTGGGAGTTTCCTCTCCGTCCCAGTACATCCGGAGAATCAGCTTCCGCAGGGCGTAAGGCTCCTCCTGCCAGTTTTCGTCTCCGGTCCAGTGGGTCATCCAGATGTGGCGGATAATGCCGCAACCATGAATTTCCCCGATGGTTTTGGTCTTCCCGGCGGGCAGGTCCATCCAGTCGCGGTTGCCCCCGGTGCGGTCATAGCTGGAAAGCCGCCGCCGGCGGCTGTTGTCCAGCAAATACAAATCTTCCAGGCTGTGTCCTTTGTTCATTTCTGCTTCTCCCCGTCAATGACCACACCCTCGTGGGTGATTTCCACAAAATGCTCCTGTCCCTGCCACACCACCGGGAAGGATACCTTCCGCCAGTGGGCGGGCAGATGGGGGGCAAAGGTGAGCTTCTCCTGCTGGTAGCTGCACCCCATGCCGCAAAAGCCCAGCACCACCCCCTGCCAGATGCCGCCGCAGTTGGCAATGTGAATGCCCTCTGCCGCGCCGCCGTCCAAATCGATCCCCAGGGACTTGCGGAACAGGGTCAATGCCTCGTCCCCATGGCCCATCCGGGCTTTCAGGATGGCGTGGATGATGTAAGACAGGGAGCTGTCGTGGGTGGTGTAGGGATAGTAGTAGGCGTAAGTCTTTTCCAGCTCCTCCTGCCCCATGCTATCCGGGAACAGGTAGGGAAGCATCAGCACATCCGCCTGTTTCAAAGCCTTGGTGCGGTAGTTCCGCTCCTGGGACACGGTGCCGCCGAAGGGGCGGGATCTGTCCGGCCACAGGGTTTCAAAGTCCGGCTCCTCGTACCGGTCAAAGTCCCGGCACTGCTGCAAAATCCCCCGGCTGTCCCGGAAAACTGTCAGCCCTTCCATGCAGGCACGGATTTTCTCCTGCTCCTGCTGGCTGAGTAACTCGCTTCCGGTAAGGCGGCAGCTTTCCAAAGTGTAGCCCAGGGCCTTCTTTACCAGGGTGTTGGTGTAGGCGTTGTCGTCGCAGAAGCAGATATACTCGTCCGGGCCCATGACGCCGTTGATATGGACGGAGCCGTCTGCGTCAAAATGGCATCTTGCCAGCCAGTACCGGGCGGTTTCCGCCAGCACCGGCATGGCTTTTTTCAGAAATTCCAAATCCCGGGTAGCGGTGTAGGTGTGCCAGATGCCGAAGGCCACATCCGCCGTCACGTGGACCTCATGGTCGCAGTACTGCCAGTTGGGGCACTGCTCCTCTCCCGTAAGGGAGGATTCCCAGGGATACCGGGCGCCGGGATAGCCGTAATGGGCGGCATTCTTCCTGGCACCTTCCAGGGTGTTCAGCCGGAAGCCCACCAGGGCTCTGGCGGTCTCCGGGTTGGTGTAGAGGAAGTAGGGCAGCAGATACATCTCCGTATCCCAGAAGAAGTGGCCGAAATAGGCCTCTCCTGCATAGCCCTTGGCGCACACCGCCACCCGGCTGTCCCGGGGGTTGGCGGAGCGAAGAAGGTGATAAAGGGCCATATTCACCGCCCGCTGGGCTTCCTCGTCCCCCTGAATCTCCACCCTGCCCTTTTCCCAGAGGGCATCCCAGGCAGCGGCGTGGGGAGCATAGAGGGCGGAGGGATTGACAATGAGGCTGTTCAGCTTCTGGCACATTTCCTCCCGGCATGGAGCCTTTTCATCCCGGCTGGAAGCCGCCAGGGTCAGCCGCCAGACTTCCATGGTCTTACCGGGGGTCAGCACCCCCTCCCAGGTTTCCGGCTCTCCGGCGTTGGGAGAGAGGACAGACACCATTTCCACATGGTCGCCGTTGTCCGTGTCCACCGCTGCGCCAAAGCAGCCCGCCACCCGGAATTCTTCCCGGTCGGTAAAGTGGTTGTAGCCGTTGGTGGTGACCTTGGTATCCACCGCCGCCTCCAGCCGGATGTTTGCCTCGTAATCAGCGGAGACTTCCAAACGCTGGACAATTAGGCCGGGCACCGCCCGGGATACGTACCGGGAAATCCCCCAGGACACCAGTCCTTTGTCGGTTTTCCAGCTGAAGCTGCGATACAGCACCCCATCCCGCATATCCAGGTGCCGGGCATAGTCCCCCATCTGGGGGCTGTCCATATCCACCGGCTCTCCCTCTGCCCACAGCCTGATGGTCAGGGGATTGGGAAGATTTACCACCACTTCGTTGAGCAGGGGGTGGATTCCGGTGACACCGGGGATGTAGCAGCCCGCCTTGGAACGGGGGTGACGGGGCTTTTCCACCGTCACATTGGCAGGCAGGCGCATATAGCTTTCGTCCTGGGGGGCTGCCGCCAGACCTTCCTCGTAGGAAGCCCGCAGGTGCAGGCCCTGGCTTCCCTGGGTGAGCAGTCCCTCGTAATGCTTGGTTTTCTCAGGCCGGTATCCTTCTTCTTCCAGACACCAGAGCTTATTGGGGTTTTTGTAGCAGCTGATCATGGTTTTGCCACTCCCTTACAGGATTTGATAGGAATAGAGCTCCAGGGTGCAGGTAACCTGGCCTCCGGGAAGCCCGATGGTTTCTGTCACTTGGCAGGGGTGGGGGTTGAGCACCACCGTGTGTCCCGATGCCTTGGGGATGGGGAGAAGATACCGCCCGGTGCGGCACAAGGGGGTCACTCCCAGCTTCTTCATAAGCTTTCCGGTAAGCTCTGCCAGGGTCACAAAGAGGTTTTCCAGGGCGAAGGGGGCAACGGCCCAGTTCTTCCCCAGAAGGATTGCCGGGGCGTTCTCCCTGGTCTCCACCCCCAGCACCGTCCCCTCTCCCCGGAAGGGCTGGACAGTCTGGCCCAGGAAGTAAACGGTGTCGTCCCACAGAATCTGCTCCTGCTCTGCCGGGCCGAAGGCACATTCCTCTGCCTCCAGATGAAGGGCCTGGGCAAGAACTGTGCAGGGATTCCGGTGTTCGTCCCGGGTGGGAATCCGGCCATTCAGCACCACCGGCAGTCCGGCGGCGATGGCGGCGGCGATTTTCTCCTGGGTCTTGCGGGGCATACATTCCCCGCTCACCAGAAACAGTCCGGGGAGGGCCTTCAGGGCCTCTAAGGGCAGGGTATTGCAGTCCACCACCCGGGGGGTAAAGCCAGCCATCCGCAGGGCAAAGTAAGCCTCCTTGGCGGCATTTGCCAGGGGCGTCCAGATAAGACCCGGGTCGGTGGGAATGCCCAGGGCGATGTCATACCGGTTTTCGGCGGACAGCACCGGGTAATCCTTCTGGATATCTGCCAGGCTCTTTTGGATGGAGGCATAGGTCTCCGTGGGGGCTCCGGTCTTGTCCACCGGGGCCTGCCAGTTGTGGGCGGTTCCGAAGAAGCCCATGTCCGGGTCGTTCACGCCTCCGGCAAACAGGTACATATTGATGCCCTTCCAGCCCCCGGCGAAGGTCCACAGGTTGTAAATATACAGCTCCGGGCCGTAGGCCTGGGGATAGTCGTGCCAGTAGCCGCACTCCTGCTCAATGACCCAGGGGGGATTGCCGGGAAGCACTGCCTTGGCGTACTGAGCGCCGTACTCGCAGAAGTAAACCCCTTCCCGGAGGGATAGATTCCCAAACAGGGAATAGTAGTTGTCCACACCCACATTCAGCCAGGGGTTTTCCTGCTGGTTCTGCACATGCAAAGATATGGCCTTGGGGTTGTAGGCATTGTGAAACAATGTCACTTCCTTGGGAAGCTCTCCCAGGTACGCCCGGAGGCGCTGGAAGTAAATGGGGTAATAGTGGGTATAGTAGTAGGCAAGCTTATCCCGCTCCCAGCGCTTGGGGTCTGCCTCCCGAAGCTCGTGGGGGTGCACCTGCTCCAATGCCTCAAAGGCTTTGCCATAAGCCCGGGACAGCCCCTGGGCATCCTGGTAGGTTTTGGCCAGATAGGTGGGGAAAAGCCCATTTTTATCGCCAATTCCCAGGTTCAGAGGATTTTCGTCCATGTTGTCGTCCCCGGGAATCTCATTGCAAAGCTGAATCATCCACACATTTCCCTGGGGCGCCAGGTAGGGCCGGATTTCCGCCATTACCGCCTGGTACCACCGCCGGGTGCAGGCCAGGAAGTCCGGGTTATTGTGGGAGGCATACCGTTCAAAGCCGTAGTTCTGGTATTCCCCCTGGGAAAAGCGGGTGGGGTGGGACTGGGGGTACTTGGCGGTAAACCACCGGGGCAGTCCCAGATCCCGGGTTTCCGCATAGACATAGGGGCCGGGACGAAGAATCCCGATGAGGCCCTTTTTCTGAGTCAGGGCAATCCACTTGTGCAGGTCATTACTCTCCCGCAAGGTGCCCCGGAAGTCAAACACATCCTCCTGGGGCTGGTGGACAAACCAGGGCACATAGTAGGCAACCGCATTGCACCCCGCCTCCACCAGCTTGTCCAGAGCCGGTTCCCAGGCGGAAACCGGCATCCGGAAGTAGTGAATCTCCCCGGACAGGAGGGGCTGCTCCTGTCCGTTGATGATAAATTTCTCTTTTGTGATGGAAAAGTCCATAGCCATTCCCCTTACTTTTCTGTAAGCATTTCGTCCAGAAGATAAAGTCCCATCCGGTTGTTCATAAGCAGTTTGGGCTGCTTGCCCTGTCCGCCCTCCACCCGGAGGGTGGTCGTGTAGATTCTCCCCTCCCCTACCCGGGAAACGCCCAGATAGTCATGGGTCAGCCACTGACGGCAGTCATACCGCCGGAGAATGGGGGTGTAGTCCCGCCGCAGCTCCGTGGGCAGCTCCCGAAGCTCCAGGGCGCTGTCCGCCGTCACGCTGTAAAAGCGCAAGTCGTCCATCCAGCACCGGTCGTCCAGCTTTTCCAGGAAGGAGGGGTAATTCCGCCACAGCATACCCTCCCGCCAGAAGGGGCACTTAAGAAGATAATCCTCCTCCCCTCTGGGAAGGTACAAAACCCGTCCGCCGGAGCGGGCGTAGTCCAGAATCTCCGGGGTCAGGCAGGTGGTCATCACGGCGTCGCAGCCTTCCACCTTCTGCCCCAAGGTGAGCTTTTTGGTGTTGTAAACTTCTTCCGCCGTGTCCAGGCATCCGGCAAGATCCAGAATGCCTACCGTCATATTGGGACGGACTCTGGGAGGGTACACGAAAATGGGCCATTCGTTGGAGACCATCTTTCCCTGGTCGCAGGCTCTTACCTTCAATACGTAGGTCACAGGAGCCGCCACCTGGGGCAGGGTGAACTGGATGATGCCCAGCTGCCGCACCTGTCCGTGCTCCACCGCCGGAGCACCTTCCACCATGTTTTGCAGCACCGTGTGGCCGTCCTGCTCCAGGGTGTAGCACAGCACCGGACGCTCCCAGGTCTTGCCGCCGTAGTTGGACATAAGCACCCGCAGCCGGTAGGTGCTGCCGCCGTAGAAGTTGTACCGCTCCCGGTACTGGACCCGGTCGGAGGTCATCCAGATACGGGTCAAATCCCAGGCGGGGCACAGCACCACATCGTCATTGCTCTGGCGGAACCGGGCGGTGTCAAACTTGGGCTTGCCCATGTCGTCAAACAGGCCGTTGGGGCACAGGGGCACGTCCCGGAGGGTGGTGATGTTGTAGCCGCTGATAATCTCCTCGCTGCGGGTAGCCTCCAGGGTCACCTTCCGGTGGACCATGGAGTGATTCACGGAGCGCTGAATCTTCCGGTCAAAATCCTCATCAATGCCGCTGAGAAGCACATTCCGGTCGTGGTTGTGGGCGTAGAAATCGGGTTTCAGGACGCTGATGGGGTTTTTGTGGGGGTCGTTGGTCTCCCAGGCCAGCTCCTTCACCCCGTAGGCCTTCCGCACGTCGCCCAGGTTCCGCAGCACATCGCTGTCGCAGAACTCTCCGAAGAACCAGGGCATGGTGTTCCGCCAGGTGGGGGTAAAGGTCTCCACCAGCTGCTCAAAGTGGTTCAGGTCCGCATAGAAGTGGTAGTCGTAGTAGTCGGCATACTCCTCCTGCAATCCCTCGTAGCACTCCCCGGAGCCGGAATTGTCCTTTACCAGGGTGTGGGTGGTCTCCTTCACCAGGGTATACATCTGGGAAAGTATATCGCTTCCCACCCCGTCGTTCAGCTCGCAGCCTAAGGTGGTGAGCAAAATGGAGGGGTGTCCTGCCAGCTGCCGGAGAATCCGGGGATACTCCCGGCGAATCCGCTGGGGAAGCTCGGGAGTGGGGTCAGGCAGCCACAAAGGCAGCTCCACCCAGGAAATGACACCTTCCCGGTCGGCCTTGTTCAGGTAATTCTGCCGGGGGATATACAGGCAGTGCTTGATGGCGTTCATGCCGTATTCCCGGATGCCGGAAATCTCCCGGTCAATCTCCTCCCCGGTGGGGACGGGAATCAGCTTGTCGTCATAGTAGCCCCAGTGAAGGGCTCCCCGGAGGTACAGGGGCTTGCCGTTGAGAAGCAGGCGGCTTCCCTTTCCTTCCACGGTGCGAAAGCCCATGGTGGTGTGCAGGGGAATTTTCTCATCGTCGCAGGTCAGCTCTCCCAGCACCGTATACACTGCCGGGCTTTCCGGGCACCAGAGCCGGGGATTTTCCACCTGCCCCTCCAACCGGAGGATGGTCTTCTCCGGGCCGAAGGTCTTTTGGAAGGTCTTGACCTGCCGTCCGTCCCCCTCCAGAAGGGTCACCGTCAGTTCCACCTCCCGGGAAGGCTTTTCCAGAAGTCCTGCCTCAAATCGGAAGGTGCCGTCGGCGTCGCCGTTGGCAAAGTGGTATTCGCAGAATACGTTTTTGCTTTCCAGCAGCTTCACGCTGCCCCAGATGCCGCCGAAGGTGTGGAGCACGTCGGGGATGAAGCCGCTGAGCACCTGCCGCAGGGGGAAGGGGTCTGAATCCTGGTAGCCGGGCTTGGTGACTGCCAGCCGCAGCCGGTTTTCACCGTCCCGGAGAAGCTTTGTCACATCCAGCAGGAAGCTGTCCCACATTCCCTCGTGGGTTCCGGCCTTTTGGTCGTTTACATAAATTTCGCAATAGTAGCTCACCGCCTCGAAAGACAGAGCACAGTGCATATCCTTTTCCAGGGCAAGGTCAAACTGCCGCTCAAAAATCACAGGCTGGGCAATGTCTTTTTGCTCCGTATAGCTGTCGAAGCAGCCGGGAACCTGCATGGGCTGGGGCTGGGAACCCGGCAGGGTACCCTGCCAGAGGCCGTCCAGGGCAATGGTGCGCATAGGGTTTCCTCCTTATCCTTTAATACCGGAGGCGGCAATGCTGTTTTGAACCTGCTTCTGAGCCAGGGCATAGAACAGGATTCCGGGCAGCACCACCACCGTCAGGGCAGCGAAGGTGTTGGTGTAGTTGTAGGAGAACATGGAGTTGAACAAAATGGTAACCACAGGCAAGGTCCGGTTCTGGGAAGAGGTCACCAGCAGGTTTGCGTAGTAGAACTCATTCCAGTTGGCCAGGAGCATCAGCACGCCGGCGCTCACCAGGCCGTTCTTAGCCAGGGGCATATTGATTCTGGTAAACACCTGGACGAAGCTGGCGCCGTCAATGGTAGCCGCCTCGCTCAGCTCGTCGGGGATGGCCTGGAAGGTGGCTTTCAGGATGAACATGGACATGGCCATGCCGGTGGACAGATACACAAGGGCCAGTCCTTCCCGGGTGTTATACAAATCCAGATCGATAATCAGGCTGAAAATAGGCTGGGTCCGGGAGTGGGCAGGCACCAGCAGGGTCATGGTAAAGAGGGCATAGAAGAGAATCTTGCCCGGGAACTTGTACTTGGCAATGACATAGGCGGCGGCGGTGTAAATGACCAGAGCCAGGATGGTGGGCACGAAGCTCACATAGATGGAGTTGAGGGTATAGGTGAGAAAATCATAGTTTTCAAACAGATACCGGTAGGCGTCGAAGTTAATCTGGGAGGGCAGCACGAAAGGGCCGCTCATAATCTCGCCATTGGTCTTGAACGAGGACATAATCACCCACAAAATGGGGAAAACGGAGACCACCACAGTAAAAATCAGAAGAAAATACATGATGGTTTTCACGCTTATTTTTTTCACCAGCTTCACGAGTATTCCCTCCTTCTTAATACACCGGGTCGTCCATGCGGAACAGCTTGTTGACAATGAGCAGGGTCAGCAGGCCCAGCACCAGCATGACAACGCCATAGGCGTTGGCCACGCCGTATTTGCCGTCCTGAATGGCCCGGACCAGCATCACCGGCAGGTTCATGGTCTTGCCGGCGCCGTTGGTGGTGAGGTAAATGGCCTCATACATGGCAATTCTTGCGGTGATGGAGCAGATGACGCCGGTACCGATGGCGTTGCGGCACAAAGGCAGGTCAATGCGCATAATCTGCTGCCACTTGGAAGCGCCGTCCAGAGTGGCCGCCTCATGGAGCTGCTCGGGAATGGCCATCAGGTCGCCCTGCACCAGCAAAGTCACAATCACGGCGTAAAACAGCCAGGTAAGGGTAATGGCCCAGAAGGCCTCCGGCTTCTGGAAGAACCAGTCGCAGGCAAAGTCCGGATCAAAAATACGGATGATGCTGTTGAGCATACCGATGTCGTTGCGGAAGAAATATTTATAGATCATGGACCAGGCAGCCACGGAAATCACGTTGGGGATCATAAAGACCACCTGGGTGAACCGCCAGCCCTTGGGCTTCTCCCGGAAGATGAAGGCCATGAGGATGCCAAAGCCTACATGAAGAGTCGCCGCAATAAAAGCCCAGCCCAGCAGATTCCAAAGGGATTGGTAGAAAATTTTGTTCTGGAACATCTTGGTGTAGTTGGCCAGTCCGTCAAACTTGGGGGCATTGAAGCCATCCCACTGGCAGAAGGAAGTGACCACCACCGTCACAATGGGCATGAGATAAAAGGCCAGGAAGATAAACACGCAAGGCAGCAGGAACAGATAAATCCAGAAATACAGCTGGGCCTTGTTGGTGCGAAGTGCAGGTGCTTTCAGTCTTTTCTTTTTCGTTTCACCGTTGGTGCGTAGTGCAGGTGCTTTCAGTCGTTTCATTTTCGTTTCACCTCTATAATTGGCAGACATAGAAAACGAACAAGTATGTGCGGCGTTGTTTTCCACAGCCGCCGGCACAAACTTGTTCGTTGTTGAGACTTACTTACGGAACGGTTCGCCCCCGCGGGGGAGTATTCCCTTAGCCGAGGGCTGCCGCAGCGTTGGTCAATTCAGCGGCGAACTGCTCGGGGGTCCACTCGCCCTTCAGCAGCATGGGCAGCATGTTGGAGAAGTCGCCGGTGAACAGGCTGGCGCTGATGGCATCGCTCCAGTTGACGATGTAGGTGGTGTCGCTGTTCAGGCCGGTAGCGAAGTCAGCCAGCAGCTTCTTCTCGGACAGAGAGGCGTTGAACTCGTCGGAGTAGGTCAGGTTGGGAGCGGAGCCGCCCTCAGCCAGGATGTAGGCCTCGACTTCCTCGGGACGGCACATGAAGGCGAAGAAGGCCAGGCCGGCTTCCTTCTGATCCTCAGGCAGACCAGCGGGCATCATCCAGTCGTAAACGTAGGGGTTGGCAATGGCCACATTCTCGGGGTAGTAGTCGCCGGCGACGGTGGTGCCGTCAAAGCCGTTGGACCAGTCGGTGGGATCGAGAACCTTGTCGATGATCCAGGTGCCGTCAGGCAGGACGGAGCTCTGCTTGCCGTAGAAGCCGGTAGCGGCATCGGGGTAAGTAGCGCCCACAGCGTTCTCCCAGCCGTTGGACTGGTACAGAGCCTGCAGCTTGCCGAAAGCCTCAATGAGGATGGGGTTGTTGAAGTCGGTGATCTTCTCGGATACGCCGGCCTTCAGCAGTTCGGGACCGCCCTCGATGCTGCCGATGATAGCGGTGAGCAGCAGGCTGGTGGTCCAGCCGCCTTCAGCGGTCTGGAAAGCGATCTTGGTGTCGCCCAGAGCAGTGGTGAACTCATCCCAGGTCATCTCGGTGACCTTCTTGCCGCCCAGGTCGATCATGGTGGTGTTGTAGTACAGGCCGGTGGGTCTGAGCACGGTCAGAGGCAGGGCAACCACCTTGCCGTCCTTGGTGCAGAAGTCCACGGAGTCCTGGATGAACAGCTTCTCCATCTCGGGATCGGAGGAGATGAAGCTGCTCAGGTCTTCCAGCATGTTGTTGGCAATCAGGTAGTCCTCAACCCACTTGGAATCGCTGCACTGGAAGATGGTGGGAAGCTCGCCCTGGAGAGCCAGCTGCTTGATCCGGTCGGTGTGGGTGTTGGAGGGAGATTCCTCGATGATGATCTTGTACTTGCCCTCGTATTCCTTGTTGAAGCGCTCAACCTGTGCCTCGAAGAACTTGGCACCGGCGTCCTCACCGGTACGGTAGGTGGGCAGGATCACTTCGATTACATCCTGGGAACCGCCCTGGGTGGTGCCGTCGGTGCTGTCACCGGTGGGGGTGGTGGTGGTTTCGTTGCCGCCCTGCTCCTTCTGGGCGCAGCCGGTAAACAGGCCGCACAGCAGCAGGACCGCAAGCAGTACGCTAAGAACCTTTTTCATTGTTTTTTCCTCCTTGGTTTTTTGTTTGGGTTTCGGGGTCGCTTTCGGTAAACCGTTTTATCCGTTTGGCTGTCTTTATTCTATACACGAATTTTTCAAATGTTAACCCATTATTCTCGTATTATCTGCTTTTGCATCGTAAAAAAACGCCCCCATTTTTTGTGTATTTTGCCATGTTAAAAAGTGGTAACTCGCTTTATCTATCTCTTTCCTTTTTGGGAATCCTGTGCTATAATAATTTTACTTTATTTAATGTATGCAGCCCCCCAAAGGAGGATTTGCCATGTATACCATCAAGGATATTGCCAACGAGGTGGGCGTCTCCCCCACCACCGTATCCCTGGTACTGAACAAGCGCCCCTGCCGGGTTTCCGACGAAACCAGAAAACGCATCCAGGATGTGGCCAAGGAGCACAACTACGCCCCCAACTACTCCGCCCGGGCCCTGGTCACCAAGCAGACCCGCACCCTGGGGCTTATCATGCCCGACATCTCCAACCCCTACTTCTCAGAGCTGGCCAAGGGCATCGAGCGGGAAGCCCACAAGCAGGGCTACTTTGTGATTTTCTGCAACTCCAACGACCAGGGCAAGAAGGACGTGGAGAATTTGCAGCTGCTTCTGAACCGGCAGGTGGACGGGGTGGTGCTGGTAAGCTCCATCTCCGACGACGAAATTCCCCTGGCCAACGAGTTCAACGCCCTGGCTGCCCGGAGCCGGGTGCCGGTGGTGCAGTTTGACCGGCAGCTCATCGGCAGCAGCTACGACATTGTGAGCGTCAATCACCGGATGGGCGGGTATCTTGCCACCCGGTTCCTCCTGTCCCAGGGCTACCGCTCCATCGGCTGCATCACCGGCCCTCTGAACCGCTCCTTCTCCCGGGACCGGCTGGAGGGGTATCTGGACGCCCTGCGGGAATACAACATCCCCAAAAACGACGCCCTGATTGCCTCCGGGGACTTTACCTTGCAGTCGGGCCTCCTTCAGGCCCAGCCCCTGCTGGAAAACGGCTGCGACGGCATTTTCGCCTGCAACGACCTGATGGCCATTGGCGTCATCAAGGCTTTGAAGAAGTATCACTACCGGCTGGGAGAGGATTTCGGCCTGGTGGGCTTCGATAACAACCCCTTCTGTGAATACCTGGAAACCCCTCTGACCAGCGTGGACCAGAACATCTACGATATGGGCAAGGAGACCTGCCGCCTGGTAATCAAGCGCATCCGCCAGAGCCGGAAGCCCTCCGACGCCGGCGCCTACGGCGCCCAGGAAATCCGCTTCACCCCCGGCCTGGTCATCCGCTCCTCCGCCGGCCCCAAGAAATAACATCCCCACCACGCAAAAACCGCCCTGCCGTTTTTCGGCAGGGCGGTTTTGTTTAGGGGGCGCTGTGGCTTCTTAGTACCGTTTCCTCCGGGAAAAATTCCCAGTTGTCCATATCCCAGATATTGTCCTGCACCGCCACCCACTGAGAGGGGGCGAAGCTGTTTTCCAGTTGGTTACTCAGCTGCCACTGGAAGGACAGGGGGATATACTGCTTGTGGGCAGATTTTTCCTCCGTGGTGACGGGATTTCCCGTAAAGGGATTTACAGGATTCTTCACCAGTCCCTGAAAAGCCAGGAAAGGCACATCGGCGTTGGTCATAAAGTCCTGGGACTGGGTAAAGCCCTGGGCCCCAAAGTCCTTCACCATCAGAAGGGGCACAAACCGCTCCAAATCCTGGAGCTTCCCGTTGCCCTGGGTGGCCAGGGCATCCATCTGCCACTGCTCTGAGCCGTGGTCGGATACCAGAATAATCCGGGTGTTGTCATACACCCCCTCCGCCCGGAGGTAGTCCAGCCAGGCACCGATTTTGAGCAGTGCCGCCATGTTGGACTGATAGTGGATAATCTGGCTCACATTGTTCATTTTCAGCACCCGCCCAGCCTCATCCCGGCGGTTCTGGAGCAGATCCCCGAAGGCGGAGTTGTCCACTTCCTCCTGGGGCACATAACCGGGAAGCTGGAGCATCATGGGCTCATGGGTGGTGTCGTTCCCCAGAAACAGGAAGGTATTTTCCTCTCCCTCCCGGATTTGGGTCACCTCCGGCAGACCCTCCAGCACCTGATAGTGCATCATAAAGCCCCGGCGGTAGCCGGAAGCGCTGGTATTGCTCCAAAGGCTCTGATTGCCGTATTCCTTCTTGTCCCCGCCGGGGGCACGGAGGTACTGACCCCCGTCATACACCAGGAACTGGGCAGGCAGAGGCAGGGTTTTCATCAGGGAGAAGCAGAAGAAATTCCGCAGATTCCGCTCCTGGGTGCCGCTGTACTTCTCCCGCTGTCCGGGCTTCCACTGGGCGATGTAGGCGTTGCAGTTGGGGATGTCCTGAAAAATACTCAAATCCGGCACCCACTGGTAGTTGGCATAGGGGGGATTGGCCACCGTCACCTGGTAGCCCGCCTGGGAAAAGAGGGTGGGCATAAGCTTCAAAGCCTCGTTGTGCTTTTCCACCATGGTCTTGTCCTCCCGGCGGTTCAGCTCCACCGGGGTGTACTCATAGCCCCCCAGCAGGGCGGGGCTGGCGAAATTGGTGTGGCCGCCGAAGGAGACGCTGTTGCCGTAGTAGGTAAAGCCGTCAAACAGGGCTACGAGCTCCGGCTTCTCCGCCACCATAAAGGGGACATACTCTCCCAGGGCCCGGTCCAGCATGATGACCACCACGTTCTTTCCCTCTTTGCTCAGAGGAATCCGGAACTGCCGGTCCTGGGCAGGGGTCGCTTCCAGGGACTTGACCGACCGGTACACCTGCAGGGTGTTAACGCCTGCCATGCACCCCAGGCTGAGGGCTGCCACCAAAAGCACCAGGGCAGGCATTTTCCGGAATTTGGCTGCCAGGAAAAAGAGGACTCCCCCCAGCACCACCCACAGGGCGATGTTTCCCCACTGCTCGGCATAGGGGAACCACAGGCCGGTTTCGTACTGCAAATCCGAGGAGATGACCCCCAGCTTGCTGCCGAAGAACAGGTAGGTAGCCAGCATCACCCCACCCAGGGCAAAGAGGCTCCGCTCCAGGAATACCTTTCCCCCGGGCTTTGCCAGGCCGTAGAACACCGGCAGCCACAGAAGAAAAGTACCTGTTGCCATGGCGGCAGAAGCCACCAGGAACCACAAAGGATGGACAAAGTGGGTAAGGTCCACATACTCCTGGGGAGAGGCGGCTAAGTAGGCAGAGGGAATCAGCACACCGATAAGCACCGTGAGAAACACGCAGCCGGTGTAGAAGGTCTTTTTGTCCGGCTGCCATTCCTTTTTCGCCCGGACTTTCTTGGCCGGGGCAGGCTTTCTTCCCCGGAAAATCCGGTAGCAGATGTTCTTCCCCAGAGAAAAGACGTTGTTGAGCGTCCAGTAGAACACCAGACAGGCAGGAGAGTTATACAGAAATACCAGAAAGAACGCCGCCATGGCGTACACCTGGATTTTGCTCTTCAAGGGAAAACCTTTCAGGTACAAAACGCTGGACAAGATGTTGATACCGGTCATCACAAAGGGCAGCACATGGATGCTCAGTCCCCCGATGGTGAGAAGGGTATCGGGCACGCCCAGGTTTTCAATGGGGCCAAGAGGCGTCCCCTCCATGATGGAAAGGTGGGACAGAAACTGATAGGCCGCCATGAAGAAGGGAATCTCCAGAAGCAAAGACACAGAGCCTTTCATGGCATCTGTAGGCTTGTAGTGGTTCTGGCGGTAGTAGGTCTGAAGAATCATCATCCGCTCGTCCCCGGTGAAGGTCTTGCGGATGTGTCCCACCCCGGCAGAGAGCTTTGCCTCCACATCCCGAGCCCGCTCCTGCATGGCGTCCGCCCGCTTGTAAAGGGGCAGCACCAGAATGTTCATCACCAGGCTCAAAAACACAATGGAGAGGCCGGGATTGCCGGTAAGCTGATAGGAAAGGGTAAAGACCATTTCAAATACCAGTTTCAGCGGCCCAATCAGAATGGTTTCCAGAATGGATAAGAAAGACATGGTTTCACCCCTCCTCTCCGGCGTTCAGCTCCCGGAGCTTCTTCTCTATATAATCCGCAGCCAGCTTGGCTCCCTGACCCGGATAGGCCCAGGTCTCTGCCATTACCTGGTGGCGTCCTTCCTCGTACCGGGCATCGGTGAGGCAGGCGTCAATCAGGGACTTGAGGTTGGGCATATTCTCCCGGGTGAGCGCCTCGCCAATCCGGGGCAGAGCCCCCACCGTCCACAGGGGGTCTTTCAGCCACCAGGCGTCATATGGCCCCAAATCGAAGTTGGGGTCGGTGTAAATCACCGGCTTGTCGTAAATCAGGGAGAATTCAAAAATCACCCCGGAGAAGTCGGAAATCAGAATGTCCGAACGGCGCAGCACCTGGAAGTTATCCGTATCCCGGTTCCATTCCAGCTGGTCGCTCTCCGGGAATTCCCGCTGGAGGGAATCCATCAGCTCCTTTTCCGAGGCGAAGGACTGGGGGTGGGGACGGACAATTACATGGTAGCCGGTATTCAGCAGCACCCGGAGAATCTCCCCGCCGTACACGGAAAACAGGGCGCTTTTGCCCCAGGAGGGTGCCAGCAGCACCGTGGTGGGATGCTCCGGAACCGGTCCAGCCTGAGCAAGACGTTCTGCCATCCCGTCCATATAGGGAATACCCACCTTCACCAGTTCCTTAGGGGGACGCTCCCGCTGGGCTTCCAGCTGGCGGAGCTGTTCAATCTGATAGTCGCCGGAGAGAAGCACGGCGTCATAGTAGTCCAGGCCGAACATCCGGTAGAGGGTAATGTCACTGGGGGCGTGGGGGATGTGGACATACCACTTCACATCCGGGGAGCGCTTCCACTGGTACACGTCCAGACCCGGGGTGGTGGAAAGGAGCACGTCCGCCCGGAGGTAGTTCAGCTTGGTAAAGGCCCGGTTTTCCTTGCCGATGCACATTGCCTTTATGTGGGGGTCCTTTTGGGTGAGAGCCGGGTCGTCGGGGGACTGGGTCATATACACGGTGTCAATGCCCCGGCTGCCCAGCTCCCGGCAGATGGGGGCAAAGATGTTCCAGTACCGCTTGTCGTCGGAGAAAATCACAAAGGGGTGTTTTTCCCGGGTGTCCTTGCTCTTGCCGCCGGAGAGGCGGAACCGAAGCCGAATCCACAGCATCCGCAGTGTGTAGACAAAGGCTCCCAAAATGCCAATGAGCACCGTAAAGAGCATACTCCCGGTGCCCGGGTCGATGTAAAGAATTACCTGCATACCGCCGCTTCCAGCCTCCCGAATTCCGCCAAAAAGCCCTTCAGCCGGGTATACCGCTCCGCCGCCCAGTCCTCCATGGGCTGTCCGTCATAGGGGACCCGGGTCTTGGCCCACAGGGTCCACAGATAGTCAACATAAATCTTGTTGGCTAAAAACCGCCGCTGTTCCTCCCCGGTGGGCTTCCGCTGGAGATAACTTTCCAGCAGCCGGTTGTCCTGCTCCTGGGTGTAGCCAGCCTCGATGGACACATCCGCCAGATCCCACATGGGGTCATTCATTCCAGCGTATTCCCAGTCCAGCAGGTACAGCTTGTCCGCCCCCTGTACCCAGTTTTCACACAGGGGGTCGTTGTGGCAAGGGACCAGGGAGGGCTCCGGCAGACTTTTCCGGATTTTCGCCACCGCTTCCTTAATCTCTGGGTAATCGGCGTACATAGGCACGCCCTTATTCTTGATAATCCCCTCATAGGATTCTGCCATGGAGAACACCTGGAAGGGCACCCCGGTGTCTTTGCCGCAGGTATGTACCCGGCGAAGAAGCTCTGCCGCCTGGGCAATCCGCTCCGGCTCTTGCAGGGCGGCGGCGCACAAAGTCTGGGCTTTGGGAATGTACCGGCTGACCTTCTCACCCCCGTCTCCAAAGTACAGTAGTGGAGCGTCCACCCCCAGGGAGCAGGCCAGGGTGGTGCTGATTTTCTCATCGGCCCGGCAAATCATGTCCCCGGTTCCCTCCCCGGGAATCCGCACCACATAGATTTCGCCGTTTTCCAGCACGGTCTTGTAGGTGCGGTTGGTCAGTCCTCCCAGACGTTCCAGCCGGGCATAGTCCTCCGCCCCCAAAACCCTTTGCAAAAGCTCCCGAATCCGGGGGATGTCCCGGGTCTCAATCTGTCTTGCCATTACCCTTCCCTCACAATTCTTTCCTGATAGTTGTAGTAGTAGTGCTTACCCTGCCAGCAGAAGGAAAAGCCCTCCGCCGCATTGGTGCTGCCCCGCAGAGCCCGAAGCCGGGTGAGTTCTCTCTCCTGGCAGCCCAGCTGGGCCGCCGCATCCTTTAAGATAACAGAGCGGCTGTCCTCCCAGTAGGAGGGGTCAAACTCCCGCAGCTCGTCCAGGGTGTCAAATTCAAAAATCGTCCCATCCGGGTAGCACCGGCGCTTCATGGAAAGCTTATCCAGATGGTCGGCATAAATCCCTTCCCACAGCTTGTCCCTGGTTTCCGGCAGGTCATAGACCCTTTCCAGAATATCCAGAAACGTCCGGGAGAAGTCCCTATCCCAGTAGGTATGTCCCAGCATATACCAGGCATCCCTCCCCCCGATTTCCACCCGGTTAATCACATCCTCTTTGTCCGTGTAGACGCACCACTCCTGGGTCGGCCCCTGGGCGAACACCGTGGCGTAGTAGCTCTCCGCCACCTCCGGTTCAAAAGGATTGCTGGCAAAATAATTGTCCCCGCAGCACACGTAGGAATTGCCCAGCACCTCCCGGGCGGCATAGATGCTTCCGTGGTTGTTCCGATGGGCATACTGGGAATTTTCCAGAATATGCACCCCGAACTTCTTTTGTAAGTAGGAGAACCGGTCCCCCATGTATCCCACCACCAGGTAAATGTCCCGGATGCCTGCCGCCCGGAGCTGGGAAATCTGCCGTTCAATGAGAACCTCTCCCCGCACCCGGGTCAGCCCCTTGGGGTGCTCGTAAGACAGAGGGGCAAAGCGGCTGGAAGTCCCGGCCACAATCATCACTGCGTTGTCAACCTTTGCCATGGTATCCCTCCAAAAAGTATGGGTGTTTCCATTAGAATTTTGTCAATTATAGCAAAAACTGCCATCTGTGTCAACGCTTATGGAGGAAAAGGGAGGGTAGAACCGTGTCGGTATTTCCTGTTGACATTTATGAGGAAAGCTGGTAGAATAGCCCCAATATGTTTGGGAATGAAGTTCTCCCTCGGCCATGCCGGAACCGCCTGAAACGCTAATGACTTCTGCACTTGTGCAGAGGTCATTTTTTTGTTTTTCGGGGGAGAAAAGAGAAACAGGAGGTATTTTTTATGTTAACATCTTTGGGCTATATTTTCCTGGTGGGGCTGTCCCTGGGCGGGATTTGCCGGAAGCTGCGGCTGCCCCGGATTGTGGGGATGCGCTTTACCGGCGTGGTGCTGGGGCCCTATGTGCTGGATTTGCTGGACCCCTCCATTTTGTCCATTTCCGCCCAGCTTCGGCAGATGGCCCTCATTATCATTTTGCTGAAAGCGGGACTCTCCCTGAACCTGCGGGACTTGAAGCAGGTGGGGCGGCCTGCGGTGCTTTTGTCCTTTGTGCCTGCCAGCTGTGAGATTCTGGCCTTTACCCTCTTTGCCCCCTGGCTTCTGGGAGTGAACCGGATGGAGGCAGCCCTCATGGGGGCGGTGCTGGGGGCGGTGTCCCCGGCGGTGGTGGTGCCCAAAATGGTGCAGCTGATGGAAGGGGGCTACGGCACCGGGAAGCGTATCCCCCAGATGATTCTGGCGGGGGCTTCCTGCGACGATATTTTCGTCATTGTCCTCTTTACCACCTTTTTGTCCATGGTCCAGGGCGGCAGCGTCCATATGGGGGATTTTCTCAACATCCCCATCTCCATTGTCCTGGGCATCGCCCTGGGCGCAGTGGTGGGACTGGGGCTTTCCTGGTTTTTTGAAAGGGCCTGGGCACACCGTCAGCCGGTGCGCAACAGCATGAAGGTGATTGTGGTGCTGGGGGTGTCCTTCCTTCTCATGGCGGTGGAGGAATGGGCAAAAGGCACCGTGGCGGTGTCCGGCCTTCTGGCAGTGATGAGCATGGCCTGTACCATCAAAATCAAGTCCGTGGCTGCGGTGAGTAAACGGCTGTCGGAGAAATTCGGGAAGCTCTGGCTGGGAGCGGAGGTGCTGCTGTTCGTCCTGGTGGGCGCAGCGGTGGATATTTCCTATACCCTCACCGCCGGGCCTCTGGCCATTGCCATGATTGCCCTGGCGCTGGTGTTCCGGGGCGTGGGGGTGTGGCTGTGCCTGCTGGGCACCGGGCTTACGGCTAAGGAGCGGCTGTTCTGCATCATCGCCTACTGCCCCAAGGCCACGGTGCAGGCAGCCATCGGCTCCGTGCCCCTGGCGATGGGTCTGCCCTGCGGACAGCTGATTCTCTCCACAGCGGTGCTGGCCATCCTCATTACCACCCCTCTGGGAAGCCTGGGAATGGAGCTGACCTACGGAAAATTCTTAAGCCGGGAGAATCCTTGACAGAATCACCGGGATGGGGTATGATGAAGAAAATTCCCCTTGTTCCGGGGGAAAAGGTTTCACCAAGGAGAAATACCCATGAACAGATTGTTTAATGCCGACTCGGGATTCATGCGGGGTCTGTCCCGGATGACGGATCTTGTCCTTTTGAATTTGCTGTTTCTCATTACCAGTATTCCCATTGTGACCATTGGCGCCTCCGCCTCCGCCCTTTACAGCGTGTTCTTCCGGTGGCACCGGCAGGAGGAGTCCGGGTACGTGAAGGCCTACTTCCACGCCTTTGCCCGGGATTTCAAGGAAGCCACCCTCATCTGGCTGGCCTTTGTGGCGTTCATGGCCATCAGCCTGTTTGACATCTGGTTTTTCTTTTATCAGACCGAGCCCCTGAACTATTTTGCGGTGGTGTTCTGCTTCCTGGGCTCCGTGGGCCTCTTTACCTACAGCTACGCCATCATTCTGGTGAGCCTGTTCCGGAACAGCTTCCGGGGCACCCTGAAAAACGCCCTTCTCATGGCCGTGGGCTACTTCCCCAGAACCCTGGTGATGGCCGTAATCAACCTGTTCCCCTTCCTCCTGGTGGGACTGTTCCCCGGTCTTGCCATGCAGTTCGGATGGTTTCTGGTGCTCTTCGCCTTCTCCGGCGGTGCCTACCTGAACAGCCTTCTGCTGCGGCCGGTCATTCTTCCCATGCTGGAAAAAGAAGGGTAAAAGCGGGCAGAAAGCAACGCCTGCCGTAAATTCCCCAAAATTGAATTGCCGGCTCCCCATAATTGGGAGCCTCCCCTCGCCCGGTAGCTTTACCGGGCGATTTTTTGTCAAAAAACTTCTGAATTATGTCGCTTTTCCGTGATAATGCCTTTTACTTTTCCCCATTTTCTTTTTCGCCATTGTGCACAACTAATCTACTTAATTTTAGACGCATTGCACGAAAATTCAATCCGTATCACAATGGTTATTTACAAAAAGTTCTAAAAATGTTATGCTTTCCTTAAAGAAACAAAGCGCATCCATGGTCTTAGCTGTGTATTTACGCTTTGCTTTTCTTATTCCCGAATGATAAACCGTTTTATCACAAAGAAAAACCATTGTTTCTATCTGTTTGGCTGCGGAACGAAACAAAACACAAGAAAGGACATGGCTATGAAAAACGCATTTACACGCTTTCTGGCAATCCTGCTGGAGCTGTGTCTGGCATCCGGCGGTCTGACCTCCGTGGCAGCCGTGGGCACCGATGCCTCCCCCCAAAATGCGCCCCCCGCAGGATACGACCCCAATGTCATCGACTATTCCTTTGACCAGCTGGCGGACTGGGGCTACAGCTTCGCCCTGGCCGGCAACGAGTACCGCTGGCAGACCTTCACCGCCACCAAGGACGGCACCATGGAGGCTGTGGAAGTGGTGCTCCTGAAGAAGGATGCGGTAACGGAAGCCTTCATTGACCTCCACGCAGAACTTTACGCCGTGGCAGACGGTATGCCCACCGGCGAACCTCTGGCGGTAGGCACCACCCTCTCCGGCAACCAGGTGAACACCGCCGTAGCCGGACAGACCGTCACCGACGACATGATTACCCGCCTGGAGCTGACCTATGAGCTGGAAGCCGGCAAGCAGTATGCCGTGGTGCTCAAATCCAGCAAGGTCACCGGCAACGGCGGCGACACCACCGGCGAAGGCCAGTGCTACGACTGGTTCTGCGGCACCCGGAACGAGGCTGAATTTTTCGGCAAGACCAGCGGCGTAGACCCCATCAACTGGGTAGACGAAAGCGGCCTGGGCACCGCCTGGATGAAGGTGTACTACCAGAGAGCCCCCATGACCATCGACTACTCCTTTGAAACCTCTGCCAACGGCTTCGGCTTCGGTGCCACCGGCAACGAATGGCGCTGGCAGTCCTTCACCTCCAACCAGACCGCAGACCTCCGCTCCCTGGATCTGCGGGTAGCCAAGTTTGACCACAGCGGCGAAAGCGGCCTGGAGGAGATTCACGACCTGATTGTGGCAGTCTTTGCCACCAACGACGAAGGCCTGCCCACCGGGGATCCCCTGGTGCAGACCACCGTCCCGGCGGAGAACATCACCTCCAACGAGCCCTTCAACGTCCCCATCTCCTGCGAGCTGGAAGAAGGCGTGCGGTACGCTGTGGCCATGACCATGGAAACGCCCCTGTCCCTCCACGGCGGCTATGACTGCTATGGCTGGGCCACCGGCAGCGTGGCTGCTGCCGATGAGACCGGGGAGCAGTTCGGCAAGACCGCCAACGGCTCCGATGTGAACAACATCACCGAGAATAACTGGGTGGTGGAAGACCTGGGCACCGGCCGGATGAAGGTCAACTACGGCGAGGCTCTGCCTCCCGAGCCGGAACCCACCACCATCACCGTAAAGGCAGAGTCCTCCATGCTGGAAATCGGCGGCACCACAGAGCTCTCCGCCGTGGTCACCGACCAGTACGGGGAAGTGATGGAGGGTCAGACCGTCACCTATACCTCTCTGGATGAGACCAAGGCTACCGTGGAAGGCAGCACCGTCACCGCAGTGGGCCCCGGCGTGGTGCAGATTCAGGCCACCTGCGGCAGCGCCACCGGCACCGTCAGCCTGTCCATCCTGGACGAGGACGGCAAGGTCATCCCCGTTCCCGGCATGGTCATCACCCAGGATACGGTGTTCAAGCCCGGCGTCTATGACTTTGGCGGTGCCGAGGAAGGCATCCTCATTGCCGGCAGCAACATCACCGTAGACGGCACCGGCGTGGTCATCCAGAACGCCGCCCCGGAAACCCTCCTTGAGAACGTGACCACCGGCGCTTACGCCTACCAGCTCAACGCCGCAGACGGCCAGCAGGTTTACATGCTGACCCGCTCCTGGGATATGGGCAGCGCCGGCACCATCCGCCTGAGCCTGGATGTAAAGGCCGACAACTTCTCCGGCGCCATGAAGGTGTACGTATCTGAAAACGGCACGGACTTCACCCAGGTGGCCTCCAAGACCGACGTCACCAGCGAGTGGAGCACCCTCACCGCTGACCTGTCCGCCTATTCCGGCAAGACCGTGAAAATCCGCATTGCCTATGAGGCAGGCGGTGCCGTTCCTGGGGACCTGGGTCTGAAAATCGACACCATAGAGCTTTTTGAGGACGGGGTCCGGACCTTCAGCGACCTGGCAGAGTCCAAGGTCTACTACTGGTGGGATGTGTCCTACGGCGACGGCGTCCGGGTAGAAAACGGCATGAAGAACAAGCCCTTCGACCGCACCACCTATGCCATCCCCACTTCCCGGTTCCAGGGCGTGGGCATCCAGGCCGACGGTGTTTCCAATGTAACCATCAAGGGCTTCACCATCAGCGGCTTCCACGATGCCATGTATATCACCAACTCCTCCGGTCTGGTAATTGAGGACAACAACCTGTCCAACAACTTTACCGACCCCAACGGCGGCTGGGGTGACCAGCTGGGCGGCGCTGTGACCCTGGTATCCGTTCACAACTCCACCATCCGGAACAACATTGCCAACAACAACGCCAACGGCCTGTACCTCAAGTACAGCAACGGCAACACCATTGTAAACAACGACTTCTCCGTCTGCTCCGATGTGTGTCTGGAGATGTGGAATTCCAGCCACAACGACATCCGCAGCAACAATTTCAGCTGGGGCATCCGGATTGATGCCTACGACGAAGTCCACGCCCGGGACTCCACCAGCCAGCTGATGGAGGCAGGCTCCAACTACAACTACTTCTATGACAATGACTTCACCCACGGCGGCGACGGCATTTTCATCCGGGTAGGCAACGGCTGGTCCTGCGAAGGCAACGTATTTGCAAACAACGACACCTCCTTTGCCAACAACAACGCCGTGGAGAGCTGGGCCGGACGGAACTACTTCATCGGCAACAAGGCCAACTACTCCAGCTACGGCTTCTGGATGGGCGGCACCGATGAGTCCAGCCTCTACTACAACGAGGTGGCTTACAACGGCATTATGCCGGCAAACGCCGCCGAGCGGGGTGCCGGTAACGGAGGTCTCGTGTACCTCAACGGCACCGCCGAGCACGTGGAGCTGGTGGGCAACCACATCCACAACAACAACGGCTCCGGCATCGCCATCCGCTACGACGTGAGCAAGCGCACCGATGGGTATGTGGCAGGCCACATCCTCATCCAGAACAACATCATCGAGAACACCGCCAAGGGTGCAGGTGAAGGCGCAGCCATCTATCTGGACTCTGTGGACTGGGTGGACCTGTCCGGCAACAAGCTGGAGGGCAACGTGATTGACGGCGTATACGCCAACCCCAACGGCAAGTATCCTGTGACCAATGTGTTCGAACATGAGGGCACCTACATTGCCGACCGGGAGACCTACGAAGCCACCGCTCCCACCGCTGTGATTTCCGTGGACAAGACCCAGTTCCAGGTGGGCGAGAAGATTACCTTCTCCGCCAAGGACTCCCAGTCCGCCAGCGGCAACCTCACCTATCGCTGGAGCATGGGCGACGACTTTGGCTCCAAGGCCACCGTATTTACCACCGAGACCGTCACCTTCTCCTTTGAAAAGCCCGGCTACTATGACGTGGGCCTCACCGTCACCGATGGCGAGTGGTCCGACATTGCCTGGGTGAACATCAATGTGGTGGCAGAGGGCGAGGAAATCGGCACCGAGGACAGCTCCGAGAACTGGATTTTCGGTTCCGGCGTCAACGGCGGCCAGGACGACCGGGGCGGTGTCCAGGAGGCCATCATCCCGGAGGTAAAGGAATGGGCCACCTTCAAGACCTACTACAACATTGACGGCGACCACTCCATTTCCGTCACCTCCCACAAGGGCGTCAACTCCCTGACCTACCCCGCCACCAAGGATTTGGGTGCAGATTTCAGCCAGGATGCAGCCCTTGCCTTCAGCGCCCGGATTCACGACGAGCGGAACTGGTTCTCCGCCAACTCCCCCACCGTGAAGCTCTACACCGACGAGAACAACTACTTCACCTACCAGGCCAACGACACCTTCCTGTCCCCCCTGAACTTTGCGGACATCAAGGCCGGTCAGTGGCGTACCGAGTGGGTTCCCATGTACATCCCCTACGCCGGAGATGCCAACTGGACCATGACCCGCACCGGTGAGCCGGACCTTTCCAACATCAACTACATTGAAATCATTGCCGAAACCAGCGGCGACGGCACCTACCTGTGGGTGGACGGCCTGAAATCCGTCTACACCGGCGAGGTGGCTCCGGTCTACGGACCCAACCTGTCCACCACCGGCACCGCCGTCTCCAGCGAAGCAGGAGAAGGAGCCAACGCCTCCGCACCTGTGGGCGAGACCATCAATCCCAACGCCTACTGGGTATCTGCCACCGGCACCACCAGCTACTACGGCGTGCAGTACCCCGAAAGCCGTTATGTAAACCGGATTGAGCTGAGCCTGCTGGCTTCCCTCAACGGCAACTCCGCCGTGGCCCTTCCCCAGGACTACACCGTCCAGTATCTGGAAGACGGCACCTGGAAGGACGCCGCCAATGTCCGCCGGGCGGTGAACATCACCAGCGGCAAGAACACCATCGCCTTTGACATGGTGAACGCCGAGGCTGTCCGGGTGGTATTCCAGCACAGCGGCAACAGCGCCGTAGCCCTGTATGGCTTTGCCACCCTGAACACCGGCAACTACGCAGCAGAAACCACCTTCGAGGGCAAGAACCTCACGGTCATCTCTTCCACCATCGACGCCAATGCCACTTTGGAGTCTGTGGAGCTGATGATCAACGTAAACGACCAGTCCTGCTGGCCTCAGGACTACCACGACTTCAAGGTATACCTGAGCGAGGTCAGCGCCGACGGCAGCACTCCCGTGGGGAAGGCTCTGGCCTACGGCACCCTGACCAAGGAGGAGATTACCGAGGGCGGCTTCGGTATCCCCTATGAAATCCAGATGTATACCGCCGATGGCGGACGGTTCGTCCTGGAAGCCGGCAAGCGTTACGCCGTCTGCGCCACCCAGGAGACCGTGAACCCGGATAAGGTTCCCGGACAGGTGGCAGGTGCCCACTACCGCTGGGCCACCAGCAGCAGCATTTCCGCCGGAGCCGACGAGTTCTTCGGCAAGGTGGACGACACCAACCCGGACAACCTGACGGGACACATTGAAGACCTGGGCACCGGCTGGATGAAGGTCCACACCGACCAGGACAGAGGGGACAAGGCCACCGTGGACTTTAGCTGGGAGCCCCTGCCCACCGCAGGCTTCGGCCTGGGCCACGTGGGTGAGCCCGGCCGTTACCAGACCTTCACCGCCACCGCCGACACCGTATACAACATGGTAGACGGCAAGCTGGACGACGGCAAGGCTTGGGTGGTACCCGGCGGCACCGAATCCGTCACCTTCCAGCTGGCATCCGGGGAAGTAATCTCCGGCGTGCAGGTATGGATTGGGGACCAGGTGCCCGAGAGCGTCAAAGTGTTCCTGGGGGATGACCAGGTGGCCGAGGTTACGGAGCTGAGCCAGGGCTTCAACCTGATTTCCTTCTCCGAAACCACCGCTGACACCATCCGGCTGGAAATCACCGGCGCTGCGGACATTTACGAGGTGGAGATCTTCCAGGTACCGGAAGAGACCACGGACCCGGTGGACCCCACTGATCCCACTGATCCTACCGATCCTTCCGAACCCACCGATCCTACCGATCCTTCCCAGCCCACCGATCCCTCCAATCCTTCTGAGCCCACGGATCCCTCCGAGCCCTCCGAGCCTTCCGATCCCTCCAACCCCACGGAGACCACCAAGCCCGAGGACACCAAGGAGCCCACCGATCCTGACGGCCCCGACCAGACCGGCGAAACCTTCGCCCTGGCCACGGTTCTGCTGCTGATGTTTATGTCTGCATCTGCTGTGACCATCCTGCTGGTTCTCCAGCGTCGCAAGCACAACACCCACTAATCCCCAAACTGCCGGCCCATGAAAATGGGTCGGCAGTTATCCTTTATAGTAAAATCCGGTATCGCACCATAGAACGATACCGGGCGGGTTAGGGAAAGAACGATTCGTAGAAAGCTGCCGTGCGAAATTGGCTGCGGGCACTGCCCGCCGATACCGGGCACCGGAGGGGCAGTAACGATTTGCTGAAGATTACCGTGCGTATTGTCACCGGGGGCACCCCGGCGGGCGGGTCAGGGAAGTAGCGAGTAGTAGGAAGCTACCGTGCAAAATTGTCAGCAGGCACTGCCCGCAAAGGCTCCCTTGCCAAAGGGAGCTGGCAAAAATCTTTGATTTTTGACTGAGGGATTCCACAGCAGGCACTTCCCCAAAAGCACAAACCAATGTAACAAGGTACAAGCCCTATAGCTCCCTCCGGGAGGGAGCTGTCACCGCAGGTGACTGAGGGAGCCAGCGGGCGGTAAGCTGACGGTTTGATTTTGGGGTGGTACTTGATAGAGGTTATCAACACCCCGACCTCCACCACAGTAACGATACCGGGCGGGTCAGGGAAGTGACGAGTAGTAGAAAGCCACCGTGCGAAATTGGCTGCGGGCACTGCCCGCCGATACCGGGCGCTGGAGGGGCAGTAACGATTTGCTGAAAGCCACCGTGCGCATTGCCACCGGGGGCACCCCGGCGGGCATTGGCCGCCGCCTGCCCGCTGGGGCAGTTTATACAAAATTGGGGGCTGATTTTCAGCATTTCCATGAAAATGCTTCGGGGAACAGGAAAAATCTTTACATCGCCTTGGGAAAATGGTATATTTTACTTGGATACAAGGCCGCCCTTCGGCGCTTTGTTTTTTCTTCCCGAATTTTGATAAAGCGTTTTATCTATCATAGAAAGGAGTCCTTTTATGATTCAGCCTACCTTGTGGAAGCCGGATTTGCCCCAGGCCTTGGAGCGGCTGGGGGCTTTCTGGGAGCGGGAAATTGTGGACCGTCCCTGTATCTCCATCAAAGCCCCCAAAATCCCCGGCGCCAACGTGTCCCCCTTCCTGAATACCCGGGAGTATCACGGCGACAAAGCCGCCCTTGTCCGCCACTGGACGGACCCGGAGACCATCTGCCGGGAGCGGGTGGAGGAGATGAGCCAGACCTTCTTCGGAGGGGAGGCTCTGCCGGCGGTTTTCCAGAACTACGGCACCAGCGGCCACTGCAACTACTTCGGCGCCCAGCCGGAATATGGGCGGGACACCATCTGGTTTAACCCCATTCTCCCGGACACCGCCCCGGAGGGCTTCCGGTATCAGCCGGAGCGGCTGCGGCCCCACCTGGAAATTGCCCAGCGGCTGGTGGACGAGGCGGAGGGACGGTATTTTGTGGGAATGCCCGACAGCTGCGGCACCCTGGACGCCATCTGCCACCTGTGCGGCACAGAAAACGTGCTGATGGATCTGGCAGACGACCCGGACCAGGTGCTGGAAGCCATCAAAATCGTAAACGCCGGCTGGAAGGACTCCTGTCAGAAGTTTTATGACATCAGCCGGGAGGACTGCGGCGGCACCGTCCACGCCTGGATGGATTTGTGGGCGCCGGGAAAGCTCATGCAGATGCAGTGCGACCTGTCCGTCATGCTCTCTCCCGCCATGTACGCCCAGGTGGTGATGCCGGAGCTGGAGGAGCAATGCGCCTGGCTGGATTACCCGGTGTACCATTTTGACGGCGCCGAGCAGATCCGCCACCTGGATATGATTCTGAGCCTTCCCGGCCTGAAAGCCATCCAATGGACCAATGTGGCAGGCCAGCCCTCCCCGGTCCACTACCTGGACACCCTCCAGCGGATTCAGAAGGCCGGTGTGGGACTGATTGTCATGACGCCCCCGGAGGATTTGCCCAAGCTGCTGGACAGCCTCTCCGCCCGGGGCCTGTATATCCACACAGAAGCGGAGAGCCAGCAGGAGGCAGAGCGCCTCATTGCCTACACCGCCGCCCATTTCAAAGCGTAAAGGAGCATCGCTATGCAGAACCTGTATTTGGAAAACACCTGCCGCTTCCCCAAGACCCTCACCCCCCAGAAGGCCCCGGAAGGGTGCCTCCTGTTCCGGGGGGAAACGGGGGACAAGCCCTTTTTCCTGGAATTTACCCCGGTAGACAGCCGGATTCTCCGGCTCCGGGTGTACGAAAATGCCTATGAGCCGCCCCTGGGTGACGCAGTGGGAGAAAAAGCCCCTGTCACCGCCCAGCTTTCCCAGGATGATACCGGGTCTCTTCTGAAAACGGAGGACTTCTCCCTGCGCCTTACCCATGCCCCCTTCTCCCTCACCCTGGAAAACGCCCAGGGACAGCTGGTCTACCGGGAGCAGACGGAGGATGTGGACTCGGTGGGAGAGGGAATGCAGCAGATTCCCCCGGTGGGCTTTGTGGAAACCCCGGAAGGAACTGCCGCTGCCCTGTGTCCCCGGCTCCACTATGACGAGCACATCTACGGCCTGGGAGAGCGGTTCGGAGAATTTGACCGGAGAGGTCAGCGGATTGCCATGTGGAACCGGGACACCCTGGGCTGCCGGGACGAGGCCAGCTACAAGAACATCCCCTTTTATGTGAGCAGCCGGGGCTACGGCCTCTTCGTCAACAGCCGTCAGAAGGTGGTATTTTCCATCGGGGAGCTTTCCAACGCCTCCTTGTATGTCCAGACCCCCGGCACCTCCTGCGAGTATTACTTCTTTGTGGGAACCCCCGCCCAGGTGGTAAGCGGCTTCATGCAGCTCACCGGCCCTGCGGTGCTGCCCCCGGATTGGTCCTTCGGTCTGTGGTACTCCACCGGCTTCCAGGGCGCCAGCCGGGAAGCGGTGATGACCGACGCCCGGATTTTCCGGGAGAAGCAGATTCCCTGTGACGTGCTCCACTTTGACTGCTACTGGCTCCGGGAGAATATGTGGTGCGACTTTGTGTGGGACGACGCCCAGTACCCCAACCGCCAGGAGATGCTCCGGCTTCTCCATGAAGACGGCTTCAAGGTCTGCCTGTGGATGAACCCCTATGTCACCATCTGCACGGAAATGTATCAGGAGGGTGCTGCCCAAGGGTACTTTGCCAAGAATGCCCAGGGTGAGCCCTACACCGCCGATTTGTGGCACGGCCTTCTCCCCTACTGTGCCATTTTGGACGTAACCAACCCCCAGGCCTGCGGCTGGTTTGCCGATAAGCTCCGGACTGTGCTGAGAGAAGGGGTGGACGTGCTGAAAACCGACTTCGGCGAGGACATCCCGGTGGACGCCCTGTTTTCCAACGGCTGCACCGGTGCCCAGATGCGAAACCTCTACTCCGTCCTTTACAACGAGCTGGTAAGCTCCGTGGTAAAGGAGGTCACAGGAAAAGCCCTGGTGTGGGGCAGAAGCGGCGCCGCCGGAATGCAGAAATTCCCGGTGTGCTGGTCGGGAGACCCCCGCTCCTGCTATGAAGGCATGGCAGGCACCCTCCGGGCCGGTCTTTCCATGGCCATGAGCGGCGTTCCCTTCTGGAGCCACGACATGGGGGGCTTCTACGGAGAAATCCGGGAGGATGTGTTCGTCCGGTGGTGCCAGTTTGGCCTCTTCACCTCCCACAGCCGTCTCCACGGCACCAGCGACCGGCAGCCCTGGGCCTACGGCCCCAGAGCCGAGGCCATCCTCACCCACTACATCCGGCTGCGGTACCGCCTCATGCCCTACATTCTGGAAACCGCCCGGCAGTGTGTCCGGGAGGGCCTGCCCTTCCTCCGGCCTCTGGTGCTGGAGCACCCCCAGGACCCCACCGTTTCCACCATCTGGGATGAGTATTACTTCGGACCCGCCCTGCTGGTGGCCCCGGTGTTCGGCGGTGACAACGAAACCCGCCGGGTGTACCTACCAGAGGGCAGCTGGCAGGGACTGGAGGACGGCCTTGCCTATGAAGGCGGCCGTTGGCACACCTTGAAATGCCCCCTGGAAACCCTGCCGGTATTCTGGCGGACAGACCGCCCCCTGCCCATGGACGATACCAAGCCCCAGTGGATTGAAGAAGGGAAGGATAGAGCATGAAAGAACAATTTGCCATTATCCGGGAGCTGGCTGCCCAGCTGGCAGAGGCCGCTGCCCAGCCCCGGTATGCAGAAAACCGCCGCCGCTGGCAGGCTCACAATGGTTTGGTAGAAATCCAGCGCCCCCTGCTGTGGATTTGCCCTGACGAGGACGGAGGCTGGCTGGAACTGGTGCCGGAGGAGAGCCTGCGCACCACCCACAAGGATTTGCGGATTTTGGAGCGGCAGCTGCGAAAGCTATTGTACCACCACCAGCACTTTGCCGATGACTTCGTTCTGGAACCTCTGGTGCGGTTTGAAATGCCCGGCGAGTATACGGGCTACGCCTATGGAAACGCCAGCCAGACCAGTGCCTGGGGGATTCCCATGCAGGGACAGGGGGTTTCCAAGAACGCCTACCACCTGAATAACCACCTGGACGACCCGGAAAATATCCGTCGGCTGCTGGAGCACGAGGTGGACTTCATCCCCGACACCCAGCGCATCCGGGAGCTGCAAGCCCTTTACGATGAGGCGGTGGACGGTCTTGTGCGGATTGACTTCGTTCTTCCCTATGTGGTACTGGTGCAGAGCCTGCTGATTGAACTTGTCCACCTCCGGGGACTGGAACAGCTGATGTACGACCTGTATGACGAGCCGGAGCTTCTGCACCAGATTCTCTCCCACATGGCCCAGTCCAAGGTGCGGCTGCTGGATCGGCTGGAGCAGGAAAACCGCCTCTTTGACAACCGCACCAACATCTACACCGGCTCCGGCGGACTGGGATACCTGCCGGACCCGGTAAAAGACCCTGCCCATATCCGCCTTTCCGATCTATGGGGCTTTGCCGATTCCCAGGAGTTCTCCCAGGTCTCCCCGGCCATGCTCCGGGAGTTTGCCCTCCCCTATCAGGCCATGGGTCTGACCAAGTTCGGCATGGCCTGCTACGGCTGCTGTGAGCCTCTGGACGACAAGTACGAGATGATTTTTGAGTTTCTCCCCAACATCCGCCGCCTCAGCGTCAGCCCCTGGAGCAACATCGAAATTGCGGCGGAGAACATCGGCAAGAAAGCCATCTACTCCTGGAAGCCCAACCCCGCCCTCATCTGCTCCGGCTTTGAGGAAGGGGAAATCCGGAAGCTTCTGGGCCGGGTAAAGGACGCCACCGCCGGACGGTGCTTCACGGAAGTGATTCTCAAGGACATCCGCACCTGCAACCCCCAGGCTTTGGAGGACTTTGTGACCCTGGTACGCCAGGAGCTGGGTTAAGGGGGGGTGCCGGAATGAAAATTCTCAGCTTTGGCTCTCTCAACATTGACAAGGTCTACTCCGTGACCCACTTCGTCCGGGCGGGAGAGACGGTAGCCTCTCAGAAAATGGAGGAGTTTTGCGGCGGCAAGGGTCTGAATCAGTCCGTAGCCCTGGCCCAGGCAGGAGCCCGGGTGTTCCATGCCGGTGCAGTGGGAAAAGAGGACGGAGGCATGCTTCTTCAAATGCTTCAAAGCAAGGGGGTGGACACCTCCTATGTTTCCCAGCTGCCCTGCCCCAGCGGACACGCCATCATCCAGGTGGACCCCAATGGACAGAACTGCATCCTCCTTTACGGGGGCGCAAACCAGCAGATTACCCGGGAGCAGGTGGAGCGCACCCTGGCAGATTTTAAGCCGGGGGACTACCTGGTGCTGCAAAACGAAATCAACGGCCTGGATATGCTGATCGACCTGGCCTATGCCAAGGGCATGACCATCGTCCTGAACCCCTCCCCCATGTCGGAGGAGATTCTCCGGCTGCCTTTGCACAAGGTCTCCTATTTTCTTCTCAACGAGGTGGAGGCGGCGGACCTGTGCGGGGAGGACAAGTCCCCGGAGGACTGCCTTGACCATCTGGTGGCCCAATTCCCCCAGGGAAAATTTGTCCTGACCCTGGGCAGCCAGGGCTGCCTGTACCGGGATGCCCACCTGAGCATCCACCAACCCGCTTGCCCGGTGCAGCCGGTGGACACCACCGCCGCCGGGGACACCTTCACCGGCTTCTTCATCGCCGGAATCGCCGCCGGGGAGGACGTTTCCACGGCGTTGGAGGAAGCCACCAAAGCCGCCGCCATCGCCATCTCCCGAAAAGGCGCCGCCCCCAGCATCCCCAGCCGGGCAGAAACCCTGACCTACGGCGGATAAATAGCCAAAAAGAGCGGTCCCCCAACGGCGGACCGCTCTTTTCTTCTTCCCCACCATAGCCCTTCCCTTTCATCCCCACTGCGGATGGAAAGCCGGAAAACGCCCGGTATCGTACCAGAAAACGATACCGGGCGTTTTTCATGCAGTATGAATCAATAAGCAGTTCGGCGGTCAAGCCCCCGATACCGGGCGGGGCGGTGTGCCACCGCTGTCCATGCGTGCACACTGCATACTTTTTCGTTCCCATCCTGCCCGGTAACGATACCGGGCGGGTCAGGGAAGTAACGATTCGCTGAAAGCCACCGTGCGCATTGGCTGCGGGCACTGCCCGCCTATACTTCTTTGTACATGGCGCCGGCATCGTCCTTGCGGACGTTGTCTGCCACCTGAACCACTTCCACCGCCAGGGTGCGGGGTCCTAAGTTAATCTCAATCCGGTCTCCGTCCTTTACCTCGTAGCTGGCCTTGACCACCCGGCCGTTGACGCTGATGCGGCCGTTGTCGCAGGCTTCGTTGGCAACGGTGCGGCGCTTGATAAGCCGGGAAACCTTCAAATACTTGTCCAGTCTCATTCTGCCACAATGTCCTTCAAAGCCTTGCTGGGCTTGAACACAGGCTGACGGCTGGCGGGAATCTCAATGGCCTCCTTGGTCTTGGGGTTCCGGCCCACCCGAGCCTGACGGTCCTTCACCTCGAAAATACCGAAGCCGGACAGCTGCACCTTGTCACCCTGAGCCATGGTGGTGGCAATGGTGTCCACAGCGGCGTTGATGATGCTCTCCGTATCCTTCTTGGACAGCCCGGTTTTCTCCGCAACCTGGGCAATCAGTTCTGTTTTATTCATAGAAAATACCTCTTTTTATAGAATTGGGAAATATAGAGTAACATAAAAAACCGGGGATTGCAAGGAAAAGTGTGGTTTTTCGGGAAATTATTTGGGAAGCTCTGATTAAATCGGCAAGAGCTGGCAGCGAGAGATTTTTCGTCAGGCAAAAGAATGGAAAACAGCGGAATACTATATGTATTTCCTGTTTTTCATTCTGCATGGATGGCGAAAAAGATCCGCTGTCCAGCCGCAGACGATTTATTCAGAGTTTCCCTTAAAAAACCGTGCCAACTTTTCTCCCTTGGGCAGGAGCAGGCAGTCCTCCCGGGTGATTCCCCGGAAAAACACCACACAAATGGCATACACCACAGCACCCACACCCACCGGCACACCGCACAGCAGCACCCAGCTGGAGATGGAAAGCACCTGGGTCAGTACATAGGTGGTGCCCCACACCGCCACACCCATGACGGCAGCGGGGATGAAAGACCGGAGCATATTGGTGAGAATCCTGGGCTTCTGGGGCACCAGACGGGCAATGGCGATGAGGTTCAAAGCACCGATAAAGAAGTAGCACAACGCCGCACCGATGGGAGCGCCCAGAACACCCACCTGGGGATTGCCCACCAGCACATACACCACAATCAGCTTCACAACCCCGCACACCAGCATATTGATCACCGGCACATGGGCATAGCCGTGGGACTGGAGCACCACATTGGTGTACTGGATAATGGCGTAGAGGAACACGCACAGACCCAGAATCTGCATGAGCTGTCCTGCCAGCTCCAGCCGCACACCCCGATAGCCGCCCAGCAGCGCCATCACAGGCTCCGCCAGGAGAATCAGACCCACGGTGCAGGGCAGAGCCAGAAGCCCCGCAATCCGGGCAGCGGACTCCTCCGTAGCCTTCACCGCCTTGTGATTATTCAAGGTGATGTAGGAGGTGATGGCAGGCAGAACGCTGGTGGTAATGGGAATCATAAAGGCACAGGGCATATTGAAAATGGTCTGGGTCATGTTGTAGATACCCTTGAGGGTATCCGCCACCGCCTGGGCATCCATCTGGGGGGTGACCATCTCCTTCATGTAGAGGCCGCCGCCGATGATGTCCAGAAGCTGCCCCATATAAAGGCCGCTTTCCACCACCGTCAGAAGCTGCAAGCCTGCCGCACCGATGGTAATGGGAATGGCAATGGACAGCACCTGCTTTGCGGTGGCGCCGTAGCTCTCCACCGCCTCGGTGGTCCGGGGCAGCGCCCGGTAGGCAGGGGCCAGCTTCCGCCGCAGGTAAATGGCAGATACCAGACAGCTGATGGTAACGCCTAAGATCGCACCACCGGCAGCCAGAGGCACACTCTGGGTGTACCGCAGGACGGCATAAGCCACCGCCAGACCCACAACCAGCTTAAACACCGCCTCCAGCACCTGGCTGACAGAGGTGGGGGCCATGTTCCCCTGTCCCTGGAAGAAGCCCCGGTAGGTGGAAAGCACACCCATAAGGAGGGCGCAGGGTCCTAAGAACAAAATGGCAGCCCAGGCATCCGGCTGATTCAGAAGCTCCGCCAGCTGGCGGCACAGCACCATCATCAGAAGGCTGCTAAGAATCCCCACAATGAGGAAAATCATCCGGCAGGTCTCATAGATTCTGCGCACCCGGTTGTAATGCCCCAGGGCAGTAGCCTGGCTGATCATCCGGCTCATAGCCACCGGCAGTCCGGCGGTGGAAATCATGAGAAGCACGGAGTAAATGTCGTAAGCGGTAATAAAATAGCTGTATCCCTGGTCGCCGATGGCCAGCTTCAAAGGGATTTTATACAGGGCGCCGATGACCTTTACCAGGACGGTAGCCGCCGCCAGCATGGCAGCACCCTGCAAAAAGTTTTGCTTTTTATGCTCCATGGTTTTCCTCCGAAAATGCCCGGTCAATGGCATACTCTGTCAGCTCCTGCACCACGGCACCCAGGTCGATGGTGGTAAACTTGCCGTTCTGGTACAGGATTTTTCCCTGCACCATGGTCATGGCCACATCCGCACCATTGGCAGAGAACACAAGACCGGAGAGCACATTGTGGCAGGGCATAAGATGGGGGGCGGTGAAGTCCACTAAGATGATGTCCGCATCCATCCCCTCTTTCAGCATACCGGTCTCCCGGCTTCTGCCCTGAGCCCGGGCACCGCAGACCGTCGCCATCATAAGCACCGCCTGGGGCGGCATGGTCTCCGGGGCCCCGTCTGCCACCCGCTGGGAAAGGGCAGCGGCCCGCATCACCTGGAACATATCCAGGTTTCCGCTCTCCACCGCTCCGCCGGTGCCCAGGGCCACATTCATCCCGGCCCTGACACTCTGGGAGATGGGGGTGGAAATTTTTCCGGCCTTGGCAGAGGCGATGGGCAGAGCCACCGCCGAGGCATGGTGCTGGCCCAGGAGCTTCCGCTCCTCCTCCGTAAGATAAGCGCAGTCCGCCGCCGTCACCGGCACCCGGAACACCCGGTGGCAGGAAAGAAGTTCCGCCGGGGTCAGTCCCGTCCGGTCCTCACAGTCCTGCACCTCCCCTTCCGTCTCGGAGAGGTGGAGCTGCATCCCCAACCCCGCTTCTGCTGTGTAGTCAGAAAGCCCCTCCCACAGGGGAGAGTTGCTGGTATACTGGGCATAAAGTCCGGCATCTACCCGGATTCTGCCCTTATCATGCCCATGCCAGGCTTCCTTCATCCGGCAAAGCTCCTGACACTGGGGATCGGTTTCAAAGTCAAATTCTTCATTTTCATCCGCAAAGCGCTGGGCTGCCAAGGCAATATTTGCCTTGATGCCGGTCTCATCCACCGCCTCCGCCACCGCCTGGGGAAAGAGGGTCAGATCCGAAACAGAAGTGACGCCGAAGCGCAGGCACTCCGCAATGCCTAAAAGAGCAGAAGCCTTGGCGCTGCGGTTGTCCAGCTTACTCTCCTTCTGCAAAAGAACCTCCAAAGCCTCCCGGTTGGATACATCGTCCACCAGGCCCCGCAGAAGCGTGGTGTGAAGATGGGTGTGGCAGTTGATAAGGCCGGGCATGGCAACCATGCCGGTACCGTCCACAATCACCTCCGGCTTTTCCTCCGGGGGTTTTTTGCCTATGTAGGAGATTTTCCCCTGGGAAATCCCCAGGCAGGCACCGAAAAGCACCTGCATTCTCTCATCCATGGTCACAATGGTAACATTGGAAATCAGGGTGTCCAACATGATTTGCTTCCTTTCATCCGTTCAAAGAGGGTCTTTTTCTGCTCCAGCACACTATCCAGTTGGCCTATGTACTGCTCCGGGAACTTGGGGTTGTGGAACCGCTGGAGGGTTCCGTCGGGCAGATTCACCTTGTTCATGCCGCCCCCACCCAGAGACAAAATGGAGTGGAGCTCCTCCATCATATAGATATTATACAGACAGTCCCGTCCGTCCTTGCTCCAGCCTACATTTTCAAAGCTGCCGGACATATATTTCTGCCGGTAAAGATAATAGGGCTTGTAGCCAAGACTCCTAAACACCTGCTCCCCGTAGTCCACCATCCGGGATACCTCCTCCCGGCTGGGAAGATTTCCCCGCTTTTCAAACAGGTCTGCTCCCTTTTTGAGAGCCAGGGTGTGCAGGGTGATATTGGCAGGCTCCAGCGCCGCCACGGTGTCCAGAGAGCGGCAGAAATCCTCGTAATTGTCCTCCGGCAGCCCCGCAATCAAATCCATATTGATGTCCCGGAAGCCCGCCGCCACCGCTTCCTGGTAAGAGCGCACCACATCCGCCCCGGTGTGGGGACGGCCGCAGGCTTTCAGCACCCGGTCGTTCATGGTCTGGGGGTTGATGCTCATCCGCCCCACCCCCAGATCAAAGAGGGTCTGGAGCTTCTCCGGATTCAGGGTATCGGGACGGCCGCCCTCCACCGTAAATTCCAGACAGCGGCTCAGGTCAAAATTGTCCTGGAGGGCTCCAATCAGGGTTTTCAGCTGAGCGGCGGACAAGGTGGTGGGAGTGCCGCCTCCTATGTATAGGGTACGCACCCGAAAGCCGGAAGTTTCCAGGGCTTTTCCCGTAAAGGCAATTTCCTCCATGAGCGCCTGCAAATAAGGCTCCAAAAGCTCCGTGTGCTTGCCAACGGTACGGCTGACGAAGCTGCAATAGGCGCACCGGGTGGGGCAGAAAGGAATCCCCACATACAAGGAGATGTCTGTGGGCTCCAAAAGCCGGGCAGCCGCCGCGGTGGATTCGGAACACTCCGCCGCCAGGCGGCTTCTTCTGGGGGATACATAGTAAACCCGCTCCATAAGCTTCCGGGCGGAATCCACCGTCCCCCCTTCCAGCAGGTGCCGGGTGGTGAGCTTGGTGGGGCGCACCCCCGCCAAAGCACCCCAGGCGGGAGCCTCCGGCAGGTGGGGAAGGGCGGCTAAGTAGTAGCTCTGCTGCAAAATCCGCCGCCGGAGAGGCACCGTCTCCGCCTCCGCTTTCAGCCGCTTGGAACTCTGGGTGGTTTTGCCGTTTATGGTGATTTTCGTTGTGGCGGTGAGCCAGGTTTTCCCCCGATGGAGGGTGGATACTGCCTCCCCCTCCGGATTTTCCGGAAAGAGAGCCATTTGCAGCTGCTCCACGGCGTAATTATCTGTATGTCCAAGAAGGGTCAGTTTCATAGTGCGCCTTTCAGGTAGGGGTTATATTCCAGCTCATCCGCCAGAAGGGAGGCAGCCCCATGGCCGGGGTACACCCGGGTATCGGGGGACAGTGCCGCCAGCTTTTTCAGAGATGCCTGCATCTCTTGCCAGTTGCCTCCCGGCAGGTCGGTTCTGCCGCAGGAGCCCCGGAACAGGGTATCCCCGGAGAACAGGTGGTTTTCCGTCAGCAGGCATACAGAGCCGGGAGTGTGTCCCGGGGTGGGAATGACCCGGAAAGTAATGCCTGCCAGGGTCACCGTGTCCCCATAGTTATCCGTATAGTACAAAGGCCCGGCGGTCATCTGGGGAGGCATGGCGGTATCCTGGGCATTCAGGTACACCGGAATGTCCCGATCCATCACCAGCTCCCGGACAGCTCCCACATGGTCAAAGTGTCCGTGGGTCAGAAGCACCCCGGCGATTTCCAGCCCCCGCTTTTCTGCCTGGGCGGCAATCGTCTGGGCTTCATACCCCGGGTCAATCACCAGGCACTCCTTGCAACCCTCCTGCCACACCAGGTAGCAGTTGGTCTGATAGGCCCCTAAGGCCATGGTAAAAATCTTCAGCATAAAAACCTACTTTCTTCTGGGGGTGTCCATCAGCTGCTCCGTGTCCAAAATCAGGGTCACGGGGCCGTCGTTGACGGATTCCACCTGCATATCTGCCCCGAAGCTTCCGTGCTGGGGGACGAATCCCAAATCGGCACAGTCCTGCAAAAAAGCCTCGTACAGCTCCTCCCCCAGCTGGGGCGGAGCGGCATCGGTGAAGCTGGGGCGGCGGCCCTTGCGGCAGTTGCCGTAAAGGGTGAACTGGCTCACCACCAGTACCTGTCCCCCCACATCTTCCAAAGAGCGGTTCATCTTTCCGTTTTCGTCAGAAAACACCCGCAGCCCCAGGGCCTTCTCCGCTAAGTACCGGGCGTGTTCCCGGGTATCCTCCGGGCCAACCCCCAGCAAAATCAAAAATCCCCTGCCGATGCTTCCCACGACTTTCCCATCAATGGAAACACTGGCAGAACTTACCCGTGTCAATACTGCTTTCATATCATTTCTCCTTACGACGGCGAATCTTCCCGGAAGGCTGCCGAAAATACCTCCCTCCGGGAGGGAGGTGGCTTGGGGCGCAGCCCCAAGACGGAGGGAGCCAGCGGGCACATAGCCAATTCCACGGATAGGGGTGGTACCTCCCCGGAGGTATGTAGAACCTGCGGCAAGCACCAACCCAAAGGCAAACCGTCAGCTTACTGCCCGCAGGCTCCCTCAGTCACCTGCGGTGACAGCTCCCTCCCGGAGGGAGCTATTACTTCCCTGCCCCGCCTGGTATCGTTGCTTTAATTCTGTCCTCTCCGGGAGCCTAAGACGGAGCGGACATTCATCAGGCGGTTTCTTATGGCTTCCAGCTCCTGGACATTCTTCACCTCAAAGCGGACGGTGAAAATGCTGTGGCCGTCGGGAAGATCCTTGCCGTTAAGCTCCTTCACCCGCACCCGGGTGCTGGTCATCACCGTAGCCAAATCCAGAAGCAAACCGTCTCTTGTCTGGCATTCCAGCTCCAGGGTGGTGTCGAAGGGCTGCTCCTCCTGGTTTGCCCAGCTGACCCGCACCCAACGGCCGGACTGCCGGGGGTCGTTTCTTCCCTGGGCGTTGGGGCAGTCTGTCCGGTGGACAGACACGCCGAAGCCCTTGGTGATAAAGCCCACAATGTCGTCTCCCGGCACCGGGGTGCAGCACTTGGCAAACTTAATCATGCAGGAGCCGATGTCCTCCACAATCACGCCGTTGGCAGCGTGACGGCTCACCTTTCCTGCCTCTGCCATGGGCTTTAGCAGCTGCTTTTCCTCGTTCTGAGCCTTTACCGCCTTGTTGATGTCGTCCCGAATCCGGCCCACCGCCTTGGCTGCGGTCAGACCGCCGTAGCCGATGGCGGCGTACATATCGTCCCAGTTGTCAAAGGACAGCTTTTTCAGCAGCTGGGGAGCAAGCTCCGGGTCGGAAAGGGCGGAAAGGGGCAGCATCAGCCGCTTCATCTCCGCCTCAAAGCTGGACTTGCCGTGAGCCACGTTTTCCTCCCGCTTCTCCTTCTTGAACCACTGCTTGATTTTGGTCCGGGCCTGGTTGGACTTGCAGATATTCAGCCAGTCCCGGCTGGGACCCTTGGCGGACTTGGAGGTGATAATCTCCACAATGTCGCCGTTGGTCAGGGGGGTATCAATGTTTGTAATCCGGTTGTTCACCTTGGCGCCTACCAGGGCGTTGCCCACCCCGGAGTGGATGGCGTAGGCAAAGTCAATGGGTGTGGAGCCGGCAGGGAGGGACACAATCTTACCCTTGGGGGTAAAGACGAACACCTCGTCGTCGAACATATCGATTTTCAGGGAGTGAACATAGTCCTCCGCATCCGTATCCTGCTGGCTTTCCAGGAGCCGGCGGACCCACTCAAAGTCCTTCTCGTTTCCGGCGCCGGTGCCCTGCTTGTACTTCCAGTGGGCGGCGATGCCGTACTCCGCCGTCTCGTGCATCTGCCAGGTACGGATCTGCACCTCAAAGGGGATGCCCTGACTGCCGATGACGGTGGTGTGCAAGCTCTGGTACATATTGGGCTTGGGGGTGGAGATATAGTCCTTGAACCGCCCGGGCACCAGGTTGAACAGGTCGTGGACGTGTCCCAGCACATTGTAGCAGTCTGGGATGGTGTCCACAATCACCCGGAAGGCATAGATGTCGTACAGCTCCTCGATGGACTTGTCCTGGGCGTGCATCTTCCGGTAGATGGAGTACACGTGCTTGATTCTGCCGTAGGTGGTGTTGGCAATCCCCACACCCTGGAGCCGCTCCTTGATTTTGTCCTGGATGGTGGCCATGAAAGCCTCGTCCTGCTCCTTGTGGGCGTTCAGGTACTCCATAATCTCCTCGTAGCCCTTGGGGTCCAGGTACCGCAGGGAAAGGTCTTCCAGCTCCCACTTCATCTTCTGCATACCTAACCGGTGGGCCAGAGGTGCATAGATGTCCATGGTCTCCCGGCACTTGGAAATCTGCTTGGCGGGGGACTGGTACTGCATGGTGCGCATATTGTGGAGCCGGTCGGCAATCTTGATCAGCACCACCCGGATGTCCTTGGACATGGCCATAAACATCTTCCGCAGGTTCTCCATCTGGGCCTGCTCGGTGCTGGAGAAGTTGGCACGGGTCAGCTTGGTGACGCCCTCCACCAGCTCGGCGGTGGTGTTGCCGAAAAGCTTGGCAATCTCGTCGTGGGAAGCGTCGGTGTCCTCGATGCAGTCGTGGAGGATGGCTCCCAGCACCGCATCCAGATCCAGCCCCATCTCCGCCACAATCTCCGCCACCGCCAGGGGGTGGATGATGTAGGGGGAGCCGTCCTTCCGCTTCTGGTCCTTGTGCTTCTCCCGGGCGTACTCCACCGCCCGGTCAATCATGGTCATGTCGGTTCCCGGCATATACCGCTGAATCGCCTGGTACATGGAACCGTAATGGGCAGCAAAACTCTCCATATCTTTATTCCTCCTTCGCCCTCATCAGCCGCTGCATGGTTCTGCTCTTGGAAATGTCTGCCTTTTTCTCCCAGGGCAGCAGGCGAATGGTTATGTATTTATGCTGCCGGGAAAGCTCCAAAAGCTTCACATCGGCAAAAATATCCAGACAGGTCAGAAGCATTCCTACGCTCATGGGACTATCCGACCATCTGACAATCTTCCGGCACAGGCACATGGGGGTCTCCCGCACCACCCCGGAGGGTTCCTGGGACAGATACCGCCACACAAGCCCCAGCCGGGCTCTGTCCGGCAGAAGCAAGGGCACCATCTGGGGCTCCAGCCGGTCGGCGGTAAGGGCATGGTAGGGGGTGATGCCCCAGTCGCAGGGGGCGGAGCAGGACGGACGGATATCCACAATGTTCATCTGCACCGTCCGCTCTCCCCGGTAGTCGTTTACCTGGGGCAAAAAGGCCACATCCACCAGATCCCCCTGGGCCAGGGAGGCAGCCTCCTCCCCGCAGGAGAAGTAGATGGCGTTGAAGCCGTAGTGACCCTGCTGCAGCCGCAGCCGCAGGTGCTTTCCCCCACCCACCGGGTTCATTCGCTGGATTTGCAGCCGCTCCATCATCAGCACCGGCTTGGGACAGCCGTTGCCGCAGGGCTCCAGCACCTCCAAAGCGTCCACATTGGAAAGGGTGAGCAGTTCCGGCGGGATGACACAGTCCGTATCCAGCACCGTCCGGGGGGCGTCCTGGGTGTAGTAGTCCTCCGCCAGGCGGCACACCGCCTCCCGGAAGGCAGGAATCTTGTCCCGGGCGATGGTAAAGCCAGCCGCCAGCTCGTGACCGCCGTAGCTTTCCAGCAGGTCAGACAAAGCGGTAAGGGTGGTAAAGAGGTTGAAGCCCCCAAAACTCCGGGAGCTGGCCTTGCCCCGGTCCCCATCCAGACAGATAAGGAAAGTGGGGCAGCCGTATTCCTCTGCAATCCGGCTGGCAACGATACCCACCACACCCTGGTGCCAGCTCTCCTCCGCCAGCACAATGGCGGCAGGGGCAGCTCCCTGGGGGAGCATCTGCACCGCCTGGGCGTAAATCTCCGATTCCACGCTCTGCCGCTCCCGGTTCATCCGGCACAGCTCTTCCGCCAGCACCCGGGCTCTGTCCGGGTCCTGGGTAAGGAACAGCTCCACCGCCACAGGGATTCTTCCCATCCGTCCGGCGGCGTTGATTCTGGGCGCCAGCACATACCCCACGGCGGAGGCGTTCATCTGCTCCGGCTGACAGCCACCCTCCGCCATGAGGGCAGCAATGCCGGGACGGGGATTGTGGCGCAGCATGGAAAGACCCCGGCTCACAAACACCCGGTTTTCTCCCACCAGGGGCATCACATCCGCCACAGTTCCCAGACACACCATGTCGGCGTACCGGATAAGAATTTCCTCCTGGCTTCCGGAGAGGGCGGCAGCTAACTTAAATGCCACACCCACACCGGAGAGGTTTTTGTGGGGATACCCTCCGTCGGGACGGTGAGGGTCCACCACCGCCACCGCCTGGGGGAGTGTCCCCTTGCACTCGTGGTGGTCGGTGATGACCAAGTCCATTCCCAGACTCCGGCAAAGCTCCGCCTCTTCCATGGCGGTGATGCCGCAGTCCACGGTGACAATCAGGTTCACCCCCTGGTCATGGAGCTGGCGGATGGCCATGGGGTTCAGGCCGTAGCCCTCCTCCAGCCGTCCGGGGATGTAGGGCACGCAGTCACAGCCCCAGGAGCGGAGAAAATCCGTCAGCAGGCAGGTGGCGGTGATGCCGTCCACATCGTAGTCTCCGAACACCGCAATTTTCTCGCCCTTTGCCATGGCAAGCCCCACCCGGCCTGCCGCCAAATCCATATCCGTCAACAAAAAGGGGTCATCCAGAGGGCAGCTGCAATCCAGATACCTGTGGGCCGCCTGGGGGGTGTTCAGGCCCCGGGCGGACAGAATCATAGCAGCCAAGGGGGCATATCCGGCCCCTGCCAAAGCGTTGACTCCCTCCATCTGCGGCACCGCCGCATTCCAAATTCCGTATTTCAAAGCATTCCACATCCACTTGTATCATTTTCTCACTATTATACCAAACCTGCGGCAGTTTCACAATACTAAGTGGTAAAAAATCTCCCGGGCGGGCAGTGCCCGCAGCCAATTTCGCACGGCAGCTTTCTACATTTCATTACTTCCCTGACCCGCCCGGTATCGTCACTGCCCCAAAAGCCCAAGCGCCGCACCAAAGGCTCCCTTGCCAAAGGGAGCTGGCACGGCGCAGCCGTGACTGAGGGATTCACAGCAGGCACTTCCCCAAAGCACCAACTCATGTGGAAACGCAGCAGCCCATAGCTCCCTCCGGGAGGGAGCTGGCACGCCGGAGGCGTGACTGAGGGAGCCTGCGGGCGGTGCAGTTGGGGTTTGCTTTGGGGGTGGTACTTGCTGATAGTATCATGGGCATAGGAAATGGGATAGCTTTGGGGAGGTTCCGCCTCTGGTGGTCAAATGGGCTTTGCGCCCGCTGGCTCCCTCCGTCTTGGGGCTGCGCCCCAAGACACCTCCCTCCCGGAGGGAGGTATAAACGGAAGCCTTCTGTATGAGGAAGAAACAAGGCTTCTCAGCTTTCCGTCTCCACAAAGAAGCTGCGGGCGGCGGCGGCGCAGATGGGGGCGAGGATCATCCCCAGAATCCCCCACAGGCGGTAGCCGGCGTAGAAGGCCGCCAGGGTCACCAAAGGGTCCAGCCCCAGCTGCCGCCCCACCAGGCGGGGCTCCAGTACCGACCGCACCACCACCGCCGCCAGGTACAGCAGCCCCATCCCCAGAGCCTGGCCATACTGCCCCTGAATCAGGAGAAGCAGCGTCCAGGGAATGAGCACCGTCCCGGAGCCCAGCACCGGCAGGGCATCCACCACCGCCACCCCCAGGGCCCACAGGGGAGCCGGGGAGATTTTCAGCAGGAAAAAGCCCAGGGTCACGATTCCCCAGTTCACCAGCATCAGCTTTCCCTGGGCCTTGCACCAGGCACCCACCGCCTTCTTCCCCCGCTTCCAGGCGGGGATATACCGCTCCTGCCACTGCTGAGGAATCCGGCGGCGAAGGGCTTGCTTCATCCGGGGCAGCCGGGCGGAAATCAGGTAGGCGGACAGCAGAGCCGTGCCCACCGTCAGCAGGCCGTCCGGCACCCCTCCAAGGAAAGACGCCGCCCACTGGGGCGCCCGGTTAATCACCTGTTCCAAAAGCATTTCCCCGCTGGAAAAGCTCTTGTCCACCGTCCGCTTCACCACCTGCTGCACCCCCTCCGGGGCCTCCTGGGACAGCTCTATGATCCACACCCGCAGGCTGCCCAGTCCCTGCTGCACCTGCCGCCCCATCTGAGGAAGCAGTGCCCCCAGCTTCCCCAGCTCCTGCACCCCCCAGGTAAGCAGCGCCGCCAGGATCCCGGCAGAGAGCAGCAGCGTCAGTGTCACCCCGATGCCTGCCCCCCAGCACCTGCCCAGGCGGCACCGCTTATCCAGAAGCCGAACCCCCGGCTCTGCCGCCAGAGCCAGCAAAAGCCCCGCCAGGAAGGGCTTTGCCAGCACCAGAAGATACCGGGTACACAGGAAAAGTCCCAGCAAAACCGCCCCGGCAATCCAGACTCCCCGCAGCTGCTTTTCCATATTTTCCTCCTATTCTCCAAAGTTTTTTCATCTACTCTTGCAATCTTGTTTCGTTTGCTGTATAATTAACGCAGTTATAGCAACATTTTCCCATTTTCAGGACACAGGAGGTCCACAATGGCAAATTCGCCCAAATACTATATTGTAGAAGCCAGCGCCCTGCCGGAGGTTTTCCTCAAGGTTGCAGAGGCCAAGCGCCTGCTCTCCACCGGGGAAGCCACCACCGTGAACGAGGCCACCCGGATGACCAATATCAGCCGCAGCGCCTTTTATAAATACCGGGATTCGGTGCTCCCCTTTCAGAGTATGATGACCGGTCGGGTAATAACCTTCCAGCTGATTTTGCAGGATGAGCCTGGTGCCCTGTCCGGGATTCTATCCATCTTCGCTGACTACCACGCAAACCTTATGACCATCAATTCCATCGTCCCCACCAACGGCTGTGCCGTGGTGACCATCTCCGCCGAGACCATCGGTCTGACGGTGCAGCTGGAGGAGCTTCTGCGGCTCCTGCGGGACACCCCCTATGTGATCAAGGCCGAGATTCTGGCCGGCTGATTCACTTTCCAAAACGCCTCCCTTTTGGGAGGCGTTTTCTTTTGCCCCCAAACCCATCCTTTCCATTTTTCCCCAGTCCAGGCAATTCTAAACCCCAGCTTCAAAAAGGAAGCCTTGTGAAAGGGCGCCGTAAATTGACGGCGGGTACTTCGCCAACGAGATGATATGGGTGCGTAAAGGGGAAAAGCCAAAGGCTCCCTTGCCAAAGGGAGCTGGCACGCCGGAGGCGTGACTGAGGGATTCACAGCAGGCACTTCCCCAAAAGCACAAACCTATGTGGAAAGGCACCAGTCCATAGCTCCCTCCGGGAGGGAGCTGTCACCGCAGGTGACTGAGGGAGCCGGCGGGCGGTGCAGTTCCGGTTTTCTTTGGGGGTGGTACTTGCTGGCGGTTGTCGATACCCAACCATGCACCGCAGGAACGATACCGGGCGGGTCAGGGAAGTGACGAGTAGTAAAAAGCCACCGTGCGAAATTGGCTGCGGGCACTGCCCGCCGGGGCCTTCCTTTCTTGCTCCGGCAAGAAAGGAAGCAAAGAAGCCGGCTTAAGG
>LHCFC01400__coassemble_1399_pt1 | contig 84992 bp, 85 predicted proteins | sample LHCFC01400__metabat2_low_PE_055 | metagenome-assembled genome bin LHCFC01400 | reverse complement strand
ATAAGTAGAACTTTTTCCGCCTCACCCGCATAGCGGGTGGTTGTCTTTCTACGAAAACGAAGCCATTCCGGGACAAAGCCCGGAACGGCTTTTTTTATGCCAGAGTGTCCAGTACGGCCTGAATCCGCTGTACAGTCCGGTCATAGCCCAGAATCTGCATAACGGTGTAAAGGTCCGGAGAGTTGGTCTTGCCGGTAACGGTCTGACGGATGATGGTGGAAATATCCGCCACGGTTCCAGGATAGGCCTCAGGGCTGGCTTTGTAGGCCTTCATATCCGTGGTGAAGCCCATGTCGCAAGTAATGGCCTTGACCTTTTCAAACCATGTATTGGCATCGTCTTCCAGGGAGAAGGTCTTGAGGAATCGCTCCAGAGCATCCCACACGATGGAATCAGGGAAGGAAAAGACAGGCTTTTCCAGATATTCGTCATAGAAGAAGCCCATGTAAGGCTTGGCTTCCTTCCAGGTAGCCATATCTTTTCTGGGCTTCTTTCCGCCCCGGCCAATGGCAAGAATCCGCAGTGCGTATTCCTTGTCGCCGGCAAGTTTCCGGGCAAAGTCCTCATCAAACTCCTGAGCCCACTCCAGAAGCAGAGTATATACCTTTTCTGCGTCCATTTTGGCAATCTCGTTTTTGGAGACATCCGTCAGCTTGGCGTAGTCAAAGAGGTTGCCGGCAGGATTCAGCTTCTTGGGACTGAATTTGAAATCAGAGGCAGGTGCCATGGGGTTGGCCCTACGCCAGTCCTCATAGTTGGAGTTGAGGAGGGTCATGATGTATTCATAGACCGCCTCCACCGGGAAGCCCTCTGCCTTGTAGTAGGTCAGAGCCAGCTCCGGGTCCTTCCGCTTGGAAAGCTTCCGCTTGGAATTGCCGTCCATCTTCATCAAGGGTCCAATGTGCACATACTTGGGAAGCTTAAAGCCCAAAGCCTTGAAAAGCTGAATGTGGAAGGGCAGGGTGGGCAGCCACTCGTCACCCCGTACCACATGGGTGGTACGCATCAGGTGGTCATCCACCGCATGGGCAAAGTGGTAGGTGGGGATGCCGTCGGATTTGAGAAGCACATGGTCAATGTTGTTCTCCGTAATGGTGAGCTTGCCCTTCACCAGATCGTCAAACTTGAATTGATTTTCAATGCTGCCGGTGGAACGGAAACGAAGCACCCAGGGCTTTCCTGCATCCAGCTGGGCCTGAATCTCATCCAGAGAACGGTCACGCCAGATGGCGTAGGGCCCATAATAGCCGGTGGTCTCCTTGTTGGCCTCCTGCTTTTCCCGCATGGCGGCCAGCTCCTCCTCGGTGCTGAAGCAGGGATAAGCCATGCCCTGCAAGACCAGCTGCTTGGCATAGACATGGTAAATATCCGCTCTTTGCCGCTGATGATAGGGTCCGTAAATGCCCACATCTCCATCCAGGGATGCACCTTCGTCAAAATGAATCCCGTAGTGCTTCAGGGTGTTAATCAAAACCTCCACGGCACCGGGAACCTCCCGCTTGGCATCTGTATCCTCCACCCGGAGGAACAGCACGCCGCCGCTTTGGTGGGCCATACGCTCAGAGGTCAGACCCTGCACCAGGTTGCCCAGATGGACGAAGCCGGTGGGGGAGGGAGCCATCCGGGTGACAACAGCCCCTTCCGGAAGATTTCTGGGGGGGAATTTCTCCTCCAGGGACTCCGGGGTATCGGTTACATGGGGAAACAGCAATTGCGCTAAGGCTTGATAGTCCATAGTACATACCTCTATCTTAAAATTCTCCCCATAATATACCACACTCCCGGGAGAAATGTCAATTTCACATTGCGTTTTTCTGTGTTCCGTGGTAGAATATTCAGGATACAGAAAAGGAAAAGAGGCATCCATATGGAAGAAGTTGCAACCAAAAAGAGAATGCTCTCCGGCATCAAGCCTTCCGGAGACCTGACCCTGGGCTCTTACCTGGGAGCCATCAAGAATTGGGCAGAGCGGGCGGACTCTTACGACTGCTTTTATTTCATGGCGGATTTGCACGCCATTACGGTTCGTCAGAACCCTGCGGATCTTCGCCGCCGCACCCTGGAGCAGCTGGCTCAGTATATTGCCTGCGGACTGGACCCGGAGAAGAACACCCTGTTCATCCAGAGTCATGTACGCCAGCACGCAGAGCTGGGGTGGGTGCTCAACTGCTATGCCATGTTCGGGGAGCTGAGCCGTATGACCCAGTTCAAGGACAAGTCTGCCAAGAATGCGGAGAACATCAATGGCGGCCTGTTTACCTATCCATCCCTGATGGCGGCGGATATTCTTTTGTACCAGCCGGATCTGGTGCCGGTGGGTGAGGACCAGAAGCAGCATGTGGAGCTGTGCCACACCATTGCCCGGCGTTTTAACGGCGTTTACGGGGACGTGTTCAAGATTCCCGAGCCTTTTGTGCCCAAGGTGGGCGCCAGAATCATGAGCTTGACCAATCCCACGGCGAAAATGTCCAAATCTGAGAATGATGATACCGGGCGGATTCTGGTAATGGATACACCGGAAACCATTATGCGCCAGTTCAAACGGGCCATTACCGACTCCGACACGGAAAACTGTGTCCGTTATGACAAGGAAAACAAGCCCGGCGTGGCAAACCTCATGACCATTTATTCCGCCTGCACCGGAAAGTCCTTTGAAGAAATCGAAAGGGAATTTGCAGGTCAGGGCTATGGTGCCTTCAAGCCCAAGGTAGGAGAAGCTGTGGTGGAAACCCTGCGGCCCATCCGGGAGGAAACCCTCCGGCTGCTGAAGGACAAAGCCTACCTGGAATCCGTTTACCGCAACGGCGCAGAAAAAGCTTCCTACGTGGCCGAAAAGACCCTGCGGAAGGTCTACAAGAAGGTTGGCTTCATCGCCCGGTAATTCACTCTGACAAAAAATGCCTCCGGCAGATTTGCCGGAGGCTGTTTTTTATTCCTGGGTGGGATTGTAGTTGACTACAATGCTTTGGCTGGTGAGCATGCTCACATCCGTGACTTTGGTTCCGTACACGTTTACCAGAATCAGAACCGGGCACTTTGCCAGAGGCTCCACGGAGGACAGATTCTCGTTGTAATCCATGTATACGCTGTTCAGACGGGGCAGCTCGCTCAGACTGCTCAAATCCTCAATCTGATTGTAAGAACCGTTGAGGGTCACAAGGAGCGTCTCCTTGGAGAAGTTGGGAAGCTTTGTCACCTGGTTGTAGGAGAAATCCAGGCTGGAAAGGCTTGTCAGGCCGGAAAGACCGCTGATGTCCGTAATGCTGTTGTGGGGCACCAGAACTTCCTCCAGCTTGGTGCAAAGGCCCAGCTTGGAGATATCGGTCAGGCTGTTCTTCTCTGCCCGAAAGATGCGAAGCTGGGTCAGATTCCCGATACCGCTCAAATCCGCCACCTTGTTGTCGCTGATGTCCAGCTGGGTCAGCTTTGTCAGCCCAAAGACAGGGGAAATGTCCGTAATGGCATTCCGGGCGGCATACAGAATCTGCAGCTCTTTCAGATTGGCAAGGGGGGACAGATCCACCACCGCATTGCCGCTGAGGTACAGTTCCGTCAACTGTGCCATGGAAGAAAGAGCCTGAATGTCCCGGATGGTGTTATCCTGCAAATCCAGATACACCAGGGATTCCGCATTGGCAAGGCCGGCGGAAGTGGTCAAACGGCAATTCTTCAAGGTGAGCTTTTGCAGCTTGGGGAGGGAGCCGATAACATCCAATTCCTCACTGGATACGGGGGTGTTGGTTATGGAGAGGGTTGTCAGCTGGGACATACCGGAAATGGCAGAGAGATTGTCTGCAGTGATATTTGCGATGGTCAGCTCCTGCAAATAAGACAGGTATGCCAGGTCGCTGAAATCCTTGGTGTCTGCCGGAACAGTGAAGGAGGTAATCGCCCACAGATCATTGGTGTAAAGCTGGGTATCTTCGGAAACACCCAGGCTGCTGCGAACAGCGGTTTCCATGGCCGGGTCGGCAAACTCTACCAGCTCAATGACACCGCCCACAGTGTAGCTGGAAATAAGCAGGGGGCTGACCAGACCGTCTTCCCCAATGGAAAGGGCATACAGCGTATTTTCTCCGTCGTGGAGGGTGATGGGCTCAGAATAGGTATTTTTGTACTGGGTGGGGTATTCTCCGTTGGGGTTGACGCAAATCCGCTCCCCTTCACCGCAGGTGTAGGTGATGCTGATGTACTGATTGTAGAAGCCGGGTTCGGGGGAGACCGTGGGCACCTGAGGACGCAGAGCATCCATCTGGGCTTTGATTTCCGGGTTGCTGATATTGTCCAGCAGGTTCACCGCATCCAGGAGCTTGTCCTGCTCCACATAGGTTTTGCACAGGGCAACATACAGATCTACGCTTGCGCCTTCTTCCAGGGCGTGGGAGAGTACATACTCAGCCTTGGTGTAGTTGCCGTCGTCCCGGTACTGCTGGGCAAGCTCAATCGCAACGGCGTCATTGTCGCTGACCATATCATAAGCACGGTCATAGAACCAGGCAGAAACCTTTAAATTTCCCTTATCCTCAAAAAACCGGGCGCCCTGTAATAAAAGATCCCGGGTGAAGGCCCGGTCAAATACGAAGAAATACCATGCGGTAAAGATAACAATCACCAGGGCCAGGGCGACTGCAAGAATGATTCGCAATGCTTTTTTCATTTTAGACTCCGTTTCGAAATAATTTGTAACTAAATTATACTTCTTTGGGTGTATTCTGTCAAGTGTTGACATAAAATTGATGAATCCATCTGTATAAAATGACAGGAAGCAAGCCGGGTTTTTGCTACAATGTTGGGAAGGAGGTGGACAAATGAAGGGGAAGGAAGCTATTTTGGCTGTGATTTTATGCATTGCCCTGCCGTTTATGCTGGGGCAGCTACTCTCCCCGGATGAAAAGCCGGAGACCGGGGAAAGTACATCCGCCGAAACGGAAGCCGAGACCCAGGGAACGACAGAGGAAACCCAGGCAGGACAAGAGCGGCAGATTACGCTGCTCAAACAGGATGGTTCTGTGGAAACGCTTCCCCTGGAAACCTATCTGGCGGGGGTGCTTCTGGGGGAACTGCCGGGGGATTTCCAACTGGAAACCATGAAAGCCCTGGCGGTGGCGGCAAGAACCTTGGCGATTAAGAGCAGTGAAAACCCAGTGAAACATCCTCAGGCAGCGGTGTGCTGGGATTCCGGCTGCTGCCAGGCCTATTGTGCGCCGGAAACCTACCTGGAACAAGGGGGCGGTCAGGAGGCGGTGGACAAGGTTCTCCAGGCTGTGAAGGAAACCCAGGGGCAGGTGCTTCTTTACCAGGGGGAACTGATTGAGGCAACTTATTTTTCCTGCTCCGGCGGCCGGACGGAGGATGCGGTTGCGGTCTGGGGCACGGATATTCCTTACCTGCAGGCCCAGGACAGTCCCGGGGAAGAGGAGGCTGAGCCCTATATGGACACCGTGACCTTCCCGGTAGAAAAGTTTGCCTTTCTTCTGGGGATAGAACTGCCGGATACAGGGCTTCAGGTGGATTCTGTTACCTACACCCGGGGCGGCGGTGTGGATGCCATGGTCATCAGCGGAAAGGAATTTGACGGCGGACAGATGCGGCAGCTTCTGGGACTGCGCTCCACAGCTTTTGCCATGCAGATTGTGGGAGAAACCGTGACCATTACCACCAAGGGCTTCGGACACCGGGTGGGACTGAGCCAGTACGGAGCGGAGGCTATGGCACAAAAGGGAAGCAATTATCTGGAAATTTTGGGCTATTATTATCCCAATACGGAAATTCATGCCTGGTAAGCACTTGACAAACGGACAGGTTTTTGTTAGGATACGCTCATAACGCAGTGAAGGGAAAAAGTAAGCATCGTTCCCTCTTCCAGAGAGCCGCCGGTTGGTGTGAGGCGGTAAGAGCCGATGCCCAAATACCTCCCGGAGCGGCCTGCCTGAAATCCAGTAGGGGAGGACGGGTTCGCCCGATACAGCGAAGTGCGTTGTTGGACGCACCGAGGGCAGCATCGTGAGGTGCTGTCGAATCAGAGGTGGTACCGCGTATTTTCGCCCTCTGTCCCTTTGTGGACAGAGGGCTTATTTATTTACGAAAGGGATGTATGTATGAAAGTTTATGACGAACTGGTAGCCAGAGGCTTGATTGCCCAGGTAACCAACGAAGCGGAAATCCGGGAAATGATTGATAACGGCAAGGCCACGTTCTATATCGGCTTTGACCCCACGGCAGATTCCCTCCATGTGGGACATTTCATGGCCCTGTGCCTGATGAAGCGGCTGCAGATGGCCGGTAACCGGCCCATTGCCCTCATTGGCGGCGGCACGGCCATGATTGGTGACCCCTCCGGCAGAACGGATATGCGCTCCATGATGAACAGAGAAACCATTGACCACAACTGCGCCTGCTTCAAGAAGCAGATGGAGCGGTTCATCGAATTCGGCGAGGGCAAGGCCCAGATGGTGAACAATGCGGACTGGCTGCTGGATTTGAATTATATTGATGTGCTGCGGGAGGTTGGTGCCTGCTTCTCTGTGAACAATATGCTCCGGGCGGAGTGCTACAAGCAGAGAATGGAGAAGGGCCTGAGCTTCCTGGAGTTCAACTACATGATTATGCAGTCCTACGACTTCTACTACCTGTTCCAGAAGTACGGCTGCAATATGCAGTTCGGCGGCAATGACCAGTGGAGCAATATGCTGGGCGGCACCGAGCTGATCCGCAGAAAGCTGGGTAAGGATGCCCATGCCATGACCATCACCCTGCTTCTCAACTCCGATGGCAAGAAGATGGGCAAGACCGCCAAGGGCGCCGTGTGGCTGGACCCCAACAAGACCTCTCCCTTTGAGTTCTACCAGTACTGGCGGAATGTGGAGGATGCGGATGTGCTCAAGTGCATTCGGATGCTCACCTTCCTGCCTCTGGATCAAATCAACGAGATGGACTCCTGGAAGGACGCTCAGCTGAACACCGCCAAGGAGATTCTGGCCTTTGAGCTGACCAAGCTGGTTCACGGCGAGGAGGAAGCTGCAAAGGCCCAGGCCGCTGCCAAGGCTCTGTTCACCGGCGGCGGAGACGACGCCAATATGCCCACCACAAAGATTTCCGAGAGCCAGCTTACCGACGACAAAATCGGTATCCTGAATCTGATGGTAGCCTGCAAGCTGGCAGCCTCCAACGGAGAAGCCCGGCGTCTGGTGCAGCAGGGCGGCGTGTTCGTCAACGATGAGAAGGTGGCAGACCCCTTCTTTGCTGTGACCCGTCAGATGCTCCAGGAGGGCGTGCGGATTCGCAAGGGCAAAAAAGTATTCCACAAGGCTGTTATGGACTAAAGGCAAGGGCTGACCGAATCCGGTCAGCCCTTCTTTTTCTCAAAAATCCGGTGGAATAATTGCAAAGTATTGCATAATGTGATATACTGTAACCATTCATACACCCGGAGGCGTTTATGACTGAATTAACCGTTTTTCAAAAGAAAATCAGGGATTTTTTACCGGAAATTTCCCTTCGTTTTTATGAGCCCCTGGCAAAGCACACCTCCTTCCGCATCGGCGGCCCGGCTGAGGTGATGGCTTTTCCCCAAAATGCCGACCAGTTGGCCCAGCTTCTGAAAGTGTCCGCTTTATTGGACTGCAAACCTGCTATTCTTGGTGCAGGAACCAACATTCTGGCCCCTGACCAGGGATTGCCGGGACTGACCATCTGCCTGAAGGATTGTCTCGAGGGCATGACGGTGCTGGAAAATGGGAAAATCCGCTTTGGTGCGGGAATTTCCATGGCAAGAGCTGCAAGCTTTGCCGCCAAGCAAGGCCTTTCCGGCATGGAATTTGCCCACGGGATTCCCGGCAGTATCGGCGGCGGCATCTATATGAATGCCGGAGCTTACGGCGGGGAGATCTGCCAGATCTGCCAGGAGGCAGAGGTGATGGATATGGCAGGAAACCTGCGGACCCTTACCCATAAAGAGTTGGGCTTTTCCTATCGCCATAGCATTTTGGAGGAGCAGGACCTGATTGTGGTTTCCGGCACCTTCTCCCTGACACCCAAGCCCCGGGAGGAAATCCAGGGCAAAATGCAGGAGCTGATGGAGCGGCGCAGAGCCTCCCAGCCTCTGGATATGCCCTCTGCCGGTTCTGCTTTCAAGCGGCCGGTGGGCGGCTATGCGGCAGCGCTTATTGAGCAGGCTGGTTTGAAAGGCTTTCAGGTGGGGGGTGCAGCCGTTTCCACAAAGCACGCAGGCTTTGTGGTGAATCTGGGAGATGCTACCGCCGCAGATGTGCAAGAGCTTCTGAAGCAGGTGGCAGAGAAAGTGTATGCAAACTCCGGCATTACCCTTACCCCGGAAGTTCGCATCTGGTAAAAAGAGAGGAGTGTATCCATGGGCGTGTCCTTTTCCGCAAAAGCCAAGGGGGAGGTCTGCCGGAATGTTCCCCAAAAGCATTGCTGCTGTCTTGCCCAGTGCTTTGGGATTCTGCTGTTCTGCAACAGCTTCCAGCGGGAAAGCATCCGGATTATTACGGAGAGCCGGGAGCTGGGAAGTCTCCTTCCCCGCCTCTTTAAGCGTGCCTTCGGGGTAAGTTTTGATGTGCTTCCGGAGGAGGATACACCAGGGAAGCTGAACTTTCAGATTACAGATACTGGAAAAATCTGCCGGATTATGGAGGCCTTCGGCTTCAATCCGGCTGATACCCTGTGCCTGCATATCAACTTGCCCATTGTGGAGGAGGACTGCTGTAAAACGGCTTTTCTCCGGGGAGCCTTTTTAAGCGGCGGCTCTGTAACGGACCCGGGAAAAGGGTACCACCTGGAGCTTACCACCACACACCACAGCGTCGCCCGGGAGGCCTACTCTCTGATGCATGAGATTTTGGGCTTTTATCCCAAGTTTGCCAGTCGGGGCGGGGCACAGGTGCTGTATTTCAAGCAAAGCGACCTGATTTCCGACTTCCTCACCTTTTTGGGAGCGCCGGTGGCTGCCATGGGCATTATAGAGGCCAAACTGGAAAAGGAACTGAACAACAAGGTCAACCGCAGGTGCAACTGTGACGAAGCCAATACTTCCAAAATGGTTGAGGCGGCTCAGGAGCAGCTGTCTGCCATCCGGCTTTTGCGGAACCAAGGAGCGCTGGAAAAACTGCCCCAGAAGCTCCTGCAGGCAGCCCAGGCCCGGGAGAATAACCCGGAGGCATCCCTGACGGAGCTGGCAGCTATGATGGAGCCGCCTATTTCCAAACCGGCCATGAATCATCGTCTGAAAAAGCTGATACAGCTTGCAACGGAGGCAACACCATGAGTTTTGTGCATTTGCATGTCCACTCGGAATACAGTCTTTTGGACGGCGCCTGCCGCATCGGCTCCATGATGGACCGGGTGAAGGAGCTGGGCCAGGACGCCATTGCCCTGACAGACCATGGGGTGATGTATGGCTGTATCGACTTTTATAAAAAGGCAAAAGAGGCAGGAATCAAGCCCATCATCGGCTGTGAGGTCTATGTAGCCCGGCGGGGGATGGAAGACAGAATCTACGGCGTAGATAACGAAGCTTACCACCTGGTGCTGCTGTGTAAGGACAGAACCGGCTATGAGAATCTCTGCTACCTGGTTTCCCAGGCGTATCTGAAAGGTTTTTACGGAAAGCCCAGAGTGGATTTGAAGCTGCTGCGGGAACGGCATGAGGGACTCATTGCTCTGTCTGCCTGCCTGGCGGGAGCCATTGCCGAGGACCTTCTTCAGGAGGACTATGATGCCGCCCGCTCCTATGCTTTGGAGCTGAAAGATATTTTCGGTGAAGATAACTTCTACCTGGAGCTCCAGGACCATGGAATCCCGGAGCAGCGTGCTGTGAATCAGGGAATCATGCGCCTTTCCCGGGAGCTGAATCTGCCCCTGGTGGTGACCAACGATGCCCACTACCTGCGCCGGGAGGATTCGGTCATTCAGGATGTGCTTCTTTGCATCCAGACGGGAAAAACCGTGGACGATCCCAAACGGATGAAATTCCAGACGGACGAGTTCTATTTAAAAAGCGAAGAGGAACTGCGGCAGCTGTTTCCCAACTGCCCGGAGGCTTTTGAGAATACAGAAAAAATCGCCCAGCGCTGCAACCTGGACTTTGAGTTTCACAAGTACCACCTGCCTTCCTTCCCGGTTCCGGAGGGGTATACCAACGAGGAATTCTTCCGGAAACTGTGTGAGGACGGCTTTGCCCAGCGGTATGAGAATCCCCCGGCGGAATACCGTGAGCGGCTGGAATATGAAATCGGCGTTATCAGCCGGATGGGGTATGTGAACTACTACCTGATTGTCTGGGATTTTATCCGCTATGCCAAGGAGGCGGGTATTCCTGTGGGGCCGGGACGTGGCTCCGGTGCCGCTTCCATTGTTGCCTACTGCCTGCACATTACGGAAGTGGACCCCATGCAGTACGGCCTGATTTTCGAGCGGTTTTTGAACCCGGAACGGGTGAGTATGCCGGACTTTGATACGGACTTCTGCCAAGAGCGCCGGGGCGAGGTCATCGCCTATGTCATGGAAAAATACGGTTCTGACCATGTGGCCCAGATTGCCACCTTCGGCACCATGGCAGCCCGGGGCGCTATCCGGGATGTGGGCAGAGCCCTGAACTTCTCCTATGGTGAGACGGATGTGGTGGCAAAGCAGGTTCCTGCCACCCCCCATATCACTCTGGAAAAAGCCCTGGAAACCTCCCCCAGGCTGAAGGAGATGTATAACCAGGATGAGCGGGTGAAAAAGCTCATTGATACGGCGATGACCCTGGAGGGAATGCCCAGAAACACCTCCACTCACGCCGCCGGCGTGGTGATTACCGCCGACCCAGTGTATACCTATGTGCCACTGGCGAAAAATGACGATACTGCTGTGACCCAGTACACCATGACTACCATTGAGGAGCTGGGCCTTCTGAAAATGGACTTCCTGGGCCTGCGGAACCTGACGGTGATTCAGGATGCCCAGGAGCAGATTCAGCAAATCCAGCCGGATTTTGACATTTCTAAAATTCCGGACAATGATCAGGAAACCTTTGATATGCTGGCGGAGGGAAAGACCCAGGGCGTATTCCAGTTGGAATCCGCTGGAATTACCGGCGTGTGCATCAATATGCACCCCAACTCCATCGAAGACCTGACGGCTATTGTGGCACTGTACCGCCCCGGTCCCATGGACTCCATTCCCACCTTCATTGCCAATAAGCTGGACCCCAAGAAAATCACCTACAAAACGCCTCTGCTGGAGCCGATTTTGCGGATTACTTATGGCTGTATCGTCTACCAGGAGCAGGTGATTGAGATTTTCCGGACTCTGGCCGGCTATACTATGGGACAGGCGGACAATATCCGCCGGGCCATCTCCAAAAAGAAACACGCTGTCATCCAGGCGGAGCGGCAGGTTTTTGTATACGGCGATGAGAAACAGGGGATACCCGGCTGCATTGCCAACGGAGTATCGGAGGAGGCTGCCCAATCCCTGTACGATGAAATCGTTGCCTTTGCCGACTATGCCTTCAATAAGGCCCATGCGGTGTGCTATGCGGTGGTATCCTACCAGACGGCGTACCTCAAATGCCACTACCCCCGGCAGTATATGGCAGCCCTTATGACTTCCGTGCTGGACTCTGCCGCCAAAATCTCCGGCTATATTGCCGAGTGCAAGGAAATGGGAATTGCCACCCTGCCTCCGGACGTGAACCACTCCTTTGACCACTTTACCGTGGAGGGGGATGCCATTCGCTTCGGCATGGGTGCCATCAAAAATGTGGGGCGGGGGTTAATCCGCACCATGGTTGCCAAGCGGGAAGAGGGGGGACCCTTCAAATCCCTGGAGGATTTTCTTCAGAGAATGGGAGAAGGGGAGCTGAACAAACGGGCCGTAGAGAACTTTATCAAATGCGGTTCCATGGACTGCTTTGGATACCACCGCAGCCAGCTGCTGGCGGTATATGATGTGATGATGGACAGCGTCGCCAGCTCCCGGCGGCGGAATCTGGACGGACAGATGGGAATGTTCTCCATGCTCCAGGAAACGGACGCCGCCGCTTCCATCCCTATCCCCCAGCTGGCGGAGATGAAAAAGGCGGATTTGATGCTGATGGAAAAGGAAACCACCGGCATCTACCTGTCCGGCCACCCCATGATTGATTACCGTCCCTATTTGAGAAACACCCATGTGGTGCCCATCGGCGTGCTGATGGAGGAGGACTGCCCCTATGAAGACGAGCAGATTGTGAGCATTGCGGGCATCGTCCAGACGGTGAAGCTGAAAACCACCCGAAATAACTCCATGATGGCCTATGTGACCATTGAGGATGATACTGGGGGTGTGGAGCTGCTGGTATTTTCCAAAGTGCTCAGCCAATATGGCGGCTACCTGCGGGAAAATCAGCCGGTGGTGATTGTGGGAAAACTCTCCATCCGGGACGAAAAAGAGCCTCAGATTATTGTGAATCGGGCAAGACCCATTTCCGATTATGTGGACGGGCTGGCAGAGGAAGAACCGGCACAAAAAACCGGCACCTTGTACCTGCGCCTGCCCACCCAGGAGGACAGCCGGTACCGGAAGGTACGGGCCATGGTCAATATGTTCCCGGGGACAGAAAAGGTTGTTGTGTACTTTGCAGATACCAAGCAGTGCCGGGGTGCCCAATGCAGCCTGGACAAGCGGCTGCTGAGTGAGCTTCAGAATGTGCTGGGGCAGGAGAATGTTGTTGTAAAATAGCTTTCCTTTTAGAGAGAATTGTGTTATAGTAACGGGAAGGGGTTTCTGTATGAAAAGCAGATGGCTCATACTTCTTGGCGTATTGGCGTGTCTGCTTCTTTCCGGCTGCGCCATGAAAACGGTGGACGAGATGTACTGCCTGCCAAGGCGCTCCGAGGCCTATCAGGAATTGCAGAGGGTTCTGGACGCCGAGCTTCAGAATATGGAATACTGTGCACCGCTTTCCGGGATGAACCAGCAGCCGGTTCAGGCTGCGGATGTGGACGGAGATGGGGTGTCGGAATTTCTGGTATTTGCAAAAGCGTCCGGAGAACGGCCCTTGCGGATTCTGGTGATTGAGCGGCAGGACCAGACCTTTACCCTCACGGATACCCTGCAATTCAGTGGCACAGCCTTTGACCAGGTGGAGTACATGGCCATGGATGACCGCAGCGGCGTGGAGCTGGTGGTGGGAATCCAACTGAGCAATCAGCTCCTGCGCTCCGTATCTGCTTACACCTTCACAGATGGCAAAGGAGAAAAGCTGCTGGATGTCAACTATACCAATTTTCTGGCGGTAGATTTGGACCGGGACAACCGGGGAGAGCTGTTTGTCCTCTATCCTGGCCAGACGGAGGAAAGCCCCGGCTTTGTTGCTTTGTATGAAGTGGAGAAGGGCGTGGTGGAGCGCTCTCTTGAGGTAAAGCTCTCTGCCCCGGTCAGCCGGCTTCAGCGGGTAATTACCGGAGAGCTTGCCAGCGGAGAAACAGCTGTGTTTGTTGCCAGTGCTTTGGAAGACACGGTGCTGGTTACGGATGTGTATGCCATGCGCGGCGGTGTCCTGACCAATATCAGTCTGTCCAACGAATCCGGCACCAGTGTCAGCACCATACGCAATCACTTTGTGTATGCCCAGGATATTGATGAGGATGGTCAGCTGGAGCTGCCTGCCCTGATTCCCATGAAAACCATGTCCGAGCGGAACACCCAAAGTGAGGATTTAATCCGCTGGTATTCTTTGACGATTACCGGTGAAGAGGTGGATAAGCTGTATACCTACCACAACTTTGTCAACGGCTGGTATCTGGTGCTGGACAGCACCTGGGCCCAGCAGGTGACGGTGACCCAGGACAGTACCAGTTACAGCTTTTATTTGTGGGACTTGGCCAAAGAAAATGCCATCCGGGTACTGGAAGTGGAGATGCTTTACACCCAGGATGAGATTTCTGATGCCATGGAAAACGGCAGTATTTTGCTCTACCAGGGAGAATCTTCTGCCTATGTGGGAACCTTGACTTCCGATGCAGCCCAGTTCGGTCTGACCCAGGAGTGGCTCCGGGGCAGCTTCCATCTGATTTATGATGTTCGTTTCCTGCCGGAGACATAGAAGGAGTATACTATGCGAAAAGTTCTGATAATGGAAGATGAAGAGAATATCCGCAGCTTTGTGGTAATCAACTTAAAGCGAGCAGGTTACCAGGCGGTGGAGGCAGCCACAGGCCAGGAGGCGCTGGACAAGCTCCGGGAAAATCCGGACATTGGTGTAGCCATTCTGGATATTATGCTGCCGGATATTGACGGCTTTGAGGTCTGCCGGCGGATTCGTGCCACCAACAAGCAGATGGGAATTATTATGCTCACTGCCCGTACTCAGGAGATGGACAAGGTAACCGGCCTCATGACCGGTGCGGATGACTATGTGACCAAGCCCTTTTCTCCGGCGGAGCTTACCGCCCGGATTGATGCACTGTTTCGCAGAATCGGCGGTGACAACTCCGGGGACGACGAGCTTTTGGTGCAGGGGCCCTTTGTGATGAATACCCGGAATCACACTCTGGAAAAGGCAGGCAGCCGAATCCGCCTGACCCAGGTGGAGTATTCCATCCTGAAGCTTTTCATGCAGAACCCGGGAAGAGCCCTGTCCCGTGAGGATATTCTCTCTGGTGTGTGGGGACGGGAATACGAGGGTGAACTGAAAATTGTGGATGTGAACATCCGCAGACTTCGCATCAAGATTGAGGACGATACCGCCAACCCCACCTATATCACCACGGTCTGGGGCTTTGGCTATAAATGGGGAATTTGACCCTGAAAGGGGGAGCCGATTGTGATTAAAGTGAAGGGCTTGCGCAGGCGTTGGCTCCTGAATGCAGTGGCCATGGTGAGTATTCTGGGGCTTATCTGCGTGATTTGTATTACCTTGGCGGTATCGGCGTACTACTATTCAGCCATGGAGTCGGATATGCGGTACCGTGCCAAGACCTCCACAGAGTTTTTCGGGGACTATCTGAACCAGGGATACTATGATTACTATAAATCCTGCGCCATCTATGCCCAGACATTTGACGAGAAGAATACCCTGGAGCTGCAGTTTATTGACGCCGAGGGGCAGCTGGTGGCTTCCTCCTATGGGCAGTTTCTGGGAGCTTCTCCCACTACAACGGACATATCCCAGGCCCTGGAAACGGGTAAGATTTCCAGCTTTGTGGGGAAGGATCCCAATACCGGGGAGGGTATCATGGCAGTATCCAGCCCCATGCGTTACAGCAACGGGCAGATTATCGGCGTTTTGCGCTATGTCACCGCAACCCGCCAGTTGGATCTGCAGATTTTAACCATTGGGTGCTTTGCCTTTGGCGCCCTGTTTGTGGTGATTCTGGCTATGGTAATTGGCAGCAATTACTATATGCATACCATTCTGGTGCCCCTGCGGGAAATCATTGAAAAGGCAAAGCGTATCACCAACGGCAGCTACGGCATCCAGATTCAAACCCGCTATGATGACGAGGTAGGGGAGCTGGCAGAGACCATCAATGAGATGTCCCTGAAAATCAGCGAAAATGAAAAGCTGCAAACGGATTTTATCTCCTCACTGTCCCACGAGCTGCGCACACCTCTCACAGCCATTACCGGCTGGAGCGAAACCCTCCTAAGCGGGGACGATTTGGATGAAAATACCCAGAGGGGCGTGAAAATCATCTACCGGGAAGCGGTGCGCATGACGGAGATGGTGGTGGAGCTTCTGGACTTCACCCGTATGCAGGACGGACGCATGACCCTCAACATGGAGTTGGCGGATATCCGCAGTGAGTTTGAGGATACGGTCTATATGTACGGCAGCCGACTGGCCCAGGACGGAATCACCCTGGAATATCTGGACAATGACCAGGATATCCCGGAGATTTCCTGTGACCCCAAGCGTCTGCGGCAGGTTTTCCTGAACATTTTGGACAACGCCGCAAAGCACGGGGGAGAGGGTAAGCGGATTCAGGCGGAAATTCTCTGGGAAGATGACGAAGTTGTGGTAAATATCCGGGACTTCGGCCCTGGCATTCCCGAGGATGAGCTGCCCCTTGTGACAAAAAAATTCTATAAAGGAAGCTCCAAAGCCCGCGGCTCCGGCATTGGTCTGGCAGTGTGCGACGAGATTGTGCAGCTTCATGGGGGAACATTGACCCTTTCCAATGCAGAGGGAGGGGGAACTCTGGTATCGGTCCGGATTCCCGCCAACCAGTAAGGACGGTTTTACATGACAGAAAATAACCAGGAAAAATTCAAGACCTCCATTGGCGGACAGGCGCTGATTGAGGGAATTATGATGCGGGGTCCGCAGAAGGATGCAGTGGTGGTTCGCACCAACGGCGAGCTGAACGTCTCCGTAACCCAGCGGAAGGTCCGTCCCAAAGGCTCTGTCCTGACCTGGCCCTTGATTCGGGGCGTGGTCAACTTCTTCGATGCCCAGGTGGTGGGCGTGAAAGCCCTGATGCACTCGGCGGATCTGGTGCCCGAGGAGGATGACTCCCAGGAGCAATCCCGCTTTGATAAATGGCTGGAAGAGAAGCTGGGAAATGAAAAATTCCAGAGTTTTATTGTCGGCTGCGCCGTGACTCTGGGCATTTGTATGTCTATCGGCCTTTTCTTCCTGATTCCCATGGTGATTGGGGGCTTTTTGACCCGCTGGATTGCCAGCAATCTGGTTTTAAATCTGGTGGAAGGCCTGATTCGGATATTGATTTTTGTGGGCTACATGGTGCTGGTGTCCCGGATGAAGGAAATGCGCCGGGTGTTCTCCTACCATGGTGCCGAACATAAAACCATCCGGTGCTATGAAGCGGGACTTCCTCTGACGGTGGAAAATGTACGCCGCCAGACCAGGCTTCACCCCCGGTGCGGCACCAGTTTTCTGCTGGTGATTATGGTCATTTCCATTCTTGTGTTCTCCATCGCCTCTTCGGCCCTGCTGAGCGTGGTTCCCCAGCTGGCTGCCATGCGGGGACAGTTCCTGTATAGCCTGATTATGGTGGTATTCAAGCTGCTGCTGCTTCCTCTGGTGGTGGCCCTTGGCTATGAGATAAACCGCTGGGCAGGAAGGCATGACAATGCGTTTACCCGGGTGCTGACGGCTCCCGGAATGTGGTTTCAGAATTTTACTACCAATGAGCCGGATGACAGCATGATTGAGGTTGGCATTGCGGCGCTGGAAGCTGTGCTTCCGGAAAAGGAGGGCGACGATCGTTGGTAAAAACCCTATCCCAGTTGTATTCGGAAGTGCGGAAGGCTCTGCTAACCCAGGAGGATCCCCAGACTGCCGGTATGTACGCCAGAAATCTTGTCTGCCATGTAACCGGCGTTTCCCCGGAGAAGATTCTCTCCCACAGTGAGCATTATGTGGGACAGGAGGAGTGTGAAACCCTTCACAAGGCGGTACAGCGGATTTTGCAGGGGGAGCCCCTGGCCTATGTGTTGGGGGAATGGGATTTTTATGGCATGACCCTCCATGTGGATTCCCATGTGTTGATTCCCCGGGATGATACCTGCGCCCTGGCCAATCTTGCCATCGGACAGGCCCTGTTTTTGGGCAGCAGTCCCAGAATCCTGGATTTGTGTACAGGCTCCGGCTGTATTGGCCTTGCCATTGCCCAGCGTGTTCCCGACGCCAAGGTAACTTTGGCCGACCTGTCACGGGACGCTTTGGCGGTGGCCAAGCGCAATATTGTTGCCCATAAGCTGACGGCCCATGTTTCCTGTGTGCAGGTGGATGCCCTGAAGCCTCCGGCCCCATTTCTGGGGAAATTTGATATGATTGTTTCCAACCCTCCCTATGTGACAACTAAGGAGATGGAAGAACTTCCCCACAGTGTGAAGGATTTTGAGCCTGCCATGGCGCTGCATGGTGGGGAAGATGGTTTGGATTTTTATCGGGCCATCACCAGGAATTTTTCGGCAGCCTTGAAACCCGGCGGCTACCTGTGCTTTGAGTTCGGCATGGGGCAGGGAGACGCGGTGTGTCGGCTCCTGGAAGAAAACGGATTTACCGTTTTGGAACGGGTAAAAGATTTTAATGAAAGAGAACGGGCGGTTATGGCCCGGTATACCAGGGAGGAAGAATAAAATGGCTACAAAAAAGACTGTCTATGAGGCACCTTCTCCGGCAGAGGATAAGAAGAAAGCACTCCAGACTGCGCTGTCTCAGATTGAGAAAAACTTTGGTAAGGGTACCGTTATGCGCCTGGGTGACCGGCCGGAAATGAACGTGGATGCCATCCCCACCGGCTCTTTGGCTCTGGATGCGGCTCTGGGCATTGGTGGCGTTCCCAAGGGGCGGATTATCGAGATTTACGGACCGGAATCTTCCGGTAAAACCACTCTGGCCCTGCACATCTTGGCAGAGGCCCAGAAGCGGGGCGGTGAGGTGGCTTTCGTGGATGCAGAGCACGCCCTGGACCCGGTTTATGCTGCCGCTTTGGGTGTGGATACGGACAATATGCTGGTGTCCCAGCCGGATACCGGCGAACAGGCTCTGGAAATCACCGACGCTCTGGTGCGCTCCGGCGCCGTGGATGCGGTGGTAGTGGACTCCGTTGCCGCCCTGGTGCCCAAGCAGGAAATCGAAGGGGAAATGGGCGACACCTTTGTGGGCCTTCAGGCCCGGCTCATGTCCCAGGCCCTCCGGAAACTGGCCGGCACCATTGCCAAGACCAACTGCGTGGTAATTTTTATTAACCAGCTGCGTATGAAAATCGGCGTGATGTACGGCAATCCCGAAACCACCACCGGTGGTAACGCCCTGAAGTTCTATGCTTCCGTCCGGCTGGATGTGCGCCGGGTGGAGTCCATCAAGGAAGGCGGCAATGTCATCGGCAACAAGACCCGGGTCAAGGTGGTAAAGAACAAGGTTGCCCCTCCTTTCCGGGAAGCCTATTTTGATATTCTCTACGGCGAGGGCATCAGCAAGTGGAGTGAACTGGTGGATTTGGCTGTGCAGCTGGAAATCATCCAGAAGAGCGGCAGCTGGTTCTCCATGGGTGACGAGCGGATTGGTCAGGGCAAGGACAGCGTCAAGAACTTCCTGATTGCCAACCCGGATCTTGCCCAGCAGGTGGAGAATCAGGTGCGGGAGAATATGTGGAAGCTGATGGGCGGCGTTCAGAGAAATCCCGCCAAGGCTGCGGAGCGTCCCATCGCCGTAACGGCAGATGAGTTTGATGATGAGGGTTGATTCCGTTGCCAACCAGCCGGATATGGCCGGCAGATACCGGGTCTGTTTTTCTGACGGAACGGTGCTGCGGCTGTACCGGCAGACGGTGCAGGATTATGGATTGTATCCGGGACTGGAGCTGGAGGAGGAGAATTTCCGAAAGCTTCAGCAGGATGCGGGACAGATGTCTGCAAAAATGCGGGCTGTGCGGATTGTGGCATCCTCCAGTATTTCCCAAAAGGGACTGGAGCGGCGCCTGGTGCAAAAAGGGGAGGACCCCCAGCAGGCAAAAAACGCAGTAAAGTGGATGTCGGATATGGACCTGCTGGACGATCGGAAAACAGCGGAGCAGATTGTCAGCAGCTGTATCCGGAAAGGTTATGGCCTCACCAGAGCCAAGCAGGCTTTGTATGAAAAGCAAATTCCCCGGGAGTACTGGCAGGAGGCCCTGGAAGACTACCCGGACCAGATGGAATATATTGTTTCCTTTTTAAGCGCCCGGCTGAAGGGCAATCCCGATGAGCGGGAGATTCGCCGGGCTACAGATGCCCTGATTCGCAGAGGCCACAGCTACGGTGCCATTCGCAAAGGGCTGGGGCAGCTGGCAATAGATGATGATTTCCAGGAGGAATAGTATGGCAAAAGTTGGATTTATCTCCCTGGGCTGTGCCAAAAATCAGGTGGACTGCGAGCGGATGATGTATCGGGTCCAGGAGGCAGGCTTTGAGGTGGAGCCGGATGTGGCCGGCTGTGACGTGGTGGTGATTAACACCTGCGGCTTTATCGACTCCGCCAAGGCGGAGGCAATCAACCATATTCTTCAAACCGCCCAGCTGAAAGAGCAGGGGCTGGTGGGAAAGATTCTGGTAACCGGCTGCCTGTCCCAGCGGTATCAGGAGGAAATCCTCCAGCAGATGCCGGAGGTGGACGGAATTCTGGGTACGGGAAGCTATGACCGGATTGTCCCTGCCATTGAGAAGCTTTTGGAAAATCAGGTGGTGGAGGATTTTGCCTCCATCGACGCTCCCGAGGTGGAGACCGGCAGAATCCTTACCACGCCGGAGCATTACGCCTATCTGAAAATTGCAGAGGGCTGCGACAACCGCTGTTCCTATTGTATCATTCCTTACCTGCGGGGCAAATTCCGCAGCCGCCAGATGGACGATATTCTGTACGAGGCCAGAATGCTGGCGGACAGCGGCGTAAAAGAGCTTTTGGTGGTGGCCCAGGATACCAGCCGGTATGGCACGGATTTGCCGGGACATAAGCGATTGCTGCCGGAGCTGCTGACCCGCCTGTGTGAGATTGAGGGGCTCCGCTGGATTCGGGTGCATTATACCTATCCCGATGAAATCGACGATGCCCTGATTGAAGTGATGGCCACCCAGGACAAGATTGTCAAGTACCTGGACATCCCCATCCAGCACTGTAACGATAAAATCCTGAAGCTGATGAACCGCCGCAGCACCGGAGAGGAATTGCGGGAGCTGTTTGCCAAGCTCCGCAGCCGAATTCCCGGCCTGGTGATTCGTACCAGCATCATTACCGGCCTTCCCGGAGAAGGGGAGGAGGAGTTCTCTGAGCTGTGCGAATTCTTGAAAGAGCAGCGCCTGGAGCGGGTAGGTGCCTTCCCCTTCTCCCCGGAGGAGGGAACCCCGGCCTACGATATGCCCCATGTGGATGAGGACGAGGCCCAGAAGCGGGCCCAGATGGTGGAGGAAATCCAATCCCGGATTATGGACGAGTGCAATGCGGCCCTTATTGGGAAAACCCTGGAGGTTCTGGTGGACGGCTTTGACCCCGAGCAGGAGCAGTTCTATGGGCGTACCTACGCCGATTCTCCTGAAATTGACGGCAGGGTCTGGATTGCTTCGGAAGAGGCCTTGGTGGAAGGCAGCTTCGTAAAGGTTTGTATTGATGCCCTGGTGGACGGAGATTTGTCCGGCTATATCGTGGAGGAAGAAGCATGACTTTAGCTAGCAAAATCACATTGGTGCGGGTTGCTTTCATTCCCGCAATCATGGCATGTATGTACGCAAGCGCTGGAGCTTCCGGCGTGTGGATGTGGGCCAGCCTGGCAATCTTTATCATAGCCAGTATTACCGACTTCGTGGACGGCTACATCGCCCGGAAGTACCACCAAGTCAGCGACTTCGGAAAGTTCCTGGACCCTCTGGCGGATAAGCTTCTGGTTATTGCGGTGATGGTCATGTTCTGCCAGTGGGATGTATTCCCCGCCTGGGCCCTGATGATTGTGCTGGCCCGGGAATTCGCCGTGACCGGCCTGCGTCTCATTGCTGTGGGTAAAGGCGTGGTGATTGCAGCCGGCTGGAGCGGAAAGGTGAAAACCGCCAGCACCATGGTGGGCTTGTGTGTGCTCATGGCATTCCCGGCAGAGCCCATCGTTGCCTGGATTGTGGTAGCGGTTGTGGTGATTACCACGGTTTATTCCGGCATTGAGTATTTTATTCAGAACTGGAAGTGCCTGTGGCAATAAGAATTGCCCATACCAATGGAAATCATTGGTATGGGCTTTTTCGTGGAAAAAATCTGGAAAATTCCATGGACTTGTGATATAATACCCTGGGCAAAACCCAAAGAATACGTACTTACGAGGTAATTATGAACGATAAGGAAATCGGAGAAATCCGCCGCCGTGTCCGCCGGGACCGGAGCAATATGACGGCCATTTACGGCTGCTATGTAAACGGACAGGGGGAGATTGTCTCCCAGTTTACCCAGAGTGTGGGCATGATGTCCGAAAACGAAGGGGAGAAGTACTTTGGCCTGATGAAGCGGGCTCTCTCCGGCACCCTGGGAAAAAATCTCATTGACGTGACCTTCACCACGGCCCAGGTGGCAGACAGTCCGGAGCATAAGCTTCTCATGGAGCTGCGGAACACCCGGCTCCAGAACGATGAAATCAGAGAGGCTTTTTACCAGAAGATTATCGAGAGCATCAGCTTCCCGGAAGGGTATGTGATTCTCCTTGGCTGCGACAGCTATGATGTGCCGTTCAAGGGCAAGGATGACAGCATCCAGCTGGACAACTCCAACGAAACTTACACCTATCTACTGTGCGCCATCTGCCCTGTAAAGCTGACCAAATCCACTCTGCGGTATATCCCCGAGGAAAAGAAGTTTCAGGATGGGGGTGCCAACAATGTGATGAATCCCCCGGAGTTGGGCTTCCTGTTCCCGGCCTTTGATAACCGGGCCACCAATATCTATAACGTTCTGTACTACACCAAGAGCAACAAGGAAAACCATCCAGAGCTTGCCCAGGCGCTGTTCAACACCCAGATTCCCATGCCTGCCGCCGAGCAGAAGAAGTCCTTCGAGGCACTGCTGAGCAACTCCCTGGAGCAGGAGTGCAGCATGGAGGTGGTGCAGACCGTCCACGAGCAGCTGCGCCAGTCCATGGATTTGCACAAGGAGAGCAAGGTGGAGGAGCCCCTGCTGATTTCCAAGGAGCAGGTGAAAGACGTCCTGCAAGCCTGCGGCGTCTCTCAGGAGCACATTGCCAAGTTCAGCGTGGATTTTGATGAAACCTTTGGCTTTGAGGCAGAGCTTCATCCCCGCAATATCATTGACAGCAAGCATTTTGCGGTCAACACCCCGGATGTTTCCATTAAGGTCAACCCGGAAAGAGCGGATTTACTGGAAACCAGAACCATCGGGGGCGTGAAGTACATTCTGGTTTGCGCCGATGAAAATGTGGAAGTCAACGGTGTAAATATTCAGTTCCAGGGCGAACCCCAGCCGGTTTGATGCAGTCTGGAATGACATAGAAAAAGAAGAGGTGGAATTATGTCCGGAAAAGAGCTGCTGCGTACCCTGAAATTTTTGCTTTTCTCCCTGTCTGCGGGAATTATTGAACTGTCATCATTCACGCTGTTGACAGAGCTTACCCACTGGAGCTACTGGCCCAGCTATCTTATTGCCCTGATTCTCTCCGTGGTCTGGAACTTTACCCTCAATCGCCGCTTTACCTTCCAGTCGGCAGGCAATGTTCCTGTTGCTATGGCCAAGGTGCTGGCTTTTTATTGTGTGTTTACGCCGGTTTCCACCATCCTGGGAAACTATCTGGCGGAAACGCTCCTGTGGAACGAGTATCTGGTAACAGGCCTCAATATGGTTGCCAATTTTGTGCTGGAATACCTGTATGACCGCTTTGTGGTGTTCGGGAAAACCCTGGATACTTACCAGAAAACTGCCAAGTAAAAAGCCGCCGGGAAACCGGCGGCACTGGAAAATGGAATATCGAAGTGCGAAAAGGAACAGGCATGATTTTGGTCATGCCTGTTCCTTTCGCATCATCCTATTTTGCTTGAAAGCCCTCAGGGCTATTCAGAGCGTTCTTTCATAGCATATTTCCTCAGTACCGAAGCAAGGCTTGATTCTCCCATATGTGACAAATCCGCAGGACTCATAGAATTTCCTCGCCCTGGTATTCTCCGTAAATACCCACAGCATGATTTTGTGATAACCTGCTGCCTTCACATCTTCCAGCACTTTTTCCATCATCTTGGTGCCATAGCCTTTTCGCCACTTGTTCTGGAGGCTGTGAATGCAGATGAGCTCTGCATAATCCGGCATATCGTTGTCTCTGGCTTTGTCCCAATATGCGATACAGTGAGGTGTCCCATCCACTTCCAGAATGTAACCGTTACCTTGCTTCTCCTCCAGTAACCACTGATACATGGCTGTGGCACGGGTGAGATCGGTTGCTTTCTCCAGTACATCCGGTGAGAGAATATCCCCAAAAGCGGCTTTCCAACTTTCCGTTTGGATATAAGCCAAAGCTTTTTCGTCTCCTTGCCGTACCTTCCGAATGGAATATTTCATACTGCTGCCACCTCCTGATGGGAATAAACTACTGACGGCATTCAGACAAAGCCAAATGCCGTCAGACGGATATTACATTATTTGCTTGCCAGATTTACGAGGATATCCACGCAGGTTTCAATACCCAGTTTGCTGCTGTTCAGGCAGATATCATAGTTTTGGGCGGTGCCCCAGGTGCGGCCTGTGTAGTGCTGGTAGTTTACCCGGCGGCGCTTATCCTTTTCCTGTAAACGGGCTTCCGGGCTCTTTTCGGACTCACCATACAGCCGGACAATCCGTTCTGCCCGATAGGCCATATCTGCATGGATAAAAGCGTGGAGGGCATCCGGCCGATCCTTCAGGATGTAGTCGGCATTCCGGCCCACAATGACACAGGGGCCTTTGTCTGCCAGCTGCAAAATCACACTGCACTGAATATTCCACAGGAAATCTGCGGCAGACATTCCGTTCATTACTCCGGGGACACCCTGGGGGGCAAAAGCGTAGGAAAGAAAACTCTTTCCGGGGGAGTGTTCCCCGTGTTCTTCTACAAATTGGGGGGCAAAGCCGGATTCCATGGCAATCTGGTCCACCAGTTCCTTGTCATAGAAGGGGATACCCAGTTTTTGCGCAACCTCCCGGCCAATGCTGCGGCCGCCGCTGCCGAATTCACGGCTGATGGTAATAATCTTTTTCTCCATATTTAGGGCCTCCTTTTTGCATCAGAATCTGATACCACTATTATAACAACCCGGGAGAAAAAGTCAAATGCAAAGGTTACTCAGGGCTTGAAGTAACCCAGGCAAATCAGGTGGGGACCGGTGTGGGTTCCAACGGTACTGCCCACAATGCCTCTTGGTACCATACTCCACTTCAGATCGGCGGTTTCCAGGAATGCGGTCAGGTCGGCATCGTCCGTACCGGTATGGGCAATCATAGCGGGCATATTGGGATCCTGGGGCGTTTCCTCTACCAGCTTATTCAGAGCGGCGTGGGCGGCTTTGACGCCTCTGGCCTTGCTGATTACCTGGAGAACACCATCCCTGACAGTCAGCACAGGACGGATGCCCAAAAGTGTTCCGGCGGCTCCGGCGGCCTTGGAGAGCCGTCCGCCTTTCACCAGATAATCCAGGGTGTTCACAATGCCATAAACGGTGAGGCGGGTCTTTGCGTTTTCTATTTCCTCAGCCAGTCTCTGGGCGTTGTAACCCTTCTCCCGGAGCTGCAGGGCATAGTCCAGCAGCAGCCGCTGGCCGATGGTAACGGAAAGGGTATCCACTACCCACACACAGTCGCTGTATTCCTGGGCAATGGCTATTGCGCTCTGATAGGTGCCGGACAGGGCAGAGGAGATACACAGCACCACGGCCTCATCTCCTGCATCCTTTACCTCCTGGAAAGCTTTTTCAAATTCGTAGGGAGCAGGCTGGCTGGTGGTGGGAAGCTCCTTGCAGGAGGCCAATTTGTTGTAGAATTCCTCCTGGGTGATATTTACACCGCTTAAATACTCATGCTCTCCAAAGTTGATGGGAATGGGAATCAGCTTGACGCCCAGTGCCTTGGCCTCTTCTGCGGTGAGATCAGATGCGCTGTCAATAATCAGTTGAACTGCCATAAATCCTCCATTATTCCTGCACCAGCATATCAAATCGCCGCTGGAGCGTGGTAAGTGTCCGATAAAAGACGATTAAATCCTCCATAGGAATTCCATCGTTTACCGTGTTTTGAATCTCCAAAGAGGTATTGCGGATGAACTCGGAAATCTCCCATCCGGAGGGAGTTAAGACCAGTTTTTTCCCATGCCGCTGGTTTTCCTGGTCCTGCCGATAGGCAACGTGTCCCATATCAATCAGCTCCCGGATTTCCCGGCTGACAAGGGAACGGTTGGATTGGCTGTGCCGGGACAGCTCAGCAGAGCTCAGTCCTTCCGGGTGTTTCCTGAGCAAATATACCCAGAAAATGTGGACGGACTTTAGTCCCAATTTCTCGTTCCATTTTGCTTTCAATTTTTGAATATCCCAATAAATTCCGCCAATATGATTGGCGAAGGTTTCAAAACGTTCCGTTTCCAAATACTACACCTCTTTTCGTCGGGAGACACTCTACCACAAATATGTTCACTTGTCAACAACAAAATAAAAAATCATGCGCCCACAGCTCTCATAGAAGAACTGTGGGCGTAAGAATTAACTGATTTTAATACCGCAAACCAGAGATCCACGGGTACCAATCACAATGGTATCGCCGAATACAATGGGGGAGGCTTCAATGTTGGAGCCCAGATTCACATAGTCCAGAACCTCTCCGGTCTTTCCGTCCAGAAGGATGACGTTGCCGGTGGAGTCGCACATCACCAGATAGCCCTTCCCGTCTTCGGTGTAGACACCCACAGGAGAGCTCCAGGCGTAGGCGTTCATATAGTGATCCCAGAGAATTTCTCCGGTGGTGGCATCCAAAGCCACCAGATTTCCGTCATAGAAGCCATCGGTTCTGGCTACCGGGTAGAAAATCATGTTCTCCAGATTGGTACCTTCCCGGCCCAGGACCGGGGAGCCTTGAACACCGCCGGACAGATCCGGAATGGTGTGGCAGGAGAAGGGAACCTCCCAAACAATCTCGCCGGTGTTGGCGTTGATTTTATATATGGAGATGGTGCCCTCGCTGTTGCTCTGGCTCCAGTGCAGGGACGGGGCAGAATAGAGGTATCCGTTGCCGTCGGCCTCCCAGCGGAAAACGGGGGAGGAGTTGGAGTCGTCTTTGGTATCCTGTGCCCAGACCACTTCCAGGGTGTTCAAATCGATGCAGTAGAACATTCCGGTGTTATCCGACAGGTACATGTATTTGCCAATACCAACGGCACTGGTCTCGAAGCCTGCCCAGCGGCTGCCAGAGCGGATGTCGTCGGTGGTAATTTTCAGACGCACCGGCTCATCGGGAGTCATGGTGAGGGTGCCAGCCTGGGCATCGTAGGAGGTGTTGAGTTTGAAAGAGTAGATAATGCCGTTTTCACCGGGCCAGATCAGGGTATCGGCGTTTCCGTCAATCAGAGGTGTGCCGTCATAAGCCGTCCATCCCCGGGGGGCATAGGTATCGTAGCCGCCCTTGGAGTAGAGTACGGAGCAGTCAATCAAGCTGACCATATACATCTTGGGGACGGTGCCGTTATAAGTAATACCGGAACCCACATAGAGGATGGGGTAGCCTCTGGGGTCCAGACAGCCGGAGCCCTTGAAATTCATTCCCAGATACAGAGGATCCCGGGTATAAGAGCCATCTTCCAAATCATAGAAGTAGATATTGCCGTCCAGGGTGGCGTGGATAACCTCCACCAGATCCTTCTTTTCTTTCTTCTCGGGATAGAGGTTCATGTTCTGTTTGGTCTGCTCATCCCAACGGGCAACCAGGGGCTGTCCAGTCCAGCCGCTGCCGGGCCACTCGTTTAGGCTGCCGATGTTGCGGCTCCAGATTTTCTCCAGAGACTTGTTTTGCACATTTACAGTACCAAAGGCGGCATCATTGCGGAAATTGTTGCCCCGGAAGGAGCTGACGCCATCGAAGGGGAAATAGTCCTCCGGCTTGCCGAAGTTGATGCTTTCTTCTCTCTGGTAGCTGTCCACCACCTGTCCGTCCACAATGATCTCCGTCTGAATTCCCCAGTTTGCGGGGTCAGAGAGTTCGGTGTGCGCCGGGTTCAATGTAGGCTCCGGCTCGGCAGTCGGTTCCGTGGGCGCTTCCGTGGTAGCCTCTGTGCCCGGCTGAGTAGAAGGCTGGGTTGCATCGGAGGAAGGCTGGGTAGACTGGGTACCCTGTGCTTCCAGGTAGCTCTGCTCTGTGCTTCTGAATTGCAGGAAGCACCATGCAGAGCAGCCGAACACCAGCAGGGTGCAGACATACAGCATAACCAAAAGACCGGTCAGACGCTTCTTGCCGGTTTTCTTGCCGCTGTTTACCACATAAATCACAGTAAACAGAATACACAGGAAGGCAAGAACAGCCGCAATGGCAAAAAGTGCAATCAGAGCAGGCCGCATAGTTTCCAGCTGCTGTGCCAGGGTTTCTGCCTGAGAAGCTGCCGCAACAGGAATGCTGAGGCCGGCCAGAAGGAACAGGCAGAGCAGTACAGGAAGAATTTTCTTCATTCGTATAACCTCCGTTCCGGTGGAACATAATAGTAGTGCCCACATTATAACACCTATGCTCCTTTGCCGCAAGGAGTATTCCGCAGAAATAACCGGAAAAGCGGATTGACAAGGAGAAAAAAAGCGTGTATACTGTGGTTGTAACAAAATAAACCCTATGATTCTGTCGGAAGCAATTGCGACCGGCAGGTGAGGACTCTCTGGAGAACACATTGAATTGTGTGCCGAAGGTGCAAGGCGAAGGCCGAATCTCTCAGGCAAACGGACGGAGATGCTGTAATGACAGTGTGGAAGTGGAGGCAGTCCTTTTATAGGGGCTGCCTGTTTTGTTGCAAATTTTACAATGAGGGAGAATGACTATGTACGGAAAACCCATTGATTCTATTGGCTTTGTATCCCACTTCGACCCTGAGCTCGCCCGGATGATGGAAAGAGAACTCCACCGTCAGCAGGACGGCCTGGAGCTGATTGCCTCGGAAAACTTTGCGTCCCCCGCTGTCATTGCCGCCATGGGCTCCATTCTGACCAACAAGTATGCAGAAGGCCTCCCGGGTAAGCGTTACTACGGCGGCTGCCAATACGTTGATGAGATTGAGAGCCTTTGCATTCAGAGGGCGAAGGATTTGTTTGGTGCGGAGTTTGCCAATGTGCAGCCCCACTCCGGTGCCCAGGCCAATGCTGCCGTACAGCTGGCGTTGCTCCAGCCGGGGGATACCATGATGGGTATGAGCCTGGCCAACGGCGGTCACCTGTCCCACGGCAGCCCCGCAAATATTTCCGGTAAGTATTACCATGTGGTTTCCTATGATGTGAACCATGAAACCGGCCTGATCGACTATGATGAAATCCGGGATTTGGCCAAGAAGAACCAGCCGAAGCTGATTATTGCCGGTGCTTCTGCATACCCCAGAGCCATTGATTTCAAAATCTTTGCGGACATCGCCCATGAGGTGGGTGCTGTGCTGATGGTGGATATGGCTCATATTGCCGGTCTGGTGGCAGGCGGTGCCCACCAAAGCCCTGTGCCCTATGCGGATATTGTTACCACTACCACCCACAAGACCCTGCGTGGTCCCAGAGGCGGCCTGATTCTGGCAAAGGAGGAATTTGCCAAGAAGTTGAATTCCGCCGTGTTCCCCGGCACCCAGGGCGGTCCTTTGGAGCATGTGATTGCTGCCAAGGCGGTGTGCCTGAAAGAGGCCATGGAGCCTTCCTTCAAGACCTATGCCCACAATGTGGTGGCCAATGCCAAGGTTATGGCGGATGCACTGCTGGAGGAGGGTTTTGACCTGGTCACCGGCGGCACAGACAATCACCTGATGCTGGCAGACCTGCGGCCTATGCACATCACCGGCAAGGAGCTGCAAGCCCGCCTGGATGAGAACCACATCACGCTCAACAAGAACGCCATTCCCGGCGACCCGGAGAAGCCTTCCATCACCAGCGGCGTGCGCATCGGTACGGCAGCTGTTACCACCCGGGGGCTGGGTCCTCAGGAAATGAAGCAGATTGCCCACTGCATTGCCCTGACAGCCAGAGACTTTGCCGGTACTTCCGAGACTGTGAAGCAGACGGTTGCGGAAATCTGTGAAAAGTATCCCCTGTATCGCTGACACCCAAAAACCACCTGCCGGAGCAGGTGGTTTTTTCTTGACAGAAAGGCTGCGGCGTGATAGCTTCTAAGTAGCTTTGGAGAAAGAGGTTGGGCAGATGAAGAAAACAGAGCTTTTGAAAAGCATACAGCTGTACCTGTTTGATATGGACGGTACCTTGTACCTGGGAGAAAGGCTCTTTGAATTTACCCGTGAGCTGCTGGATACCCTGAAAGCAACTGGCAGACGGTATTTATTTATGACCAACAACTCCTCCAAAAGTGTGGAGGATTATATAAAAAAGCTTGAAAAGTTGGGGATTCCGGCACTTAAGGAGGATTTTCTCACCTCATCCCAGGCAACAGCCTGGTATCTGCAAAAGCACCATCCGGGTAAGACCCTCTATGTGTGCGGTACCCGCTCTCTTCAGCGGGAGTTACGGCAGGCGGGGTTTACTGTTACGGAGGACGTGGAGAAAACCCAGTGCATTGTAATGGGTTTTGATACGGAACTGACCTTCCGGAAGCTCCAGGATGTTTGCTATCTTTTGTCCACGAGAGGGGATATTCCCTACATTGCCACCAATCCGGATTATGTGTGCCCCACGGAATTTGGCAGCGTACCGGACTGCGGCAGCGTCTGCGATATGGTGTTCAACGCAACCGGAAAACGGCCGGTGGTGATTGGAAAGCCCTCGCCTTTAATGCCGGAACTGGCAATGGAAAAGACCGGATTCTCCAAAGAGGAAACGGCTGTGGTGGGGGACAGAATCTACACGGATATCAAGTCCGGCCTGAATGCCGGGATTGCCGGTATTCTGGTAATGAGTGGGGAAACCACCCGGGAGATTCTGGATGAATCTCCCGACAAGCCGGATTTGGTGTTGGAGGATGCTTCCGAAATTTTGAAGGCAATAGAACAATAGGAAAACCCGGAGCTGCGGCTCCGGGTTTTTGTTATAAATGCTTTTGCTTTCGTATGGTCATCCAGATTCTGACACAGGTGGAAACCAAAAGAATACCAACAGCCAGCGCACCGGCTATGGAAATGGTCTCCGAGCTTTTCTGGGTAAAGTTGTCCATATCACCCACCGCAATAAAATTGGAGGCGTAATAGATTCCGGCGCCGGGAATCAATGGGAAAATGGACACCACCAAATAGGAGATAGCCGGGTATTTCCGGATTCTTGCCATGACTTCAGCGTAAACGGCAGAGGCAATGCTGGCATACAGGCAGGCAAGAAACAGGGAGCACCCAAGGTGTAATGACAGAGAGTAGACTGCATAGCACAGCACACCGCCCAGAGCGCACAGGTACCCCCCGGGGCCGTGAATGTTGAACAGAATAAAGAAGCCGGTACAGGCCACGAAGGTGGCGATTGCAACCACAAAAAAGCTATGGGATAATGGAGCGGGCATGGAGGGAATGGGGTAGAGGGTGTTTGCCACGCCCCGGCCCAAACCGGTTCCCAAAGCAATGGCGGCGGCAATCATAAACACCTGGGCAATCCGGTTAATGCCGGAATTGGTATCCCCGAAAATAATATCCCGCATTCCGTTGGTAAAGAGAAGACCCGGAACCAGAATCATGAGGGCACCAATGATGACCGCATCGGAATTCCGGCAGATGCCAACGCTTCCCATGAGGTAGGCGGGAACCGCCATGATAAACGCAGCGGCAATGGTGCTGAAGAAGGGATTTACATTCAGCTTTTCGCAGAGGCGGTTAATCAGACCCACCAGAATGCCGCAGAAACCGGAACACAGGGCGTCCAGCATACTGCCGCCGAAGAAGATGGCAAAACCACCAGCTCCCAGAAAACATCCCAGCAGAACAACAGGCAGGGAATAGACAACCCTTGCCCGGTCTACCTCATCCAACCACTCCATAGCGGTGGAAACCTCCGGTTTTTCCTGACATATTTTGCGGCACAGGTTATTGTATTTTTCCACGGAGTCCAGATCGTTGCCGTGAACGCCGATTCTCCGCATTCTTGTAATGGGTTTTCCGGTTTCCGTCAGAATGCTGACGGTCACACAGTTGGGTATGGCGAAGGTTTCGCTGGGAATCCCATAGGCGGACAGAAGCCGATTGATACTCTCCTCTACCCGGAAGGTCTCAGCTCCGGCCATGGCCAGACGGTGTCCCAGATCCGTTGCCAAATCCAGAAGCAAATTATATTCCATAAAACTGCCCCTTTTCTGCATAAATAACAAAATCAGTATAGCATACCCACCGGGTTAAATGCAAGAGCTCCTTAAGAGAATGCCCAGGGTGCAGCGAATTTTGCCGGGATTCTCTCTTGTGAAAACCAGTGGTTTATGATATAATGAACAAAAAGAAGGGGAGATGTATTCCCCTTTTTGTAGCGACAGGAAGGGAGACTGTAATATGCGAGAAGACTTCTATTTTGATTCCTGCGGAAAAGGAAGAATTCACTGCTGCCGGTGGATACCGGAAGGAGAAGTAAAAGGTGTTTTGCAGATTGTTCATGGGATTGCAGAACATATCGGCAGATACAGTGATTTTGCAGAATACATGAACGGCCTGGGCTATCTTGTGGTGGCGGAGGATCATATGGGGCATGGCCGTTCCGTAGCCGGTGGTCAGCCTTACGGCTATTTTTACGGCGGCTGGTTCTCTGCGGTGAAAGACACGCATACGCTTTTAATGCTCACCAAGAAGGAATATCCCAATGTACCCTATTTCCTGCTGGGACATTCCATGGGCTCCTTTATGACGAGAACCCTCCTGGCCCGTTATCCGGACTGCGGCTTGACGGGCTGCATTCTGTCCGGTACCGGCGGAATGTCGCCTGTAGTTCTGAAAGCCGGAAAGAAACTTCTGCAGCAGATTTGCCAGCGGCGGGATGAGACCAAGCCCAATCCCAAGCTCCAGAGCCTGGCCTTTGGCACCTATAATATGCACATCGAACATCCCAGAACCCCCTTTGACTGGCTGACAAGAGACAAAAAGACGGTGGATGCCTATATGGAGGATCCTCTGTGCGGGTTTGTTGCCAGTAGCGGTCTGTTCCGGGACATGATGACGGGAATGGACTATATGCAGGATAAAAAGAATCTTGCCAAAATGGACAAGAATCTGCCTGTCCTGTTTGTTTCCGGTAAGGAAGACCCGGTGGGAAGTTATGGAAAGGGCGTAGAGAAAGCGGCGTCCTCCTTCCGGGAGGCTGGAATGATTCATGTTTCCTTCCGGCTGTATCCCCTGTGCCGCCACGAGCTGCTCAACGAGATTAACAAGTCGGAAATCTATAAGGACTTGGCAGCGTGGATTGCAGACACCGCTGCTTCCAAATAGTCCGAATTATTGTACTATTCATCTGATAGAATACACCCATCAGAACAAAGGAGTGTTCAGGATGTATTCTATGCGGAATGTAAATGGTCATATTCAGGTGTACGATTATAAAGGTGCTTTTCTGTTCTCGGCAGACAGTGAGCGGGAAGCCAGAGAGGAAATGGAAACCTATGCGGAATTTGCGTCTTGAACTTTGCTATGATGGGACACGCTATCGGGGCTGGCAGCGCTTACCCGGTGTGGAGAATACCATCCAGGGAAAGCTGGAAAAGACCCTGTCCAGAATCCTGGGGGAGCCCATTGAGGTCATCGGAAGCGGACGAACGGATGCAGGTACCCATGCCCTTGGCCAGGTTGCTAACTTCCACTGCACAAGCGGGATGCCCAGCGAGGAAATCCTGGGGGATCTGCGGAAATTTTTGCCGGAGGACATTGGCGTTTACAGCTGCAAGGAGGTTTCCCCACGATTTCACGCCCGGCTGAATGCACTGGAAAAGACCTATTGCTACCGCCTTTGGAATAGTGAGGAGCCCTGCGTATTTCAGCGGCGCTATGTCTATACGGATTCCAGACCTTTGAACTTGGAGGCTATGGAGCAGGCGGCGTCACAGTTGGTTGGTACTCACGATTTTTCCGCATTCTGCGGGAATAAGAATCTGAAAAAGTCCACTGTGCGTACCATCTACCGCATTGAAATTCTCCCCAAGGGTCCTGAACTGCAATTTATATTTACCGGTAACGGGTTTTTGTACCACATGGTGCGGATTCTGGTGGGGACCTTGCTGGAAGTGGGCAGGGGAGAGCGGGAACAGGAAACCCTTTCTGCCCTGTTTGGGAAAAAGCGGGAGTTGGCCGGTCAGACGGTTCCGGCCTGTGGTCTTTGCCTGATGGAGGTGAAATATTGAATATTCAGATATTCGGCAAAAGCAAATGCTTTGATACGAAAAAAGCGGAGCGATATTTCAAGGAACGGCGCATAAAGTACCAGTATGTGGACCTGCCCCGCTTCGGTTTATCCGGCAAAGAGTTTGATGCTGTTCTGCGGGGTGTAGGCGGCATTGACAATTTGATTGACTGGGAAGGAAAAGCACCGGAGATTACCCTGATGCGCTATATGGATGACGCCAGAGCGAAAGAAGACAAGGTGTTTGATAACCCGGCGCTGATGAAAACACCCATTGTTCGAAACGGTAAAGCAGTAACCGTGGGCTATTGCCCGGAAATTTGGCAGACTTGGGAATAATACCAAAGCAGTCCCCTGGAAGGGGGCTGCTTTTTTCATGTCTGGAATCGTTTTTTTCCTTGCTTTATAAGGGAAAAGGTGCTAATATGGGAGGAAGCCATGACAAAACTCTTGGAAACCGTAAATCATTTCGTGTGGGGGATTCCGGCGCTGCTGTTGATTCTTTTCGTGGGAATCTGGCTGACTATCCGGATTGGTGCACCCCAGGTGACCCTGTTTCCCAGAGCACTGCGAGACTTTCTCCACCAATTTACCAGGAAGCGTTCGGAAGACCCAAATCAGGTATCCGGCTATCAGGCCCTTTGTACGGCGCTGGCCGCCACAGTGGGAACGGGAAACATCATCGGTGTAGCGGGAGCTATCTCCATCGGTGGACCCGGAGCGGTTTTCTGGATGTGGGTGTGTGCCTTTCTGGGTATGGCTACAAAATATGCGGAGGCTACATTGTCCGTCCGGTATCATGTGCGCAGCCGTCGGGGAGAATGGTCCGGCGGCCCCATGTATATGATGGAATACGGCTTGGGGAAAAAGTGGCTGGCAAAGGTCTATTGCATCTTCGGTGTGATTGCAGCCTTCGGTGTGGGTAATGTCACCCAGATCCGGGCGATTATTGACAGCATCGACGGTGCGGTAAAGTACCTGGGGATTCCCTCTTTTGCCCACCTGAACCTGGTGGTGGCGGCAATCCTGGCGCTTTTGCTGGGAATCATGCTGATGGGAGGTGCCGTAGGTATTGGCAAGGTCGCCCAGCGGCTGGTCCCTTTCGCCGCAGCTGCCTATATTCTCCTTTGCGTGGTGTTTCTGGTTATCAGAATCCGGGTACTGCCCCAGGCCCTGTACCAGATTGTGGCGGGAGCCTTTACACCCCAGGCGGTTACCGGCGGTATGGTCGGTTCCTTCTTTCAGGCTTTGCGGATAGGGGCTTCCCGGGGTGTGTTTACCAACGAGGCTGGTATGGGGACAGCCGCCATTGCCCACGGCGGTGCCAATGTCTCCCATCCGGCAAGGCAAGGTCTCATGGGCATTATGGAGGTGTTTATTGACACCATCGTGATTTGCTCTCTGACAGCCCTGGTCATTCTTTCCAGCGGAATCTCCATTGATTTTGGGAAAGATTTGGGCGCATATCTTACCGGGCAGGCTTTCAGTGCGGTTTACGGCGGTTGGGTGCATATTTTTCTTGCGGCAGCCCTGTGTGCCTTTGGCGTTGCTACCGTGCTGGGTTGGGGGCTTTACGGAGCCCGCTGTGCCCAATACCTGTTTGGTGATGATTTTTGGGAGCCTTTTGTGCTGATTCAGGTGGTCTTTGTGGTGCTGGGTGGCGCCATGCAGACCGATTGTGTGTGGCTGCTGGCGGAGACGGTCAACGGCCTGATGGCAATTCCCAATTTGGTGACACTGATTTGCCTCACTCCTGAATTACGCAGAATTACTGATACATTTCGATTTTCACAGGGCAGCTGTGCTGCCAAGGGAGGTACTTATGAAAATATCCATCAACGCAAATCGCTGCGAACCGTCCCCTATGCGGAAATTTCATCCCCTGGCGGTCCAGGCGGAAAAGCAGGGAAAGAAGATCTATCACCTGAATATCGGTGAGCCGGATTTGATTACACCCCAGGCATTCTTTGACACGGTGCAAAAGGTGAATCATACGACTCTTACCTATGCAGCTTCTCCCGGAATGTCCGGCCTGATTGAGGCCATTCAGGGCTACTACAAGAAGCTGGGGGTGGATTTGGAGCCGGAGGATATTCTCATCACCAGCGGCGGCAGCGAGGCCCTGCTTTTGACCTACCTGTCCATCCTGGATCCCTATACGGAGGTCATTATTCCCGAACCCTATTATCCCAACTATACTACCTTTGTCCATGCGGCAGGCGGTGTAATCCGGGCCCTGCATACCGGTCCGGAGGAAGGATACCGCTATGCCAACAAAAAGCGCATTGAAAGCCTGATTACCAAAAATACCCGGGCGATTATGATCACCAATCCGGGGAATCCTACCGGTGTGGTGCTGGATGAACAGGAAATGCGGATGATTGCGGACATCGCCAAGAAGAACGACCTGTTCTTAGTGTGTGATGAGGTGTACCGGGAGTTCTGCTACGATGATAAGTACGGTGTGCCCTGTATGGCCAGATTCCGGGACATTGACGACAATCTGGTGATTATCGATTCCGTATCCAAGCGCTTTTCTGCCTGCGGAGCCAGAGTGGGCTGCGTGATTACGAAGAACAAGGAATTGCAGCAGGCTATTTTGAAATTCTGCCAGTCCAGACTCTCTGTGGCAACCTTGGACCAGTTGGGAGCTGCTGCGCTGTACTCCGTGGATCCGGAGTATTTCAAGGAGTGCAAGGAAATCTACCGCCGGAGAAGAGATACAGTGGTCAGCTGTCTGCGGAAGATTCCCGGCGTGAAGGTGGAAATGCCCATGGGTGCCTTCTATGTGATGGCAACCCTGCCGGTGGATGATGCGGATAAATTCCAACACTGGCTGCTGAAATCCTTCGACGACCATGGGGACACGGTGATGTTCGCCCCGGGTGCGCCCTTCTATGAGACCCCTGGCAAGGGCATTGACGAGGTGCGGATTGCCTATGTCCGGGACGAGAAGGAATTGGAACGGGCCATCGAAATTCTGGCGGCAGGAATTGCCCGCTACCGGAAGGAAGTTATGGGGGAATAATCCCGAAAATACCAGCAGATTCTTGACAATACCCGGATGATGATGGTAAAATAACGGAAACTGAATATCGTGTAGATGGGGAAGAGTACCAAAGAAAATCTGCTTTCAGAGAGCACGGGCCATTGGCTGGAAGCCTGTGCAGCTGATGTTTGGGAAAGTGCGCCCCGGAGCGAATATCTATAAAAAGTGACAAATAAGAGTGGAACCGCGAGCGTAACACCCCGCCTCTTAACCCATATGGGCTAAGAGGCGTTTTTTATAACAATACCATGGAGGAATGTTTATGTATCTATACAATTCTTTATCTCACAAGAAGGAACTGTTCACCCCCAATTCTTCTGATGTGGTAAAAATGTATACCTGCGGCCCTACGGTATACCACTTTGCCCACATTGGCAACCTGAGAACCTACATCATGGAAGATGTGCTGGAGAAGGCTCTGCGTTATGAGGGCTACCCTGTCAAGCGGGTTATGAATATCACCGACGTGGGCCACCTGGCTTCCGATGCGGATACCGGCGAGGATAAGATGCTCAAAGGTGCCAAGCGGGAGCACAAGTCTGTGATGGAGATTGCCCGGTATTATACCGATGCCTTCTTTGCGGACTGCGATAAGCTGAATATCAAGCGCCCGGACGTGGTGCAGCCGGCCACCGGTTGTATCCCGGAGTTTATCACCATGGTTTCCGGCCTTCTGGATAAGGGCTTTGCTTATGTGGCCGGGGGAAATGTGTACTTTGATACCTCCAAGCTGGAAAAGTACTATGTTTTCAATGACCACAATGAGGATGACCTGGCTGTGGGCGTCCGGGAAGGGGTGGAGGAAGACCCCAACAAGCGGAATAAGAATGACTTTGTGCTCTGGTTTACCAAGAGTAAGTTTGAAGATCAGGCCCTCAAGTGGGACTCTCCCTGGGGTGTGGGCTATCCCGGCTGGCATATCGAGTGCTCCGGAATCTCCATGAAATACCTGGGCGAGGATTTGGATATTCACTGCGGCGGCATTGACAACGCATTTCCCCACCACACCAATGAGATTGCCCAGTCGGAAAGCTATCTGGGTCACAAGTGGTGCAATTACTGGTTCCATGTCCACCACCTGAACACCGACACCGGTAAAATGTCCAAGTCCAAGGGAGAATTCCTGACGGTCAGCCTGCTGGAAAGCAAGGGCTATTCTCCCATGGCGTACCGTCTGTTCTGCCTCCAGAGCCACTACCGGAGAAATCTGGTATTCAGCTGGGAGAACCTGGACAATGCCCAGACTGCCTATGACAAGCTGATTGCCAGAATTGCAGCATTGCAGGACGACGGAACTGTGGATACGGCGGTTTTTGACAAGCTGAAGGAGCGGTTTGTGGGAGCCCTGAACGGAGATCTCAATACCTCTCTGGCGGTTACCGCTGTGTATGATGTGCTGAAGGAAAAGACCAACGACGGCACCAAGCTTGCCGCCCTCCGGGATTTTGACACGGTATTGAGCCTGAACCTTCTGGAGGCTGCCCAGCAGCTGCAAGAAAAGCAGAAGCAGGAGGCGGAGGCTTCCGCCGACCCGGAAATTGACGCTTTGGTTGCCCGCCGGACAGCGGCCAAGAAAGAGCGTAATTTTGCCGAGGCCGACCGGATTCGGGACGAGCTGAAGGCAATGGGCGTTGAGATTATTGACACCCCCCAGGGGACGAAGTGGAGAAAGGCATGAAGCTGCTGATTTTGGATGGCAACAGTGTCATCAACCGGGCGTTTTATGGAGTGAAGCCTCTGACCAATCGGGAGGGGCTTTATACCAACGCCATTTATGGATTTTTGAATATTCTGGAAAAGGTAGAGCGGGAGGAGATGCCGGAGGCGGTCTGCGTAGCCTTTGACCTCCACGGCCCTACCTTCCGGCACCAGCGGTATGACGGTTACAAGGCTACCCGCCATGGAATGCCGGAAGAACTGGCTCAGCAAATGCCTGTGATGAAGCAGGTGCTCGCAGCCATGAATATTCCCATTTACCAGTGCCAGGGGTGGGAAGCAGACGATGTTATTGGCACCGTGGGGAAAATCTGCGGCAATAACGATTGGGACTGTGTGGTTGTTACCGGCGACCGGGACAGCCTGCAGCTGATTGATGACCATGTGCAGATCAAGCTGGTGGTAACCAAGGGCGGTCAAACCACCTCTACCTTGTATGACCGGGATAAATTCGTGGAGGAGTACGGCTTTGAGCCCAAAAAGCTCATTGACCTCAAGTCCCTCATGGGTGACAGCTCCGACAATATCCCCGGCGTTGCCGGGGTAGGCCCCAAGACTGCCACGGAGCTTTTGCAGAAATTCGGCTCTCTGGATGGGGTGTATGCCAATCTGGAGGATGCATCCATCCGCCCCAAGCTGCGGGAAAAGCTGGAGAAGGACCGGGACAACGCCTATCTTTCCTATGAGCTGGCTACCATCATCCCGGAGGCACCTATTGATTTTTCCCCCATGGATGCGGTGATTCGCCCCTACAATCGCCAGGAGCTTTATAAGCTGTTTGTAAAGCTGGAATTTGTCCGGCTGATTGATAAGTACGGCCTGACTGGCTGCAATCAGGAGGAAGCCCAGGTAACGGAGGAAGTAGCAAAGTGCCTGCCGGAAACTCATGAGCTTCCCGAAAGCTGCCCCAGATTTTCCCTGTATATTGCTCCGGACGGTTCCCTGGCCACCGCCTGGGAAGCGGGCGTGTGTACGGTGACGCCCATGGAAGCGCCCCAGTTTGCGGATTTCCTCCGGCAGGGAAAAGAGATTTTGTGCCATGACCTGAAGTCGGTTCTGCACAGACTGGATGGCCTGGGGCTGCCACAGGGCACCTTTGCCTTTGATACGGCCCTGGCTGCCTATGATTTGAACCCCTCCCAGTCCGAGTATCCGGTTTCCAAGCTGGCTACCAATTTCCTGGGAATGGATGTGAGCGACGAGAATGCTGCCGCCTGTGCCCAGGCCATCTATTTCCTTGCACCGATTCTTGAAAAAGAGCTGGAAAAGCAGGATATGCTTTCTTTGTACCGGGATATGGAGTTCCCTCTGTGTACGGTACTCTACAATATGGAAAAGACCGGCGTTGCCATTGACCGGGAGCAGCTGGAGCAGTTTGGCACCATGTTGGCGGAACGGATTTCCCAGTGTGAAGAAACAATTTTTGCATATGCAGAAGAGCCCTTCAACATCAACTCCACCAAGCAGCTGGGAGAGGTGTTGTTTGACCGGCTGGGCCTGCCGCCGGTGAAGAAAACCAAGACCGGCTACTCCACCAATGCGGAGGTGCTGGAAAAGCTGAAGCACAAGCACCCCATTATCCCGGCCATTATGGACTACCGTATGCTTACCAAGCTGAAATCCACCTATGCCGATGGCCTCATGAAGGTAATCGGGGAGGATGGCCGGATTCACACCACCTTCCAGAATCTGGTGACGGCTACAGGACGGCTTTCTTCCACGGAGCCCAACCTGCAGAACATCCCGGTGCGGACTGACTTGGGGGCGGAAATCCGCAAAATGTTCATTCCCAGGGAAGGCTGTGTGCTGGTGGATGCGGACTACAGCCAGATTGAGCTGCGGGTGCTTGCCCACATTGCCCAGGACGAGCGGATGGAAAAAGCATTCCGGGAAGGAATGGACATTCATACCGTCACAGCAAGCCAGGTATTTTCTGTGCCGCCGGAGGAGGTAACCTCTCTGCAACGCAGACACGCCAAAGCGGTAAACTTTGGCATCGTATATGGCATTTCCGAGTTTTCTCTGGCAGAGGACATCGGCGTCAGCCGATATGAAGCCCGGGCCTATATCGACAGCTATCTGACCAATTACAGCGGTGTACGAACCTATATGCACCAGGTGGTGGAGGACGCCCGGGAAAAGGGCTATACCACGACCCTGTACGGACGGCGCCGGTATATCCCGGAGCTGAAGAGCACCAATTTCAACGTACGCCAGGGAGCAGAGCGGATTGCTCTGAACACCCCCATTCAGGGCAGCGCTGCGGACCTTATCAAGCTGGCCATGATTCATGTGGCACAGGCCTTGCAGGAGCAATATCCGGAGGCGAAACTGATTTTGCAGGTCCACGACGAACTGATTGTGGAGTGTCCCCAGAATATTGCCCAGGAGGTAGCCCAGTTGGTCGGCAGCCAGATGGAGCAGGTGGCCCAGTTGCGGGTCCCCCTTCTGGCAGAGGCCAAATGGGGCAAGAGTTGGTTTGAGGCGAAGTAAATGAGAATAGTAAAAATGCAGTCGGAACACGTTGCTTCCGTGGCAGAAATGGAACGCCAGTGCTTCAGTGATCCCTGGAGCGAAAAATCCGTGGCTTCGGAGCTTCATAACCCTTTGTCATTGTGGCTGATTGCAGAAGTGGATGGGGTAGTTGCCGGATATGTGGGTTCCCAAACTGTTTTGGACAGCGCAGATATGATGAATCTGGCGGTTTCTCCCAGCTTCCGGCGACAGGGAATTGGAGAACGGTTGGTGAATTGCCTGACGGAAGCATTGAAGGAAAAGGGCGTAAAGACGCTTCTTCTGGAGGTGCGGATTTCCAATGAGCCTGCCAAGGAGCTGTACCAAAAGCTGGGCTTTGAAATGGTGGGGAAACGCCCCAGATATTACGAAAAGCCCAGGGAAGATGCCCTGATTCTCAGAAAGGAGCTGTAAGTATGAAAATTTTGGCAGTGGAATCCTCCTGTGACGAAACCGCTGTAGCTATTGTGGAGGACGGAAGAAAGATCCTGACGGATTGCATTGCCTCCCAGGTGGACCTCCACAGAATTTATGGCGGCGTGGTTCCGGAGATTGCCTCCAGAATGCACATCGAGGCCATCTACGGCCTTGCCGACCAGGCTCTGGAGAGAACCGGGTTGACCCGAAAGGACATTGACGGGGTAGCGGTAACCTATGCGCCGGGGCTGATTGGAGCTGTCCTGGTGGGTGTGAATTTCGCCAAGGCTGCCGCTCTGGCCCTGGACAAGCCCTTGATTCCTGTCCACCATATCCGGGGGCATATTGCTGCCAATTATCTGGCCTACCCCCAGCTGGAGCCGCCCTTCCTCTGCCTGGTGGTGTCCGGCGGACACACCATGATTGTGGATGTGCAGGACTATACGAAAATGGCGATTTTGGGAGGTACCCTGGACGATGCGGCAGGGGAGTGCTTTGACAAAGTGGCCCGGGTCCTGGGGATGCCTTATCCCGGTGGTGCCGCTCTGGACAAAGCCGCAGTCCTGGGGGACGAGGGACGATACCAGCTGCCTCATTCCAAGCCGGGCAGCAATCCCTATGATATGAGCTTTTCCGGGCTGAAAACAGCCACCCTGAATCTCATACACCACGCCCAACAGGTAGGCGAGGCGCTGGATGTAAACAGCCTGTGTGCTGCCTTCTCTGCGGCGGTTTCCCATACCCTGGTGCCCCGGGTTATCCAGGCGCTGAAGGAAACGGGTTACCGGAAGCTGGCAGTGGCCGGCGGCGTGGCAGCAAATTCCAGAATCCGCAGAGATTTGCAAACTGCCGCCAAAAGCCTGGGTGCTGAGCTTTATATGCCGCCCCTGTCCCTGTGTGGGGACAATGCCGCCATGATTGGGGCCCAGGGCTACTATGAGTACATGGCAGGCCATGTGGCGGATATGGGGCTCAATGCCTATGCCACCAAGACGATTCTGGGGGAGAGCCTTTGATATGTTGGAGGTATTTGACAGCCTGAAGAATCTCAATTTTCAGATGCTTATGGATGTCTACGCCCAGTCCAACCGAGAAAATGCGGAAATTTACTTTCCCCAGCTTTCGGAACCCCAGGGGGTTGCCATGGTGGAGCAGCAGTTTTATACCTTTTTGCAGGAGGTATTCTTCAAAACCCGGGATTCCCGGTATTGCGTATGGTTGGCGGATGGAAAGTATGTTTCCGCCCTTCGTCTGGAGCCCTATCGGGATGGCTTGCTACTGGAGGCGTTGGAAACAGCTCCGGAACAGCGGCACAAAGGGTACGGCCGTCGTCTTATGCAGGCAGCTTTGGGGCAGATACAGGGAAAGCCGGTGTACTCCCATGTGGAAAAACGCAATGCGGCTTCCCTGGCTCTGCATATGGGCTGTGGATTCGAGAAGATTCAGGACTGTGCCGTATATATCGATGGCTCTGTGTCGCAAAATGCCGTCACCCTGAAAAGAATGGGATAAGCTGTGTACATAATCTTTTTTTAATCGATTTCCAAAAACTTCATACATTCGCCGGTCCTGTATGGTAGTATATAAGTACAGAAAGGCGATAGCGTGACGGATGCCGATGCCGTGGAAATTCTGCGGATAAGCCGACGGCAGACCTGTGACAGACGCTACCAAGCAATGTAAAACAGACGGTGAGCGGAACCGCTTCCTGTCAGACAGACAGAAAAACATGGGGTCAGGCAAATGAGCCTGACCCCATGTTTTATTCCGTTGTTTTTTGATATGCCAGCCGCTCGTCGCCGTTTTCCAGGAAGATGATTCCGCAGGAATGAAATCCCTGTTTTTTCAATAAGCGCTGCATAGGCAGATTGTCACGGTGGGTGTCAATCCGCAGATTGTGGCATTGCGAAAAGGCATATTCCAGGCAGGCGCCGGCGATACCTTTTCCGTGAGCGCTCACAGCCAAACGATGCACCACCCCATAGGGGGCATCATTGCACCACTTGCCCTGATAGATATGGGCATAGGTGGGATCGGGTTGCAGGAAAAAGGAAAAGACACCAAGAATCCCGCCGTTTTCCTTGTATACATAGCAGTTTCCCTGGTGAATATCTGCCAGTATCAGATCTTCCCTGGGATAGTCATCCTTCCATTGGTTTGGGTTGCCATGCTCCTGCATAAATGTGCGGGCTTGCTTATAGAGTGCCAGAATGGCAGGTATATCAAGCTCTGTAGCTTGTTTAATCATTTCTTTACCTCAATTTGCATGATATCAGAAACAGTAAAAAACCTGGATCCAATTTGAATGGGAATCCAGGTTTTTAATTGGGTTAATTCTTCGTTACCTTCCCGGAACATCGCCTATTTAGTTTTTGGGGCGATATATGATTTTATTTACATCATATACCGTTACAAATGCGTTAGGGTCTACCTTGTCCAGAAAATTCATCAGTTTCAAATACTCATTCTTATCAACGATGGTGATGATTTCTTTTTTGGGCTCCAGATGATACGCACCTTGTGCCTGATAAATTGTAGCGCCGCTATGCAGATTCCGGATGATATACTGACGGATTTCCTCCTCCTTTTCGGAAATCACACAGACCCGCTTCTTGATGGTAAATCCAAAGATGAAGCGGTCCAGGATAATACCGTTGAGATAGGTTCCCAGGATGCTCAAAACCACTGTCTTGGCATCATATACCAAACCTGAGGAGAGAGCTACCACCATACCGGCACCGGACATGGCGGTCCCCAAATCCATCCGAAAAAATTTATTCAGGAGTTTGGCCACAATATCCAAGCCGCCGGAGGATGCGTTGCGGTTAAATAAAATCGCAAGGCCGATGCTGACCAGGAAGATATAGCAAATCATATCCAGGAACGGGTCCTGCATAATGGATGTGTAGTTGGGAAACAGCCGCTCGAGAATCCAGATGAAAGTGGGGAGCAGGATGGAGGTATACACGGTCTTGCTTCCAAATTCCCGACCAACCAGCAAAAAACCTACGACCAGCAGTGACAGGTTCAGAATCATGGTAATGCCGGAAACAGGCAGGGCGATATAGTTTTCCAGCACAATGGCCAGACCCGAAATGCTGGCAACCGAAAGTTTGCTGGGAACCAAAAAGAAAAAGACGGCCGCAGCCACAATGCCGGTGCCAAAGGTAATCATGGCAAAGTCTTGCAGGGAATGGGTTATTTTTTTCATATTTATCTATCCTCCGGGCAGAAAAAAGGCAGGTACCTTTCGGAACCTGCCTATGGTCGGAGTGTCGGGATTCGAACCCGAGGCCTCTTGGACCCGAACCAAGCGCGATACCAAACTTCGCCACACCCCGAAATCCATGATATTATAGGGTAGATTCCTGAAAATGTCAAGAGCTATTGGGGCATTTTCCGGGAAAAGATAATCTGCCCCAATCAGCCGTAGCGTTACAGGGTGAAGTCCTCGTCTGCGTATTTCTGGAAATCCGGTGCTTTCGCTTTGACAGGAATCCGCTTGCAGGGGTCATAGACAAATTTCCGGCACCCTTTGTCGGCGGGAACCACGCCTTTTTTGACGCAAAGAACCTGGTCTTCGGAAAGTCTGGTTGCATGTTGACAATAGCTGCAGGAGGATAAAATCTTCTTTCGAAACAGCATAACCATTCCTCCATCTTTTGATTTTCCTATATTATACACCAATTTTCGCAAAATGCCAGCTGTTTTTCAAATATTTCTTCCACAGGAGCCCGGCAAAACCAAAACCGCCAATGACGGTCATATATGCTGCAGGGGTAAAAGCATGGGTGTTGGGAAACAGAATGGGAAGCAGCAGTACGGAAAGCAGGCTTCCCAGCAGAGACTGCATGACCTTCCCCCGCCAGTACATTCCGATTCCCAACTCTCCCACGACGGAAATGGTCTGCATGGCAACGCACAGACCGCCCATATTAAGAAAGAGGGTAAGGAGAAGATAGCGCACCCACTCCTCGGGAATGGTTTGCAGCAGCAGGCATCCGTTTGTCAGTTCCAAAGTACCGGCAACAGTAGCTTTTATTTCAGGTGTTACGCCGCCCGGAATGGAGAAAAGGAAAGCAAGCATCATCCGAAAAAGGATAACCCATCCGCAAACCTGGGCCAAAACCTGAATCGTGTTTTTCAGGCAGTGTACCAAAGTAACCTCTCTGGGCTTATTTTCAATCTGAGATGGATGCTTTTCCCCCGGTAACAGCATGGCGGTAAAAACAGCACATAAAATGTGACTGACCCAAACCACCCAGGGGATCAGGGGGTTGGAAAATAATGCTGTGCCCATTCCAAATATAAAAGCCGGGCCTGCGTTATTCAGGAAGCCCAGCATACGCTGCCCCTGAGCTTCGGTCAACTGTCCGCTTTTCCAGGCGCTGTATATACTGCTGGCTCCTACGGGATAGCCTCCCAGGAAACCGGTGATCAGCAATCCGCCGCTTCCGTCCGGTACCCGGCACAGCTTTTCCATGGGGTGCAGAATTTTTATGTTCTGCCCTGAAAGATTGCCGCACAAGTATTGGGCAACCAGGATAAAAGGGAAGAGGGATGGAATGACTGTGCGCAGACATATCTCAATTCCCTCCTGTCCGCCGGCAATGGCGGTCTTACTGCAAAGAATCAGAACCAGCATCGCAAGAAGCGCAAAAAGGTACTTTTTCACACATTCATCTCCTCAGTAGCTGTGATTATGCTATATGGTATTGTTCCGGGAGAAAAACTATACCCTCCGGAGCAATTTTTTGCATCGGTGTCATAGGATGATAGAAAGGGGGCACAGATATGCAAGGAAAACGGCTGCTGGAGCGGGTCACGGCTGTTGCCGACCTGACTTCCAGGTCGATGCCAGGCCTTCCGGTGTTGGAGCTGACAGGAGAAAACCGGGTGCTGATTGAAAATCACCAGGGCGTGACCGGATATTCGGATGTGATGATATGCGTCAAGGTGCAATATGGGTGCCTGGAAATCAATGGCTGCCAGTTGTCGCTGGCCTATATGAGCGAAGAAAAGCTGATTATTACCGGAAAGATCCACGAAATCAAATTGCTTCACAGGGGGTAGCTTATGGGCTTATGGAAGTCCTTGCGGGGGGCAGTACAAATTGAGATAACAGGCGCAGACATCGGCCGTTCCCTCAGACGCTTAACAGAAGCAGGTATCACCCTGGAAAAAATTACCGTCTGTGGAAATCTTAGTATATCCGCCTGTATTGCCAGGAGAGATTATCCCCGGCTGGTTCAGATTCTGACACACTTTGGGGACGAGATCCGGGAGACAAAGCAAATCGGAATCTACTGGAAACTTCATTCTCTCAAACATCGTCCGGTATTGATGGCAGGACTTTTCCTGTATTTCCTATTCTTTATGTTCTTATCCACCAGAGTGCTGTTTGTTACAGTAAAGGGCAATGAACAGGTGCCCACCAGGTATATTCTGGAACAGGCCAAGGGATACGGCCTTTCTTTCGGCGTCAGCAACCGGGAGGTGCGCAGTGAGAGAATCAAAAACGGACTTCTGGAGAAGGTTCCCCAGCTGCAATGGGTTGGCGTTAATATATCCGGCTGTGTGGCAGAGATTTCCGTGGAGGAGCAGCCCGAGCAAGAAAAGGTTCCCAATGCGGACTATCCGGTATCCCACATCGTTGCCAAAACAGACGGCGTGATCCTCTCTTGTACTGTGCGGGAGGGGAATGCTTTGTGTAGCGTGGGTCAGGCGGTACGGAAGGGGCAGATTCTGGTATCCGGGTATACCGACTGCGGCTTGACCATACAGGCAGGCAGATCAGACGGCGAGATTTACGGACAAACCCTGCAAAATATCCAGGCCCTTATGCCGGAAAAGGCAGAAACCAGAGTAGCTTCCCAGAAGGTGTATCAGGTATATACGCTGATTGCAGGAAGCCGTCAATATACCTGGGGAGATACCCAAATATGGGAAAGTGACCCGGCGGATTCGGTAAAAACCGTTCAGCGTTACCAGCTGACTCTCCCCGGAGGGTTTACTCTGCCGGTTACCCTGGAAAAAGCCACATATACATTTTATGAGACAGAGGAAACTGTGGTGGCGAATCAGTGGGACATATCAGAATATGCCAAAAACTATCTGAAAAACCAGATGATTGCAGGAGAAATTCTGGAAACACAAGAGGATTTTTCCCAGGAGGGAGGCGTGCTGATTCTCCACGGGAAATATCGGTGCAAAGAAATGATTGGCCTGGAGGTACCGGCAGACCTTCCCGGGCAGGAAAAATTGCCGGGAAGGGAATAACCTGGAAGAATTTCCGGAATTTCAGCATTTCTTATAAAATTTATCTTGATTTTTGGACAAATCCATGATATAGTAATTCGGCCTGAAAACAAGGTGTGTCCTCTGCGGTGCCGGGAACCATATCGCCGGAGCAATACACTGCATGAACGCCCAATTATAAGGAGGAAATAGATATGGATTTGGTTAAGGCTCTTTCCAGCCAGTACATGAAGCCTGAGCTGCCCGAGATGCGGGTTGGCGACACTGTTCGTGTGCATGTTCGGATCAAGGAAGGCTCTCGTGAGCGTATTCAGGTGTTTGAAGGCACCATCATCGCTCGCAAGCATGGCGGCATCGGTGAGACCATCACTGTTCGTCGTGTCAGCTACGGTGTTGGCTGTGAGAAGGTTTTCCCCGTGCATTCTCCCCGCATTGCTTCCGTGGAGACTGTCCGCAAGGGCAAGGTTCGTCGTGCCAAACTGTACTACCTGCGTGATCGCTTCGGCAAGGCTGCCAAGGTCAAAGAGAAGATTTGATTCAAAAAGAATAAAAAAAGAGGGGCAACCCTCTTTTTTTATTTGCCAAAATCGTTTATACTTACATGGTACCCTGTAAAAGCCCCATAGGATTGGAGGATGCATTTTGGAAAATTACGAAGAAAAGAATTACCCCACCGGACAGGAGGCTGTGCCGCCAATCAACAACGGGGAAGAGAATCCCACGGACGCTGTTATGCAGAAAAGAAAAACCATCGTATCCTATCTGCATGATATGGTTTTCCTTTTGGCCGGTGTCTTGCTTGTTTTTTTGCTGCTGTTTCGGGTCGTGGTAGTATCCGGTCCGTCCATGAACAATACCCTGATGGACGGAGACTACCTGCTCCTTTTGAATAATGTTTTTTATTTCCCTCCGAAGCAGGGAGATATTATTGTGGCGACCAAGGACTCTTTTGAAAATGGGGAACCCATTATCAAGCGTGTGATTGCGACAGAAGGGCAGTGGGTGGATATCGACTTTTCCTCCGGTATTGTGTATGTGGACGATGTACCCCTGGAGGAGCCCTATGTGAACACCCCCACCAACTTACAGGAGGGCATCCAGTTCCCGTTGCAGGTTGCGGAAGGCTGCGTTTTTGTAATGGGGGATAACCGCAACAATTCCAAGGACAGCCGCAACCCGGAGATTGGCCTGATTGATACCCGGGAAATTTTGGGCAAGGCAGTCTTTCTGGTGTTCCCCGGCACCAGCGTGGATACCGGGAAGCGTGAGTATAACCGGATTGGAGTGATTGACTGATGGACGAAAAATCCATGAATATACAGTGGTATCCCGGTCATATGACCAAAACACGCCGGCAGATAGAAGCTGACCTGAAACAGGTGGATGCGGTGTGTGAAATTGTGGATGCCAGAATTCCCATCTCCAGCAGAAACCCGGACATTGACGGAATCTGCGGAGAAAAGCCCCGGATTATTGTTCTGAACCGTATGGATCTGGCAGACCCCGGGATGACAAAGAAATGGATGGCCTATTTCAAAGGACAGGGGATGGCCCCCATTGCCACAGATTGCAAAACCCGGAAGGGAATCAATGATTTTCAGCCGGCTGTTCAAAGTGTATTGCAGGAGAAAATCCAGCGCAACGCCGCCAGGGGAATGAACCGCCCGGTGCGGGTGATGATTGTGGGGATTCCCAATGTGGGAAAATCCACCCTGATCAATCAAATTTCCGGCAGGAAGGGCGCAAAGGCGGAAAATCGTCCCGGTGTTACCAGAGGCAAGCAATGGGTAACCGTGGACAGCAGTCTTTTGCTTCTGGATACCCCTGGTATTCTGTGGCCCAAATTTGAGGATCCTCAGGTAGGCATGAAGCTGGCCTATACCGGTGCAGTCAAGGAAGATGTCATTGACTTGGAAGAATTGGCCTCCAATCTCATGGAACTGCTCTGGAAGTATTATCCCCAGACGGTCCGGGACCGCTATAAGCTGGATATGCCGGAGGAGTCTCCCGGTTATACCCTTCTGGAGGAGGCTGGCAGAAAGCGGGGCTTCCTGATGGCAAGAGGAGAGATTAACACCGAGCGTATGGCCCGGGTTTTGTTGGAGGAATACCGCTCCGGCAAACTGGGGCGGATAACGCTGGAAAGCCCGGAGGATATACAATGAGCCAGAAAAATATGTGGGAAATCGAAGAAGCCTGGCAGGGTAGGGGATACCGTTGTATCTGCGGTGTAGATGAAGCCGGCCGGGGTCCTCTGGCGGGACCGGTATGTGCCGCGGCGGTAGTGCTTCCCTTCGGATGTGAGATTCCGGGTTTGGATGACAGCAAGAAGCTTTCTGACAAGCGCCGCCGGGAGCTGTTTCCCATTATTCAGGAAAAGGCACTGGGATATGCCATTGCATTTGCCGACCACAAAGAGATTGATGACCTGAATATTTTACAGGCTACCTTCCTGGCTATGGAGCGGGCGCTGAAGGCACTGCCCTGTCAACCGGATATCGTACTGATTGACGGGAACCGGTCCCGGGACTTTGGGGTGGAAACCCAGACTGTGGTCCACGGGGACAGCCTGAGCGCCAGCATTGCTGCCGCTTCCATCCTGGCAAAGGTTACCCGGGACGATTACATGATGAAAATGGCCGAGACTTATCCCGGCTATGGCTTTGAGATTCACAAGGGCTACGGAACCAAAGCCCATTATGCCGCTTTGGAAGCACTTGGCCCCTGTGAAATTCACCGTATGACATTTTTGAAGAAGTTTTATGGGAACAAATAACCTGACAGGTGCCTGGGGGGAAGCAGTTGCTGCGTCCTATCTGAAAAAGAAACGATATAAGCTGCTGGCCAGCGGGTACCGCTGTCGTTTTGGGGAGATAGACCTGATTGTCACCAACGGAAAATATCTGGTTTTTGTGGAGGTCAAGCTGCGCAAATCCGATTCCTTTGCCAGAGCCTGTGAATTTGTGGATTCCAAAAAGCAGGAGAGACTTCGCACCACGGCGGCTCTGTATCTGAACCAGTATCCCACAGAACTGCCTTGCCGGTTTGACGTGGTGGAAATCTACGCCAAGAATGGGGTAAATACGAAACATCCCCAAATTTATCACTGGGAGGACGCATTTCAATGAAGTTTCCGGTATTTGATTTACATTGTGATACTGCCCTGGCACTACTGGGGGAGGATCTGAAGCAAACCAGCAGCTTGAAGCACAATGATTGCCATATTGACCTGGACAGAGCATCCACCCTTGGGGGCTATGCCCAGTGCTTTGCCTGCTTTACCACAACCGTGGGAGGAGGTCCCAAGCCGGTAGAGGTTTTTGAGCGGGAAATTGATACCATATTGCGGGAAATGGAGCGAAATTACCAGCAGATTGCTCTGGCATACACTCCGGAGGAGATTTCCCAAAACCTGGAAAAAGGTATGATGTCCGGTATTTTGACCATCGAGGGACCGGCCGGCTTCGGCTTTGACCCGGAACTGCTGGAGGATTTGCACCGTCTGGGCTTCCGGATTACCACTCTAGGCTGGAACGAGAAAAATCCCCTTACCGGTTCCCACAAAACCGGCGGCGGCCTGACGGATCTGGGCAAAGCCTATGTGAAGGAAGCACAGCGCCTGGGCATGGTAGTGGATGTAAGCCACATCAGTGATGAGGGCTTCTGGGACATTATGGAAATTACAAAGGCTCCAGTCATTGCATCCCATTCCAATTCCCGGAGTGTTTGCAATGTGAGCCGGAATCTTACCGATGATATGTTTCTGGCTATCTGCAAAACCGGCGGTGTAACCGGCATCAACTTGTGTCCGGACTTTTTGGGCGTCAATCCCAATCTGGATACGGTATGCGACCATATCTTCCATTTCCTGACCCTGGACCCCACAGGCAAACACATTGCTTTGGGCGGTGACCTGGATGGAATCGGAAGTTTGCCGGAGGGCTTTACCGGTGTGCAGGACTATGAAAAGCTGGCGCAGCGATTGCTGGAGCGGAGCTTATCCGAACAACAGGTACGGGATATTTTCTGGAACAACGCAATGGGAGTGATGCAGCGGTGTTGTACGTAACCACAAGAAGCGATACGGATCACTATACGGCAAACCGTGCCCTTATGGAAATGCGTGCGCCGGACGGCGGCCTGTTTCTGCCCATGCAAATTCCATATTGGAACCCCCAGCAGATACAGGACATGAAAAACCACACTTTTTTTGAGAATTTTGCCCAGGTTCTGAATCGGTTCTTCTCTGTCCATCTATCTGATTGGGATGTAAAAATCTGCTTTGGCAGAAATCCCACCGCTATGATGTCTGTCGGACCAAGAATTTTGGTTGCCGAATTCTGGCACAGCCTGGATTCCAGCTATCAGGCGGTGGCAAAACGAATTTATAATAAAATGTCCGGCTCTGTGGGGGATACGCCCACCCACTGGGCATCCATTGCCATTCGCATTGCGGCATTGTATGCCCTCTTTGCCGAGGACGGCTTTCCGGAAGAGCCGGTGGATGTTGCCCTGACTTCGGATTCTCTGGACACCCCCATTGCTGTCTGGTATGCCCGCCGCATGGGACTTCCTTTGGGGAATATTCTTTATGCCTGCAACGAAAATGATGCAGTTTGGGACCTTTTGCAGCGAGGCATATATGCGCCCCAGTCCTGGGAACAGGAGCAGCTTTCCGGATTGGAATTTCTGATTGGGGCGACCCTTGGGGTCAAAGAAACCCGTCGTTTTCTGGATTGTCTGGCAAAGAAAACCCCGTATGTGCTTACTCCGGAACAGACTGAGAAACTCAGCCTGGGGATTTCCCCTTCTGTGGTGGGGAAACGCCGTGTCAGTCAGATTGTCAGCAGCGTCTACCATGGGCACCAGTATCTTATGGACCCTTATACGGCCCTTGCCTATGGCTGCCTGCAAGACTATCGGGCTACTACAGGGGAGGCAAAACACACCCTGCTTCTGGCAGACAGAAGCCCGCAGCTTTACGTGCAAAGCATTGCCCAGGCCACGGGTATTTCCCAGGAAAAGCTGCAAGGTCTCATTAATCAAAAATAAGGAGCGGTGAAATGGCGCTTTATGCGATTGGAGATTTACACCTCTGTCTTGGTGCTCCCAAGCCAATGGATGTATTTGGAGGAGCCTGGACAGGCTACATGGACAAGCTGAAAGAAGGAATGTCTGTTATCGGACCGGAGGATACCACTGTGCTTTTGGGGGATTTGTCCTGGGCGTTGGATTTGGGAGAAGCGGGAGCAGATTTTTCCTGGATTGACCAAATTCCAGGCAGAAAAATTATTCTGAAGGGAAACCATGACTATTGGTGGAGTACGGCGAGAAAATTTTATGATTTCTGCAAAGCGCAGGGCTTTTCCAACCAATTCATTCTGAATAACAATCACTACGAATATAACGGTTGGGCAATCTGCGGAACCAGAGGCTGGTTTTATGAGGAATCCCGCAGCGGTCAGCACGATGAAAAGGTATTCAAGCGGGAGCTGATGCGGCTGGAAGCCTCCCTGCAATCCGCAGGGGACCTTCCCAAACTGGTCTTTCTCCATTATCCCCCCAGGTACAAAGGCTACACCTGCCAGGAGATTTTGGACCTGCTGGAAAAGTATCAGGTTCGCCGATGCTTTTATGGCCATCTCCACGGCGGAAGCCACAGTTTGGCAATGGAAGGCCTTTGGGACGGAATCGAATACCGGCTGGTTTCCGCTGACAGACTGAATTTCCGTCCGTTGCAGATAAATTTATAAAGAATTTAAGAAAAAACTATGGACAATTCCAAATTTTTTTGATAGAATAGCTCGGATACAAAAAATGTATATTGTAGGGCTGTGTTTCACAGCCTGATTTTGGGAGGACATAAAACATGAACATTAAAAGCATCGAGAAGAACGGCAACCAAGCTACCATCGTGGTTGAGATTGACAAGGACCTGATGGAGACCGGTGTGAACAAGGCTTACCTGAAGGCCCGCAAGAGCATTCTGATTCCCGGCTTCCGCAAGGGCAAGGCTCCCCGGAAGATGATTGAGGCCATGTATGGTGCCCATGTGTTCTTTGAAGATGGTCTGGAGGAAATCTTCCCCCAGGTTTACGAAGAGGCTGTTGTGAAGCAGGATGTGAAGGCCGTGGGCCGTCCCAACCTGACCGATATGCAGATCAGCGAGGACAATGTGGTTACCATCACCCTGACCACCGATGTTTACCCCGAGGTCACTCTGGGCCAGTACAAGGGTATGGAAGTGGAAAAGGCCGAGGCTGAGGTAACCGACGCCCAGGTGCAGGCTGAGCTGGACCAGATGGCTCAGAATGTGGCTTCCACCGAGACTGTGGAGCGTGCTGCTCAGATGGGTGATACCGCCAACATCGACTTTGAGGGCTTTGACAACGGTGTGGCTTTCGAAGGCGGTAAGGGTGAGAACTTTGACCTGAAGCTGGGTTCCGGTTCTTTCGTTCCCGGCTTTGAGGAGCAGGTTGTGGGTATGTCCGCCGGTGAGGAGAAGGACATCGACATCACCTTCCCGGAGAACTACCACAAGGACCTGGCTGGCAAGCCCGTTGCGTTCCACGTAAAGGTGAACAAGGTTACTGTGACCAATGTTCCCCAGCAGGACGATGAGTTTGCCAAGGACGTTTCCGAGTTTGAGTCCCTGGAAGAGCTGAAGGCTGACATCCGGGCAAAGGCTCTGGAGAGAGCCCAGAAGCAGGTTCAGTCCGCTTTTGAGCAGGCCTGCGTGGACAAGGCTGCCGAGAACACCACCGTGGATATGCCCAAGGCTCTGGTGGAAGCTGAGCTGGACAACCAGATGGAGCGGTTTGCCTATCAGCTGCAGATGAGCGGCTACACCATGGAGTCCTACGCCAAGATGATGGGCGGCGACCTGAACACCATGCGCAACGCTTTCCGTCCTGCCGCTGAGAAGCAGGCTAAGGTGAATGTGACCCTGGCCAAGATTGCCGAGGTGGAGGGCATCACCGTTTCCGAGGAAGAGATGAATGCCGAGTACGAGAAGCTGGCCAAGCAGTACGAGCTGGAAGTGGAGAAGGTCAAGAGCATGGTCCCCGCTGAGGAGATCAAGGCCAGCTTGGAGACCCGGAAGGTTATCGACCTGCTGACTTCCTCCGCTGTGGCTGTTGCCCCCAAGGCCCCCGAGGCAAAGACTGAGGAATAATTTTTCCAAAAAGTGGTTAAGATGTTTCAAACCCTGAAAGGAGACATTACCATGAGTTTAGTACCCTATGTTGTGGAGCAGACCAGCCGCGGTGAGCGGAGCTATGATATTTTTTCCCGTCTGCTGAACGACAGAATCATTTTCCTGTCTGAGGAAGTCAATGACACCACCGCCAGCCTGATTGTTGCTCAGATGCTGTACCTGGAAGCCCAGGATCCGGATAAGGATATTCAGTTCTACATCAACAGTCCCGGCGGCAGTGTTACTGCCGGTATGGCAATCTACGACACCATGCAGTACATCAAGTGTGATGTAGCCACCATTTGTGTTGGCATGGCTGCGTCCATGGGTGCGTTTCTGCTGGCAGCCGGAACGAAGGGAAAGCGTATGGCCCTGCCCAATGCGGAGATTATGATTCATCAGCCTTCCGCCGGTACCCAGGGACAGATTACGGACATGGCTATTCATCTGAAGCGGCTCCAGTCTGTAAAGGAGCGGATGAACCGCATTCTCTCCGAAAATACCGGCAGACCCCTGGAAGAGGTTGTGCAGGCCTGTGAGCGTGACAACTTCATGACTTCCCAGGAGGCTCAGGCATTTGGTCTTGTGGACCGGGTTTTGGAGCGCCACTAAGCAATAAAGAAAGGCGGAGCATAATTCTATGGCAAAAACAGAAACACAGGAGTTGAGATGTTCTTTCTGCGGCAAGCGGGAAACCCAAGCCCGTCTGATTGCCGGTCCCGGTGTTTATATCTGCAGCGACTGTGTGCAAGCATGCTGTGATTTGCTGAGGGATGATAACCGTAATACGGAGGCGCCTGACCACCTGCCTACGCCCATGGAAATGAAGGCGTATATGGACAACTATATCATTGGTCAGGATGAGGCCAAGGTAGCCCTTTCCGTAGCTGTATATAACCATTACAAGCGTATTTATCTGGCATCGGAGTCCGAGGTGGAGCTGCAGAAGAGCAACATTCTGCTCATCGGCCCCACCGGCTCCGGCAAGACCCTGTTTGCCCAGACGCTGGCCAAGATTCTCAATGTACCCTTTGCCATCGCCGATGCCACCACTCTGACGGAAGCAGGCTATGTGGGCGACGACGTGGAAAATATCCTGGTCCGTTTGCTGCAGGCGGCTGACTTTGATGTGGAGCTGGCTGAGCGGGGAATCATCTACATTGATGAGATGGATAAGATTGCCAGAAAGAGCGAAAATACTTCCATTACCCGGGATGTTTCCGGTGAAGGTGTTCAGCAGGCACTCCTGAAGATTCTGGAGGGGACGGTTGCCAATGTGCCCCCTCAGGGCGGCAGAAAACACCCCCAGCAGGAGACCATTCCTGTGGACACCAGCAATATTCTCTTCATCTGCGGCGGTGCCTTTGACGGTCTGGATAAGATCATCGAGGCCCGGACAGACAAGTCTGCCATTGGCTTTGATGCCCCGGTGGAGAGCAAAAAGAAGCGGGATCTGGGCAATATTCTGGCCAAGGTCCAGCCCCACGATTTGCTGAAGTTCGGTATTATTCCTGAGTTGGTAGGCCGTCTTCCGGTGATTACCGCCATGAAGGATCTGAAGAAGGAAGACCTGATGCGGATTCTGGTGGAGCCGAAAAATGCCCTGGTAAAGCAGTATCAGGCATTGCTGGCCATGGACAATGTACAGCTGGAGGTCCAACCGGAAGCGCTGGAAGCCGTAGCCGAAAAAGCCATCGAACGGCAAATTGGAGCCCGGGGACTGCGTGCGGTTATGGAGGAAACCATGACCAAGATTATGTACGCAATTCCTTCCGATCTGTCCATTCAGAAGGTTATCATCACGCCGGAGTGCATCCATGGCGGCGACCCCACCATTGTACGCAATCAGGCGAAGCCCAGAGAGGCTGTAAATTTCAAACACTAAGCTGGAGGGGGTAGGATTCTGCCCCCTTCTTTTCCCATATTTATGAAAGGAGTTTGTATGAGCGAACAATTTGTAGCAGAAAATATGCCCGTTCTTGCTCTGCGGGGTATGGCCGTATACCCGGAACAGACGGTACATTTTGACATCGGCAGAATGAAGTCCGCTCTGGCTCTTGAGCAGGCAATGAAGCGGGATCAGCGGCTTTTGCTGGTCCCCCAAAAAGATATACTGGACGATAATCCGGGACTGTCCGGTCTGTATCCTGTGGGAACTGTGGTGCAGATCAAGCAGATTCTCAAGGCCCAAGGGGAGAATATCCGGGTCCTGGTAACCGGCCTTTACCGGGCAAAAATCCTGGAGATGGCCAATACCGAACCTTTTTTGGAGGGGACGGTAGAGGAGCTTCCTGTCCAGCACACCCAGGATAAACTCCGTGCCAGGGCTCTGTGCCGGAAGGCCAATGCATTGTATGCCTCCTATCTGGAGCTGATGGAAAGACCTTCCCAGTCTGTCCAGATGCGGCTGCTGGCTTCGGATGACTGCGGCTTCGTGGCAGATACCATTGCCCAGAATTCCGGAATGGACTACCGGGACAAGGCAAAGCTTCTGTGCCAGCTCAATCCCTTGCGCCGTTTGGAGTCCACCATCCAAATGCTTCAGCAGGAGCTGGAAATGCTCCAGCTGGAGTCGGAAATCCAGGACAAGACCCGAGCCATCATGGACCAGGAGCACCGGGATTATTACCTGCGGGAGCAGATGAAAGCCATCCGGGAAGAACTGGGTGAGGGGGACGAGGAGCAGGAATTTGCCCAATATGAAAAGGGTATTCTGCTTCTGAACCTGGAACGGGAATCGGAGGAAAAGCTGCTGCGGGATTTGGCCCGGCTGAAAAAGCAGCCCTTTGGTTCCTCGGAAGCCGCTGTCCTGCGGAATTACCTGGACACCGTCCTGGAGCTTCCCTGGAACAAGACCACCAAAGAGCGGGTGGATGTGGAGGCTGCCAGGAAAATCCTGGATAAGGACCACTATGGCCTGGAAAAGGTAAAGGAGCGGATTCTGGAGACCATTGCGGTGCGCCAGCTGGCTCCTCATCTGCCCCCGCAGACCATTTGCTTGGTGGGTCCTCCGGGCGTGGGCAAAACTTCTGTTGCCTATTCCATTGCCAGAAGTCTGAACCGAAAAATGGCCCGGATTGCCCTGGGCGGCGTGCACGACGAGGCGGACATCCGGGGCCACCGGAAGACCTATGTGGGTGCCATGCCCGGCCGGATTCTGACGGGAATGATTCAGGCCGGTTCCTGCAACCCGGTGCTGCTTCTGGATGAGGTGGACAAGATGGGTGCAGATTACCGTGGCGACCCCTCTGCGGCTTTGCTGGAGGTGCTGGACGGTGAGCAGAACAAAACATACCGGGATCACTTCCTGGAAATTCCCTTTGACCTGAGCAACGTGTTGTTCATCACCACTGCAAACACCCTGGATACCATTCCCCGGCCGCTGCTGGACAGAATGGAAATTATCGAAATCGGGTCTTATACCGACGAGGAAAAGGTGATGATTGCAAAGGACCACCTGATTCCCAAGCAGCTGGCCAAGCACGGCTTGAAGAAAACCCAGCTGCGGATTACGGATGACGCCATCCGGGAAATCATCCAGTGCTACACAAGAGAGTCCGGTGTGCGGAACCTGGAGCGCTCCATTGCAAAGATTTGCCGGAAGGCGGATATGACCATCGTATCCCAGGAGACCCCCAAGCGGATTACTGTCACTGGAAATGACGTGGAGGCATTCCTGGGAATCCGGAAGTACCTGCCTGACCGTATCCACGGTACTGACCAGGTTGGATTGGTTACCGGATTGGCCTGGACCTCTGTAGGCGGAGAAACCCTGGAAGTGGAAGTCAATGTGATGGATGGCAGCGGAAAGCTGGAGCTTACCGGCAATCTGGGGGATGTGATGCAGGAATCCGTCCGGGCTGCCGTCAGCTATATCCGTGCTAACGCCCAGAAATTGAATGTGCCGGGAGATTTTTACAAAACCAAGGATATTCATGTCCATTTCCCGGAAGGCGCTGTGCCCAAGGACGGACCTTCTGCGGGTATCACGGTATGCACCGCGATTGTGTCTGCATTGACAGGTGTGGCTGTTCGCAGGGATGTGGCCATGACGGGAGAAATTTCCCTTCGGGGCCGGGTGCTGCCCATCGGTGGTTTGAAGGAAAAGACCATGGCAGCTTTGCGCCACGGAATTGGAACTGTGATAATCCCTAAGGACAATGAGCGGGATTTGGAGGAAATCGATCCCCTGGTGAGAAAAGCGCTGAACTTCGTTACGGTGGAAACCGCCGACGCTGTTTTGAATGTGGCGCTGAACCGGAAGACGGAGCTGAACCCCACGATTCTGTCCGATATCCCCGAAGAACTGAAAAACAAAGCCCAGAAGCCCAGTATTCGCCAGTGAGGTGCCGCCGTGAATTTCAATAATGTGGAGTTTGTAATATCCGCTGCCGCTGTGAAGGATTTCCCGGGAAATGGCCTGCCAGAGATTGCTTTTGCAGGAAAATCCAATGTGGGAAAATCCTCTGTGATTAACCGGGTATTGCAGAGAAAGAACTTTGCCAGGGTAGGGGAGAAGCCGGGAAAGACCGTGCATATCAACTACTTCCTGCTGGACAAGCAGTGCTACCTGGTGGACTTGCCGGGGTATGGCTTTGCCAAGGTGTCCCAGAGCGAGAAGGACCGGTGGGCCAAGCTGATGGAGGCATATTTTGCCGAGAATCGGATTGACTTGGGGGTAATGATTGTGGACGCCCGCCATGCCCCCACCAATAATGACATCACCATGGCTTCCTGGTTCCTGAACAGTGGCTGCCCCTTTGTGGTGGTGGCCAACAAGCTGGACAAGCTGAAAAAAAGCGAGATTGCCCCCAATCTTGCCAGAATCCGGGAAGAGCTGGAGCTCCCGGAAGATTGCCCTATCATTCCTTTCTCCGCTGAGAAGGGAGACGGGAGACAGGAATTGGTTTCCTGCATCTGTGATGCAGCCGCGAGAAAATAAAAAGCCAATACATGAAAAACGCCGCCGAATCTTTCAGATTCGGCGGCATTTTCCATTGCAAATGGGTATCAGACTTTTGCGGAGATTTCCTTCAGGGCAGTTGCCAGCTGGTCGGGGCAGGAGGTGCTCTTCATGCCGCAGTGGATGCCTTCCAGACGGGCAATCACAGTATCCACATCCATACCCTCTACCAGGGCACCAATGCCTTTCAGATTGCCGTTGCAGCCTCCTACGAAGCTGACATTCTTCACCTTTCCGTCCTCCACTTCAAAAAAGATTCTCTGGGAGCAGGTTCCCTTGGTCTTGTACTCGTACTGCATAACATTCGTTCCTTTCTTTATACGGTAATATCTGCATATGTTGCATTTGTAATTTTTGCCAGATCCTCCGGGTTTAGGAGCATTTGGTGGCCCCGTTCCCCAGCAGATACGGCAATTTCCTCATAGAGGATACAGGTTTCGTCCAAAAAGGTGGGGTATTGTTTTTTCATTCCCACCGGACTGCAGCCGCCCCGGATGTACCCGGTCAGTGGCAGCAGCTCTTTCACCGCAACCAGTTCCATACTCTTATCCCCCGCAACCTTGGCAGCTTTTTTCAAATCCAGCTCACAGCAAACCGGAATGCAGTAAACATGGATGCCGGTCTTGGGGCCCCGGGCTACCAGGGTCTTAAAAACCTGCTCCGGAGGCATTCTCAGCGCCTGGGCTGCGTGCATACCGCTTAAATCATCTTCCTGGTATTCATAAAACTGCTCTTTGCAGGAGATTCCTGCCTGCTCCACCAGGCGTACAGCGTTTGTTTTGCTTCCCATATTATCCCATTTCCTCTGCTTCATCGTCAATATATTCTCTGTAAACCCGCTTGTTCAGGGCGCAGATAGCTTCTTCCGTAGCACCATGAATATGGGCGGCAATCTCATCCAGGTGGGCGTTGTCCCGAATCAAATCCACTGTATCGCCAACCATTACCGTATCGTCCACCAGAATATGGGTGATGTCCATGGTGACCGCGACGATCGGGAAGCTCTTTCCGTGGATGAATACATCTCTTCCAATGTTAGTTTTGGAAAAACCGTCTCCAAAACCGATGGGAATGGCCGCAAGCCTGGTGTCGGGTTTTTCCGCTGTGAAAGCACGGCTGTAGGCGACTCCGCATCCCGGATTCAGCTTTATCATCGTATGTACCCGGGATTGAAGGCAAAAGGTATCCTCCAGCTGCTGATCCTGGGATTCAATCTTGTAAAGAATATTTCCCAGACGGCAGGCGTTGGCGTAGGGCTTTTTGGGATAACGGGGCAGAGTCAGGCTGTTGCTGATACTTACCATATCCAGCTGGGACAAGTCCAGCCCTTCTGTCATGGCTTCAAAGGTTTCGTATTCTTTTTGGGTGTCCTCGGGACATTCTGCGTTGTAGCTGTGCAGATAGATTCCTTTCAGAGAACAGCTGCCGCCTTGAAGAATATGATAAATCTCCTGGAACCCGGCTGTGTCTCTGGGACCGCCAAAAATATCCCAGCCGCCATTGGCCCGAATCATCACTTTCAGATTGGGTACCGATGCCGCTGCTGCGGCCTGCTCCTTAGTAGCTACGGTAACCCACAGGTTATTCTCCACACACACACTCAGATGTTCCGGGGGCAGAGGCGTAAACAGCAGAATGAGAATCTGGGGAAATGCCTGCCGAAGGGACAGTCCCTCTTCCAGAAGACTTGCCGCCAGGGAATTGACTCCGCCGTCTATCATGGCCTGCACCACCTGGTTGCCCCGATAGCCGTAGCAATCCGCCTTTACCACCGCAGTATAGTACCGATAACCGGGATACTGGGCAATGATTTTCCGGGTGTTTCTGCGAATTGCCCCTAAGCGGATAAGGGCTTTTGTTTCACGGTAATGTTCCATAGCTTACTCCAGAACCAACTGGGGATTTTGGAATTCGGCAAGACGCACCTGATAGCTCTGGTACAGGGCATCTTCAAAGGGAAGGGCGGGGGACTCAACGCCCAGCTGGGTAAGCAGCCACTTGGAGAAATCCGGATTGGCAACCAGCAGAGGCCCCAGGAGGTAAGTGCCAATCAGTCGATTTCCGTAAATCCCTTCCAGTTTGGAATTGGGCTCAGACCCGGTACCCACGGTAACCCGGGAGAATGCCATATCCTCGGTAATCCCATAGGTGTGGGAGAAACGGCTGGTATAGCCCAGCAGAGTCATATCCCGGAATTGGGTTTGCAGAAGGGTGTTGAAGCGCTTGGGCGCCTGCCGGACGGCGTAGGTGGGGAATACCCCCAGGGCTTCCATTTTGCTGCCGTCCTCTCTTTGAATGTACTGGCCAAAAAGCTCCATGCTGTTGCCCAGGAGCAGGAAGAAGGTCTTTCCGCTCTCTACGCTCCGGTGGATTTCCTCTTGCCACTGGCTCATTCGGGACAGAACCAGCTCCTGGCTCTGCTCACTCATGGAGTACATACAGCACAAATCCACATCCTCCGTGAGGAATCTGGGCTTGTCGTTCAACTGGGTGAATACAAACTCTGCCTGGGGCAGGCACTTCTGTAAAAACAGGGTGTTTCCCTTGTCGCCGTACAGGCAGCACAGCTGGGGATAAAGAATTTCAATTTTCATTTTGTCCCCTCCAATTTCTTCAACAGCTTTTCCTTCATCTGGCAGGACAGGGTATAGGTAGAGGTATCGTAGAGGATGTATACAGCGTCAACCTTATCCGTCTGGACCATATCCACACCGGACATTTCGTCCTGGGCACAGCAAATCTTCTCCTCCGGAACCCCGGCCAGAAGCAGCCGAACCTTGTGGTCATAGCAGCGGGGACCGGTGGCGATGACCTGCTCCACGCCCTCCCGGGTCAAAAACTCATAGTCCACATCGTAAATCCAGCCCACATACTCAATACTCTGCTTCCGGTCGTAGGCATCATCCATGGAAAGAATGATTGCCTTCTTCCCCGGCTGGCTGGAAACATAGTCAAAGGTCCGGCAGGAGGAGATGCAGCTTTGTCCCTTGCTCATAGCCTGCACCACCGTCACACCCCCAGCAGAAACATGATTCAAACGGGAGTCAGGCACCTGAATCTTTGCCACCAGAGCCTGAACCTGGGGAACGGGAATTCCCACCTCCAAAAGGGTGGTAATCACCGTGACTTCGTTGTAAATGTTAAAGAGAATATCGCTAATCAGGGGGAAATCCACCTGCTCGCCCCGGACATTCATGGTCAGAACCTTGTTTTCGGTATCCAACTTGGTAGCAAGATACTGTGCGTCCTGGGATTGGAAATCACAGGCAGGACAATGGGCGTGGCCAATGTGGTGATAGCGCAGATAGTCATAGGCCAGGGGTGTACCGCACTTGGGGCACAGGGAATAGTCGCTGACAATGTTGACAGACTCTGTCAAATCTCCCGGCTGCTTACCGATGCCAAAGAACACTCTCTCGTTTTTGGGCTTCAGCATACTGCTGCAAAGCTCATCAGCGTTGAGAATCAGCTTGGTGGTATCTGGGCAGTAGGTATTGATGACGCTGAAAATGTAATCCGGGTGGGCATTGCGCTTCAAAGAATCCCGGAACAGGTTGGTCACCACCAGGTAATCCGGCTTCAAATAAGGGAGAATCAGCCGGGAAGCCCGCTCATCCACCTCGTACACGGCGGCATCCACCCGGCATTTTCCCATCCAGTTCAGGCTGTTAATCAGGTTGGTGGTACAGCCGGGGACAATGTTGGAGCCGGTCCGGTTGCTGACCACCTTCCGTCCGTCTGCCAGCAAAGCATCCGTCAGCAGGTTGGATACGGTTGTCTTACCGTTGGTGCCGGTGACACAAATCACAAGGGGTGCCTTGGGTGCCAGGGAAAGAATCTTGGGACATATTTTCAGTGCAACTACACCGGGATTATGAGACGCATTCCGTCCCAGCATCCGAATCAGTTTGGCGCTGCATTTCGCTGCAATTACTGCCAAATGGTATCGTAAACTTGCCATAATAATCTCCTTTGTATATGATCCTGCCTATTTTACTGCGAAAATGCCCGGTTGTCAATGCTTTCCGGTTCTTGACGGGAGAATCGGTTTTGTGCTACCATTTAAGAATCATAATCAGAAGGCGGGAGTATGCTATGAAAATCCATAGGTTGAATCATGGGGATGTGTTAAAGCTGTTGCCGAATCGTCGGTTGGATGCGCACAAAGGAGATTTTGGAAAAATACTTCTGCTGGCCGGCAGCGTGGGATATACCGGCGCTCCTGTCCTGTCAGCTTTGGGAGCCCTACGTACCGGTGCCGGGCTGGTATTTCTGGGGGTGCCTGAGAGCATTTACCAGATTGCAGCCATGAAACTTATTGAGCCCATTGTTTTTCCCCTCCCGCAACAAGACGGTATGCTTTCCCAAGAGGCATTGCCCCAGATTCTGGAGAAAGCTTCTTCCATGGATGCTGTGCTGATGGGCCCCGGCCTCGGGTGCTCGGATGCAACAGAGAAAATCGTCTGCCAGGTGCTGAGCGCCTGTCCGGTTCCTGTTGTTTTGGATGCAGACGGCATAAATCTTGTGGGCAAGCATAAAGATATTCTGCGGGGAAGGACGAGCCCAACGATTCTGACGCCCCACGCCGGAGAGTTCCAGCGGCTTACCGGCCGGAAGCCGGAGAACCGACTGGATTCTGCTGTGGAGGCTTCAAAGGATTTGGGGGTCATTCTGGTATTAAAGGGACATGAAACCGTGATTACAGACGGTATATCTGCCTATTTAAACCCCACCGGGAATCCGGGGATGGCGGTTGGGGGCAGCGGGGATGTGCTGGCCGGGATGATTGTAAGCTTGTTGGGGCAGAAAATTCCGCCTCTGGAAGCTGCCGCCTGTGGTGCCTGGCTTCATGGAGCTGCCGGGGATCTGTGCGCAAAGGAGCTGGGACAGTACGGTATGCTGCCCACCGATATGGTGCAAGTTCTTCCGCGACTATTGAAATAGGTTGGGTTGCTATGCGTCGTATTTGCCTGCTCTTTCTGGTGGTCTTTCTTTTGGCCGGCTGTACCAAAGACGAAGGGAATATGGATAAGTGCCTGCAGCTGCGCCAAACCCTTCTGGCACAGGGCTGCAGCTTCGAGGCAGTCATTACCGCAGACTATGGGGACTCGGTATATGCGTTTGGGATGCAATGTCAGGCGGATGCCTCCGGTACGGTACGGTTCCAGGTAACGGAACCCCAAAGCATTGAGGGGATTACGGGGGTTTTGGAACAGGGGACCGGGGCACTGACCTTCGATGAGCAGGTACTGGCGTTTTCCATGCTGGCTGACCAGCAGATTACGCCGGTCAGCGCCCCCTGGATTTTTATTAACACCCTCCGCAGCGGCTATCTCACATCCTGCGGTGTCTGGGATGGGGGCTTAAAAATTGCTGCGGATGACAGCTATCAGGAAGACGCACTGCACCTGGACATCTGGACCGACAGCGAGGGGAGGCCCAGCCGCTGCGAAATTTTATGGAGAGAACGGCGAATTATCACGCTGGAGATAGAAAACTTTGCTTTTTTGTAACTTTCCGCCCTTTGATTTCATAGAATGCTTTGCCAAAGGCTGTATAAATTTTACCGTATGTGGAATACTTTGGTTAGCTGCGCTACATACGGTAAGATTTCGTGGCGCAGGCAATGCTTTCTCACGGAGTTGAAATCACATGGACAGCACGGTAAAGCGTGGCGATATTTATTACGCCGATCTTTCCCCGGTGGTGGGAAGTGAACAGGGAGGGACACGGCCGGTTTTGATTGTCCAAAACAATACCGGAAACAAACACTCTCCCACAGTCATCGCAGCAGCTATCACCAGCCAAACAGGAAAAGCCCGATTGCCGACACATATTAACATAGCCGGTGGCAGTGTGGGTCTGAGCAAGGATTCTGTTATTTTGTTGGAGCAAATCCGGACCATCGACAAGCGCCGCCTTCGGGAGCATATGGGGCATCTGGATGATGCTCACATGGCTATGGTGGACAATGCGATTGCGGTCAGTTTCGGCCTGAACGATAGCCGCTCACAATAAAGGGAATATGGCATAGCAATACCCCCTTACTGCATACACTTGCGGTAAGGGGGTATTACCATGGGTTATGATGTAATGTACAATTCCAGAGTCGTTGGTTATGCACAAATGGAAAAAGAAGGGCTTTACTGCCGTATTTTTGCCAGCTGCCAGGTGGAAAAGCCGGGAATCTACAAGCTGCAAGTCAAAAATGGACATGAAATCCTAAAAACCCTGACCTGCATTCCGGGGAACCAGGGCTACACGGTGGAAACCAGGATTCCTGCCAAACAGCTGGAAAACGGTGAAGTCCATTTCGTACTCATGGATAAAAATCAGATATCCCAACTCCAGGCGACGGTGAATCCGGAAGAGGAATTTCCCTATATGGCCCAGCTGGAACAGGCGGTTCTTGTTTCCGCTACTGACCAGCCTGTGATTGCCATCAGGGAAGTTCCCACTCAAGACCCACAGGACAGTGATCAGAGCCCAGAACCTGATGATAAATCGGCGTATTCCGAATAGTGGGCGCCAGGCGGTTGGAGGTTAAAAAATAGTCAATCCGCCATCCGGCGTTGTTTTGCCGGGCTTTGAAGCGGTAGCTCCACCAACTGTAACAGCCCACAGCATCCGGGTGCAGCAGCCGGAAGGTGTCCGTAAAACCGGCAGCCAGCAAATCCGTAAAACACTGCCGCTCTTCATCGGAGAATCCGGCGTTGCCCCGGTTTGCTGCGGGATTTTTTAAATCAATCTCCTGATGGGCAACATTCAGGTCACCGCAGACCACCACCGGTTTCTTTTGGTCAAGACCAACCAGGTATTGAGAAAAGGCTTTTTCCCAATGGAGACGGAAATCCAGCCGTGCCAGAGCCTGCTGCGCGTTGGGGGTGTAGCAGGTTACAAGATAGAAATTCTCAAATTCCAGGGTAATCACCCGGCCCTCGGTATCCAACTCCGGGATACCCAGACCGTAGGCAACAGACAGGGGAGGGAGTTTGGAAAAAATTGCCGTGCCGGAATACCCCTTTTTCTGGGCGTAATTCCAAAACTGATGGTAACCCGGTAGTTCCAGCGTAACCTGTCCTTCCTGCAGTTTGGTTTCCTGCAAGCAAAAAAAGTCCGCATCTTCCTCTTGAAAAAATTCCAGAAAACCCTTTTGCAGGCAGGCACGTAGTCCGTTTACATTCCATGATATTGCTTTCATTTATCAATCTCCTTGCATTATGTGGGGTCAACCGCCGTATCCACGTTATCCACCAGAAGGATCTGGTCCTTTTGCATGGTAATCGTTGGCTTTCCGTCCAGAAGGGAATTCTCTGCCTGGATGGTAACGGTAGACACACCGGTAAAATCACACAGGGTAAGGGTGAGGCAGGCACAGGCGCTGGACAACCGGAATTCGCTCAGCTGGGCAAATTCGGAGGAGAGTTCCACAACCGCATTGCTCCCATTGGAAGCGAATTCTACCAGTGTAACCCCATTGGGGAAGGGGGAAATCAGCGACTGGGACTGGGGACCTTTCAGATACAGTGTCAGCATTTGCTCTGCACCCAATCCGGTGACATTGCGCATTTCCTTCCCGATGAAGCCATCATCCTGTTGAAAGTCAATTTTTTCTGCCAGATAATAAAAGGAAAAGTTCTCATCAGGAACTGTTTCTTGACGGACACATCCGTAGCCTAAAAAAGTCAGAGAAAGTGCCAGCAGAATCAGGTAATAACGTTTCATGCTTCCTCCTCGGTGTCGAATACAGGAAAACGCAGTGTGAATATTGTACCCTTGCCTACGCTGCTTTCCACATGAATCTCTCCACGATTGCGTTCCACCAAATTCCGCACAATGGACAAGCCCAGTCCGCTTCCACCGGATTTTCTGGATCTGGCCTTATCCACCCGGTAAAAGCGTTCAAAAATATGGGTCAGCGCATCTTCCGGGATGCCAACGCCCGTATCGGTGAACTCAACAACTGCATCATCCTCGACACGATAAAGGTCTACAGTCAATTTCCCACCGGGGGTGTTGTATTTGATGCCGTTTTCCATCAGATTGAAAATAATCTGATACAAATCGTCCTCCACAATCAGAATGGGGGAATCCTGGGAAAAGTTTGTCTGAATGGTTATCTGACTTTCTTTTGCAATCGCCGTAAGCATCCGCATAACCTTTTCGATGGTAGGCGCAATATGCACAATTTCATACTCTCCATCGGCTTGGCTTTCGATTTTTGTCAGGGACAGGAGCTTTTGGGACATGCGGTTCAGCCGTTCTGCCTCGTTTCCGATGTCTGCAACAAATTCCCGCACGGTTTCCTGATCCATATCATTTTGCAAGATGGAATCGGACAGCAGCTTGATGGAGGCAAGAGGTGTTTTCAATTCGTGGGAAGCATCCGACACAAATTGATGGCGTTTTTGTTCAGAGGTGTTTAACCTTTCTGCCAGGATGTTGAACTCATTACCCAGGACAGTCAGCTCGTCGTTACCGCCCAGCGAAACCTTCTGGGAATAATCTCCTTCCCGAATGGTGCGCATGGATGTCATAATTTTCCGCAGCCTTGCAGTAAAGGTTGCTGAGAAAAACACCGAGTATAAAATCACCAGAACTTCCAGAATGACCGTAATCAAGAGGGTGTTTACCTGGAGAGACTTTATCAGGGCACCTTGCTCATTATCGAATTCCATCATATAGGCACAACCAATCAGTGTGCCATAAGAATAGATGGGCACGGCGGCGCAGGACTTCATGGTTCCGTTGTTGTAATTCCAGCTGAAAACATTGTACCCCAGGAGAGACTGGGCAATTTCCGGAAACAGGGTATAGCTTCCGGTGGATTCTGTTTTCTCCGAATTGTAGATTTCCATGCCACTTTGATTGGTTACCACCATGTGCATATCGCTCAGCACGACCATATCCGATACGGCTTGGGAAACCGTATAAAAATTCAAAATATCCAGTCCTGCTATCTCCGTGGACGCCAACTGGCACTTTTCCAACAGGGCAGATTCCTTGCTGTTGCGGAATACCTTTTGCGTGGTGGTGGAAATATAGATATTCAGCAGCAGTAGAACAACAAAGGTAATTACCACATAAGTCAGAGCGTAACGGAAATGGGTGCTCTTTCGCTGTACGGAGGCGATGGACAGCAGCTTTCTTTTCTTACTTTCTGAAATAATAACCAACGCCCCATTTCGTCATAATATGCTTGGGTTCTGCTGGATTATCCTCCAACTTTTCCCGGAGCCGGCGGATATGCACATCCACGGTGCGAATATCACTGCGATACTCATAGGCCCAGATGGTATCCAGCAGCGCTTCCCGGGAATATACCCGGTTGGGATTCCGCATCAGAAATTCCACCACATCAAATTCCTTGGCCGTCAGTTCCACCGGCGTGCCGGAGCGGAAGGCATTTCTCCCGTTCAGGTCCAGGGTGATGTTCCCCACTGTGAGGATATTCTGCTCCTGACTGCTGCCGTTTTGGGCACCGGCACGCCGGAGGAGTGCACGTACTCTGGCCTTCAGTTCCAGAATGTTAAAGGGTTTGGTGAGATAGTCATCTGCGCCGTTTTCAAATCCCATGAGCACGTCCATATCGTCGGTCTTTGCAGTCAGCAGAATAATGGGGACATTGGAAAATTCCCTGATTTTGTTGCAAGCCTCCAAGCCGTCCATCTCCGGCATCATTACATCCAGGATTACCAAATCCGGATTTTGTGTCTGCACCGCATCCACAGCCTCCAGGCCGTTGGAGCCGGTAATCACTTCATATCCATCGTTCTGCAGATTAAAGCGGATTCCTTTTACCAGCAAATCTTCATCATCCACGACCAGTATTTTCATACTTATTCTCCTATCATAATATAATTCTGAATTTCCGAAAGACAATCTCTGCCAATTCCTTTCACCTTCAGCAAATCCTCCGGTTGCCTGAAAGGTCCGACAGTTTCCCGATATGTGATAATTCGCTGCGCCAGGGTTTCTCCGATGCCGGGCAGCAGTGTAAGCTGCTCCACCGTGGCACTGTTCAGGTCAATGCGGCCCACCTGGGGTGTATTCTTAGTACTTTCAAAAGCGTTTCCAAACAATACCTGGTGGTTCCGGAAAAGAAAAAGACCGGCACAAAGCAGAAGAAATGCGACAGTTACGCCGGCAAATACTTTTGTACGCAACTTCATGGGCCGCACCTCCCGATTGACTATAAGGTAAAATGTTGGTATAATATCTACATTATACATGAGATTTTCCGGATATACAAGTATGCAGGGGGATATTGGTGTAAAATATGAAAATAAGAAGCGTAATGTGCGTGATTCTTTGCCTTCTTCTTGTCCTGCCGTTTTTTCCGCAAGCGGCACTTGGGGCAGAAACCGGGCAGGATGCAGATATGTCCGTAACCAACGGAAGTCATACCATTGAAGCCCAGTCTTCTTTGCTGGGCAGCAAGCAGTTGATTGAAAATGCTGAGTCGGTTATTTTGTACGATATTGCCAGCGATACCATGATATATTCCTGGAATCCGGACCAGCAGATCAATCCGGGCAGTTTCACAAAAATTATGACCCTTTGGATTGCGGCAGAGGAAGGAAATCTGTCTGATGTGGTGGAAGTCCGCAGTGAAGTGATTGCCACCATTTCAAAGGATGCCGTTTCCATGGACTTGAAGCCATCGGAAATTCTCACGCTGGAGGATCTCCTTTATGGTATGATGGTTAGCTCGGCCAACGATGCTGCGGCTGTCATAGCAGACCATATGGCCGGAAGTCAGGCGGCGTTTGCGGACAAGATGAACCAGTATGCCCAAAAGGCCGGCTGTACCAACACGAACTTTGTCAACCCCCACGGTTTGCAGGCGGAGAACCAGTACTCTACGCCCCGGGATGTGACAAGAATCATCGCTGCCGCTGCTCAAAACGAGACTTTCCGTGAAATCTTTGGCGCAGTTTACTATCGCATGGATGATGAGCAGGGAAATGCCAAGCGGGTTATGAATACCTCCAACAATCTGCTGGATGCGAAGTCCGTCTACTATGATGCCAGAATAACAGGCAGCAGAACCAGTGCATCCTCTGACGGTAAGCGTTCTGTGGCATCCCTGGCCAAGGAGGGAAACCTGGAGGTAATCAGTATTATTACCGGCTCTGCGAACAAGTACGAGGCAGACGGCTACACGGAGCGCACGCCCGGTGCTTATCCGGAAACCAAGCAGCTGCTGGATTTGGGATTGACCGGTTATAAGCGGGTGCAGGTGATCTATGAGGGACAGGTGTTCAAGCAGGTTCCCGTGGTCAATGGTGACAGCGATGTTCTGCTGGGAAGCAACATTGCTGTTTCCACGGTTTTGCCCCAGGCTGTTTCGGACGGTCAGCTGACCTATCAATACCTGGATGTTTCCGACCAAATTACAGCCCCTGTGGAAAAGGGACAGGTGCTGTCCAAAGTACAAATCTGGTATCAGGATGTATGCCTGGCTGAAACCCAGCTCTGTGCTATGAATGCCGTCCCGGTTATGCAGAGCAAGATTGTGCATACCCAGGAAAAATCTTTGACCAATACGCTCAAATATGTAGTTCCGGTATTGATTGCCCTGATTCTTTTGGTGGTCATTATCCGCTCCGGAATTCCTGGTGCAATTTATCGCCGCATACGCAGAAGGATTCAGGGCGTCTCAGCCCAAAAACGTAGCCGCCGGAACAGAATGAACCGCAGAAGGAGCAGATAGTATGCTTGACTGGGAAGAACTGGAAGGTTATGCCAACCGGTGTGCCAGATGTGCACTGTGCAGAACCCGAAACCATGTGGTTTTTGGGGTAGGAAACCGGGAAGCGGATATCATATTTATTGGTGAAGGACCTGGGGAACAGGAGGATCTGACCGGTGAACCCTTTGTGGGTCCAGCCGGGAAGCTGTTGGATGATATGCTCTCCATTATCGACTTGAATCGCACCAATGTGTATATTGCCAACATTGTAAAATGCCGTCCGCCCCACAACCGTGACCCCAAGCCGGAGGAACAGGAGGCTTGTATCGGTTTTCTGCGGAATCAGGTGGCTTTGGTAAAACCCCAGATTATCGTTTGCCTGGGGCGTATCGCGGCCCAGAGAATTATCGATCCTGAATTCCGTATTACCCGGGAGCACGGGGAATGGCGGCTGCGTAACGGCACCTGGATGACAGCGATTTACCACCCATCTGCCTTGCTGCGGGATGTGAGTAAACGCCCCGATACCTTTACGGACCTTCTTTCCATCCGGGAAAAGCTGCAAGAAGTTCATGCCAACATATAGAAACAGAAGCACCGATTTGTGTGGAGTGGGCGATTCTCTGAATAACGCAAGCGGAAATATTGTGAGTTGCCCTCGGAAAATGGTAGGATATTTGCCATGAAATACTTAATAGACTTTTCTGTATTAGCTGTATTATATTTTTTTGTTTTATTTAGAAAGTGGAGTAGACGGGGAAAGGACGTACTGCTGGTTAATACACTAATGTATACATATGTTGCTTGTGTGTTATATTTTACTTTGATGCCTATAATCACTTCTATTCCGTTTTTTCTAAATCATCCATATGTGCCTATGAATCTAATTCCGTTTATAGATGTTTTGGAGGGTAGGGGTGATTTTTCCAGGCAAGTAATTTTAAATGTTATTATGACTGTTCCATTTGGATTTCTGTTTCCGTTAACCCAAAAAGGCAATGGTAAATTTTTAAGGACATTGTTTTATGTTTTTCTGATGAGTTTTGCCATTGAAATACTTCAACCGCTTATCAACGATTTGAGATCATCGGATATCACGGATTTGATTACAAACACGATAGGTGGAATCATCGGATATGCTCTGTTTTTGCTTTTTAAGCCTGTCACATTTCGAATTTTAGAACGGTTTAAAACAAACTAGTAAACCTCATTCTTCACATCGTTTTCGCTGTTCATTCAAAGAAAATCGGCTGTACTTTGAAGATGGTTTTTACTGAATACGCATGTAGTTGTCAAAAAAACAAGCTTATTTTTCCCATTGTTGCCAGAAAACGGACGGTATGCTCCTCCGGGAGAGCATACCGTCCGTTTGTCATCTACGGTATTTCATATTTTGTTATTGTAAAAAGATTCAAAGGGAAATAGCGCTGACCACCGGCGATTCTTCCAAAGGCCATGCAATTATCCGTCATTTTTATTCTCGTAGGAAAGAATTTCCCGGGCAATATATATGGGTCTTTGTTTGCTCTGCTCAAAGGTTCTTCCCACATATTCGCCGATAATACCAATGCAAAACAGCTGCATGCCGCCCAAAAACAAAATCAGAACGATGATGGTTGCATACCCTGGAATGTTAATACCTGCAATGAGCTTTTGCAGCAGCACCACAATGAGATAAAGGAACGCTGCCACAGAGGTCAGACCACCCAGGAAGGTGGCAATACGCAAAGGCTTGGTGGAATATCCCACAATGCCGTCAATGGCATAGTTGAACAGCTTAAAGAAGTTCCATTTGCTGACACCAGCCACACGCTCGCAGGCTACATAGGGGATAAAGCAGGTGTTGTAACCCACCCAGGCGAAAATGCCCTTGGAAAACCGATGATACTCCCCGAGAGCCAGAATGCTCTCCGCCACACTCCTGCGGAAGGTCCGAAAATCACTGGCGTCGGCCTTCAGGCTCACATTGGACAGCCGGTTGATGATTCCGTAAAAGGACTTCTTGAAAAAGGACAGCACCTTTCCTTCGCCCCGACGATCCTGGTAGGCAGCGACCACATCATACTCCGGGCTCTCATCCAGAATCCGCACCATATCCCGGACGATTTCCGGACGCTGCTGCAAATCCGCATCAATAAAGCAGATATATTCACCGCTGGCATGCTGCAAACCTGCATAAATACCCGCTTCTTTGCCAAAATTTCTGGAAAAGCTTACAACCTTCACCGGGCATTCCTGCTGGGCAAAAAGCTGCCGCAGCTGAGCCATAGTTGCATCCTTGCTTCCGTCATCTACAAAAACAATTTCAAAATCATATCCGCAGTCCCGGAAGGCACCAATGGCTGCCGCCTGAAAAGCCGCAACATTTTCCGCCTCATTATAGCAGGGAACTACCAGAGAGAGCTTCATCGTTCATCATCTCAATTCTTTTGAATTGCCGTTATTATATGCCAAATTCCCGCCTGCGTCAAGGTGAAGCCTGTTTCTTATTTCGGGTGTTACAAATCGATTGCCGGATTCATGTAGTACACGTTTTTCTGATTCAGCTTTTCCCGGAGCAGCTGGATGGCCTCACCGAACCGCTGAAAATGGACGATTTCCCGTTCCCGCAGGAACTTGATTACATTGTTTACATCCGGATCATCGCTCAGCCGCAGAATGTTGTCATAGGTGACCCGGGCTTTTTGTTCTGCCGCCAGATTCTCCGTCAAATCCGCAATGGGATCTCCCTTCACCGCCATGGAAGCGGCGTTCCAGGGGAAACCGGAAGCAGCTGTGGGATACACACCGGTGGTGTGATCGGCAAAATACGGAGCAAAGGGGCTGTTCATCAAATCCGTATCTTTGATGTTTCTGGTAAGCTGATGGACAATGGCGCCAATCATCTCCAGATGCCCCAGTTCTTCTGTGCCGATGTCCGTCAGCAGACCCTTCAATTCGTCAAAGGGCATACTATACCGCTGGGACAGATACCGCAGGGAGGCTCCCAGTTCTCCGTCTGGTCCGCCGTACTGAGAGATAACGATACCCGCCAGCCGGGGATTGGGATTTGCGATTTTTACCGGATACTGCAGCTTTTTATCATAGATAAACATGTTTATTCCCTCCCATTGCAGGTGTATTCCCAGGGCCAGGGGTTCTCCAGCCAGTTGTACCGGTCAGAATCCACGCTGGTCAAAGTCAGGGGACCGTTTTCCTGCTCATATGCCTTCTTAGCTTCCAGATACATCTGTCTGTAAGACTGAAATACCTCCAGAGCCTCTTTATCCTCCCGATGGGTGTCCAGATACAGGGCCAGCTCCTGCAAACCAAAGGCCATGGACTGCAGCTGCATAAGGGGGCTGAAATCCCGGGGTTCCTGGTTTACCATGCCCATAAAGGGAAGGTCCAGTCCGGGGAACAGGGTGCCTCTTACCAGACCCTCTTTGGGGCCGTACATGGTGGGATTTTCCAGCTGAAAGGGTACATAGGGGTTGGCAAGGGGGGCCTGCGCCGGCAGCCTGCCTTCAAATGTGTTGCGATCGTTCTTCACAATGGATGTTCCTCCTAAATAGACTGGAACTGTCGTTCCGTGTCATTCTATGGAACCCGTTACTGGCTTGTGCATAGAAAATTTCCGCCTGGCATACAGTTTTTCTGAGGTGAGAAATTTGAAAAAGCACAGCAATCATGGACTTGGTCTGGGTGTATATCTGGTGCTGCTGGCCTGCTTCCTGCTGGTGGGGATTGGGGGCAGCCACGCCGTCACCGTTTTGTCGGAAAACGCCCCCATAGCCAACCGCACCACCGTTATTATCGACGCCGGGCACGGGGGTGTGGACGGCGGGGCAACCTCCTGCACCGGCGTGCTGGAAAGTAAGCTGAATCTGGAAATTGCTCTGCGGCTGGATGATCTTATGCATCTGCTAGGAATCCGCACCACTATGATTCGCACCACAGATGTTTCCATCCATACAGAGGGCGAAACCATTGCCGCCAAAAAGGTTTCGGATTTGAAAGAGCGGGCTCGGATTGTCAATGAAACCGACCAGGCGCTGCTAATCAGTATCCATCAAAACTACTTCTCAGATAAGCGTTACAGCGGCGCCCAGGTATTTTATGCGGATACCGACGGAAGCCAGGTTCTGGCCATGGCCATTCAGGATGGATTTGCGGCCAATCTGTCCCGGGAGAATCATCGGAAAGCCAAAAACGCCAAAGGTATTTATCTGATGGAGCATATTGGCTGCAGCGGTGTCCTGATTGAATGCGGCTTTTTGTCAAACCCTCAGGAAGAAGCGCTACTTCGTCAGGAAGATTACCAGAAAAAGCTCAGCTGCGTCATTGCCACCGTGTGCAGCACATACCTGGCAAATACCCCAGGGCAAACCGCTTGACCGGGGACACCATGGTTGCTATAATGGTACAAAACAGCAGCCAACTTCAAGGAGAAATGGTATGGCAAAGACAAAAACCGTTTTTTATTGCACCAATTGCGGAAACGAGACCCCCAAATGGCAGGGACGTTGCCCGGCCTGTGGAGCCTGGAACACTTTGCAGGAGCACATTGAAAAACCCACGCCTGCAGGCAGAGCGAAATCCGCACCGGTAGGGCTCAGCCGAAAGGCCCAGCGAATCCAGGATGTGACCACAGACAGTGAAATTCGCTTCTGCACCGGAATGGGAGAACTGGACCGGGTGCTGGGTGGGGGAGCGGTGGCAGGCTCTCTGGTCTTGGTAGGCGGCGCACCGGGCATCGGAAAATCCACACTGCTCCTGCAAATCTGCAGCAGCCTGTGTCAGGGACGTACCGTTTTGTATGTGTCCGGTGAGGAAAGCGAACGGCAGTTAAAGCTCCGGGCCCAGAGGCTGGGAGTATCCCCCCAGGATTTGTTCATCCTGTCAGAAACCCGTCTTTCGGATATCCTGGAGGCCATCGAGCAGGTGAAGCCGGATATTTTGATTGTGGACTCCATCCAGACTCTGTATAACGAGGAAAACGACTCCTCTCCGGGAAGTGTATCTCAGGTAAAAGACTGCACCATGTCCTTGATGCAGCTGAGCAAATCCCAGGGAATCACGGTCTTTGTGGTAGGGCACATCAACAAAGACGGCGCCATTGCCGGTCCTAAGGTTTTGGAACACATGGTAGACTGTGTTTTGTATTTTGAAGGAGACCAGAACAGCAGCTATCGTCTTTTGCGGGCAGCAAAAAACCGCTTCGGCTCCACCAATGAAATCGGCGTTTTTGAAATGGGTGGCAGCGGCCTGAAAGAAGTGCCAAACCCCTCCCAAATGCTGCTGGAGGGCCGTCCGGAGGGAGCGTCCGGTACTTGTGTGTGCTGTGTTATGGAGGGTACCCGGCCGGTACTGGCGGAGGTGCAAGCGCTGGTCACAAAGACCACTTTCAATGTGCCCCGGAGAGCTGCGGACGGCTTCGATTTTAACCGAGCAGTACTTCTCTTGGCAGTTGCAGAAAAGCGGGCAGGAATGAAGCTCAGCGCCTTTGATGCCTATATCAATGTAATCGGCGGCCTGCACCTGGAAGAGCCCGGGGCAGACCTGCCTGTGGTTCTGGCGATCGCTTCTTCCTATCGGGACAAGCCCATTGCCGATGACTTTGTTGCCATCGGAGAAATCGGGTTAACGGGAGAAATCCGCAGTGTCAATAACCTCAATCAGCGCCTGAGCGAAGCAGCAAGGCTGGGTTTCAGAACCTGTATGATTCCCAAAAGCTGCAGCGAAAAGTTGGAAATTCCCCAGGGTTTGCAGGTTTACGCCGTGCGAAACATCCGGGAAGCCATTGAGGTGGCTCTCTAACATAAAAAGCGATGATTTCCGGCAGAAATCATCGCTTTTTTGTATGAAAAGGGGAGGGGACTACTCAGAAAAATCCAGTTTGGAGAGGGGATTGGCCTCCGCCGCAATTTTCAGCTCTGTGTTTTCGATGTGGGTATAAATCTGTGTGGTGTTCAGGTTTTCATGTCCCAAAACCTCCTGTACAGTTTTCACATCCACACCGCCGGAGAGCATCATGGTAGCAGCAGTGTGCCGCAGCTTATGGGCGGAAAGCTGGGAGGCATCCAGTCCCGCAGCCAGCAAATGCTTTTTAACCAGCCGATGCACCGCCGTGACACTGATCCGATTGCCGTCCCGGGAGCCAAAGAGCGCCCGGTTATCTGTCAGGAATTTTTTGTTGCGTTCGGGAAGATAGGCCTCGATGGCTTTCCGACAGGCCTCACCAAAATAGACAAAACGCTCCTTGTTACCTTTGCCCACCACACGGATCCGATCCTCATACACATCGGTGAGGTTCAGTCCAACCAGCTCGCTGCGGCGGATTCCGCAATTGAGGAAAAGCATCAAAATCGCATAATCCCGTTTCTGATTGGGGCCAGAAACCGCTTTCAGAAGTGCAGCAGACTGCTCATAGGTCAGATATTTAGGTAGACTTTTCCGCAGCTTGGGATATTCCAATTCTGTAACCGGATTTTCCGGAAGCTGTTTGGTTCTGACCGTCAGATACTTGAAAAAGGATTTGATGGCAGACAGCTTCCGGGCACGGGAAGTGGCAGAAATACCGTAATCGGGATTTTTGTCATCCGGGTTGTCTGTCCGGTCGTTGGCAAGATACGACAAAAAATCAAAAACCTCTGTGGTGGTGATTTTGGAGATAAAGTCCAGATCGATATCTGCAATTGGGATCACATCCAGCCGTGTGCGAATGGGCATATCACTGCGCATCAGCTTGATGAAGCGAAGGAACATCCGTAAGTCCAAATAGTATTCGGAAATGGTTTTGGGCGACTGATTTTTGATTGTCTCATGGTAAGCTAAGAAATTCCGCAATACCTGGGGACAATCTGCGTATTTCTGCATAAAAGCACCTCCTGAATGGGAAAATGAATGGGTGGCATGTATTTGAAATCATTATAGCACATCTGGACTGCGAACGCAACAAAATTTTTATTTTGTTGCGTTAGAGAGATGGATGCACCATTCCTCCGTTCAGCAGGAAAATCTGCTGCTCCCCGCTGCCCTTGTGCTTCTTGGGTCGGATACGAAAACGCCATCTTCTGTTTTTCTGCTGACAAGGAAATTATCTTATATTTTCTCCTTTACATTGCAGGAAAAAAATAGTAAAATGACAGTATGAACTTTACCTTGTGGAGGGATCATTATGAGCGTTAAAAGAATCGGAGTTCTTACCAGCGGCGGTGATGCACCTGGTATGAACCCCTGTGTCCGTGCTGTTGTACGTACTGCTCTGTATCACGGCATCGAGTGCTACGGTATTCGCCGTGGTTGGAACGGCCTGATTACCGGTGACATCATTCGACTGGATGAGACCAAGGTTTCCCATATCATCAATCGAGGCGGTACCATTCTCTATACCGCCCGTAGCAAGGAATTTATGACGGAGGAAGGTCAGAAAAAGGCCGTTTCCACCTGCCACTTCCTGGGCCTGGACAGTGTTGTAGCCATTGGCGGTGACGGTACCTTCCGGGGTGCCCTGGCCCTTTCCAAATACGGCATCAATGTGGTTTGCATCCCCGCTACCATTGATAACGACATCTGCTGCTCCAACTACTCTATCGGCTTCGACACCGCAGCCAATACTGCCATCGAGTGTATCGATAAGCTGAGAGATACCATGCAGTCCCATGAGCGCTGCTCTGTCGTAGAAGTGATGGGCAGAAACGCAGGCTTCCTGGCCATGTATGTGGGCCTCGCAGTGGGCGCAACGGCCGTTCTGGTACCTGAGGAACCCATTGATTTCGAGCGGGATGTGATTGAAAAAATCCGTCAGGCCCGGTTTAACGGCTTTACCCACTACATGATTGTGGTAGCCGAAGGCGCCGGTTCCGCTGCGGACATTGCCCAGCAGATTAAGGATGCCATCGACTTGGACCCCCGGGTGACGGTTTTGGGTCACATTCAGCGTGGTGGTGTTCCCACCGGTCGTGACCGTGTAAACGCCACCAAGATGGGCTATCTGGCTGTGGAAAAGCTTCTGGAAGGCAAAACCAACCGCATCATCTGCACCAACAACGGTGCTTTCACCGATGTGGACATTGACGAAGGCCTGTCCATGGTGAAGCGGATTCAGCAGACAGAAGTGGATGTCCTGCAGGCCATGACTGGTATCTGACTCCCCTCCCCTTTTATATCAACTACCCCCTGGCTGGAAAATCCTCCTGCCAGGGGGTAACTTGTATTTTGCGTTGGTCGAATTTAACAAATTCAAAAACTATCTTGCGCTTTTTTGAGCAATCTTCTATAATGAAAGCAGGCAGATTATTTGTTTTCAAAGGAGGGGGCGCAAATGAAAGAAATGCGATGGAAATGGATATTCCCCTTTACATCCTGTCTGTTTTTGATAGGCTGTATTATCCTGGGTGCGATGCAGATTTCTCACGATCAGACAAGAAATGAAAACGAGCATCGGTACATGGGGCATCTTTATGTGAACTTATATGATTTGGCAAATGTTTGGGAGCATTTTCCCGTGGAGTCCAATCCTGTAGTCGGTGCGTATCTGGTACAAGATGCACTGCTGGATATAGAAACGAACCTGGAAGACGGATATCGGTATGTCTCAGAAGATGTGCCGGCAACCGTTACCTGGTATTTTGTGGATATGGCCTCCAAAATAAATCCGGACACCTTTGTACTGGAAGATGGTACCTTGTCCCCGGAGGGGCGGAATTTTTACACCCAGCTGAGCCAGGACATGACCCGCCTTTGTGCACCGCTGGTGGGAGAAGACCAATTGAATTTCAACTACAATCTGAGCATGGTTGCGTTTAAGGATATTTTCCTGGACTTTTACAACGAATACGAGGCAAAAAGAGTGGAACCAGCAGGTTGACCCTTCAGATATTCCATATAAAAAGCAGTGGGCAGGAAAATCCTGCCCACTTTCTCATTTTCACGGAATCTTATCAAAGGCCCAGTGTTTCCCCTACCAGAACGAACTTGATTCTTCCAACAGGGCGGCAATGGCGGGTAATGACAATCTGATTGCAGATACAATCCGCCTTTTTGCAGTCGGCGCAGGTACCGGTGACAGTACAGGGCGTATCCCGCAGGAAGCGTTGCTGGTTGGCAGGTGCTGCCACCGTTCTGGCCCGGGTGATGGCATCTTCCAAGGAATCTACAACCTTGTTCATCCCGGCAATCACGATGACCTCTTTGGGGCCGTAGCAAATGGCGGCTACCCGGTTTCCGGTTCCATCAATGTTCACCATCTGACCGTCCAGGCTGATGGCGTTGGCACCGGTGAGGAAGCAATCACAGCCAAACCATTCTCTGGCAACACGCTCCTGCTCTTCCAGGGAGGTGCAGGCACTTCTGTCCAGCGGGGTGTAGTTACCCTTCTGGATGGCATCTGTCAGCCCAATCTGCTGGGCAGACATGGCGCCGCCCCAACCTACACTGGCCCCTTCCGGAATCAGCTCCAGAGCTTTTTCCAACGCCTTTTCCTTGTTTTCGCAGTAATAAGCTTCAAAATGGCGGTTTTGCAGATTCTGAACCAGAATCTTTCCCCGCTTTTCGTAATAGGCTTCCATGGGCTTTGTCATCATTTGCACTTCCCTTTTAATACATTCCCATGATTTTTTCCAGCGCTGCCAGTTTCAGGCAGATGCAGAAAACATACATGGCCTTTTCCAGTTCTTCCACGGGAGGATAGCTGGGAGCAATCCGGATGTTGCTGTCCTGGGGGTCAACGCCACAGGGGTAAGTGGCCCCTGCCGGTGTCATAACCACGCCAGCCTCCTGGCACAACTCCAGGGCACGTTTGGCGGTTCCCGGCATGGTGTAAAGGCTTACGAAATAGCCGCCCTTGGGATCCGTCCAGCGGGCAAAGCCACAATCAGCCAACTCACGGGTCAGAACCTCCCCTACCTTCCGGAACTTGGGAGCCAGGATGGCTGCGTGCTTTTTCATAATCTCCAGGGTATGGGCCTTATCCTTCAGAAAGCGCACATGGCGCAGCTGATTGACTTTGTCATAGCAGATGGTCTGCACAGAAAGGAGCTTGGAAAAATATGCCACATTGGCTTCGGACATAGCCATGGCAGAGATTCCGCCGCCAGCAAAGGTAATCTTGGATGTGGACGCAAATTCCACCACCATGTCAGGATTCCCGTTCCGGCTGCAAGCCTCAATAATATCCAGGAAAGGCACATAGTCCCCGGAGAACTCGTGAACGCCGTAGGCGTTATCCCACATAATGGTAAAATCAGGAGCAGCCGGCTTCAAAGCGGCAAACCGTTCCACCGTTTCATTGCTGTAAATATAGCCGTCCGGGTTGGAATACTTGGGCACGCACCAGATTCCCTTGACCTGGGGATCTTTCACCAGCTCCTCTACCACATCCATATCCGGGCCGTCAGGCAGCATGGGAACGGTAATCAGCTGTGCTCCGAAAAATTCCGTAACCCGGAAGTGCCGGTCATAGCCAGGGCTGGGGCACAGAAATTTCACCTGCTCCTCACGGCACCAGGGCTTGGGGCTATGCAGCAATCCGTGGGTATAGGCCCGGCTGATTGTATCATACATCAAATTCAGGCTGGAGGTTCCGCCCACAATGACTTGCTCTTTCCGGCAGCCCAGCAAATCGGCAAAGTAGGCTCTTGCACTGGGCATTCCCAGAACATCGCCGTAGTTTCTGGACTCTACTCCGTTGTCAACACAATCTTCCGGGGTAACTACCGCTCCCAGAATATCGCTGACCATGTTCAGCTGTTCCGGGCTGGGCTTTCCCCGCGCCATATTCAGCTTGAGATTTTGCTGCAGGCAATCCTCATATGCCTTTTTGACCAGAGCATATTCTGCCTGACGCTGCGGATCCGTAAGTAAGTGGTATGCAGTCATATAGATCCTCCTGACAAATACAAAAATATTATACTCCATTATACTAAGATTCCCGATAATTGCAAGTATTTTGCAATATTTTTGATATGGCACCTTACACAAGAGGTGTGAACAATTTCCCTGAAATTTATGCATTATCCTGCCTTGCTTTTTTTTTCAAGGTATCATAAACTAAAGTTGGTTTTCTATAAATCAACTTGGAGAAATTATGGAAAGGAATCGGTAAAATGAGCGATTTTGTAAGCGTCCCTGAAATCTTTGGCAGCGATGTGTTCAATGAGGCGACTATGAAGCAGCGTCTGAACCCCCAAACTTTTCAGGCCTGGAAAACCTGCATTCAAAACGGTACTCCCCTGGAATTGTCTGTTGCCAACGAAATTGCAGAAGCCATGAAAAACTGGGCTCTGGAAAAGGGAGCCACCCACTACACCCACTGGTTCCAGCCCATGACAGGTATCACCGCCGAAAAGCACGACTCCTTTATCGAGCCCTCCGGGGACGGCCGGGTGATTATGGAGTTCTCCGGCTCTGCGCTGGTGCGGGGCGAACCGGACGCTTCCTCCTTCCCTTCCGGCGGCCTGCGTGCCACCTTTGAAGCCCGGGGATATACCGCCTGGGATCCTACGGCATTTGCTTTTGTCCGGGAGGGCAGCCTTTACATTCCCACCTGCTTTTTCTCCTATACGGGAGAAGCGCTGGACAAAAAGACTCCCCTGCTCCGGTCCATTGATGAGGTATCCCGGGAGGCTATCCGGATTCTTCGTCTGTTCGGTGATACAGAGACCAAGCGGGTTACCCCCTGTGTAGGTGCCGAACAGGAGTACTTCCTGCTGCCCAAAAGTCTTTATGCCCAGCGGGAGGATTTGAGACTCACCGGTCGGACGCTCTTCGGTGCAGCCCCTCCCAAGGGTCAGGAGTTGGAGGATCACTACTTTGGCACCATCCGTACCCGGGTTTCCAACTTTATGATTGATTTGGACCAGCAGCTTTGGCGGTTGGGAATTCTCTCCAAAACCAAGCACAACGAGGCAGCCCCCTGCCAGCACGAGATGGCTCCCATTTACAGCAGCGCCAACAGTGCCTGCGACGCCAACCAGCTGGCCATGCAGGTGATGAAAAAGTGTGCAGCCAAGCACAATCTGGTGTGCCTGCTCCACGAAAAGCCCTTTGCCGGGGTGAACGGCTCCGGTAAGCACAACAACTGGTCCCTCAGCACGGATTCCGGAAAAAATCTGTTCAGCCCGGGCAAGACCCCCAGCCAGAATGCCCAGTTCCTGGTCTTTCTCTCCGCATTTATCAAGGGTGTGGACGAATACCAGGACTTCCTGCGCAGCACGGTAGCTTCTGCCGGCAACGACCATCGTCTGGGCGCTGCTGAGGCACCTCCTGCCATTGTGTCCATCTTCCTGGGTGATGAGCTGACCGCAGTTGTGGATTCCATTATTCACAGCACCAACTACAAAGATCCGGGAAAGAGCCTGATGCGCATTGGCGTGGATGTACTGCCCTCCATCCCCAAGGATACCACAGACCGGAACCGTACCTCTCCCCTGGCCTTCACCGGTAACAAATTTGAATTCCGTATGCTGGGTTCCTCCCAGTCCATAGCCGGACCCAACATTGCCCTGAATACCATCATGGCAGAGGTGTTGGGGGAATTTGCTGACATTCTGGAAAAGGCCCAGGACTTTAAAACCGCACTGCAAAAGCTGGTTTGCGATACCATGACGCAGCATCAGCGGATTATCTTCAACGGGAACGGTTACTCCAAGGAGTGGGAGGAAGAGGCCCAGAGACGGGGACTGAGCAATCTGCGTTCTTCTGCGGATTGTCTGCCGGCCTATGTGAGCGAAAAGAATATCCGGCTGGTAACAAAGCACGGCATTTTCACGGAACCGGAATTCCGTGCCCGATATGATATTCATCTGGATTCCTACTGCAAAATGGTCAGCATTGAAGCAAAGACCTCCATTGATATGGTCCTGCACCAGATTCTGCCCGCAGCCACTGCCTATACCAAGGACCTCTGCGACAGCCTGACCGTAAAGAAGAATCTTGGTCTTCCGGCAACTGCAGAAGAAAAGCTGATTGCTAAGTTGTCTGATACCACCAACAAGCTTTATGAGGCCTGCGAGCGGTTGAAGCAAAACATGGGCACCATTCCCCAGGAGAAAGTGGAAGCTGCCCAGTATTACCAGAATGTGATTCTTCCCGGCATGGCGGATATGCGGAAAGAGGCGGATATTTTGGAGCAGCTGACCGCCAAGAGCTACTGGCCCTACCCCACCTATTCGGATCTGCTCTTCTATTAAGGTTCTATGTCAATAGTTGGGGTAGAGCCAAAATAGAAAAGTTACAGATCGTG
>LHCFC01400__coassemble_1397_pt1 | contig 87710 bp, 83 predicted proteins | sample LHCFC01400__metabat2_low_PE_055 | metagenome-assembled genome bin LHCFC01400 | reverse complement strand
GCCAGTATTTATACTGTCATATGCTGTCGATTACACAGAATTTTCTGCGGTCTCCGTCCAGTTCATATTGCAGCATCAGAGTCTGAATCTCCTCCAGCTGCTCGGCCTTGGTGTCCCGGCGGAACCGCCAAAGATCCAGTGTATCGGACATCTCGTACGCTTCTTCCATTCCTTCCAGATTGTTCATCTGCTCTGTAAGCTTTTGCCGGATTTGTTCCAGCTGATCAGGCGTCAAACCAATGGGGAAACCGTCGGACAAATACCAACAGGCGATAATATCCTCCACTGTTTCCAGAGCACAGCCCCCGACCCAGCTGGTCATGTACAAATCCCGGTAAGCTTCTGGCACTGTCTCCTCTTCGTCTGGCATCTTCTCAATCCCCAGCTTATTCAGAATCCGCCGGTTCAGCTCGTCCAGCATTTCCCGGAGCTGTGCAGCACAAGCAGGCCGGTTCAAAGCGCCCTGCTCACCCTCCAGGTTCGCCAAATGGCACTGCATCTGCTCAATGGCATCAACCAGTTCCTGCTGGTTTAATTCCGACATATCCGGCGGGAAGAGTTGTTCCGTAAAAATGATAGGTTCGCCCACATCTTCCTCCACATAATTCATGCGCACGCCGTCATCTTCCGGGGCACAGCGATCGATCATTTTCTGGATTTGTGCCAACTGTTCTTTCCTTGTTTGACACTGGTAGGCCCAGTATTCATCCCCTATGTCTGCTTCCTCCAATTCATCCAACAGATCCTGCAGCTCCCGGTGGACCTTTTCCATATCGTAGCGTTCCATATCATAGGGAAATTCCCCATAGACATACCAGTAGAAGATAAAATCCTCCGGCTTCTGTAACCCCATACTGGGACAGCAGTCCACATAATCCATCCAGTCACTGCTGCAGTTTTGATTCCGAGTCGCACAAATGCGTTTCCACATCTCGTCCTTGATTTCTTCGATCAGCAACTTTGTCTGCCGCAGCTTCTCCTGCCAGAGCCAAATCTGGTCTCCCCGATTCTCCGGTTGGTTCCGGGATAGACGCTTACAATCTACCTCTGCACATTCCAGTAGATGAATCAGATCCAGAATTTCCATCTGAGCCAGGTCCGGATCATCAGTGACAGAAATGTGACTTCCCCCGGTGGTAGGATCATAGTCGATGGTGATGACACTCTCCTGCCGCTGGTAGCGGGCAAGGATTGTGGCAGAAACCATTTCCTCACTTCTCAAGATATTCATAAAGCCAACCTCCAGTTTTTTTCTTACATTTTTCCATCCGCCTGCAGGTCAAAGCATAGCGCACACGACATACCGCCGGGGCAAAAAGCACAGCTATAAATGCCAATGGGTTGCGCCAAAATCTGGAACACCGCTGTTTAAAGCGAATCCAGCCCATCACAGAAAAGACTCTCATACCAAATAATCCTCCCATTCTAACTCGAAATCCTGTAATTTTTCTTGCAGCAATTCCTCCATCCGGACGATTTGCTCACAGGCAATTCCCATACGATATTTCCAGAGCACACAGCGCTTCGGGGTTTCCTCTGTGGGTTTTCGCCTGTTCAAGTCATCCAGCATGTGCTCCAATTCCGTGCGAATGTGCACCATCTCTCCAAAGCTCATATCGTCAGGGAACTTTTCTTCCACGCGCCACAAAGCAATGGTATGCTCCGGATTTGCAAAAGGGATCTTCATTCTGGAAGACTGCGCCCGCTGCCGCAATTTGCTTTTTATGATGGAAATCATATCGTCTACCCGCTGGCAGCGTTTCTTCCAAGCCACAAAACTCGACATATCATCCCCCGCGGTATCTGTCTCAGTCAGGTGCTGACGGATCACTTGCAGACCATCCAGATATTTACTCAGCTCGCAGATTTGCTTGGTCAGACTGTCGTGATCATACTCAGAATCCCGGAAATCGATTCTTTCTTCCCAGCCTCCCGGTTCAAAGTGGTCACGGAGCTCCTGTCGAATATTCTCAATCAACAGGTTGTCCTTCCGCTCATCCACGTTCCGCTGTGCCGTACCATCCCCCCAAAGAGAGAAGAGGCTATGCCCCTCCAGGAGCAGGTTGCAGCGGTAAAGCAGCATAAGAAACAGCGGTTTTGGGTAAATCAGGCGGATGGGTGTGGTAATCTGGGTGCATTCCAGGTCTTTGGCCCTTTCTGCATGAACAGAAGTTCCCATTGCTTTGAAGGCATCCACCAGGAATCTCCCATTCTCAAATTCATTGCGGCAAACACGCCGTCCCTCAATCACCAGCGTGGCCGCCTTGCCGGCAGACAAGTCCGCAAACAGCATTTCGATCCGATCCAGCTCGTCCCCGTGGTGGATATCCCACAAATGGAATGCATCCTCGTTAATCTTGTTACATTCCCTATGGGATCCTGCAAAGATGTATTCGCCAACATAGTAATACCCCTGGTTCCCCAGCTCCTCAAACTGATGCTGCAGTTCCTCATAACCGGTTGTGACACGCAATGACATAAAATCGCCTCCAAAAAGAATATTTACATAGGAAAAATCCTGTATAACGCCATTTTATTGCATATTTCTGAATTTTCAATGCAAAGGTCACAAAAGTTTGTTCACCCAATAAAGTTCTTGAAAAACCTAAATTTGAACAACCAAGGATGTATCCCAATTTGTGCATATGGTAGATGGCCTGGTGCTAATCTTTATTTAGCAAGTGCAAACCATAATTTCACAAAGTGCCAGGGTCATGTTCAGACCTTCCAGGACAGCTTCTCCACCCTCACTTTTCCGAAAACTTTTTTGAATTTTGTAGGAAAGAGGAACAGAACTGTATGGGGCCATCTTTGCGCTTACAGAGTAGCAGGCACGGAGAATCCAAAGATCGCCCGTCATGCTCCCCAATTTGCAAAGTGTTTACCTTCTTCAACACTTGCAAAACACCCTGAAAGCCAATGGCCTTCAGGGTGTATTTATTTAGACAACGGCATAGCCCATACTCACATTTTCCACTTCATATTTTTGTCACTGTGTAAATATTGAATTGCTCCTGACTCCGTGATACAATTTATCTGCACTCTGAAAAATCCGAAATCGTTGGAGGCCGGTATGTATAAAGAACTGATTTTGAAACTCTCCCAGGGAAATGAATGGGTAAAAATCCAGCCCCCCTGCCCTCATAGTGAAATTGCATATGCCGAAAAGGTTGTGGGACATCCGTTTCCAAAAGCCTTAGTGGATTTGCTTCTTGAGATGAACGGAGATCATTGGTGTCTGCTGTCTGCACAGGAAATCGCCCAAAACGCAGAACGCAACAGAGAAACCTGGCTTCCCCTGTTTGAAGAAGATTACACCACGGAAGAATACCTGGACAAAGTGGACCGGTTTATCTTCTTCGCCACAAACGGCTGCGGCGACTACTATTGCTACCGTGTTGGACCCGACGGAATCGTGGACGAAACCACCATCTACATTTGGGAGCATGAGGAAATTGGTGAGGCATGTTGCTGGAGAGCTGTGGCATCCGACATGACAGAATTTATCACCCGGTATTATCAAAGTGAAATCTGATTTTTTCGTAATAACTGTGACAATATTGTGGCTGCAACTGCCAGTTGACATACGGTTGGTTGATTGCAACCGGGATTATAGATACAATACAGGTACTGCAAACGTACCGGGAGGTGTTGTAAATGACTTTGGGTGAAAGCATTAAGAAGAGGCGTGAGGAATTGAAGCTTTCCCAGGAATGTGTGGCAGACCGTCTTGGGGTGAGCCGGCAGGCAGTATCGAAATGGGAGACAAATCAATCTGAGCCCACAGCAGGCAATCTGATTCAATTGGCTGATATCCTGGAGATAAGCCTGTCCGAGCTTGTGGCGCCCCATAAAACCGAAGAGAAACGATCTGCTTTTGAAAAGGATGAAAAGAAACCTAATTTGATTCTTCGGGCCAACCTAATAAAACTGGCAATTATCGCACAAGCGGCTTTCCTGTTCAACTCCACCACGGTGATTTACCAGCTTCGGCACCCGGATTTTCCAAACAAAGACCTTTACCGCGGAGCCCTTATTTTTTCTCTTGTATTACTGGCGCTTAGTTCTATCTGGATGGCCACGAATCACCGCTATGAACCAGATCAAAAACAGCGGCGCAAAAATGCAAATATCGAGTTAGGCTACTGCTGTATTCAGCTATTGGTTGGTTTATTGACAATACACTATGGCTTGGGTCTTGTGGGTGCTGCTATGATAATTATGGTTGGGTGTATCTATATCCTGTACATCAACCCCAAGTTTATGTCACGTAAGCTGACAAGGTAAAATACCTGCTACACAAACAGAAATGGATTCATCCCAGTCCAAAACCGTCCGTTATATTGCAAAGCACGGCAAATGCACCAACGGATATTATTGCGGACCACCGGCAAACCATCGCCGTCCTTCCGTACAGCAGAACAATAGAATCAGCAAGAGCAGCCTTTTCCCCGAAAAGCTGCTCTTTGCTTTTTATTCAAAAACATACCATGCCATGGCTTTCCACCAAAAGTATGGTATAATCGTTGTGAAAAATAAAACAACCCATGTAGTTTTTTTTAACGAAATCGTAGTATATCAGTGAAGCCGGAAAGGAGGCGCAGCGATGATAGATGACGGGGAAATCATAGAGCTGTTTTTTCGGCGCAATCAACAGGCCATTGTTGAGCTGGACAGGAAATACGGAAAAATCTGTCATAGTTTTTCCTATAACATTTTGAACAGTCATCAGGATGCAGAAGAATGTGTCAATGACGCTTACTTAGGCCTTTGGAATACCATTCCGCCTGCAAGGCCAGAGCCGTTACTGGCTTATGTCGTCAAAATTGTCCGTAATCTTTCCATCAAAAGCTATTGGAGAAAGGAAGCCAAAAAGAGAGGCGGTCAATTTACCATTGCATTGCAGGAAATTGAAGGCTGTATCTCAGATTGCAAAACCTTAGATGATGAAATCGAAACCAGGGAGTTAGCCGGAATCATTGGGGACTTTTTGAACACGCTGACCCTGGAAAACCGTGTCATTTTTATGCGTCGCTATTGGTTTTCCGACAGCTACATGGAGATAGCCCGACTGGTAGGAATGTCTGAAAAAAATGTGTCCGTCCGGCTTACCCGCATCCGAGGGAAATTGAAACAATATTTGATGAAAAGAGAGGTGTTTGTATGAACGCAGAGAAGTTTTCCCAGGCTATGGGAGAAGTTGACAGCAAATTTGTTGATGAGGCAATCAATTATAGAAAAAAAGTGGTCAGAAGTAGTCTTTTTAAACGGTGGTGCGCGATAGCTGCTTGTTTTGCGCTGGTTTTGGTTTCTGCACTTTTCTGGTTGCGCCACCAAAGAAATTATATTGCCTTGTCCGGTAATTCTTCCAATGTAACCGCCTACTATACCGATAATCCCTTCATTTCTTCCGCAAGCTCTGAAAGTTTGGTGGAACTCACCGAGGAAGAGTTATTTACAACCTTTTACACAGCGATTTTCAGAGGTACTGTATCCGAAATCAGAAATATTGCTCTGAATTTCAACGGAGAAACAGTATATCGCGCGCTGGCTGAAATCGAGATTGAAAAGGTTTACCGTGGACCTTACCCCACCGGCGATAGTGTCTCTGTCCTGCTCCCCTGTCCGCTTATCGACGGTTTTGAGGTTACCGACACATCCACAGTTTCCGCTATGGAAGTGGGTACCACGGGAATATTCATGCCGATGATATTCGACGATGAGAGCGCCATCTGGAAACAAAACGGCGCAATTTTGGATAAAAGAGACATAGCAGACTGCGGATTCGCAGATGGGGAGCGATACGCATTTATTGAAACCGAAGAGGGACTTGTTTTCTCCAGAACTGCATACTGGAGTATAGCAAATGCAACCACATTGGATGAAGTGGAAGATTATATCCAAACCATGCTCGAAAATCTGGGTGATCGGCAAGCAAAGTAACCATGCACATATAATCCCATGGGGTTTTGGAAAAACACGCAATAAGCATTTGTGGACAAAGGGATGGCAAGCATTCTGCCTCTGGCACCGGAAAGCCTGCCCGGAATCATCCATGGGTGCTTTCCCTTCCAACTCCCAATGATACAGCTACCGCCCCGGTTCCGAAAATTCGGAACCGGGGCGGTAGTCATATAGATGATTTTATACCGTATCCCTTATGCATTCAGTTTCATAAAGTTCTGATAGGCCACTTCCTGCAGCATCTTGTATAAACCCTGGATATTGTACTTCTTGGGGAATTCAAACTTCTTGGAATCGTAATCCACGCCGTGGGATTTCAGGTAAGGCGTTGTAATATAGGAAACCGTCAGCTCGCTGTCATCCATGCCAAAGCCTGCGGTCTCCGCCGTCACATGGTAGATGGAATCCAGATATATGGAGTCGATTCGCATTTTCTGGCCTGTTGCTCCCTGCTTGTCAAATTCGAGAATCCGCCGGTCTGTAATAATCACCACATCGCGAACCAGCTTGAATCCTGTCTGAATGGTTTCCCCATCCATCAAATAAATACCGTATTCCTGCTGAAGGGCATCGGGTGAAACCTCGGACATATTTCCAAGGACGCCTTGCATGAATTGAGAGCCGATTTTAAATGCCATGATGTTCACGCCTTTCTTTTGTATGGATGATTAGGCTGCGCCTTGGCTACATCGTAACACGCTTTTCTGGAAATAGCAAGAACCAACTAAGGACACTCTCCTGTAGAATCTTAAGTTTTCGTAAGACAGAGGTGCCTTTCTTGAAAAGAAAATCCCCTTATGGTATAGTTTTATCAGAATACTGAAGGGAGAATGCCCTATGATGATCATGCTTGTAGAGGATGACCAGGCTTTACGGGATGCCTTGGAGGAATTACTGTACCGGGAAGGGTATGCTGTGGTTAAAACTTCCAACGTTCATGGTGCCCGAGACCGGATGGATGGGTGTATTGATCTTGTCCTGCTGGATGTGGGCTTGCCGGATGGAGATGGTGTGAGTCTATGCCGGCAATGGCGCAGTGAGGGCATCCAGGTGCCGATTCTGTTCCTGACAGCCAAAGACGAGGAGCTGGATGTTGTTCGGGGTTTGGATGCAGGGGGCAACGACTATGTAACCAAGCCATTTCGGATGCGGGAGCTGCTGAGCCGCATCCGGGCATTGCTCCGGAGAAATCAGAAAGATACTACCGTCAGACGAAGTGGGATTATCCTGGATACGGCAAAACTTCAAGCCAACCGGAATGGAGAAGCCATGCTTCTGACCGTTACAGAATATAAGATTCTTGCCAAGCTGATTTCTGAACACTCCATCATTACACGGGCTGCATTGCTGGATGCTTTGTGGGATACAGACAGTCGGTTTGTGGATGACAACACGCTGTCTGTCCATATAAGCCGTCTGCGGGAAAAGATTGGCGGCAGCCACATCAAAACCATTCGAGGGGTGGGATATCAGTGGGTGGATTGATAATTGCCTGTGGAATTCTCGCCGTGGTTTGCATTACGCTTCTGGTCCAGAAATTCCAGTTGAATCACCGCATTGGCAAATTAGCGGAACAGGTAGATGGGTACAATTCCGGCATTGGGGAAATGCTGGATGTATCTTTGCAAGAGGACGCCCTCGCCCGGTTGCAGAACGGGATTATGGACTTGCAGCAATCCCTGGCAAGATCCAGACAGCGCAATATGGAAGAACGGAACCACACCAGCCAGTTGACAGCGGATATTTCTCACCAGCTCAAAACCCCGCTGACCACCCTGCGGCTCTACACGGAACTGGATAACGCACCCCATATGGATGCCAGTCTGGAGCAGATTCAGCGAATGGAAAACCTGATTCAGGCGCTTCTCAGACTGGAGAGGCTCTGCGCAGATGGGTATGCCTTTCATTTTGCTCCCGCAGACGCAGAAGCCATCATCTGGGAACAATGGCAGCGCTTACAGGCAATCTGGCCGGAAAAGGAACTCCTTGTGGAAGGCTCTGCACATATCCGCTGCGATGAGAATTGGCTGGGAGAAGCATTCCTGAATCTGATGAAAAATGCCTGTGAGCACACCCCAGACGATGGGATAATCCGGGTGCATTTGGGGAGAACGGAGGCTGCGTTCTTCTGCACCATGGAGGACAACGGCGGAGGCGTTTCCCCTGAGGAACTGCCGAAGCTGTTCCGGCGGTTTTACCGGGCGCAGCATCAGAGTAAAAACGGTGCTGGTATCGGGCTTGCCATTGTGAAAGAAATTATCCAACGGCACCACGGCAACATCATCGCCGAGAACGGTCAGCACGGACTGAAAATGACCATCACCATGCCTATGCTGGATCGCAGTCTTACGAATTCGTAAGGCAAACGTAAGATAAAAGTAAGGTTCGCCTGTTATGATAGACCTGCAAGGAGGTAATTACCATGGAAATTCTGAAAGCGACAAACCTCAGTAAAATCTATCAAACGGGTGAATCTGCCGTTTATGCCCTGAACGACGTAAGCTTTTCACTGGAAGAAGGCAGCTTCGTAGCAATCACCGGCCCCAGCGGCAGCGGTAAGTCCACACTTTTGCACCTGCTGAGCGGACTGGACAAGCCTACCCACGGCACTGTGACCTACCGGGACAAGAACCTATACAAGTACAATGACAACCAACTCTCCGTTCTTCGCCGTCGCCGTTTTGGTTTTGTATTTCAAAGCTATAACCTGGTGAAAGAGCTGACCGGTTATGAGAATATGCTGCTGCCGGTGATGCTGGACGGGAAAGAGCCGGATGAAGCCTACTTAGACCGTATCATTGAGATTCTGAGTATCGGTGACCGTCTGTCCCATCTGCCCGGTGCCATGAGCGGTGGTCAGCAGCAGCGCTTTTCTATTGCAAGAGCTCTGGCCAATAAGCCTGCGGTTCTGTTCGCCGATGAGCCCACCGGCAATCTGGACGGCAAGGCGGGGTTGGAAGTGCTGACTCTGTTACGGACTGTCAGCAATGAATTGGGAATCACCCTGGTGCTGGTTACCCACGATATGAAGGTGGCGGAGCAGGCCGATCGTATCATTCAGCTTTCCGATGGTCGGATTGTTGCTGACAGCGGGGTGAGCTTATGAAAAAGCTAACCTTTTCTTCCCTGGCAGCTGCCCGGCTCCGGGCAAATAAGCGGCAGTACGTGTGTCTGGTGCTGGGTATTTTTCTCGCCATTTTCCTGGTTACCACCTTGTTTTTGGCTGCGCAAGGCTTTATCCTTGCCAAGGTAGAACAGACAAACAAGAATGTTGGCAGACTGGATGCTTTCTTGGTGGACGCGCCGGATATTTCCGATGAAGTACTGCTGAATTTTGATAAGATTCAGGAAATCGGCCATGTATATGTCACCGCCTCTGTGGAAGGGACGGGAGATTATCTGGGGTACTATGATGAGATTGGCGCAGAGCATATGTATCGAACCACACTGGAAGGCCGAATGCCTGAATCTGCCGGGGAGATTGCAATAGAGCAAGGTGCATTGCTTGCATTGGATGTGGAGCGTAACTGGCAAATTGGGGATTCCATCCCCCTCTCCCTGCTTCCCATCGATGGTCAACCAGAGGAGCGCACCTTCACCCTGGTAGGTATTCTCAAAGATCAAAGTAGAAAATTGGATGCCTACAAAAATAAAAACATCGCAGGAGAATATGCGAAACAATTTCCGGCACTGCTGACAAGCCCGGAGGAGAAAGCATTTCAATCCGGCCGTATTGCGGTGCATCGAACATTTCTCATAGATGGAGGAAAGCTGTCCGAGCCATACATCGATGCGTTTTATGAGGCAATCAGCTCAACCTGGACAACCCATTCGATTGGTTGGGGGAATTTCCACGCAATATCCGCCACAGGAGCAATTAACGATGCGGATATATTGTGGTCCGGTATTCAAGACGACCAAGGTGTTATGTTACCCCTTATCATGGGGGTACTCCTTGGCATTGCGCTCATGGTCAGCTGTGGTGTGGGTATTTCCAGCGCAATGGAAAGCGTGCTCACCAGGCGCAGCGAGGAGATTGGGCTTCTGCGGGTTGTTGGTGCGACAAAACGCCAGATCCGCCGTATCTTTGGCAGGGAAAGCGTGATTCTTGCGCTTATTGTCGCCCCCTTATCCATAGCCGTGAGTATCTGCGCCGTTGGTCTGCTTTCCCTGATTGTTCCGGAGCAGATGATTCTGAAGCTGAATCCGGTGCTGCTGGTTCCCATTTCCGTCACCAGTATTTTTTTGATTGTGCTGTCCGGATATATGCCTTTGCGCAGATACGCCAGGCAGATGCCCATGAGTGTGATTCGGGATACAGAAGTCCTGCGAAAAATCAAACATATCAAAACGAAAAAGCAATTTCGGGTGGAAAAGCTCATATCCACCAGACTCCTGCGTCTTTACCCCGGCAGGCAGATTGGCAGTGGAATATTGGTGGCTCTGATGCTACTGTGTGTTTTCTGTGCAGTTATGTGCGTAAATAGTGCCTCTTCTTATATTGCCCAGGATACCGCCGCTTTTGAGATTTCTCCACAGGGCAATAGCTTGGCAGGCTATGTGGCGTCTCTTCCAAATCCGCCTTTGTCGGAGCAAAGCCTGTGGCAAATCAGAAAACTACCCCATGTATCCCGTGTGGAGGTGGAGCGATATGTAGGGGTTACCGCTCTCCTGGAAGAAAAAAGCGACTATTCATCCAGCGATTTCGATATGATTGGAGACCCCGAGCAGTATGGCAAAATCCAGGATTATTTGAACACGGATAAGGAATTGGCAGGTCTTACCATTCACACAGTTGTTCTGGATGAAGAATCACTTTTGAAATACAGCCGCTGGGTTGAGGACGGAAAAATCGATGTGAAAGCAATCAATGCAGGCCGTGAAGTGATCATATCTGCACCGAAAATATGGAACGGAGTGGATAAGTATGGGAATATGTATACCAGTTGGGGACCGGAAGCACCGGATGAAAATGCGGTACTGGTTGCAGAGAATGATTGCTATCATGCCGGACAGAACCTGCCTTTGACGCAGCTCTACACACAAACCGTCGATGATGACAATATGCCCGTGCTGAATGATATAGAGCGTCTGGATACTACGGTCACCGTAGGTGCTATCTTAAACCAGGACAATGGTCATTGGTTTACCCATGCAACCGTTCTTACAACGGAAGAAGGTCTGAAAAACATGGGCCTTTACGCAAATGGTCTGGATACCTACCGGATTTATCTGGATGGAGATGTGGATTTGCAAACAGAGGAGCTACTGGCACAAGCTCTTGAGGCAATCGGCTCCCGGTCCGGTGAGATTCAACTGTATAATCGTATCGCATCCTATCGGGAAAGCATACATATTCGCAACCAGATGCTTGCCGTTTTTTCCGGAATTGCAATTTTATTTACTGCGGTAGCCATCAGCATGATTGTATCCTCCATCACAAGACGGCTTCAAGGAGACGGACGGCGGATTGGTATGCTGCGTGCTGTGGGAGCGGACGAAAAGACGATTCTCCGCTGCTACATTGGTCAGGTGTCCTTCAGCATTCTCGGCGGGTATATCCTTGCCTCCGTGATTCTGTTGGTAATTCTTTTTACGGGGAATATCCAGGGATTTGCGTTGTATTTTGGATATGGATTTGCCGCCATGACCCTTTTTGCCGTGGTAAGCTGGGTGATATGCCGTTTTATTTTGGGAAGACGAATCCGCAGCGTTATCAGCCGGAGCATCATTGACAATATCAGGGAGCTGTGATTATGAAAAGACTGATTTCTATTCTTTTAACCATGGTGCTGGTACTGTCTGTGCCCATGCCAGCCTTTGCAGCAGCTTTTGAAATTGACCAGTATGCTGCCACAGACGGCATGAGCCAATCCTGGTATCAGGGCTACGAACCTTCCATAAGCTACAACACCATGACCATCTGCCTACCCATCCGGTCAGAGGTCAATACCGGGGACATCACCGTAAGCCTTGCATTGGATGACCCCAATGTATTCCTGCTTGCCAGCGAACCCAAAGCAGTAACCGTTTCCGTAAAAGACGGCATCTATCCTGTGAAATTGACCCTGGCCCTGGAACGGAACCGTCGGAACGGGGATTACCCTGCAACCATTGCCATCAAAGGAGCTGACGAAGCCGGCAAGGAGGTTGTGGAGACCATTTCCTATGTAATCCGCATCCGGGACGGCTGGGACAGTCACGAAACAATTGAGCCTGTGATTTCCGACGTAGTTGGCGAGCTGAATGTGGGCGGTGACGGCAGCCTAAACCTGACAATCTGCAACCCAACCACCACCCAGTCCATTATGAATGGGAAGCTCACCGTCACGGATTCTGCCGGGGATATCCTTATGTCCGGTTCCAACCAGGTTTCGGTGGAGGAGATTCTTCCCGGAAAGTCCCAAACGGTGACCATCCCCATGATTGTCAAAGGGAATGCCTCCATCAGTCCACACATCCTGGAAGTCAAGTTCAGCTATTCTTCTTTGGGAAAAGATGCCCAGTGGCAGGGAACCTTTACGGTTCCTGTGACCCAGGGAATTCGTCTGGAGCATGGGGGCGTGGAACTTCCGTCAGCCGTTGCCGGTAAACTGACCACCATGACCCTGCCCCTGATGAATATGGGCAAGGGAGAACTGCAGAATGTGCTGGTGAAGCTGGAAATGGAAGGGGTTCTGGATGCACAGAGCGTCCTGGTGGGCACCGTGCTTTCCGGGGAAACCAAGGAGGCAAGACTCTCCTTCACCCCGAAGGAGAACTCCGCCGGCAACCATTCCGGCACCGTGACCATCACCTGCGAAGATGTCTACGGCAACCCCTTTTCTCAGACTCTGGATGTAACACTGGCAGTGGAGGAACCCGTGTCGGAAGCGGAACTCCAGCAAGAGGAAGAAAAGGAAAAAATGGGCACGGGTACCATTGTGCTCATCATCCTTTCTGTTCTTCTGGTTGCAGCGCTTGCGGTACAAGGTGCCGTTCTTTCCAGAAAGATTCATAAGATGGAAGAAGAACGGCTGTAACTCTGTGATTGCATCCGAAAGACAAGCCCATTTTTCTGAAATACACCCCATTTATCAGACAGTTATGATATGCTGTCTGATAAATGGGGTGATTTATATGGCAGTAGAAATACCGGATAAGAGATAATCGCCAGCGTGCAAAAACTGGTAGTTAAATATCTTCATAAAAATGCAAGACTTGGATCTGTAAGAAGCGAGAAATACCCAAACCCGGTTGCTGTAAAGTCTGCCTGGTGTTTTCGCTGGTCTTGTAAATTTCATTTTTCCGTATGGGAAGGACAGCTTTCTGATTTCAGGAATCCTCTGTGGTGCAGATGCCTCTCCCCTCATGAAGTCCTATTCATTTTTCAGTTTAAATCCATTTCTTGTAAATACAGGGAGCTTTCCGTTTTTACCGGCGGTTATCTTCTGATTGCCGTCGTACCGGGTTCCGTCAAAGAAATCAAACCACTCTCCATGGGGCAGATAAACTTCCCGGGATACGGCGTTTTCTTGAAGCAAGGGCGCAACCAGAAGATCCTCCCCCAGCAGGTACTCGTCCTGGCAATTCACAGCGCTTTCATCCTCCGGCCATTCATAGACCAGGGGCCGCATAAAGGGCTTACTATCCCGGACGCAGTCTTGGGCCGTTTTCCACAGATAGGGGCGAAGCTCCTCGTGGAGCTTATGCCAGTAGCGCATTTCCTCCATGAAGCCCTCTGCCCCATAGCTTTCTTCCATATTCCAGGGACTGCGCTCATTGTTTCCCTCACCGCCGGGCATCAGCTCCCGGAACTGCCCCCCATCCGGCTCGGAATGCCACTGCATAATGGGACAGAAGCAGGCCATCTGGGTTGCTCTGCGGTACAAATCCAGGCTGGGCAAGGGGCCTGCAAAGCCTGCCAGGTCAAAGCCCCAGAAAATCATGCCGGAAGCTCCGGCAGACAAGCCTGCTTTCAGAACACTTGCCAGCTCACAATTTTGGGACTGCTGATCCCCTGCCCAATGGCAAGGAACCCTATGCTGCCCGGAGAAACCGGCACGACTGAATATCACGCCCCTGCCGCCCACAAAACTCTCATAACTTTCGGTGTAATCCCGACTGTAGCGGTTCACACCCTCCTTGCCGGTTGTGCCGTCGAAAAACCGGACATCGGCACGGTGGATAAACTCGCCCCCATCGGTTTTAAAGCCATCCACGCCCATATCCAGCAGGTACTGCCGCTTTCCGAACCAGCTTGCAAGGGTTTGGGGATTGGTAAAGTCCGGCACCATGGAGCCTGCAAACCAGTTTCCCTGGGGAATGGTATAGGGCGTCCCATCAGGCATGGTAACGCAAAGCTTCCGAGTCTTAGCATCTTCCCGGTCCAAATCATTCTGGGGGTTCTGCACCTCATCATCCCCCTGCTTCTTATACACAGGTACCTGCCACAAAAGCAGCTTCATCCCAGCTTCATGGATATTGGCAATCATCTCTGCCGGATTGGGCCAGGGCGTATCCGTGAAGTCAAAATCTTCATATCCCAGTGCCTTTCCATCCGGTACCGGCGTATACTTGGCCCCGTTCCAGATATAGAAGGTTGCTTCGTCGCTCCACGCCTCCAAAACCACCACAGAGGCAGGAAAATCGTACTTTTTGAGCTTTTCCAGCAGTGCCTCTACGTCCTTCTGGCAATTCCACCGGTTGGCGGAAACCCAGACACCCATGGTCCACTCCGGCGGCAGCACTGCCGGACCAAACAGTCCCATATACTCCCGGATGATTTCCTCAGGAGTGCCGGAGAACGCAATCACATCCGCCGCTTCCGGCAGGGTAACGGCAATGCAGTCCTCACGAAAATCAAAGACCGTCTCCTCGCAGGTCTTTACATACAGGCCAAAGCCCGTGTCCGTCCAGAAAAACGGCGTGGTGCAATAGGTCTTATCCCCCTGAAAGCAGAATTTTTCTTCCACCCGGTTTATGACCTTTTTCCCCTTTTGGTTCAGGCTGTCGTACTTTTCCCCCATGCCGTAGGCTCCATTGTAATGAAGCTTGACAAGCAGCTGATTGCCGTTTCGGGAAATCGCTCCACCGCCATAGGAAACTTCTTTTGTATTACAGGAAATATACTGCATAAATCTTTACCCCTTGATACCGCCGGCCATCATGCCGCTCTTGAACTGCTTCTGTGCAATCATATAAATCACAATAATAGGAACCATGGAAATAAGGCTGCCTGCCATGAGCACATTATACTCCGTTGCATACTGACCATTGAGGGTAGACAAGGCAATGGGCAGGGTCATCTTATTCTTGTCCCCCAGCATCAGCAGCGGCCACAGATAGTCATTCCAGGACTCCATGAAGGTAGTAATGGACAAAGTGGCAAGGCTGGGAACACACAGGGGCAAGGCAATCTTCCGGAACACCTGGAACACCCCGGCGCCGTCAATCCTGGCAGCTGCCAGAAGGTCCTCCGGGATGGTACGCATCTGCTGCACCAGCAGGAAGATGGCAAAGGGCCGGAAAATGGACGGCATAATCACGCTGGCATAGGTGTCCTTCAGCCCCAGCTTTGTCATAATGACAAACAGAGGAATCATGGTAACCTGGGTAGGAATCATCATGGTCGCCAGGTATCCCCCGAAAATCACCCGACTGCCGGTGAAGCGCAGCTTGGCAAAGGCAAAGGCTGCCATAGCAGCAGACAGCAGCGTGATTGCCGTATAGCTGACAGAGATAAACAAGGAATTGGCGATTGTCTTGGCGAAAGGAAACTTGGAGAATACTTTTATGTAGGCATCCCAGGTGGGATTCTCCGGTATCCACTCTATAGGAATGGACATGAGGGCACCACGGCTCTTAAAGGATGTGGAAATCATCCACAGGAAGGGAATCAGGGCAATTACCGCCAGGAGAATGGCAACCCCATAAAAGAATACCGTTCCCAGTCTTTTTTTAGTCGTCATAGTGCACCCACCTTTTTTGTCCCTTCATCTGAATCGCTGTAAAGACCATAATAATGACAAACAGAAGCCAGGAGAATGCCGCCGCATAGCCCATGCGGTAGTACCGGAAGCCGTATTGGTAGATACGCTCCACCATGACCTCCGTTGCCTTATTGGGTCCGCCACCGGTCATTATCATAACCTGGGGGAACAGCTGGAAGCTGTTGATCAGCGCCACGACCACCACATAGAAAAGGGATGGTGTCAGCAGCGGCAGGGTGATTTTCACAAACCTGGTCCAGCCGTTGGCGCCGTCAATTTCCGCTGCCTCATAGTAGGTTTTGTTGATGCCCACAATGCCGGACAGGAGAATCAGGCCGAAGAAGCCCATATCCTTCCATACGGAAACCAGGACAATGGCAGGCATTGCCCAATCCTCATCCAGAAGCCAGCCGGGACCTTCAATTCCAAAGAATTCCAGAATTCCATTCATGGCACCGTACTGAGGTGCCAGCACGGATTTCCAAATCAGCGAGGCCGCCACCCAGCTGGTCAATACCGGAATGTAATACACCACCCGGAAAGTTCCGATGCCCTTGCGGGGTCTGCTGAGCAGGTATGCCACCAGAAGAGAAGCCGCCAGCATGGAGGGAATATACATGATGATATACTCCGCCGTATTGCCCAGGGTATTCCAAAATTCCCGGGTAGTCAGAATGGTCTTATAGTTTTCAAAGCCGATGAAATGCTCCTGGAAGAAGCCCGGTTCGGTCAGCTTATCCAGCCCATTCCAATCCGTCAGGCTGATAAGGCCGGAGATAATCAAGGGCATCAGGCTGAAAATCAAGAGACCTATCAAGCTGGGCAGCAGAAATGGAGAGGCAACCAGCAAACCGCTGCCCCGCTTTTTCCCTTTTGTCTTTTTTCTTGTCATGGTACTCGTGTTCATTTCACACCTCCGGGGGGAAAAATAGGGCCGCTGCATAATCAGCAGCGGCCCAATCCTACGCATTAGCCAAGCTTAATCTGAGCCTCACACTCAGCCTGTGCCTGATCCAGAGCTTCCTGCACAGTAATACTGCCTTCGGCTGCTGCGGCCAGCTTCTGACCAATGATGTCGCTCATGAGGGCGTAATCCTCAATGACGGGAGGCATTACCAGGTAGTCCAGGCTCTTGAAAACAGCCTCACGGTTGTCGGGAGGGGTGACTTCCAGGTAAGAGGACAGAGCGTCCAAATCCTTCAGAGCGGGCAGGTCCCAACCAGCCTCCAGACGAATGTCCGCAGAGGTGGTGGAGGAGGCCAGCCATGCCAGCCAGGTGGCAACTTCCTCAGGATGCTGGGTTTCCGGGTTCATAACCACACAGTTGGAGAAGAAGTGGGTCGCCTTTTGGGTGCTGCCAGGCTCCACAACAATATCCCAGGCAAAGTCACAGCCTTCGGTAAAGGACTGGAATGCCCAGATACCGGTGGGAATCATACCCAGGCGGCCGCTCATAAACATATCCCAGTCACCCATGCCGCCCTGCTGCACCGCATTGGGTTGGACATTGGAAACCAGAACCCGGTCTACCAGCACCTGGGCAGCCTTCAGGTTCTCCGGAGAGTTGATGGTGAAAGCAGTCTTATCCTCGTTCAGCAGAGCACCGCCGTACTGGGCAACCACCTTGAAGAACTCATTGTAGGTGATGGGCTGCCAGATGCCGTAGATGTCGTCTCCCAGAGCACGAATCTTCTCAGCCGCAGCCTGCAGGTCATCCTGGGTCCAGTCATCGGTGGGATACGCTACACCGGCCTGGTCAAACAAATCCTTGTTGTAAACCAGAACCACATTGGAGAAGCTCTCCGGTAGGCCGTACTGCTTGCCGTCCACATTGAAGGCATTCAGGGCAGTATCATTCAGGCCGCTCACATCCACGCCGGAAATCTCGGCCAGCAGGCCTTTGTTCGCATAGGCTGCAAAGTTCTCGATGTTCAGCTCGTAGCAGTCGGGCGCAGTGCCGCCAGCCACACGGGTCTGCATCTGGGTGAAGTAATCGTCAAAACCGATGGTTTCTACATCCACCTTGATGTTGGGATGCTCCGCCTCAAAGGCTTCGACCATTTTGGCCAGGGTTTCTTCCTTGCCGCCGGAGGCGTTAAAGTTGCAGTAAGTAATGGTGACAGGCTCACCAGTGGTGCCTTCTGTCTGGCCTTCCGTATTCTGTCCTGTGGTGGTTCCGTCATTGGAAGACTCTTTGCTGTCGTCCGTATTAGGGGTACAGGCAGCAAATACCATCAGCATCGCCAGCACCAGCGCAATCAGCGAAAAAAGCTTGCTTTTCTTCATATTTGTTTCCTCCTTAATCATTTTTTCATTGATTTTTTTGCTCTTTTCGCTTAGAATATCATTTAGCAAAAAGAGTGCCCTACACATTCTTTTTTTGCTGCGGTTTGCATTGTCTTTGACCAGGAAATGCAAGCCGCTTTTTTACATCCCTCCTTCTTTAGGATCCATGAGCTGTCAAGGAATCTTTTTGACAGACCCACGGGTCACAAGTTGGAGGGGAAGAATCTCCTCTTGCTTGGGAAGAGTGGGGTCCTCAATGTGCTTCAGCAGCAGCTCCACTGCCTTTTCCCCTTTCAGGGATATTTGCTGACGAATGGTGGTTAGTCCCGGTGTCATGTATTGGGAAATCTCCACATCGTCGAAGCCGATGATGGAATAATCTTCCGGAACCCGTTTCCCGGCCTCATAGAAGCCTTTGATTGCCCCGATTGCCAGAATGTCCGCCGCCGCAACCACCCCGGTTGCAGGTAAGCCGGAAGCCATCAGCTTATTGGCAAGCTGGATTCCGCTGTTATAGTCAATCTGGCCCTCAAAAACATACTCACTTCGGAAGGGAACCTCAAATTCCTGCAACGCTTGCTGATACCCCAGCAGGCGTTTTTTCATAACGCCGTTCTCCTTCAACTGACCTGCAAAGAAGGCAATATGCTCATGTCCGTTCTCCAGCATATAGCGGGTGGCCAGATAGCTTCCGTATGCATCATCAATGCGGATGTTGTGGTAATAATGGTCATTGCAGTAGCTATCAATCAGGACAATGGGGATTTGGGTTTTTTTCATCTGCTGATAAAAATCATCGGGATACATGCCAATGATAATGATTCCATCCAGATTGCGCTTTTTGGCAAGGGTCAGGTAGCTCTCGTTGGCATCCGTTGCAGAAATCAGAATGTGATACCCCTCCTGGCGGGCGTAATACTCAATGCTGCCAAGGATTTCACTGTAAAAGCTGTTTTGGAACATCAGCCGGTCGCCGGGTTCTGTCTGGGGAACCACAACACCAATCAACTTGGAGTCCCGCATGCTCAGACTCCGGGCGTTCAAATCCGGTACATAGTCAAGCTCTGCGATGGCTTCCATCACCCTGCGCTTGGTCTCCTCAGAAATGGGACGCTTACCGCTAAGAGCATAAGAAACCGTTGCCGTTGTAACGCCAGCCAGCTGGGCCACATCTTTCAGGGTGGGTCTTGCCATGGTATCGTCCTCCTTTCCCGGTTTGTTAGTTTAACCGTTTAAATTCATCTTCTGGCTTTATGATAATCGCTCTTCCCAAGTTTGTCAATAGTTTTTTGGCATTTTGTTTAAAAAATTATTGACAAGCCACCATATTTTGTTATACTTGAATTACAGAAGCAATTTAAGCGTTTAAACAATATTTTGTGAGGTGTTACCATGAATCGCTACTTGCCCACCGGAAATGAAATGGTTTCTTTGCCCAAAATCAACGAAAGCACAGGAGGAATCGAAGATTTCACCTATCTTTCCATGGCTCACAAAGGTCTTATTGAAGTCAGGGGTGGAGAGAATGCACCCTTGATTGTCCCCTTTCTCCAAATCGGCGGAGAAGAGATTTTACTTACTGCCAAGACCTGGAACCGGGAGCATTATTGGATTCCTGCACTTTCCGCCAAGGCCGGCAGTCACGATTTTTCTCTGACTGTCCTCACTCCGGTGGGAGAGCGGGGCTTTGCCATGAAGCTCGCCATTACCGCCGCAGAGGATACCCAAGTGGTCTGGGGCCTGAGGGGCTGCTGGGACAGCAGCTGGCACTGTATCAACGAGGACAAGGAACTGGACGGCAAGGCCCACTGCTACGAAAGCGGCTGGAACGACAGCATTGTTTTTGACTTCCGCTGCGGCGCACCTGTGTTCTCTTTTGCGCCCATGAGCAGCCGGAAGACCCAGGCGGATTACTCCTCTGACGGAAACCGCATCACCTATGCCCTCTCCCGGCAGGACACCCTCCGGAAGGGAGAGCAGCAGGAACTGATTTTCTACTGGGGACTGGGCTACGAGGAGGTGGCCGCCGCCACCAGTGCCAAGGAAATGCTGCGCCGGGGCTGGGACTGGGAATATCGCCGCACCGCCGCATGGCTGGATAAGCGGGTCTGTCAGATGGCCACCCCAAAACTTACAGAAATTTACAACACCAATCTGTTCTTCTGCATTTTCTATTCCACCGGCATTACCCTGGATACGGAGGAACTGGTCTGCGCCACCAGCCGGGGCACCCGGTACTATGTCAGCGCCGCCTACTGGGACCGGGATGTGCTTCTGTGGGCTTTTCCGGCAATTCTGGATGCGGACCAGGAGTTGGCAGAAGAAATTCTCCACTACATTTTCGGGCGGCAGCGGAAAAATCTGGGAATTCATTCCCGGTATATTGACGGCACCGTGCTGGAGCCGGGGTTTGAGCTGGACGAGCTCATGTCCCCCGTCCTCGCCCTGGAAGCCTATGTGGAGCAAACCGGCCGCCGGGAGATTTTGGAAGAAGCCAACGTACAGCAAGGCATTACCCAAATTCTCAAAGTGCTTTCCACGATGAAACATCCGGACATTGCCTTGTACGAAACCTTCCTCCAACCCACCGACGACGAAATCCTATATCCTTACCTGACTTACAACAATATGCTGGTATGGCGGAGCCTGAAAGCCATTTCCAGACTTTATCCCGACCGGTACGCCTATTTGGAGCAGCAGGCGGAGGAAGTAAAGTCCGCCATATACCGGCACTGCGTATTTTATGACAATCAGGGAAAACCCTACTTTGGCTGGTCTGTGGATTTGCAGGGGCAGCACAATATCTATGACGAGCCGCCGGGAAGTTTGCAGCTGCTGCCCTATTATGGATTCTGTGAAAGCACCGATGAGATTTGGCAGAACACCGTCTCTATAATCCGCTCTCCCGCCTATGAATACAGCTTCGCAGATTCTCCCATTGCGGAAATCGGTTGCGCTCACGCCCCCTACCCCTGGATTCTCAGCCTGTGCAACAGCCTGCTTTGCGGGTATGAGGCACAAGCCTTCCGGGAATTGGAGATTCTGGAAATGGACAACGGGATTGCCTGCGAAAGCGTTGACCCGGTGAAGGGCACCTGCACCACCGGTGCCGCCTTTGCTACCTGCGCAGGCTTCCTCTGCCACAGTATGAAGACAGCACACCAAAAGGAGGTAAGCCATGAGAAATGATTTGCAGCTTGACCCCTGGGTAATCTCCCAGAAAGGACCAGGTTGGGCGGATGATTTTTGTGAGAGTATTTTCTTCCTGGGCAATGGGCGTATGGGGATCCGGGGCTATTCCTCCGCCGAGCCTGACCATCGTCCAATCCAGAAAGGTGTGTACCTGGCAGGGATTTTCGGGGAGATTAAACCGGGCATCACCGACTTTGTGAATCTGCCTACCCCTGTCTGGGACCGTATCTTCATAGACGGCACCCAGGGGGAGCTGGTATCGGATCTGGAACGTGTTCTCAATATGCAGGACGCCACCCTCACTTTGCGGTATACCCTTGCCGCCGGAGAAAAACGCCTGGATGTGGAATATCAGCGGTTTTTACCCAAGGAGCATCCGGCGCTCATCCTGCAGCGGTTGGTACTTACCCCCCGGGCAGACATGGCAATCTCAGTAGAAAGCGGCATTCTGACGGACAGCTGCAACAGCCCCATCCCCGACGACCAGACCAAAGCCAATACAGAAACCATCCAGCTCTCCCGGCTGGTCAGCACCTCCCCTACCCCCAACGGGGTCAGCTGCACCTTTTCCATTCTGGGAACCAATCTTACCGTCACGGAGGAAGTGCAGCTTCAAAGTTCCGATTTTATCTATTGCCATAACCGGGGCACCGGCGTCTCCTGGCAGGCATCCGCCCGGAAGGACAAAAAATATATCCTGGACAAGGGTGCATCCATTCTGACCTCCAGAGATGTAGACCCACGGCTTTCCGGGCTTCCCCAGACCTGGGAGTACCGCCGTCTGCTGGAAGAACACAAGAAGGTTTGGGCGGAGACCTGGGCAAAGTGTGATTCTTCCACCTTGAAGGGCGATCTTCTCACCGGTCTGCGCTTTTCCATGTTCAACCTCATGGGCAGCTGCAACACAAAAGACCCCACCGTCAGCATCGGTGCCAGAGGACTGAGCCACGGCAGGTATAAGGGCTGCTATTTCTGGGATACGGATATTTTTATGCTTCCTTTCTTCCTGGAAAACGACCTGGAAGGGGCGAAAAATCTCTGCGATTATCGTGTCCGTTCCCTCCCGGCTGCAAAAAAACATTCCCGGGAGATGAATACCGCCGGTGCCCGCTACCCCTGGATGGCTGCTCTGGATGGCAGCGAGCAATGCGAAACCTGGGACATTGGGTGCAGCGAGCTGCATATCACCGCCGACATTGCCTACGCCCTGGATGCCTACTGCAAAAAATCCGGGGATGAAGCTTTTTACCTGGACAAAGCCGCAGAGGTGTACGTGGAAACCGCCCGCTTCTGGGTCAGCCGCTATACCTTCCGTCCGGAAACCGGGGAAGCAGATTTACTCTTTTGTAAAGGACCGGACGAGTATTGCGGCATCACCAACAACAATCTTTTTACCAACGTGATGGTGCAGCACAATCTGGCTCTGGCGATTCAGGCAGCGGCAGACCTTCAGGAAAAGCGCCCGGAACGGTATCATGCCCTGGGCATTACCCCCCAAGAGGTTGAACGGATGAACGCCCTTCGGCAGGCAATCAAATGGCCCCAGGACCCCGCCACAGGACGGCTGCGCCAGGACGAAACCCTCCACCTGTTGGAGCCGGTTTCCATAGGGCAGCTGAAGCCGGATGCAGGGGCAAGCTACCATCATGTGTGTTTTGACCGGCTCCAGCGGTACAAAGTCATCAAGCAGGCGGATGTTCTGCTGCTGATGACCCGTCTGCCCCACCTGTTTACAGAGCAGCAGAAAAAGGAAGCCTGGGAGGATTTTGAGCCAATCTGCCTCCATGACTCCACCCTCAGCTTTGCCAGCCATGCCCTATTTGCCCTGGAAAACGGCTTTCAGGAGCAGGGGCTTGCCTACCTGGAAAAAGCCCTGCTTCTGGACTTACGGGATGTGATGGGCAACACCGGACATGAAGGCCTCCATCTGGCCTGCATGGGCGAAGCCTGGCAGGCAGCGACACATCTTTAAGACTTCCGGAACTCCAAGTCAACAATCTTTTTGGGCTTTGCTTTTTCATTTTAAGGAGTCGACAGATTTTTCACTTATAAGTTTTTTATTTCTGAATATGTTCAACGCAGCAGCAGCTGCGGGTAAGTACTGTACTCTATCCCATGATTATATGCCACCACCCCGGTTCCGAAATTTTGGAACCGGGGTGGTGGCTATATGGAGCGATTTCTTTTATTGGGTTGATGTTCCTTATGCATCCAGTCTCATAAATTTCTGGCAGACCACTTCTTGCAGTCTCTGCTGTTACACGGGGCTTGCACTGCCTTTATCTTAAAGCAATACACACTATCGCAACGCCTGGTTATCGGAAATATCGGCAGATCCTTTGCAGGAGATTGACTATGTTTTCTTTTTGAAACCGGAAATAAATCAGATAATATTATTAAACCCAAAACCTCCGGTTTGGCCGGAGGTTTTGGGTTACAGTTTTCCACCGAGGGCGGCAAACTTTGTAAGGCTTCTTTGGGCTATGGAAGTTTACACCATGGTCGCCCACTTGTAGCGGGTATCACCTTTGCCGTCCTTGCCGGCCCAGATGCATACGTAGGCCTTATAATATCTGCCGGCAATGCCGTGGTAGGTCACGTGGGAAACAAAATGATAATCATTGTACGTCAACATGCCAGGAGTATCCTCGTACAGGAAGGTTTTCTTCCAGGTCCAGTTTACATTGTTGGTGGATTCATAGACCTGAATGGACAGTACGCCGATTTCGTCCATATCCCCGGTTCCCATTACCTCAAACCAAATCTGCATCTCTCCTCTGCCCATGTCGCAGATATAAGTGTTGTATAAGGACAGATAATCACTGGCATACGGCATCGGGTCATCATTTTCCGCTGCCAATGCAGAACTGGGAATCACCAGAGAAATAACCAGCAGAAAAATAACAACTTGGGAAATCAGCCGATTTCGTTTTAATTTCATATCTTTACCCCTTTTCTATAGAATCAATCACTTGTTTCATGTCTGAAAGCGTAATGGCACCGGAAATACAACCTTCATAGCTTCCATTGACCCACGCCGCCTGCAGCTGACCGTTGTTTTCAAAAATATAATAGTCAATGCCCGCCACCTCATAAATCTCAACCAAATCTTCGCTTTGCTCAATTTCTGAGGGATGGCTGTTAATGTAATTTGCAATACGAATCCGCAAAGAGCTGTCGCTTTCTTCATATTTTGCGGAAAAGATTCTTTGAGTGGGTGTTTGTGAGACAGACATATCCGTTTCTGCATACCCCTCAGGAAGCCAGGTGGGTACTAATTTTTTCTCCGTATTGAACTCATCCAAAGCAGACTGCAAGGAAGCGCAGGGCATGTTATAATCCGAATCCGCACCCATAGAGTCCTCCGTCTGCCCCATGTATCCCAGGAAAAGTGTCTGCTGGGTCCACTTGGCAATGGTCTGCCACAAATCCACACCGAAACCCTGGGCGGTCACCGTGCCTCCCAGCAACAGCACCACCACAGCTGCGGCTGCTACCAGGCTCTTTTTCCACTTGCCGCCAGTTTTCACCGGTTCTCTTTCAGAAGTATGGCTTGTCCGTTCTTCATAGGACCGCTGGAAAATCTCCCAAGCCTCGTCCAGGGATTTTCCTTGGTTCTGGTCTTTTCTCCGTTTGGCAAGCACCCCCATGATATACAGAATGGTTTCCTGATCGGACACTTCCGCCTCTTTTTTGGAAGCATCCGCCCGGAGAATCTCCTGAAGTGCCTCGGTATCCATGGAATCGTACCGGGCTAAGTCAGTCTTTCTTTTTTGATTAGGCATACTCTACCTCCTTCTATAAGGTATATGTAATGAAACGCCAGAATGTGACATTAATTTTTAATTTTCTCCCGAAGAAATTTCTTAGCCCTTTCCATGCGCTTGCGGCAGGTGACCACAGTGATATTTCGGTCCCTCGCCAGTTCCTGATAGGATTTTCCATCCAGAACCTGCGCTTTCACCAGCTGGAATTCCTCTGTATCCACCAGATCCTGATACAAAAATTCCGGAGGCTCCTCATTATGGGACATGATTTTCTCAGGGGGGCAGGTAGCGATTTGTTCTTGCAAATACCTTTGTGCACCCGCCTGCCGTCGAAAGATATTGGAAATGACATTCCGCAGGGTGATAATCAGCCAGCCCTCCGGATTGGGGCTGTGAAGCAAGGCATCCGGGCACTGGCAGGCAATCCGGAACGCATCCTGGGCTGCCTCTTCCGCCTGGGCAAAGTTTTTTAGTGAGCTTTCCGCATACTCCACCAGCAAGGGATACATTTGCCGGAACAACCGCTCTATCTCATTGCTTTGGCTTGGATTCATCAGATTTTACCTCATTTTTCCGTATTACATTATGTGACATTGTGTAAAAGCATACTGTCGCAACGACAAACTGAACGCTTTAACCTTATTATTATATTCCATAATTTTCCAGAAAACAATCGTCATTTTTCGACTGTTTTCGATTCTTCCTATGGTAGAGAAAACACCCCATAAGCGAAGCATTCCATAGTCATATGCTTCTCATATGGGGTGCAGTTTCCCTGGCTATGTATTTTTGGGGGTGCACAGACTGCAAAAATATCCTGTGTCCAAGGGATTTTCCGTCAAATGCAGTCCCGGATATAAGATATTCAGTGCCTTTTCCAGCGTTTCCATAGGGGCATCGACAGATACATCCGCTGCGATTTTTCCCCGGTGCACAATCAGCAGGCGGCTGCAATAGGACAGGGCCAGCTGGGGATCGTGGAGCACCAGCAGTGCCCCCTTTTCCTTTTGACGTACCAGCCGCCGGATTTTATGGAGCAGCTGCCGGGCGTTGTCGAAGTCCAGGGCTGCATTGGGCTCATCCAAAAGCAGAAGGGGCGTATTTTGCACCAGCAGGCGGCACAACAGAACCATCTGCTGCTGTCCCTGGCTCAAAAGTCCAAAGTCCCGGTGCAGAAGGGAGGAAATTCCCAAATCCTCCGCCCAATGCTCAACACTTTGCCGCAGCTGAGGGGAGATCCCCCACCGGAAACCCTCCCGGGCATAGCCGCCCATGGCGATGGCCTCCATCACCGTGATTCCCGGCATGGCGTGGCTTCCCTGGGGCATAACCGCCGTCCTCCGTGCCCGTTCCCGGACGGATAAACGGCGGATATTCTCCCCTTGCAGCCGGATTTCCCCGGAAATACAGGGAAGCTCCCCCGTGATAGCCCGAAGCATCGTGGTTTTTCCGCAGCCGTTCCGCCCCAGGACTCCCACCATCTCCCCGGGAAACAGGGAAAAGGAAATATCCTGAAGGATGGGAGCAGAATATCCCACGGACAAGGACAAAGCTTCAAAAATCGGTTCCATATGCCTCCTTTCTCCTCCGACGCAGAGCCAGAAGCAGCACAGGAATGGAAAAGGCCACCGTGAGAATACTCAGGGGCAGCTCCGCAAAAGGCACCAGCATTCTTGCCAGAATGTCCGCTGCCAGCAGGAGCTCTCCCCCCACCGCCATGCAAAACAGCAGGTACATACCCCCTCGGCGGCGGTACAAAGCGAATGCGATATGGGGAGCAATCAGTCCCACGAAGGCGATGGCTCCCGTAACGGAAATCACCCCGGCAGTCATCCAGGTGGCAAGCCCCAAAAGGATTCCCCGCCACAAACCCGGAGGAAGTCCCAGCTGCCTTGCCTGGGCAGAGCCCTGGCTGAGAAGGAGCAGCTGCTTTCCAAAGCACAGCACCAGGGCCATGGGAAGAAGAATCAACGGCAGGCAGGGATAAACCCGGCCGGCAGTGACCTTTCCCAGGCTGCCCATGGTCCAGAATTCAATGGCTGCCAGCTCCCCGGTGGGATCTGCCATGTATTTCAGGAGCATCAGCCCTGCCTCCGCTGCGGAGGCAATCACAATGCCCGCAAGGACATAGCTGCCGGTGCGGCGGATGCCGGAAAACTCTACCAGCAGCAACACCAGCACCAACGACAAAAGCCCCAGAGCAAAGGAGCCCGCCATCATCAGCCACCAGCTGCCGCCTCCCAGCACCAGAGCCATGGCAGCCCCCAGAGAAGCCCCAGAGGCTACACCGGTAAGATCCGGGGAGGCAAGAGGATTCCGGAACAGAAGCTGATACACGCCTCCCGCCAGTCCCAAAGCACACCCGGCGGTGAGTCCCATCACCACCCGGGGCACCCGAAGCTGCCAGAACACCCCGGAAAGGGTGGTGTTTTCCAGCTTCCCCACAAGCAGCTGCCCCATCTCCGGAAGGGAGATGGGGTAGCTGCCCAGAGTGCAGGACAAAAGGGCGGTGACTGCCAGCAATAGCAGTGCCGGAATCAGCAAATACCCTCTGGAACGCATTTACTTGGTAATCAGGTCCCCGGGAATTTCCACGCCGTAGAAGGTCTTGTAGAAGTCCTGGGCATCCTTCTGGAAGGTTTCAAAATCGTATACCTGGGGATGGAGCACACTGGTGAGCCACAGAACACCCAAAATTCCCGAGGGGATGGGAGAGTCCCACTCCTCCAGGTTCTGGGGCATGGCGTACACCGCACCGTTCTTCACAGCCGCAACCTGGGACAGGCTCTCGTCATTGAGCACATCCTGGGCGGTATACTCCGCACCTGCAGGGATGACAATGACCTCCGGGTCAGCCGCCAGAATGGACTCGTAGGAAACCTCCGTCCAGTAGTCCCCGGGCAGCTGGGACATCACATTCTCGCCCCCTGCCAGGGTCACCAGGTCGGACTGGTACATCTGTCCCGGGGCAGCAGAGAGATAGGAGGAATTGCTGGCCAGATACACCCGGGGCTTTTCCTCCCCTGCCGTCATGGAAGAAACCTTGGTCAGCTGCTCCTCATAGTAGGCAAGCAAAGCCTCTGCCCGCTCCGGAACGCCGCAGGCGGTGGCAATGAGGGTAAGCATCTCCTCCAGGAGCTCCTGAGATTCGGGATTTACCACCAGTACGGGGATGCCCAAGTCCTCCAGAGTGGTTGCATAGTCCTGAAGCTTCACCGGCATCAGCACCAGATCCGGCTCCAGGGCCACCACAGCCTCCACATTCAGCTCCTTCAAGGTACCCACCTGGGGCTTTTCCAGCAGTTCCGGGGCACAGAGGCTGTAAATGGGACGGGTATCCGCCTTCTTTTCCAGGCCAACCACCCGGTCCCCCAGGCCCAGGGCCAGAGTGCTGTAGGTGGTGATATAGTAGCAGCTTACCAGAGTCTGGGCAGGCTCATCCAAGGTCACCTGCCGCCCGGCCTGGTCGGTCAGGGTAATGGTCTTGTTTTCTGTGGTAGCCTCAGTGGTTGCCTGGGTGGAAGGCTGGGTAGCCTCCGTGGTAGTCTGGGGCTCCCCGCCGGCGCAGCCGGTCAGGCTGAACAAAAGAGCCAGGGCCAGAAGAAAGGCCAGGGCAGAACGAAATCTTTTCATTTTCTTTCTCCTCAATTCTTTTTTTGATATTGTGTGATAAGCTCCGGCGGCAGGGCTTCCAGCGCCTCCAACCGGTCTATATCCCACAGCTCCCAACAGGAGGCTGCTGGAACACGGGTGCAGGGGTATTTTTTCAGCAGGACACCCCCTCCCCTGTCCCCTTCCAGGGCCATCAGCTCCGAAGCCAGGGATGCAGAAAAGGCAGCAGGGTTTCCCGGGGTATCCTGCCAATAGATGCGGGCGGTAGGCCCGGGGGCGGACAGAAGCCGCCGGATGGTATCCGCCTGCAAAAAGGGCTGGTCCGCCGCAGCAAATACCAGGGTATCCTCCGGGGACAGGTTCTTGATACTTTCCAGTCCTGCCCGGATGGTGTAGGACAGCCCCAGATGGCTCAAAGGGCTGTCCACCGCCAATATGCCCCGGTCTTCCGCCCAATGGCGGATGGCTTCATATTGGGACACCACCCGAAGGGTACAGTCCGGCTCCTTTCCGGCGGCCTCCCAGAGGGCTTCCAGCCCCCAGGAAAACAATGGTTTCCCCCAAAGGGGATAGAGCAGCTTGTTGCTGCCGAAGCGGCTGGCTTTTCCGGAAGCCAGGAATAAAATATGCTTAGCCATGATCCATGGACATGAGAATCTTCTCAGGGGTGATGGGCAATTCCCGGTGCCACACCCCCGTTGCCCGGTAAATGGCATGGGCAATGGCAGGGGCAGGGGTGTTGATGACCACCTCACCGATGGACTTGGCACCGAAGGGGCCGGTGGGCTCGTGGCTGCAGGCAAAGTCCACCTGGAGCTTACCCACATCCAGCCGGGAGGGAATCTTATACTGCATGAAGGAGTCCTCCATCACCCGGCCCTTGGCCGTATAGGTGACGTTCTCCGTCAGGGTCATGCCAATGCCCTGGGCAATGCCCCCCTCTACCTGAATCCGCACCAGATTGGGGTTCAGGGGGGTACCGCAGTCCACCACAGCGGCGTAGTTCAGCAGCTCCACATGGCCGGTCTGGGTGTCCACCTCCACCTCTGCCATACCTGCCATAAAGGGCGGGGGCGATACCGGGGAGGAGTGGCTCACCGTCACCTGCACCGGGATGGTATTGCCCGCCATGGAGCGGGTGGCAATATCCATGAGGCTCACAGAGGCGGAGCCGTCGGCACGGCTTACCCCCTTGCCGGAGAACACCGTTTCCTCCGGGGTGCAGCCCAGGATATTGGCCGCAATCCGGCACATATTCTGCCGCAACTCCAGGCAGGCCTTTTCCACCGCCTTGCCGGTGACATAGGCCGTAGAGGAAGCATAGGAACCGGAGTCATAGGGAGAGGCATCGGTGTCGGCACCGAATACCGCAATATCATCCAAATCACAGTCCAGGCACTCGGCGGCAATCTGGGCCAGGGTCGTATCACAGCCGGTACCCATATCCGCTGCACCAATCATCAGATTGTAGATACCCTCGTCTCCCAGCTTGATGGTGGCAGAGCCCACATCCAATCCGGAGATGCCGGAGCCCTGCATACTCAGGCCCACACCGGCAGCCCGGATTTTTCCGTTCCCCATGTCCCGCACCGGGTATTTTTCCGCCCAGTTGAAAATTTCTGCGCATTTTTCGATACACCGGTCCAGGGCGCAGGCGTTGGCGGTTTCATGGTAGTAGGCAGGCATGACCATCCCTTCCCGGACGATATTCTTCTCCCGGAGGGTCAGGGGATCCATATGAAGCTTTTCTGCCAGCTCATTGACAGCGCTTTCCACCGCAAACAGACCCTGGGTTGCGCCGTAGCCCCGGTAGGCACCGGCGGACTGGCGGTTGGTATACACCACATCGTAGGTAAAGCGGAAGGCCTCCAGGTTGGCGGTATACACGGGAATGGACTTGTGGCCGGAGAGGCCCACGGTGGTGGGACCATGCTCGCCGTAAGCGCCGGTATTGGAAAGGGTATACAAATCTATGCCCCGGATAATGCCCTCCTGGGTGGCTCCCAGCCGCACATGGACCTCCATCTCGTGCCGGGGAGATGCGGCAATCTGGCACTCCTTCCGGGAGTAGATCATCCGGGCCGGACGGCGGGTTTTCCAGGTCACAAAGGCCGGGTACACCTCCGCCACCACCGTCTGCTTGGCACCGAAGCCGCCGCCGATTCTGGGCTTTTCCACATGAACCATGGACTTGGGGATGTCCAAAGCGTTGGCAATAATCCGGCGGCAGTGGAACACAATCTGGGTGGAGCTGATGACATGAAGCCGGCCGTACCGGTCGATTTCCGTATAGGTGCGGAAGGTCTCCATCATGGCCTGCTGACAGGCCTTCACATGATAGGTATGGTCAATCACCACCGGGCAGCTGTCCAGCACTCCGTCAATGTCCCCTTCCCCCTCCTGACCGGAGGCGCAGAGGTTCCGGCGGTTGTCTGCCCCCACAGGGCAGAGGGAGCGCCAGCTGTCCTCGGGATGGACCAAGATGGGATTGTCCTTGGCGGTGTGGAAGTCCAGCACCGGCTCCAGCACCTCATAGTCCACCCGGATGAGCTTCATGGCCCTGTCCACGGCCTTTTCCGTTTCCCCTGCCACGATGGCAACCGCATCCCCCACAAACCGCAGGTGCTGATCCAGCAGCAGCCGGTCATAGGGAGAGGGCTCGGGGTAGGTCTGTCCTGCCGTGGTAAACCGCTTCTGGGGCACATCCAGGTAGGTATAGACCGCTACCATCCCGGGCACCTTTATGGCGTTTTCCGTGCGGATGTCCCGGATTTTCGCATTGGCATAGGGGCTTCGCAGCACCTTCACCACCAGAGCATCCCGGGGGGTCACATCCTCCACGAAGAGGGGCTTACCCAGAAGCAGCTGCATGGCGTCCTTTTTTCGCACAGGTTTTCCCACGCTTTTCAGCTCAGCCATTGGTCTTACCCTCCTTCCAGTTCAGGTAGTTGCGGATACCTCTCAGCTGTCCCTCGTAACCGGAGCAGCGGCACAGGTTTCCTGCAAGGTAGGCACGAATCTCCTCATCCGTGGGATGGGGATTCTCCCGAAGGAGGGCAATGGTATTCATCACAAAGCCGGGGTTACAGAAGCCGCACTGCTCTGCACCCTGGTCGGCAATAAAGCCCACAAATTCCTCCGCCTCTTGCTGCAGCCCCTCCAGGGTCTGCACCTGGTGTCCGGCAGCCCGGGCAGCAAGCACAGAGCAAGACAGCACCGGCACACCATCCAGCAGCACGGTGCAAAGGCCGCAGTTGGCGGTTTCACAGCCCCGCTTCACAGACAGGCATCCCTGCTCCCGGAGAAAGTCCAGCAGTAACTTATCCGCATCCACAGAGGCGGTAACGGGTTTTCCGTTGAGTGTCAATTTGATTTCCATGGTTTACTCCTCCCCCAAAGCCAACAGGCACCGGCGCACCAGGGTCACCGCCAGCCGCTTTCGGTAGGCTTCGCTTCCCCGCATATTGGAGCCGAACGCCCCCTGCTCCGAAACCCACCGGGCAAAGGCCTCTGCCTTTTCTTCTGTCAAATTTCCCTGAAGAATTTGGGTTTCGTCCTCAAAGCACCGGGCGGCGCCGGGTCTTGCCCCCAGGCAGCAACGGTAGGTATCATCCTTTTTCATCACGCAGCAGGCCAGCACCGGGAAGTCCGTAGCGGAATTTCTCTGGCTCTGGTAGGAGGCCTGCACCGGCTGGGCGGGCACAATCACCTCCAGGAGCAAATCCTTCCGGCTTCTGGGAATCTGAACAAACTGGGAAAGGGGCATCCGTCCTGCCCCCTGGAGCACCACCTGGGCATCCCAAGCCAGAAACAGGGTCAGCACATCGGAAAAGCCGAACCGACCGTAGAGGCTGCCACCTACTGTAGCGCAGTTGCGAAACTGCACGCCCACAATGGGCTTTACCGCCTCCGCCGCTGCCCCTTGGGTCAATTCGTTGAGAATGGGGCTGGTTTCCAAAGTGCGCAGGGAGGTCATGGCACCGATATGCACCCCATCTTCCTCCTGGCGGATGTAGTCCAGGCCCAAATCCTGCAAGTCAATCGCGGTATCCACCCGGCGGTTCTGCATTTTCAGCCACAGCATACCGCCTAAGATCACATTGGAGCGTTTCTGGGCCAAATCATAGGCCTCCTGGGGGGTCTTAGGTCGAAGATAGTTTTTGATGGTAAGCATATCCGTTCCCTTTCTATTCTCATGGCTTCTTTCGGGGATTTCCCGAAAAAAAATTCCCTTTTCTTATCATAATACAATCTTAAAGAGAAGATGTCAAGAACGGCAAAAATCCCACCTTTGTGCTCCCACCATCACTGAAAGCAAGCACATTGCAAAATGCTCTGCGCTCCCCCGGCCACCAGTCCTGCCCTAAAAGAGGCAGAAGCTATGCAGCAATGAAAAGCAAAAACATTTGCGTATGATTCGGATTGAAAAGTGGACGAATCTGCATTTTTATGATAGTATAAATTGAGTTTCTTTACAGGGAGTGGGAAATGATGCATAACTGGTTTACCACAGAAAAGGTAGATGCAGATACCTATGTGATTAGTGAGTATCGTCATTGGGAAGAAACACATTGTTACCTTCTCAATGGCTGGGAGCGGAGCTTACTGATTGACACAGGACTTGGTATCTGCAATATTTCCAAAATTGTTTCAAAATTAACTAAAAAGCCAGTAATAGCCATTGCCACACACATTCATTGGGATCATATCGGCGGGCACCAATACTATCCTGATTTTTACGCCCACGAAGCAGAGTTGGATTGGTTAAACGGAGGCTTTCCACAACCGTTGGAAGCAATCAAGAAATATGTCGTTGACCGGTGTGAATTGCCAGAGGATTTTGACATCAACGAATACCGCTTTTTTCAAGGAAAACCCACAAAAGTTTTGCATGGGGGTGAGTGTATCGACATAGGCGGAAGAACCATCCAAGTGCTTCACACACCTGGTCACGCACCAGGACATATGTGCTTTTGGGAAGCAGACAAGGGTTATCTGTTTACCGGTGATTTGGTTTATAAAGATACCTTAACAGCATGGTTTCCTTCTACGGATCCGGAAGCTTACCTCAACTCGCTGGAAACCGTAGCCGCACTCCCAGTAAAAAGAGTGTTCCCGGCACATCACACTTTGGATATACAACCGGAAATCCTTATTCGCATGCGGGATGCTTTTCGAGAACTGAAAGCAGCCAAGAAGCTTCATCACGGAAGCGGTACATTTGATTATGGGGATTGGTCTGTCTGGCTGTAAAATAAACGAAAGAAAATCCGTGTTATCCTCACTCCTTTGATTGAGAATCTGGAAGGCTGCAAGGATTCCTCAGCCAAATCAGAAGGGTTTCTTATCCATCCCATTCCTTTTCATGGGATATTTCACCACATTTTCACTTTCTGCGCCGTTGAAAAGTCTTTCGGGTTCATGTATACTGTAAGCAGCTTACAAAATGTGCATCCTGCGCAAGGAACTGCAGATGCATAAAAAGTTATTGAGGTGACCTATGAAAAAGAGAATTACTGCGTTATGCTTCACCATGCTTTTGGTGTTTGCACTTGCCGGATGCCGCCACACTGACAGCACCGACTCTCCCTATGCCTTGTCTGATAACTGGGCCTATCTGGAAACCGGGGAAACAGCTTCTGCGGATGTGTTCTTTATTTGTCCTACTGTCTATGGAGGTAATGAGAATAGCTTCAATATGCCTTTGGATGACGAAGCCTCCAAAGCAGATTTTCTCGGGGCTACCAATATGGAAAAAGGGATTTACGACGAAGACACCCGTTTTTTTGCTCCCTATTATCGGCAGATGGGACTTTCTGGCTATTCCCTTCCGGCTTCAGAGCGGGAACCCTATCTGGAAATCGCCTACCAGGATGTAAAGTCCGCCTTTACTTACTACATGGAGCATTACAACCAAGGACGGCCCATTATTCTGGCTGGATTCTCTCAGGGTGCAGATATGTGTATCCGTTTGCTGAAGGATTGCTTCGCCCAGGAAGAGGTTAACAATCTGCTTGTAGCCTGTTATGCCATTGGATGGAGTATTACAGAGGAGGAACTGGCCCAGTATCCCCACCTCCGCTTTGCATCCGGTGAGGATGATACCGGGGTTATCATCTCCTTCAACAGTGAAGCAGCGGATGTTTCTGACTCGTTGATGATTCCTGCCGGAACCCATACCCTGGCAATCAACCCCTTGAATTGGAAAACCGACGGGACACCTGCCGGAAAAGAAGAGAACCTGGGTGCCTGCTTTGCTGACTACAGCGGCGCAATTCTCAAAGAAATTCCTCAGCTCACCGGTGCCTATATCGATCCGGTACGGGGCGCTTTGAAGGTTACAGATGTGACACCTGAGGACTATCCCCCGGTGCTTTCTATTTTCTCCTCTGGCGTATATCATCTGTATGACTATCAGTTTTTCTATCGCAATTTACAAAAAAATGTAGGTATCCGGTTGGACGCCTACCTGGCAGCCTGAAACTGCCAATGAAAAAGCCTCCCGTGCAGCCATCTGCTGCACGGGAGGCTTTTTCTGTAATGTGCTGCAATTCCCTTAACCACAGGGCCACATCACCAGGTATAACGCCACCAGTCTTTCTTATACATGGGAATGGCAAACATATCCTCTCCCCAATTTCCACGGCCGTGGTAAACCACCTCTTTGGCAGCGGTCTGGGGGTCAAAGAACAGCTGTTCACCGTCAATATAAATCTCCACCCAGCCATGGGGCATCAGGGGTTCAAACCCCTGTCCGCTGATTTCCCGGGCATCGTACCCCAGTCCTCTTGCCAGCACAGTGAAAGCCGCTGCATAGTGGAAACAATTTCCCTTATATGTGGTAAGTGCCTCTTTCCCCAGTCGATTGGCCCAATCCGTTTCCCGGAACGCCAGCTTTTCCCTGCGGATATAGCGCATATTGTCCCGTACGTGGACAAAGGCCGCATACAAAAGCGTATACCGGTCCGCCCCTTCGTTTTCCTGCTGGAACTGGAAAATCAGCTTCTCCACAATCTCATCCAGTTCCGGGTCGCCGGAGACATACCGCCCATCCTCCCCAAAGTACAGGTTCCCCTGGCTTTCCTCCCGGAGAAGCTCCCCTTCCTCGTTGGCGCAGTACAGAATTCCCTTTTGGAGATGGAAGCCCGGTTCCCATGGCATATGCAGCACGGCATTTTGGATGTTGCCGTCCGTTTTCCCGCCGGCGGTATGTTCCATACAGCTGTCCAGCAAATAGCCGGTACTGGTATCTCCGGGATCAATGTCCAAAGGAACCGATTGCTTTTCCACCACTTTTACCGGCCGATTCTCCCAATCCCGGTTAAGCAGGAGGCAAATGCTTCTTGCAAAGGCATCCCGGGTCACTTCCCCCTCCGGAAGCACTTCCAAGGCAGCTGCGCCCTGCTCCGGCGGAAACAGCTTTGGATTCCTGTAAATTGCTGTGAGCGTCTCTTTGGTCACAGGCTCGTCTTCCCCTTCGCTCAGATTATCCAAAAAATCCGTAACTGTCTGAGGGGCTTCCACAGGGGCCAGGGCTGCAAATGCCGCCTTAAGCTGAGAACAGGTCAAAACATCCTCCGGATGCAGCCATCCATTGCTGTCAGGAAACAAATAGGCTGCCATATCCTGAAAGTCCGGATAAAGAACGCCGTAAAAATTCGTATCCTGGGAAATAGCGACCTTGCCAGGGTCAACCATCTGCTGTTCTTCGTTTTCCCAATGGTGCAGATAATATCCGTGAATCGCCGGCTCCGGGACGGAAGCCCTATGCCCGTCCACCACCACCTGTCTGTTAACCGTACCGGCATCACAGGTGAAGCTGACAAGATACATGGGTTCCGATTCATTCTCCGTCTCCGTGTTTGTGCACGCCGTGAGAAGAACAATCATGGCCACCGCCAACAGAGCCCACAGGTTTCTTCTGTAATCTCTCATTTTTCTCTCCCCCGGGATATAAATTCGCTGTTTTCTACTATAGTACAACCACAGAAGAAATATGTCAAGAACGGTAGAAACCCCAGCTGCTTCCCGGAGAAAATGCTTGCAGGGCAGAAAAAGCACCGACTTTCCAGTCGGTGCTTTTAGGTCAGGGTCAAATTCTCTTTCCGGTCACCTGGTACATCCGGTCATCGGAAATCGACTTGGTTACTTTCAGGTATTGGGCAAAGATTTCCGTCAGTTCCTCGCAGGGCATAAGGCCCCGGCTGACGGCGCTGGCGGTGCCTTCGTGGTGGTGGTCGATGGCCTCCCGGCTCATGCCGTGGGCTACTGTGAGGGTTCCCCCGGGAGTCAGAAGCCCCGCCAGGGTTTCAATCAGGTGCTGAGGGTCAGGGAAATGGGGAAAGGCGTTATAGACCATCACGCAGTCAAACTTTCGGTCAAAGGCCGTGTTCTCCACATCTCCGCACAGAACCTGGATGGGGGCATCCGGGTATTTGGCGGCGGCAATCTTTGCCATCTCCGGGGAGATGTCAATGGCGGTGACGGAAGCCACCCGCTGTTTCAGGTAGTCGGGAAACAGCACACCAGTGCCACAGGCCACATCCAGTACAGTCTTTCCCTCGGTCACCTCCGCCCCGTCCAGGATGCGGTTGATGATTTCATCGGAGCGAATCATGTCCGCATCCCACTGGGGTGCCATATGGTCGAAGAAGGCAATAATCTCCTGTTTGTTCATGGGAAGCCTTCCTTAATAGCGGCTGGGCAGCAGCTTGGCTTTGGTGAGCATGGTCACAAGCAACGGCAGAAGCACCAGCTGGATGCAGATGCCGGGGATTCCCTGCACCAGAGAGGTGGTTACCCAGGCAAAGGGAGAGATACCGGGGGTAAGGATATAAGCCTTCACCAATCCGGAAATCACCCGGCCCAGCACCATGGCCGTTACCATGCTGATGTAAAGGTCAATCACCGGCTTACCGGTACGGACAAAACGGAGCATAAGCCCGGTCACGCAGCCGTATACGGCGCACTCCACCGCCATGGAGGGGAGAATTGCAGCGGGGGGCATACCGGTGAGCAGGCTGGAAATCACAGGGCCCAGCACGCCGCACACCAGTCCGTAGGGCCAGGAGCACATCATGCCGCACAGCAGCACGGGGATGTGCATGGGCAGAAAAATATTGCCCCCATTGGGGAAGGAATGAAACAGCATGGGCAGTACCACGCACAGGGCGGCGCACACAGCTGTAAGCACCAGTTTCTTTACATGGGATAGGGTATTCATGGAAATTACCTCCTCTTTCTTTTGCGTGGCCTATTATAATCCTCCGGGGAAGAATTGGGAAGCCCCCCAGGGGGTTAAAAATGCAGAAAAATGCCGGCACCCGGAAATGGGTGCCGGCAGGAATGCCATTACAGCAAGGTCAGTAGTTTTTCTGTATATGCTCTGGCTGTGGCGCCGGATTTCTCCCCGGTTACCTTCACAGGGCAGGCGTCCATGGCCTTTTCCAGCCGGGCGGCTGCCTCTCCCCGGCAGATATGCCGCAGCAGCAGGCACAGGGCCTTGAGAATACTCTCCGGGTTGGCGTAGTCCCCCAGGCCTTCCGCAATCATTCTGGGAGCAGAGCCGTGGATAGCCTCGAACATGGCGTAGCGGTCGCCCATGTTGGCGCTGCCGGCAGTGCCCACGCCGCCCTGAATCTGGGCGGCTTCATCGGTGATAATGTCGCCGTACAGGTTGGGCAGCACAAAGACCTGGAACTGGTTACGGATGGCGGGGTTTACCAGATTGGCGGTCATAATGTCAATATACCAGTCGTCCGCCTGAATCTCCGGGTAATCCCTGGCCACCTCGTGACAGATAGCGGTGAACTTTCCGTCGGTTTTCTTCATAATATTGGCCTTGGTCACAATGGATACCCGGTTTTTGCCGTTGTTCTTTGCATATTCAAAAGCAGCCCGGGCAATCCGCCGGGTTCCGGCATCGGTGGTGACCTTAAAGTCCATGGCAAGTCCGGGAAGCTCCACGCCCCGGCTGCCCAGGACGTACTCCCCTTCCGTATTCTCCCGGTAGAAAATCCAGTCGATTCCCTCCTCCGGGATGGACACCGGGCGGACATTGGCATACAAGTCCAGTTCCCGGCGGAGCGTCACATTGGCGCTTTCCATGGTACCCCCCATAGGGGTGGTGGTGGGACCTTTCAGCAGCACATCGCAGGACTTAATCTCCTCCAGCACCCGACGGGGGACCGACTCCCCCAGGGCCAGGCGGTTTTCAATGGTAAGGCCTTCAATCTTCTTACAGACCACGCTTCCCTGGGCAATTTCCTTTTCCAGGAGCTTATGCAACACCTGGGTTGCCTGCTCCATAATAATGGGGCCAATGCCGTCGCCGTCAATCAGGCCGATGGTGACCACCGGTTTGGTGGAAAAATCGGTCTTTTCCTGATTCATGTGGGAGATTCGCTCCATTTGTTCCTGCAAAAGCTGGGAAAATTTCTGGCAGGCCAATTCCATTTCCGTCATACAAGTCCCTCCCTGGTAGCGTTCAGCAAGCCACCGGCCATCAAAATCTTCTGCTGTCTGGAAGAGAGCTGGCAGGTAACCGGGAAGGTTCTGCCGGTGGCCTCATCCACCACAGTCATCTCTCCTGTCTCCATTCCCCGGGCAATTCCCGTGAGCTTCAATTTTGCTCCCTGGGAAATGGCATCGTAATCCTCCGGGTTTACGAAGGTTACCGGCAGGATTCCGGCGTTAATCAGGTTTGCCACATGGATTCTGGCAAAGCTCTTGGCCATGACACACCGGATGCCCAGGTACATGGGCACCAGGGCGGCGTGCTCCCGGGAGGAGCCCTGGCCGTAGTTGCTGCCGCCTACCACAATGCCCTCACCGGCGGCCTTGGCCCGGGCGGGGAACTGGGGATCGCAAACCTCAAAGCAGAACTCCGACAGCTTGGGGATGTTGGAGCGGTAAGGCAGAATCTTGGCACCGGCAGGCATAATGTGGTCGGTGGTGATGTTATCCCCCACCTTCAGCACCACCTCAGCCTCCAGGGTGTCTGCAAAGGGCTTGCTCTTGGGGAATTCCTTGATGTTGGGTCCCCGGAGCACCTGGGCCTTCTCCGCCTCCTGGGGGGGCAAGGGTTGAATCACAGCAGAATCATCAATATGGAAATGCTCTGGCAGAGTCACAGGGGCCATGGAAGGCAGCGTAGTGGGGTCGGTAATGAAGCCTGTCAAAGCGGATGCGGCAGCGGTTTCCGGAGAGACCAGGTACACCTGGGCGTCCTTGGTACCGCTGCGGCCCAGGAAGTTCCGGTTGAAGGTACGCAGGCTTACGCCGCCGGAGTTGGGCGAGAAGCCCATGCCGATACAGGGGCCGCAGGCACACTCCAACACCCGGGCGCCACTGGCAAGGATGTCAGCCAGGGCCCCGCAGTCTGCCAGCATGGTCAGCACCTGCCGGGAACCGGGAGAGATGGAAAGGCTCACATTGGGAGCCACCGTCTTGCCCTTGAGAATGGCCGCCACCTTCAACATATCCGTAAAGGATGAGTTGGTACAAGAACCGATGCATACCTGGTCCACTTTCACATCCCGGAGGCTCTCCACCGTAACCACATTGTCCGGGCTGTGGGGACAGGCAATCATAGGCTTCAAGGCAGAAAGGTCAATATCAATCACCCGGTCATACTTTGCATCCGGGTCGCTGGTCAGAGGCACGTAGTCCTCCTCTCTTCCCTGGGCTGCCAGGAATTTCCGGGTCTGCTCGTCGGAGGGGAAAATGGAGGTGGTTGCTCCCAGTTCTGCACCCATATTGGTAATGGTAGCCCGCTCCGGGACGGAAAGGGTCATGGCACCGGGGCCGCCCCACTCCACAATGACACCCACGCCGCCCTTCACGGACAGAATCCGCAGCAGCTCCAGGCTCACATCCTTGGCGCTGACCCAGGGCCGGAGGGCACCGGTCAGGTTCACCTTGTAAAGCTTGGGCATGGTGATATAGTAGGCACCGCCGCCCATGGCCACCGCCACATCCATACCGCCGGCACCAAAGGCCAGCATGCCCAGACCGCCGCCAGTGGGGGTATGGCTGTCGGAGCCGATGAGGGTCTTGCCCGGCTTGCCGAACCGTTCCAGGTGTACCTGATGGCAGATACCATTGCCGGGGCGGGAGAACCGGACGCCGTGCTTGGCTGCCACCGTTTGCAGATACCGGTGGTCGTCCGCATTTTCAAAGCCGCATTGCAAGGTGTTGTGGTCCACATAGGCCACGCTCAGCTCGGTTTTTACCTGGGGAATCCCCATGGTTTCAAATTCCAGATAGGCCATGGTGCCGGTGGCATCCTGGGTCAGGGTCTGGTCAATCCGCAGGGCAATCTCCTTGCCGGTTTCCATAACACCGTCCACCAGGTGGGCCTGGATGATTTTCTGTGCAATGGTCATTCCCATATTACTTTAACCTCCCAATCATGTTTTCTTTGGCATTTTTGATATGGCGGCAGGTAACTTCCTCCGCCAACTGGGCATCCCCGGCGGCAATGGCCTGGAAGATGGCCCGGTGCTCTGCCACGGAATGCTCCATCCGGTCCGGGTCTCCAATGGAAATCCGCCGGTAACGCTGTGTTTTCTTATGGAGCACCCGCAGGGTGTCCCGCAGGACGGTTCTGCCGCACAGGTCGTAGATAGTATCGTGGAAGCTGTCATCCATTTTTTGCAGCTGCTCCGCATCCCGCTTACTGTAATAAAAATCCTGAAGGGCATTGATTCTGGAAAGTTCCGCCATGCCCTCCGGGGTCATATGCTCCACGGCACAGGCTGCCGCAAAGCCCTCCAGCCGCTGGCGGATGTCCATAATGTCCACCAGGTCCTCCTGGGTAATGCCCAGCACCACGGAGCCCTTTCCCGAATCCCGGATGAGGTTCTCCTGCTCCAGCCGCCGCAGAGCCTCCCGGATGGGGGTGCGGCTCACCCCCAGCTGCTCCACCAGCTTCAGCTCTGTCAGCAGCTCTCCTCTGGGGTATTTTCCCGTGATAATATCGTCCTCCAGCCGTTCAAACACCTGATCGGCCAGGGAAACCGTCTTGAATTCTCCCATTTTTCTCCTCCTCAAGCGAAGCGTCCCGGCGCAAGCTCTGCAATCTTCTGCTCCATCTCTTTTTCGCTGATTACCGTCTGCCGTTCTCCTTCGTAGACGCTGTCCACCCATTCCTTCAAAGCTACCACCAGGGGATCAGACTTTCCAATCTGGTTTTCCCCTTTCAGGCGGTAATTCTGGTTAATCCAGTAGGCAATGCCAGCAGAACCGGAGGTCTTGCTGATTTCCACCGTGGCAGGGCGGCTCAAGAGCTTTTCCGTGTCAAAGATGGTGTAGATTTCCGCATCCTTCATAAGACCATCGGCATGAATCCCCGCCCGGGTGGCATTGAAGCTCTTGCCCACAAAGGGGGTCATGGGGGGAATTTCGTAACCAATTTCATGGGTAAAGTAATCTGCAATCTCCGTAATCACCTGGGTGTCCATTCCGTCCAGGGAGCCCCGGAGGGCTGCGTACTCAAACACCATGGCTTCCAGAGGGATGTTGCCGGTACGCTCTCCGATGCCCAGGAGGGAGCAGTTCACGCCGCAGGCTCCGTACAGCCAGGCGGTGGAGGCGTTGGTGACGGCTTTGCAGAAGTCGTTATGTCCGTGCCATTCCAGGCATTCGCTGGGAACGTCTGCATAGTGCTGCAAGCCGTAAATGATGCCTGCAACGCTTCGGGGCATGGCGGCTTCCGTATAGGGTACCCCATAGCCCATGGTATCACAGGCCCGGATTTTTACCGGGATACCTGCCTGTCGGGACAGCTTTTGCAGCTCGTTTACAAAGGGCACCACAAATCCATAGAAGTCCGCCCGGGTGATATCCTCCAGGTGGCACCGGGGAATGACCCCGGCCTCGAAGGCATCGGACACGGTGGCAAGATAATACTCCATGGCCTGACGCCGGGTCATTTTCATCTTTTTGAAAATGTGGTAGTCGCTGCAGCTGACCAAAATACCGGTTTCCTTCAATCCCAAATCCCGGACCAGCTTGAAGTCCTCCTTGCTGGCTCGAATCCAGCTGGTAATCTCCGGGAATTTCAGGTTCAGCTCCAGGCATTTTTCCAGAGCTTGCCGGTCCTTTTTGCTGTAAATGAAAAATTCCGTCTGGCGAATGATGCCGTAGGGGCCGCCCAGCTTGGAAAGCAGCCGGTAGATGTTCACGATCTGCTCCACGGAATAGGGCTCTACCGACTGCTGCCCATCCCGGAGAGAGGTATCGGTAATCCAGATTTCCTCCGGCATATTCATGGGCACCCGGCGGTGGTTAAAGGGAATCTTGGGAACAGAGCCATAGGCATAAATATCCCGCTGCAGGTTGGGCTCCTTCACATCCTGCAAGGAATACTTATAGGAGCGCTGCTCTAAAAGGTTGGTCTTATTGGAAATTTCCAGCATACAGATATCCCCCTATGCTTGTATTCTTGTATACAATTATACCACCAACTTTTTTCTTGTCAAGAAAAAAGGACCGGCGAACCGGTCCTTTTTGAAAATTTAATTTTCTTGGCGAGCGTAGACACAGTGCCCATTCTTGTAGGTTTGCAGTACCTGAATTTCCCGGAGCTGCTGGGTGGGCGTCGTCAGGGGGTCCTGGCTCAGAATCACCAGGTCGGCAGTCATGCCTTCTGCAATTTTTCCCTTCTGGTCCTCCTGGAAGTACTGATATGCGCCGTTTTTGGTGACACATTCCAGAGCCTCCTGGGTGGAAATGCGCTCCTCTTCTCCCAGCAGCACCCCGGATTCCGTCCGCCGGGCTACAGCGCACCAAACCGTTTCCAGCATATCCGGGGGAATCACCGGGGCATCCTGGTGGAAGGTCACGGGGATTCCTGCCCGCAAGGCGCTGGCAACCGGGCTGATTCCCTCTGCCCGTTCCATACCCAGATTGCGGATATGCACATCTCCCCAATGATACACGTGGGCCACAAAGAAGGATACCATCGCCCCCAACCGGGAGGCCTGCTCCATCTGATCTTTGCCCATGAGCTGTCCATGGATAATCACCGGGCGCAAAGCCGCCAGGTTTGGCTGCTGCCGCTGGGCATTTTCCAGGCAGCGCAGGAACTGCTCCACCGCAGCGTCCCCATTGCAGTGGGCCAGCAGCTGGGTATTGTTCCGGGCAGCCAGAAGGAAGGCTTCCTCCACCTGCTCGTCCGTCATGGTGCCATAGCCCCGGTACTCTGCTTCCCCGGCATAGGGCTGGCGCAGCCAGGCAGTTCTTCCCTGGGGGGAGCCATCCAGAAAGATTTTCATGCCCCCTACCCGCACCGGACAGTTCTCTCCCTGGGCCTCCACCATAGCCCGGGCCGCCGCATAGGCCTCCGGGGCACAGTACAAAACTACTTCCAGCTGCAAAAGCTTTCGCTCCAGCAGCTGCTGGTATACCGGCAGCATTTCCTTTACCACCATACCGTCCTGCACCGTAGTGATTCCCATGGAGGCATACAGATTCTGAGCCTTTTGGAAGCCCTGAAGCAGGGTCTCACCCCCGGGCATGGGTGCTCTTTTGATTGCGGCAATGAAGGCATTTTCCTCCAGGTAGCCGGTCAGCTTCCCATCCTCCCTGCCGATTTTTCCGCCCTCCGGGTCCGGGGTCTCCGGGGTGATTTCCAGCAAATCCAAAGCCTTCTGGTTCATCAGCCCCATATGCCCCGACTTGTGGTGAATAATCAGGGGGTTCTCCGGGGCAAAGCTGTTCAGCTGCTCCATTGTGGGATGCTGGTACTGGGGAAGCAGATTATGGTCATAATCCCGGGCAATCACCCATTCTCCGGGCAGCACCTTCTCCCGGGCGATATAGTCCTGGATTCTTTGACCCATCTCCTCTGGGCTCCTGGCACCGTTTAAGGAGACTTGCAGCATGGAGGTAGCCACCTGGAAGAAATGGCTGTGGGCGTCCACAAATCCGGGAAGCATTACCGCCCCCTGCAAATCCACATAGGTGCAGTCCTTCTCCCCCAGGGGCAGCGGCGACTGGGGAGAAATCCAGGTGATTTTTCCATCCTCCACCAAAACGCCCCCGGCGTACATGGGGTCAGACATGGTAAGGATTTTTCCTCCATAAAACAAGGTTTTCATGGCAACGCCCCGCCTTTCCAATGACAAAAATGTTGCTTTTCTATTTTGTGTGGGTTTTACACCCCTTATACGCCTATTTTACCAGATTCTTCCAAAAAATACAACTATTTCTAAAATGTCACATTCTCTTCCAAGACTTGACTTTTTATTTTGGGTATCGCATAATAAAGTAGTATATTATCGCATCAAATAAAGGAAGTGTACGCATTGGAACAACAGCACAATTCGCTTGTGGAGGACCCCATTGCCAAAGCGCTGATTTGCTTTGCCTTGCCGGTCTTCTGGGGAAATGTATTTCAGCAGCTCTACAACACCGTCGACTCTCTGATTGTGGGGCAGTTTCTGGGAGACAAGGCCCTGGCGGCCGTCAGCTCCTCCGGTAATCTCATTTTCCTGTTTGTAGGTTTTTTCAACGGCTTGGCCATGGGCGCCGGTGTCATTATCGCCAGGTACTACGGAGCCAAAAACTACAAGGAAATGGATTTGGCCATTCACACAGATGTTGCCTTCGGCCTGATTTGCGGCAGTCTGCTGACGGTGCTGGGCATTATCTTTACCCCAACCATCTTAGGCTGGATGGGCACCCCGGGGGATGTGATTGAAAGTTCCATTGAATATTTCCGGTTTTACTTCTGCGGCGCCATTTTTACCGTCATGTACAATATTTTTGTAGGTATTTTCCACGCCATGGGAGACAGCCGCCATCCCCTTTACTATCTGATTTTCTCCTCCATCGTGAATGTGGTGCTGGATTTGCTTTTTGTGGGTGTGTTCCACATGGGCGTGGGCTCCGCAGCTCTCGCCACCACCGTTTCCCAGGGAATCAGTGCCCTGCTTTGCTGCATTCGTATGCTCCGCCTGAAAGGCCCCGGTCAGCTGGAGCCCCGGCGGATTCGGATTCATTGGAACAGCCTGGTGAACATCATCCGCTTTGGTCTTCCCTCCGGTGTTCAGAATTCCGTGATTGGTCTTGCCAACGTGGTGGTGCAGTCCAACATCAATTCCTTCGGCTCTGCTGCCATGGCCGGCTGCGGATCCTACTCCAAAATTGAGGGCTTTGCCTTCCTGCCCATCACCTGTTTCAGCCAGGCCCTGGCTACCTTCGTGGGGCAGAACCTGGGCGCAAAGAAGTATGACCGGGTGAAAAAGGGCGCTGTTTTCTCCATTATCTGCTCTGTGGTGATGGCTGAGTGTATCGGCGGACTGATTTATCTCTTTGCCCCCCAGCTCATCGGGTTGTTTGACGACAGCCCGGAGGTCATTCACTACGGCGTGCTTCACAGCCGCACCATTTGTATGTTCTTCTTCCTGCTTTCCTTCTCCCACTGTGCCGCCGGCATTCTCCGGGGCGCAGGCAAATCCGCCGTACCCATGTATACCATGCTCCTGTGCTGGTGTGTGCTGCGGGTTTCCTACATTACCGTCGCCATTCCCTTTGCCAATCAGCTGCAAACCGTTTCCTGGGCCTATCCCATCACCTGGAGCTGCAGCAGCGTTATTTTCCTGATTTATCTGCTGAAAGCAGACTGGATTCACACCTTTGAACGGATAGAGCAACGGGCAATGGCGAAGCACTGACAACCCTTCCAACTTTTCAAAGGAGGCTGCCAATCATGATGGATTTTCGCTATTTGCTGGAGCATTTTTTCACCCACAAGGACTTTCTGGCTCCACCCCACCAGATCCCCGGCACCCTGTTTACGTCCCTGCATCTGATTTTTGCCGCTGTTCTTCTGGCTGTCGTGATTGGAACGGCCATCTATGTTGGCAAACATCAGGCACTGGTGCGACCGGTATTCATCGGGCTTTGGATTACCCTGGTGGTTCTGGAAGTTGCCATTGTCACCTGGGAAAGCCTCAGCGCCCGGCATCCGGGCTTTGATTTGCGGCGCAGTCTTTCTTTGTATCCTTGCAGCATATATCTTTATGCCATGCCTCTTGCCATCTGGGGCAAAGGGGTATGGAAGAAAATCGGCTGCGGGTATGTATGCACCCTGGGACTGCTGGGAGGCGCTGTAAATTTCTTCTACCCCGCCATCCGGCTCTCCACCTATTCCTGCATCTCCTTTGTGGGCTTTCACACCTTCTTCTACCATGCTGCCCTGCTCTTTACCTGCCTGGTCATGCTGATTTCCGGCTACCATCGCTATACCAAGGTAACAAAATGGTGGGAGCTGTTGCTTCCCTGCGTGTTAAGCCTGATTGTGTCCGTCCCGGCAAACATTGTCAACTACTCCCCCATTGGTGCAGACTATATGTTCTTCCGGGGGAAGTTTCCATTGCTTGCCCTTCTGTTCCCCGGTGTAAAGCCCATTCTCTTTACATTGGTGCTTTACGGGTTATACATCGTCATTCCGGCGCTGTTTTATCTTCCCTCTTATGTGCGGAACAAAGCGTTGGCTCCGGCATAAAAAAAGGGCTTCGGTTATAAACCGAAGCCTCTTTTTTATTTCTCCTTGTTGGCCTTCTTGGCAGCCTTGGCTTTGGCCTTGGCTTCCTGAGCCTTCCGGGCCTCTTCCTGGGCAGCGGCAGCAGCCGTGTCGTTGGTGGACAGAGCCCACTTTGCAAACTCGATGCGGACCTGGTCAGCGCCGGTCTCGATTACGAACTTGTCCTCTTTCACATCCACAACCTTGCCGGTGATACCGCCGATGGTGGTAATCTCATCCCCGTTCTTCAGGGCAGAACGCATCTGTTCTGCTTCCTTCTTACGCTTCTTCTCGGGACGAATCAGCATAAAATAGAACACAACGAAGATAGCGATGAGGGGCAGGAAGGTCATCAGCATGCCGGCTGCGCCGGTATCCGCAGTGGTAGCGGCTGCTTCTTCTAAGAATAATAACATGGATTTCGCTCCTTTTCAATTTGTCCTTTTCATTATATCATCACTGCAATAAAATGCAAGAATTATTTAGATTCTCCGGGACAGTTTTTCCGAATATTCCCTGCGGAAATCTGCAAAACAACCTTCATCCAAAGCGTTGCGGATTTTCTCCATCAGCTTGTTATAAAAATACAGATTGTGCATCACGCAAAGACGCATGGCAAGCATTTCCTCCGCCACAAACAGGTGCCGGATATAAGCCCGGGAGTACCGGCGGCACACCGGGCAATCGCACTGGGGATCGATGGGCTGCATATCTGTAATATACTTGGCGTTGCGCAGATTGATGGCTCCCTCCCAGGTAAAGAGCCGGGCATGGCGGGCGTTCCGGGCCGGCATGACACAGTCGAAAAAGTCCACGCCTCTGGCCACCGCCTCGATAATGTTGGTAGGTGTTCCCACGCCCATGAGATAACGGGTCTTTTCCTTGGGCATATAGGGCTCCACCGCCTCAATGATGTCGTACATCTCCTGGGCGGTCTCTCCCACCGCCAGGCCGCCGATGGCGTATCCCGGCAAATCCAGATCTGCAATCCGCTTCATATGGTCAATCCGGATGTCCGGGTAGGTGCCGCCCTGGTTGATGCCCCACAGCATCTGCTGGGGATTCACCGTATCCTCCAGGGCGTTGAGCCGGGCGTTCTCTGCCTTGCAGCGCACCAGCCAACGGTAGGTCCGGTCCACGCTCTGCTGCACATAGGCTCTGGGGGCAGGATTTTCAATACACTCGTCAAAGGCCATACAAATGTCGGAGCCCAGGTTGGACTGAATCTGCATACTCTCCTCCGGTCCCATAAAGATTTTGTGACCGTCGATATGGGAGGCAAAGGTCACCCCTTCCTCCTTGATTTTCCGCAGAGATGCCAGGGAAAATACCTGAAATCCGCCGGAGTCTGTGAGGATGGGGCCGTCCCAGGTCATAAACTTATGGAGCCCGCCGCATTCCTTCACAATCTTGTCGGTGGGACGCAGGTGCAGGTGGTAGGTATTGGAAAGCTCCACCTGGCAGCCGATGTCCTTCAGGTCCTTGGCACTCAGGGCACCTTTGATGGCTCCCTGGGTACCCACATTCATAAACACCGGAGTTTGCACCGTACCATGGGCACAGGTAAACTCACCCCGCCGGGCAGCCCCTTCGGTTTTTTTCAATTCAAACATAGATTACCTCACAAGTGATTTAATACAAGAACATGGCATCCCCGAAGGAGAAGAACCGGTATCTCTCCTTGACTGCCTCTTCGTAGGCGTGGAGAATATGGTCTCTTCCAGCAAAGGCGGAGACCAGCATCACCAGGGTGCTTTCCGGCAGGTGGAAGTTGGTAATGAGAGCGTCCATCGCCCGGAAGGTGTAGCCGGGATAGATGAAAATATCCGTCCACTTGGATTTTTCCTCAAAGGTGCCGTCCGGGTTCACCAAAGATTCCAGGGTACGGCAGGAGGTGGTGCCCACACACACAATCCGTCCGCCCCGCTTCCTGGTATCGTTGAGAAGCTGAGCTGTCTCCCGGCTCATCATGCACAACTCGGAGTGCATATGGTGCTGGCTGATTTGCTCTGCCTTCACCGGGCGGAAGGTACCAAGACCCACGTGAAGGGTCACATAGGCCAGGGTGACACCCTTCTTTTCAATCTGCTCCAGAAGCTCTTTGGTAAAATGCAGGCCTGCGGTGGGAGCCGCAGCGGAGCCGGTCTCCCGGGAATACACCGTCTGGTACCGCTCCTGGTCCTGGAGCTCCGCCTGGATGTAAGGAGGCAGAGGCATTTTTCCCAGGTGCTCCAGAATCTCCAGAAAGATTCCCTCATAATGGAACCGGACAATCCGGTTCCCGTCCTCCTGGACTTCCTCCACCGTGGCGGTCAGCTCGCCGTTTCCGAAGATGACCTCCTGGCCGGGGCGGATCTTCTTTCCGGGTTTTGCCAGGCATTCCCACTTCTTATCCCCCAAGTCCCGCAGCAGCAGCAGCTCCACCGCGCCTCCTGTGGGTCGGTGGCCCAAAAGCCGTGCAGGCAGCACCCGGGAGTCGTTCATCACCAGGCAGTCACCAGGGTTTAAGTATTCCACAATATCATAAAAGTGCCGGTGAGAAAGCTCGCCGGTTTCCTTATTCATGACCAGAAGCCGGGAGCTATCCCGCTTCTCCAGGGGGGTCTGGGCAATCAGCTCCTGGGGAAGGTCGTACCAAAAATCTTTCGTCTTGAAATCACAGGTCGACTCCTGTGTTGTATGCAATGTATCTGACAATCCTATCTGCTCCTTTATCTTACAGCTTTCATGGGAATTATACCACAATACCGGCAGAAAATCTATATAAAATGCAGAATTTTCCCGGAAGTTCCCTTTTCCGGTTGCCGCCGGGGCGGCAGCTGCATAGTGTAAAGCGGAGGGATTTTTATGAAACAATCATTTATTCCCGGGGTGGCTACCGCCCTGGTAACCCCATTTTTGGGTAAGGAAATCAACTACCCGATGGCAGAACAGCTGATTCGTCAGCAAATCGACGCTGGAATCGGGGCCATTGTCCTCTCCGGCACCACCGGAGAATCCCCGGTACTGACCGATGGGGAAAAGCTGGAGCTTTTCCGCCGGGGAAAGGCATACGCCGGAAAAAATTGCAGGATTCTTGCTGGGACAGGCAGCAACTCCACGGAACATACCATTGCCCTGAGCGTAGCCGCCCAGGAGACCGGGGTGGACGGTCTTCTGATTGTATCACCTTATTACAACAAGTCCACCCCGGAGGGGCTGGTGGGGCACTACACTGCCATTGCCCGGCAGGTGGATCTGCCCATCATCCTCTACAATGTGCCGTCCCGCACCGGGCTGGACATTCCCGTCTCCGTCTACGAAAAGCTCAGCCGTATCCCCAACATCATCGGGGTGAAAGAGGCCAGCACAGACATTACCAAAATCACCCGGATTCGCAACGCCTGCGGGGAGGATTTTGAGATTTACACAGGCAACGACGCCATGATTGTGCCCGCCATTGCCTGCGGTGCCTGGGGTGTGGTTTCTGTGGTATCCAATGTCTGTCCCCAGACCACCCAGGCCATGGTCCTGTCCGCCCTGTCCGGGGATTTTGAAACCGCTGCTGCAATTCAGTGCGGCTTGCAGGAGCTGATAGATTTGCTGTTCCGGGAGGTAAGTCCCATACCGGTGAAGGCGGCAATGGAACTGGCCGGGTTTGACTGCGGCGGGTGCCGTCTGCCCCTGGGCTCCCCTTCTGCGGAAACCAGAGAGAAATTACGGGACTTTTTCCATCGGAAAGGCCGGGAATTCTTTGTATAAAGCCAGAAAAATCCCACGACTGCAAAACAGCCGTGGGATTTTTTACATCTGTTGTCTGCCCTCCAGGGCACGGGACAAGGTCACCTCGTCCGCATATTCCAGCTGACTGCCCACCGGCACGCCGTAGGCAAGTCTTGTCACCTTCACCCCCAGGGGGCGCAGGAGCCGGGAGATATACATGGCGGTGGCCTCCCCTTCCGTATCCGGGTTGGTAGCCATAATGACCTCCTGGACTTCCCCATTTCCTACCCGCTGGAGCAACTCCTTGATCCGGATGTCCTCCTGGGTCACATGGTTCAAAGGGGAAATGACACCGTGAAGCACATGGTACACCCCGTTAAATTCGTGGGAACGCTCCATGGCAATCACATCCTTGGGCTCCGCCACCACGCAGATGGTGCTATGGTCCCGGGAATCGTCATCGCAAATGGGGCACACTGCCTTGTCGGTGATATTCTGGCACACGGGGCAGGTTCCCACACTTTTCTTTGCCTGGACAATGGCGTCCGCAAAAGACATGGCCTCCTGCTCCGGCATTCCCAGCACATAAAAGGCCAGCCGCTGGGCCGTCTTACCTCCAATGCCGGGAAGTCTGGCAAATTGGTCGGTGAGATTTTCCAGCGCCGCAGGGAAATACTGCATGGTGCCTCCTTAGAACAGTCCGCCCAGGTTCAGGCCGCCGGTGAGGCGGGACATATTGTTGGCGGAGTCCTCGTCGGCGGTACGCATAGCCTCATTGACCGCTGCAATCACCATATCCTGGAGCATTTCCACATCCTCCGGGTCCACTGCTTCCGGATTGATTTCCAGCCCCATCAGCTGGTGCTTGCCGCTGACGGTAGCCTTTACCATACCGCCGCCGGCAGCAGCGGTATAGGTCTTGTTCTCCATTTCTTCCTGCATACGCAGCATCTCCTGCTGCATCTTCTGGGCCTGCTTCAGCATGGCCGCCTGATTCATTCCTCCGGGCATTCCCCGGAATCCACCCTTTGCCATATTCAGTCTCCTATTCGTTGTTTTCTTTGATGGTGAAAATATCACTATGGGCTCTGCCGAATTGCAGCAGTTTTTCCATTTGTGCACCGGTATTCTCCCGGCCGGTGCGGTCCGTAGCTACGGCAACAACCTTTCTTCCCAGAATCGCCGAGGCTTTCAGCCCCACTGTTTCCAGGATTGCCGGTTTGTTAATCATTTCCCGGGTAAAGTCGTTGGCGCAGACCAACAGAATCCGGTTGCCCTGAAGCACACCCTGCAAAGGCGCATTGGCAGATGGGGCAAAGAAGCCGGAGTAGGGCGGCTGCAAAGCCTTCCGCACCTGCTCTGCCACCTCCGTCCAGAAGCCCACAGGGGCTTCCGAAGTCAGCTCCGGCTCAGGTTCCGGTTCCTCAGAAATCTCAGGAGCAGGTTCATAAGAATCCGCACCATTGCTTTCCGGGGCTTTTCCGGAAAATACCAGGTTTCCAGAACGAATCTGGTCTTCGATTCTGGTGAGGCGGGCGTTCAAAGACTCCCCGTCCAGCTGCAGCTCTGGGCGGCACAGGTTCACAATGCACAGCTCCGCATCCATCCGGCGGCTGGTGCTTCTGGTAAATCCCGCAGCGGTAGCCTGAATCAGGCTCATCATCCGCACCAGCTCTCCGCTGGAAAACCGGCGGGACAGCTCCTGTACCTCCTGGTCGGAAGCCACACCGGAGAGCATACCGATTCCCTCCTGGGGAGCGGTTTTCAGAATCATATAGTCCCGGGTCAGGCAGGCCATCTCATCCAGCAAAGCCCCCAAATCCTTCCCCTCCGCATAAAAGCGGTTCAGAAGGGACAGGGCTCCGGCGGTATCGTGGTCTGCAATGCAGGCCATCAGCTTACCGCATTCCTGAATGCCGGCAATACCCAGGCAGGCGTACACCCGCTCTGCCGTCAACTCCCCGGAGGTTGCGGAGGCACACTGGTCCAGAAGGCTCAGAGCGTCCCGTAGGCCGCCGTCGGCCAGTCTGGCCAGAACCCTGGCAGCAGAGGGCTCCAGGGAAATATCCTCGTGAAAAGCCACATATTGCAGCCGGGCTGCAATGTCATCCTGGCTGATTCTCCGGAAGGAAAACCGCTGGCACCGGGACAGGATGGTAGCCGGAACCTTGTGCAGCTCCGTGGTAGCCAAAATGAAAAGCAGATGCTCCGGCGGCTCCTCAATGATTTTCAGCAGTGCATTGAAGGCGGACAGGGACAGCATATGCACCTCGTCGATGATATACACCCGCATCTTTACCTGAGATGGAGTATAGACCGCATCGTCCCGCAAATCCCGCACATTGTCCACGCCGTTGTTGGATGCTGCATCAATTTCCAGCACGTCCATACAGGAACCGGCATCAATGGCACGGCAGGCGGCGCAGCAATTACAGGGATTGCCGTCCTGGGGATTTTCACAGTTCACCGCCTTGGCAAGAATCTTGGCGCTGCTGGTTTTGCCGGTACCCCGGGAGCCGGTAAACAGATAAGCGTGGCTCATCCGGTGGTTAATCAGCTGATTCTTCAATGTCTGGGTTACGGCCTGCTGTCCAACCACGTCATCGAAGGTCTGAGGGCGATATTTCCGATAAAGTGCCTGATACATAACAGCCTCCAAAATAGAAACCGGCTCATAATAAGATCGCACACCCACATTTGAGCAAGCCGAATGCCCGAACCTGTGCAGCCGACTCAGGAACGGCAGACCGGCGGCACACAGAAAAGTCCGCTTAATGCTGCTTGGTTCCCCACCTGACATGGTTCACGGGATTCTGTTGCGCCGGACCGTCCCCTCAACATCACTTACATAGGTCAGACGGCACTCAAGCTTGACCGGGTGTGGGAATTCATCCCTGCTATAGCGGATTGCAGGTACAGGGCACCGCTATCTCCCCGACTAGTGCGACCTTATTACAAGCCGGTTTGCTGCAATAAGGTTTTTTAATTGGTCTTGGACTCGATAAAGTCTGCCAGCTCCTGGAAGGTGGTAATCTTCTGATCCTCCATCTCCAGTTCCACGCCCAGCTCAGTTTCCAGGTCCATAATCATCTCCACAATGTCCAGAGAATCAATGCCCAGGCTCTCGAAGGTGCTCTCCGGCGTAATATCCTGAGGGTCCAGCTCCAGCTGCTTGGCAGCGTAGGCAACTAACTTTTCATACATATCTATTACCTCCTAACGGCTGTAATCTCTATAACAGTAGTATTCTATTATAAATCCTGCCTTTTGTCAATCCTGCATTTTCAAGGTCTCCCTTTGGGTAAAATTGGAGGCTCCCGAAGGAGCCTCCAACCAGATACATGATTAACGGGCTTTACTCTTCTTGCTCAAAATCACAACCGCAACCAGGCAGGCAGCGGAAACTACCAGAACCACAACAACCAGGACCAGGTTGAAATTCTCACCGGTCTGATCCGGTCCGTCGGGATCGGTAGGCTGGGTGGTCTCGCCGGGCTTGGTGGGTTCGGTGGTTTCGCCGGGCTTGGTAGGCTCGGTGGTTTCGCCGGGCTCGGTAGGCTCGGTGGTCTCACCAGGCTCAGTGGGGTCCGTAGGCTCGGTGGTTGCAGGGGAGCATACCACATCGTCACGATTCCGCACACGGATACGGGCAGGCTCACCGGCGAAGGAGTTGTCATAGGAGGCGCAGCCTACAACCTCAATGTTGCAGCCCACTTCCAGGCCCTCCACATCCTTGTCGGTGGTGATATAGCCATCAATGAAGATACGGGCTTCGTTTCCGGCTGCATCCTTTACAATGATGGTCTGCACCAGGCCATTGGCCTTCTCGAAGCTTACCACGGTGCCTTTCAGCTTCACCAGCTGACCCAGGACGGAGCCGTCGTTAATCTGCTGAGCGGTCACTTCCTTGGGAGCCACAGGGTCAGTTTCCCCAATCTTCTCCACGCTGGTCACGTTGATCTGGCGCTCGCCCTGGTAAGAGGAGGTAGTGCCGGTAAGGCGGAGGATGTCACCAATCTTGTAATTGCCGGCTACGGGGAAGGCGTTGATGCCGCCGGTGGAATCCTGCAGATAGATGCAGTCAAAGAATGCGGTATCCTTGTCATAGCCGGAGGCGTTGGAGGTGACCACGCCCTCGATGGTGAACTTCACGCCCTCTTCAAGCTCGTCCTGAACCTGCTGGATGTTGGTGATTTCCACCGGGTTAATGTACTTGATCAGGTTCTCGCAGATGTTGTAGTTGGAGTAGTTCTTCTCGGAACCATTGTCACCAATCTGCGCCTGTACCTCGAAGTTGGACATAAAGGCAGCACCGGATACCACAATCAGGCCTCTGCCCTCCAACTGCTCGGTAGCCAGAACCATCAGACGGTTATCCCCATCAGCCACCGCATACTTGGGCATGGAGTCGCCGCCAATGCCGTCATTGTCGGAGTCGGTGGAGTAAGTGCTGGCGTGGCCAAACACCACAGGAGATACGGTGCTGGGCAGGGTTGTGGTAGGATTACCGCTGCCGTCCACGGTGTAGATGGAAGCGCCGCCATACTGGCTGAACAGCTGGGAATACAGATTGTTGTTGGGATTCTCAGCGTCAAACTCCACACCCTCCATCAGGAAGTTATCCCAGTTGTAGGTGGAGAAGTAAAGACGCTGGGTCTGTCCGCCGTTGAGCTTATCATCGTTGGTGGCATCGTCGCCAATCCGCAGGCTGGAGCCCAGGGCTTCCAGAACCTTGTTCTGCTGAGCAGCCATGTGGTCCGTAGCCGGGAAGGCGGCATAATGCTCGTAGTAGTCGGACCAGCCGGCAAGAACCAGCATACCGCCAGCCTTGTTATAGGCTACCAAAGCGGAGATTTCATCCTCGGTGTAGTTCAGGTACGGGTCACGCAGAGCAGTACCGTCACGGCGGGAAGGTGCAGTCAGGATAATGGCCTTGTACTTCTCATTGCCGCAGGCAGCAATCAGGTCCTCGCTGGTATTGAGGATGACCGTCCGCACATTGTAATCCGCAGCCAGCTGGCCGAAGTTGCCCATGGAATCCTTGTAGTTGCCGTTGACATACTCGTTATAGTGGGAAGCATCGATACCAACATATACCAGCTTCTCCGAATCCCGGATGTCCAGCTCAATGTCCTTGGTAAAGGTGAATTCCTCACCATCCAGGGATACAATGGCGGTAACGGTAATCTTGGTAACCTTGGCGGTCTCCGGGGTCCACTTAAAGTCAACCGTCAGCTCGCCGGAAGCAGGAATGGTATAACCGGTCTTGTCCACACCCAGAACAGTGCTGCCTACGGTGTAGGTGACGGTGGAAACGGTGGCTTCGGAGGTTTCGCTGTTGAACAGCTTGGTGGAAAGGGTCAGCTCCTCACCAGTCACGGGAGTGGAGGTGCTGGAGGTAACTTCGGAGATGCCCAGTTTCAGGCTCTCACCCACCCACACAGGAGCGGTAACGGCCAGGTCGCCGTCGCCCTGGGTCACTCTTACGTAGTAGTAGGAGAAGGTGGGGTCCAGGGTCACGGACAGGTCGCCGGAAGCCAGTTCAGCGGGGTCGTCCCAGGTATAGGCAACCTTACCGGAGTTGACAATGATTTCCACCTTGGAAATGCTGTCAGAAGCATCGGGGTCATTCACCAGAACACGGATGTCCAGCTTCTCAGGAACTTCCTCAATGATGGAGCCCAGCTGCAAGCCATTCACCGTGTAGTAAATCTCCATGTTCTTGTCTTCCGTGGAGTACACACGATAGTTGCGAATAGCCTCGTACAGGCCTTCCTCGGTAAAGTTGTCGGTAAGGATAACGTCACGGGCATCGTTGGCATTGCCCCACTTGCCCTTGTGGTTATCCTGGTTGTTAGTAGGAGCCACATGCCAGCCCTTATCCAGAGCCATGGTGTAATACTCATAGCTGGGATAGTAACCGCCGGCGCCAATCTGGCCTTCGCCGTTGCCAACCTCAACCAGCTGGATACGGGTATCCACCAAAGCATTCCAGTAGGAGAAGTCCGCAAAGGTGCCGAAGGTGCTGCCGGGATGGTTGAACTGGCTGATGGAGTCTGCCAGCGCGGAGTTGCTCAGCAGGTCATAGTAAGCCTTCAGACCGGCATCGCTGGTCTTGTTGTTCAGAACAGAGTTGTTTCTGGAAACAATACCGGCAGTATTGAAGGTGTTGATGTGACCGGGACCGCCGGACCAGGTCATTTCAAAACCGCCAATGGCCACCACATCCGACTGGCTCTCGTTGAAGGCTGCAATGGCGCCCTTATAGGCATCCCACAGCTTCTTGCTGTCGGGGGTCATCTGGGATACGTCGTACAGAGCAGCCTCGGGATTTGCGCTGCCGCTCTTGTCAAAGTAGTTGGAGTGGTCCGTGAAGGCCACAAAGTCCACGTTGGCACTTTCCGGAAGATTGTTTACATAATTCAAAGCTTCTTCCAGGGAGCCGGAACCATCGGAATAAGTAGTGTGAGAGTGAAGCTGACCGAAGTACAGCTGGAACTGGGCCTTGCCCACGGTGAAGCTCCAGGACTTCTCACCGGTCTTGCCGTCTGTCCGGACTACCTTCACGGTGACGGTTACCCGGCCGTCTTCCATGTCCGCCGCAGGCGTGTAGGAAACCTTGCCGTTTTCGTAAACAGCCTTGACTTCCTTACCGTCCACGGTCATGGTAACGGTGGGGTTCTCACCGGCATTGACAATCTCCGCAGAGATGACAGGCCGCTTGTTATCCAGGGTTTCGCTGCCGGAGGCAGGGGTCACCTTGGTAATCACCGGCTCGTCCAGCACTTCCACCTTCACAGAACCGGAGAAGGCGGTATCCTTGTTGTCGGTACCGGTGACGGAAATGGTCAGCTCACCGGCTACCATATCTTCTCCGGGAATGGTGAAGGTATAGGTAGTATTTTCATTGGTGAGCGCAGCTTTCTTTTCGCCATAGGTTGCCTCAATGGTCTTGACGCCGAAGGGGGCATCCACGGTGAAGGAAACGGAATAGTCAACGCCAACCACCGCATCCTGCATGGTGCCGAAGGTCACAGTGGGGTTGTTCACCACGCCGCCGACCACATTCACGCCCTCCGCCACTTTCAGGAAGGAGAAGGTGTAAATGTCATAGTCGGTGACATTGTACATGCTGTAGGTCTTGTAGTCTCCGGCGTAGTACTCCAGGTACTGGCTGTACTTGCCGTTGAACTTGGCGGTACGGCTTTCCAGGGTGTAGCCGGTGCCCTGGACAGCCAGGGTCCAATCCGCATCCTCAGAGGCTTCCTTGGCATAGAAGGCATTGTTGCCAGTGCCGTTGGAGCACAGGTAGCCAAAGGTTTCATTGTGGAAGCGATAGTACTCCCCGTTCTTTTCCACGGTGAATACCACGCCGCCGTTGCCGGGCACTGCCAGTCCGTTTTCAACGGTGGTGGGGGCGTTCAGAATGGTCTGGGAGTCGCTTTGCAGCGCCAGTACGCCTTCTGCGCTGTGGTTGTAAAGGACAACCTTATCTCCCGCCTCAGGCATGCCGGTTTCGGGAGGATTGATTTCCCCTTCTACCACGAAGAACTGCTGCTTGAACAGCGGGTCGGTTGCCGCATTCTCGGAATTGTAAGTACTCCAGTTGTTCTTTTCCGCATACCACTCCATGTAGTTGCCACGGACGGTGTTTTTAATGTTGTAGGTACCGTCCTCCAACTGGATGACTTCCCACTTATCGTTCTTTGCTCCGAGACTCATGCTGGCAAAGTCATCGCCCATGCCAAGCTTTTGACCATCATAGGAGAAGGACCAGGTGCCGTCGCCGTTGTCAATCACTGTCCAGACTTCTGCCTTGGTAAATCCGGACACCTGATCACCGGTCACGGTAACATCCACGCCATTGTTATAGAAACCGTTGTAGGTACTAGACAGGGCTTTGTTATGGGCAGGATTGTAAATGACAACCTGCTTCCCGTCTACCAGCGGTCCCTCAGGGGTGCCGCCCAGTTGGAGTTCTTCGAAAGTGGTATTCCGCAGCTGCAAGGTGTCCTTGAAACAGCTGACCGCTGCGGTCACCGTCACCACATCATCCACAGCAATGGGCCAAGTGCCGTCCTCATTCTTGGTTACCACAGCTTTGTAGAGCTGAATGGTATCGCCGGCAGCATCCTTGAAGGTGATGTTGGGGCTGCTGTAAGCACCATTGTTGTCGTAAACCTCAGTTACCGTCAGGTTGGGGATGGTAACATAGGTGCAGATATCCGCAGTGGACAAAGCGCCGATGGTGGTGGTCTTTGCCTGCAAGGTCATACCGGAGGACTTTTCATAGGTGCAGCTATCCAGCTGAGGCAGTCCATTGTAGTCCTTTCTGGTTCCGGTGGCAATGACCGTATCGCCCAGAGAGATGTCAGAGAAGTTTTCAGACATTCTGGCGCAGATACCGCCGGTGGAATCCTGCAGGTATACATTCTTCCCATCCAGAAGGGTTACAACGCCCTTGACTGTCAGGTCAGCCGTTCCATCTTCCTTGGCCAAAGCCTCCGCAATTGTGATGGTTTCCGGCTCATCAGGAGGTGTTACCTCGCCGCCTTCTCCGTCATTCACCTGGAAAACAAGCAAATCGAAAACATAGCCGCTTGTATTGGATGTGGCGTATGCCCCGAACCGAGCATTTTCATCCTGCCAACCAATCGCTCGGTTGGTTGCACCGGACGCCACAAAGCGGAATGTTCCGTTTCCATTGTCCTGAACCACCCAAGTATATGCTTCGTCCGGCTTTGTAAAGTTTGTTCCGGAGGAACCATATCCTAAATACTGGGTTCCGTTAAACAAATGGACACCGTCCTCCGTTTTGGTAGCCGTCCAAACCGGTACATTGGTTCCAGACAGAGAATTGCCATCAACAGCAACATCTGTTCCGTCTATCTTGCTGCCAATGGTTGTTCCCAACGCCTTGTCACCGGCACTGGTTTGCGCCACCAATACATACTTACCAGATGTCAACTCGTCAACGGTTGAGATCCTGGTGTATGTAGCAGTGCCTTCCGCCAGCGTGCCCATGGGGAGCATGGTCAGAATCATGACCAGTGCCAGTAAGCCGGAAAAGACTCTGCTTCTTAGCGATCTTTTCATCTTGTAAACCTTCCTTTCTTTTGGGCAGGGCGCACGCCCCACCATAGTGTATTTACAGTATACAACAATTCACGAAAAAAATCCATAGGCAGATGTGAGATTTTCCCAAATAATTACATGAATTTTACCAATGGTATGGGCAAGACCCCGAAACAGGCTTGACAGACCTGTCAGGAAATGGTATCGTTTCTACTATAAGCGAATCATCAGAAAGGAAACCCCTATGAAAAAGAGAAAATTGCAGCCTGCCTTGTGGCTGCGTCAAAACAAACTCAGCTGTCTGGTGCTGCTGGCAGCCCTTGTGCTCTTTGCCGCAGCTTACTGGATGGTGCAGCCGGAAAAAGAGGAAGCCCCCTCCCCTTCTGAGTATGTGGAATACGACACGGGAACCATCCTGGAAATCCTGTCGGACAACACCACCCAGGCTCCTGCGGATGACGGAGGCTGGCGGGGTGAGCAGCTGATGCTGGTGGAAGTCACCTCCGGACAGTATAAGGGTGAAACCCTACAGGTTTACAACTATGTGGGCCCCCTGTATGGCGGCCCCCTGGAAGTGGGTGACAGTGCCGTACTCACCATCTCCACCTACCAGGACGGTACCCATACCGCCACAGTATTTGAGTACAACCGGATTGTACCCCTCACCATCGTTGTGGTTTTGTTCCTGATTGCCGCCGTGGCCGTAGGCGGAAAGACCGGCGCCAAGTCCCTGGCAGGGCTGTTCTTCACCCTGGCAGTGCTGTTCTTCCTGCTGATTCCCGGGTTAAAGAAGGGCTTTTCCACCCTGCCCACCATATTCCTTTGCTGCACCTACATTGCCGTCGTCACCCTCACCATTCTGGGAGGAATTCAGAAGAAAACCATCTGTGCCATGCTGGGAGCCATCTCCGGAACCCTGCTGGCAATGGTTTTTGGACTGGTTGCCCAATGGCTTTGCAAAATCGACGGTCTGCGAATGACGGATGTAGAGCCTCTTTTGCAGCTGCGGCAGGCCGGTTCCTCCATTGGAATCAAGGGACTGCTGGTGGGCGGCATTATGATCAGCACCCTGGGTGCCGTTCTGGATGTGACCATGGGGCTGTCCTCCTCCCTCTGCGAAGTCAGCAATGCCAATCCCAGCCTCTCCCGGAAGGAACTGTTCCGCTCCGGTATGAACATCGGAAGGGACATGGTAGGTACCATGACCAACACCCTGATTCTTGCCTTCTTGGGCAGCAGCTTTACCCTCATTTTGTATTTCTCCACATTGAACCTCTCCTTCCACCAGTTTATCAGTTCCTCCTTCTTCTCCATCGAACTGATCAGCGCCGTGGCAGGCAGCATCGGTGTGATACTGTCCATTCCCCTGACCGCTCTCATTTCCGCCTGTGCTTTCAAGCGCACAGAAAAGTAAATGAACACCGGCAGCAGCCCCTGCTTTCCAGGAACTGCTGCCGGTGTATTCTATTTCCATAGATTTTCCTTTTCCTGCCGGGACAGGGCCTTGATTTGCCGCTCCCGGGAAAGGGCCTGGGAGTGGGTCAGGTCGGTTTCCGTATACCGCAGGATAAAGGGTCCCCGGCCTCTGGTGTATTTGGCTCCCCGGGGCGTACCGTGCTGGGAAAGCCTTCTTTCCAAATCCCGGGCGATTCCTGTATAGAAGGTGCCGTCGGCACACTCAATCATATACAGCGTCCACCGGTCTTCCATAGCCACGCCTTTCAAAACTTTCTCGATTTTCTTGTCCTGCTGATTTTGAGGAATCGATCCAGCGCCTTATCCAGAAGCAGGAAGGTCACATTGCCCATCAGAAGCATGGCCACGAAAAACCAAAGTCCAAGCCCCATATACTCCTGTATCAGCTGCTCCATTCCCAGAAGATAAATGAGAATCAGGTAAGCAATGGCCACTACACACTGAAACAGCAGAAGCTTCCACAGCCAGGAAAGGGGCAGCCGGTCCAAGCTGGGTTTTACAATGGGATAATAGCCCAGCAGCAGAAACAGCATGGCCGATTCCTTATCCGGACCAACCAGCAGCCCCAATATGGCCACAGCCCCGAACCAAGCCCAGGTCAGCCGCTTGCCGCACATTCTCAGAACCACACATTCCAGGAACATACACAGCACCGGCAGGACGAAGGTGGCAATGGGGATCAGTCCGCCCAGCCCCTGGATCACCACCGCCATAGCCGCAAGGACACCCCCTACGGCAATGGCCTTTGCCTGGGTCATTTTCATTGCTCGCCGTGGTGCCGCAGCAAATCGTTCTTGATGTCCCAGAGCTTCTGGGACAGGTCCACATAGTAGTTGTGGGGGTTGTCAAAGCGCTTGACCTCGTCCCACAAAGTGTCCACCTGCTCCAGGCAATACTGCCGCACCTGCTGCAAATCCGGGCAATCATACACCAGCTCGCCGCCCTTAAAAATGGGAACCAGCAGCTCCCGGGCAGTGAAATTATAAACGGTTTTGGTCTTCCAGGTGGCTTCCGGGTCAAAGATTTCCATTTCTCCGGAATCATCTACGGTTTCGTCGTGCAGGCACATATAGTCCGCAATGGCCTTCCCGGTATCGTTGCCATAGAAGCGGTAGAGCTTCTTGAAGTGGGGGTTGGTAATCTTTCCGATATTTTCGGAAATCTTAATCTTGGGAACGATGGTGCCGTCGTCCTTCTCCACCGCCACCAGCTTATACACGCCGCCGAATACCGGCTCGCTCTTGGCGGTAATCAGCCGCTCACCTACGCCGAACATATCGATTTTTGCCCCCTGATGGAGCAGGTTCTCAATCAGGTACTCGTCCAAAGCATTGGATACGGAAATCTGGCACTCGGTCCAGCCCGCCTCATCCAGCATCTTCCGGGCCTTCCGGGACAGGTATGCCATGTCGCCGGAGTCCATACGGATGCCGCACTTGGTAATGCCCATGGGCTTGAGCACTTCGTTGAAGGCCCGGATGGCATTGGGCAAACCGGATTGCAGGGTGTTGTAGGTATCCACCAGGAGGGTGGCATTGTGGGGATAGAGCTGGCAGTAGGTCTTGAAGGCCTCGTACTCCGTGTCAAACATCTGCACCCAGGAGTGGGCCATGGTGCCTCCTGCCAGAACGCCGTAAAGCTGGTCGGAGATGGTACAGGCCGTGCCGTTGCAGCCGCCGATGTAGGCAGCTCTTGCACCCAGAATGGCCGCATCCGCACCCTGGGCCCGGCGGGAACCAAACTCCAGCACTGTCCGACCTTCCGCAGCCCGCACCACCCGGTTGGCCTTGGTGGCAATCAGGCTCTGATGGTTGATGGACAGCAGAATAAAGGTCTCCACCAGCTGAGCCTCAATGGCCGGGGCCCGAACAACCATAATGGGCTCCTTGGGAAAAATGGGTGTACCCTCCGGCACTGCCCAGATGTCGCCTGTGAAGCGGAAGTCTGCCAAGTACTCCAGGAATCCCTCGGAGAACAGGTTTCTGCTCCGAAGATAGGCAATATCCTCCGGGGCAAAGTGGAGGTTCTTGATATAATCGATGATCTGCTCCAGTCCTGCGGCAATGGCAAAGCCGCCGCCGTCGGGGCACTGACGGAAGAACACATCGAAGTAGCAAATCCGGTCTTTGAATCCATTTTCAAAATAACCGTTGCCCATGGTTAATTCGTAAAAATCGCAAAGCATGGTAAGATTCAGTTTTTCATTCGAGACCATTTGGCTCACCTCACTGTTTTATTGCCTTCATTATAATTCCCCCGCCAAAAAATAGCAATCTTTTTTTATTGACACCGGTTTTATTTTGGGCTATATTGAACATAGACAGGAGGATGGAATATGGAAATTACTGTTGGTTTGACCGGAGAAGCTTCCGCCCTGGTGGAGCGGGAGGATACCGCCCGGGAGGTGGGCTCCGGAAGTCTTTTGGTATACGCTACCCCCTGCATGGCTGCGCTGATGGAAGGCGCCGCCTGCGAAGCCCTGGCTCCGGTTTTGCCCCCGGAGAAAACCACTGTGGGCACAGAGCTGTCCATCCAGCATATCAGTGCCACTCCGGTTGGACTGGAAGTCCGGGCCGAAGCGGTGGTCACTCAGGTGGAAGGGAATGTGATTACCTTTCAGGTGACGGCTTTTGACGAGGCCGGAAAAATCGGAGAGGGTACCCACAAGCGTGCCCTGGTGGACACCCAGCGTTTTTTGGATAAGGTTTACGCCAAGCTGTAAAGGAGGTTCTCTATGGAAGATTATCGTGCCATGATTCGAAGTGTCTTTGAAATGGGCAGTATTCAGGATGCCCAGACCATGTTCGGGCTGTGTATCCGCAACGCCTTTCCCACCAATGACTTCCGCCGTCTGGAGCTGATTCGCTTCACCAAGGCAGACAAGTACATGGAGGGCAGGAGTCTGAACCATGTGTTTGAAATCCGGGCGGAGAAGCTCCGGGGCTCCGATGTGTGGAAGGTCCGCTGCCAGCGGGTAACCATGGGCACTTCCCCGGAAAAAATCGTGTATCTGGATTACTGGACATTGGGCTTTGTCCAGGGCTGAAGAAAAAGCAAATGCCGGAAGTCTTGAGACTTCCGGCATTTTAACATTTTAAGTGTTGCCGATGGTTTCCTGGAGCAGCTTCCGGGCCGCATCAAAGTCCGGCAGGATGACACTGTCTCCGTTGATGGTAGCAAACTGATACTCTCCATCCGCCGGAATCCGCTGGCTGATAATCTCCAGCTCCCCGGCAATGGGGGCCAGGGCTTTGGCCGCAGAGAGAATTTCCCCGTTGGTCATATCCGTCACCACCATGGGAATCAGGGCGTTGACCAGTCGCAGCAAGCTTGTTGCGTCCAGGGTAGTCGCCTTGGCAATCAGTGCCTCTATCACGGCTCTCTGGCGGCCGCTGCGGCTCAGGTCACCGGTGCCATCGGTGGTACGGTTCCGGGCATGGGCCAGGGCCGTAATGCCGTCCATGTGGTTCAGACCTTCCTGCACCTGGAAGCCCATGGACTGCATATGGGCAGCTTCCTTGGCGGTCAAGGTGATGTCCACGCCGCCCACTTGATCGATAACCTGGGGGAAGGAGTTGAAATTCACCTCAACGCCGTAGTCTACCACCACGCCGAAGTTCTCCCGCAGGGTTTCATACAGCATGGGGAATCCACCGCTCATATAAGATACATTGATTCGCTGCTGGGCATGACCGCTCTGTCCATACCCCGGAATAGGCATATACATATCCCGCAGGAAGGAGGTCATAACCAGGGTCTTTTTCTCTGTGTCGATGGTGCACAGAATCATGGAGTCGGAATGGCCCCGATAGGAGCCGTCGTTGTCCGTTCCCACCAGAAGGAGATTGATGACATGCTCTCCGTTGAGAATCTCGGGAGCAGTTTCAGGTGCCGTCACATCTTCTTCGTCATAAGTAGGCCCGGTAAAATCAGGATCATAGGGGTCCGTTTCCTTCAGAATGCTTTCAATTTGTTCAGAGGAAAGGGTCTCCTGCTGTTCGGGTCTGCGTATCCGTCCCAAAGTAACTTCCACATAAATGGTCACTGCCACCACAGCCGCAAGGATTACGGCCAGGACAATGCAAACCACAGTCAAAGCTACCCGCTTCTTGGATCTGGGCTTCTTGGCTTCACTCATTGCTTTCTCCTCCATATAAATGTTCAGTGTTGATCACTGTGGATTAAGAAACTCAATTTTCTCCAATGGTGTCCTGAAGCAGCTTCTGGTTGGCATCGAAGTCCGGCAGCAGCACAGACATACCGTCAATCATAGCCATCTGGTAGGTGCCATCCGCAGGAACCCGCTGGCTTACCAGTTCCAGCTCACTCATAATCGGTGCCAGGGTAGTGGCTGCGGAGATAATCTCCTGGTTGGACATATCGGTCACAACCATGGGAATCATGGCGTCCACCAGTCCCATCAGGCTGGTTACATCCAGAGTCGAAGCCTTTTCAAACAAGGCCTCCAGCACCGCTCTTTGGCGGCTGGTCCGGCTGAAATCGCCGTCATAGCCGGTGGTCCGGTTTCTGGCATGGGCCAAAGCCGTCACGCCGTCCATGTGATTCAGGCCTTCCTGCACATCGAAGCCCATCCCCCGCATATGCGCCGCTTCCGCAGCAGTCAGGGTAATGTCCACGCCGCCTACCCGGTCGATGACCTCGGTGAAGGAATTAAAGTTCACTTCCACGCCATAGTCCACAACCACGCCGAAATTTTCCCGAAGCGTATCATACAGCATGGGGAAACCGCCGACCATGTAGGCTACATTGATTCTCTGCTTTCCGTAACCGGGGATATTCAGGTACATATCCCGCAGGAAGGAGGTCATGGTCAGGGTCTTTTTCTCTGTATCGATGGTACAAAGAATCATGGAATCGGAGCGGCTTCTGTAAGAGCCGTCGTTATCCGTACCTACCAGAAGAATGTTCAGAACATGCTCTCCATTGATAATCTCCGGTGCCGTATCCGAGGGCACCGTCACATCATCCTTATTATAAGTAGGGCCGGTAAAGTCCGGGTCATGGGGATCCGTTGCGTTGATAAGTTCGTCCATTTCACTGGAAGACAGGGTGCTCTGCTGGTCGGAGCGGCGGATTCTGCCCAGTGTAACCTCCGCAAAAACCGTAGCTGCCACCAACACCACAAGAATAACTGACAGCACCACGCAAAGGGCAATCAACGCACCCTTGCCTTTTCTGCCGCTTTTTTTATTCTCTGAGTTCATAATTTTCTCAACTCCAATACAGGTTTTACAGTCTTATGCAAACTTAGCATAGTATAGCACAGCAAATTCCTGATTGCAACAGGTAACCACATTATTTTACGAATTATCCATATAAAATCCACTTTTCAATTATTTTTCAAGCAAATTTACATGGCGGTGAAAAAAACCTGCCTGCCGCATAGACGGCAGGCAGGGCTTTGGTTAAGAAATTATTTCTCAACAATTTCCAGAATTTCCATGGGACAGGCTTTGACGCAAATACCGCAGGCAATGCACTTGGAAGTGGGACCCTCCTTGGGGGCTACCATGACCTTCATGGGGCACACCTCCACACACTTACCGCAGGAGGTACACAGCTTCTTGTTGATCATGTAAACGCCGGTCTTGGGATTCTGGGTGATGGCACCAAACTCACAGGCCTTGGCACATTTTCCACACTGAATGCAGGTCATGGGCTTGACCGCATCGCCCTTCTGCACAATCTGGATGCAGGAAAGGTCCTGGTGGAATTCCTTGTAGAAAGCGTTGGAGCAGGCACGGACGCACTCCAGGCAAGCCATGCACTGGGCACCCTTTTTGACGGTAAGTTTCTTCATAAAAGAAAAATCCCCTTTTTCATTTATTTTTTCTTATTATACAGGATTTCCTCCAAAATAGCAATGGCAATTTTCCGCTTTCTGAAAAATTGTATCCGCCCCTTAAATTTTATTTTATCCTGGCTAAAGGTTAAATTTCCGGGAATAATAGGGACATTCCAGAATATTACGGGAGGTTAACATGAAACAAATCATTTCCGGGTTCCTGATTCTGGCTCTGGTGCTTACCCTGTGTGCCTGCAGCTTTGGCGGGACCGTCACCACCGACCCCACTTTGGATACCACCACACCTACCGGAAGTTCTTCCACCGAAGAGACTCCCACTACCCAGAATCAAAATTCTGTTCCCCCTTCCCAGCGCAGCAGAATGCTTCCTTACTGTATGAACTGAAAAAAGGCACAGTCTGCCAAAAGAGCAGACTGTGCCTTGTCTTACACAGTGCCGGTGGGAATGGTACAGGTACGGTCAGCGTCAAACCAATAACGCTGATCCACCCCATCGGGATAAGTACCTTCCAGAAGGCGGATTTGGGTGCAGCCCAGGTGCCGGAAATGGCTGATGGCGCACCCCAGCAGCTGGTCGGCATAGTACCGCCCTTCCATCTGAGGCAGCAGGGTGATTCCGGACACGATGCCCAGTTTTCCCTGGGGAGCCAGGGTCGCTACTGCACCTACCGGCTTGCCCCGGAGAATCCCCAGCATCACCCACTCACCCTGGGGAATGGACAATTCCTCCGGAAGGGCAGTCTCGGCGTCCAGGGGAACAAAATACAGGTTGGCCTCCTTCCGATTGTCGGTTTTCCGCCACCAGGCCTGCAAGGCAAAGGTGGAAAGCTCCTCCGGCAGGTGGGAATTGTCCCCCAGGTATTCATAGGAAAAGCTGCCGTTTTCATAGTGGAGAAGGGACACCCCCGTATTATCGCTGAGGGGTACCGCCTTGGGATCCCGTTGGAAGAAAAGCTCCATGAGCACCGCCTGAATGACGGAACCGTGGCTGAACACCGCCACCGTCTTTCCCGGGTTCTCCCCGGCAATCTCTTTCAGACCTTCCAGAAAGCGGCTGGTGCAAGCTTCAAAAGTTTCAGCTCCTGGCACCCACCAATGAACCGGGTCCCGGCTGAACTGTTTCATTCTCTCCCCGTGGTAGTTGTCCAGGTATCCATAGGGCAAATCCTCCCAGATACCCACACACCGCTCCCGGAACCGGGCATCCCGGTGAAGAGGCAGATTCTTGGGCACATAGATACTCTGGGCCGTCTGGCAGGTGCGCATCAGGTCGCTGGCATATACCGCATCCACCGGAATATCGGCAAACCGCTTCCGGAGGTATTCCACCTGCTCCAAACCTCTGGGGGTCAGCTGTCCGTTAAACCAGCCATGAAACCGGCGGAACACATTGCCTTCCGCCTCTGCATGGCGTACAAGATAAATCTTTGTCATAGTATGGTTACACTTCCTGTTAAGTTTCGTTGGATTCTCTCCACCGCCAGCGCCGCCTGCTCTGCATAGTCGTATCCGTCCGTCTGGGCGGCAATCCAGGCTTCCGTAATCCTGGTACCTGCCAGCACCGCCGCTCCGTGACCGTATTTGTCAAAGGCGGCAGCACACTTTTTGGCGCTGACATTGTTATAGTCATAGCTGTCCAGCAGGAAGAACATCTGGGGATACTTGCTCCGCAGGATGCGCAGACTCTCCCCTGCCCCCGGCGCCGCCACCAGGCCAATCCGGCTGTAACCCCAGCGCCCAACCAATTCCTGGGCAATGCGGTTGATCTTATCCGCAGCGGCCATATGCACCAGTCGTCCGCCGGTAAGCAGGTCCTGCAATTCCGGTGCAGATTTATTGCCGGTGCGTACCACCACCAACAAATCCCGGTTGGAGTCCTTCAACTTCTCCACATAAGGCCGTACCCCGTCCGTTCCCAGATAGGCACCGGTCACCAGGATATCAAAGGCCCAGGGGCACTGGGGTGCAAAGAAGGTATCTGCAAAATACGCCGCCTCCCGGGCTGACATCGCCTCCGGGGCCGTCAGGAGTACACAGTATCCCAGCCTTTTTGCCCGCTCCGTAAGTCTTGACAAGGCCAGAAGGCCCTCCGGTCCCTCCATGGCAAAGCCGGAAAAGGAAAAACGGACCCCGGGCACCATGCCTTTCAAACGCTCCAGCAGCTCCAGGGCAAAATGGAAATACCCTTCCAGGTAGCTTTTGGAATATTCCAGGACGCATTGGGGCAATTTCTCCCCACCTGGGACGAAATCCAGCACCAATGGCATTTTCCGCTTCCGAATTTTCTCTTGCAGCCGCTCCAATGACACAAAACCACCCCAATTCCCTTTTCTTTCATTATAACACAGACTTTTCCACATGAAAAGAGGCGGTTTGACCGCTTTGAGACTTTTTTGAGGGGCATACTAACCGGGAAGGGAGGGACAAACATGAGCACAAAAGGATTGGCTATCACCCTGGGCGTTGGCGCTGCGGCCGGTGCTGTGGCGATTTTGATGATGCCCAGAAACAACCCCACAAGACGTCTGGCTGCAAAGGCCGCCAACAAGGTAGAGGATGTGGCTTTTGCCGTCTCCGACAAGCTGAATCAGGAATTCGACCTCTAAGGACAAAATGCCGGCACATCACTTCGATGTGCCGGCACTTTTCAGGATTCCTGAATGTTCAGTCCCGATTCGCCCACAGAAACGTGGATGGCAGAAATGGGATGGTCAAAAGAATCGATGATTTTTTCGCTGATGGGGTCCTCCACCAGGCGCTGAATGGTGCGCTGGAGATTTCTGGCACCGTAGACCGTGGAGAAGGCCTCCTTTACCAGGTATTCCTTCACCGGCTCCTCCCAGTCAAAGGTCAGTCCCCGGGCGGAAAGGTTCTCCTGAAGGCCCCGGAGCATGATATCGGTGATTTCCAGGAAGTTCTCCTGGGTCAGGTGGTTGAAGGTGATAATCTCGTCCACCCGGTTCAAAAACTCCGGACGGAGGAATTCCTTCAATGCCGCCATAGTCTTATCCCGCACCTGCTCCTGGTCGGTTCGGCCGAAGCCCAGTCCCCCTACCCGGCCCTCAGAGCCGGCGTTGGAGGTCATGACGATGATGGCATTTTCAAAGTTCACCGTTCTTCCCTGAGCGTCGGTGATTCTGCCGTCATCCAGCACCTGCAAAAGGATGTTCAGCACATCGGGATGGGCCTTTTCAATCTCGTCGAACAGCACCACAGAGTAGGGCTTCCGGCGGATTTTCTCCGTCAGCTGACCTGCCTCGTCATAGCCTACATAGCCGGGAGGAGAGCCGATGAGCTTGGAGACCGTGTGCTTTTCCATATACTCGGACATATCCAGGCGAATCAGGGAATCCACCGAGTCAAACATATCGTAGGCCAGCTGCTTCACCAGTTCCGTTTTGCCCACGCCGGTGGGGCCCACGAAAATGAAGGACACAGGCTTCCGCTTGGGAGAGATGCCCACCCGGTTTCTGCGGATGGCCTTGGCCACGGCGTCCACCGCCTCGTCCTGGCCAATGATATGGGTTTTCAGCCGCTGGGCCAGGCCCTTCAGCTGGGTGTACTCCTGGGCTTTGATCTTGCTGGCGGGAATTTTCGTCCACAGCTCAATAATTCTTGCCAGGTTCTCCATGGTGACAGGGGGAGGTGGCAGCTGATCCAGCTTTTCAATCTCCGGGGCAATCTGGCACAGCTTGCTCCGAAGCAGAGCCAGGCGCTCATAGTTCTCCTCCTCTGTGTTCTCCGTCAGCATCCGCAGTTCCAGATCGTAATCGTCCCGCTCCTTTTTCAGCTCTGCCAGCCGGGAAATCTCCTTGCATTGCAGATTCACATCGGAACAGGCCTCGTCCAGCAGGTCAATGGCCTTGTCCGGCAGGAACCGGTCGGTGATATACCGCTCCGACAGCACCACGCACTGCCGGGCAATCTCCGGAGAGATAGAAACCCCGTGGAACTGGGCGTAGCTCTTGGCAATGCCCTGGAGAATCTGGCTGGCCTCCTCAATGGTAGGCTCCGCCACAGACACCGGCTGGAAACGCCGCTCCAGAGCCGCATCCTTTTCAATATACTTGCGGTATTCGTTGAAGGTGGTGGCGCCGATTACCTGAATCTCTCCCCGGGAGAGGGCAGGCTTGAGGATGTTGGCGGCGTTCATGGAGCCTTCCGCATCTCCTGCCCCCACCAGATTATGGACCTCATCAATGACCAGGATGATATTGCCGCAGGCCTTGATTTCTCCAATCAGGCTCTTCATCCGGCTTTCAAACTGGCCCCGGAACTGGGTACCGGCTACCAGAGCGGTCAGATCCAGCAGGAATACTTCCTTATCCCGGAGCTTATAGGGCACGTCCCCTGCGGCAATCCGCTGGGCCAGGCCCTCGGCAATGGCGGTTTTACCTACGCCGGGCTCACCGATCAGGCAGGGGTTGTTCTTCTGCCGGCGGTTGAGAATCTGAATCACCCGCTCCGTTTCCACATCCCGGCCGATGACCTTATCCAGCTTCCCTTCTCTGGCTCTGCCGGTCAAATCCATGCAGTAGCTGTCCAGGAACTTGTGCTTCTTGTTTTTGGATTTGGGGACTTCCTCCCCCTTCTCCTCCTTCTTTTTGGGAGCTTCCTGCTGGGCAGGGAGATTCTCCTTGCCGCCCCCCATGGAGCCAAAGAGCTGGTTCAGCATGGGGAAGGTAGCGGTGCGGCTGTCCTGCTCGTCCTCGTCGGACCCTTCCGAGCCCTCCATCTGACCGAACATATTGCTCATCTCGTCAGAGAGGTTGTCCAAATCCTCCTCGGAGAAGCCCATCTGCTTCACTGCCGCATCAATCTGGGGAATTCCCAGGCTTCTGGCACATTTGAGGCAATAGCCCTCATTCAATGCAACGCCGTTTTCCACCTTGGTGATGAAAACCACGGCGATATTCTTCTTACACTTGGTACACAATTTCGGCTGCATACTCACTCACTCCGTTTCTTCCGGAAAATTACTACCAGGTAGCATACCACACTTACGGATAAAAAGTTGGAACAATTTATGAATCTTCTCCCGGGCACTGGAAGCAGTCCACCCCATCGTCGTACCACAGATGGGTCATATACAGGCCTCCGGGAGGTACGGTGGGGCCGGCGGCGGTACGGTTGCCGGAGTCCAGAATCTTGCCGATTTGCTCCGGGGGGAATTTCCCTTCTGCCGCATACACCACAGTGCCTGCCATAGCTCTTGCCATATTATAGAGGAATCCGTTGGCGCACACCCGCAGATAGATAAGATTCCCCTGCCGCTCCACATTGTAATAGTACACCGTGCGGACGGTGGATTTTACATCCGTTCCCACAGAGCGTACTGCCGCAAAGTCGTGGGTACCCACAAACTGGTCCGCCGCCGCCTGCATGACTTTCTCATCCAGGTGCTTGGGGTAAAACCAGGCCCGGTTCACATAGAAGGGGTCCCGGACCCGGGAATTATAGATAATGTAAGTGTACTCCTTTTTGACACAGGAGCCGATGGCATTGAAGTTCTCGTTCACGTCAAAGGCCTTCGTCACCACAATATCCGGGGGCAGGTGGGTATTGAGGGCATAGGGAAGCCGCTCTGCCGGGATGGTGGAGCCGGTACGGAAATTGGCCACATAGCACTTGGCGTGTACCCCGGCGTCGGTACGGCCGCAGCCGGTGACATGAACCGGGTGGGAGACCACCATGGCGATGGCTTTTTCCAAAGTCTGCTGGACCGTTGCCAGGTTCTTTTGCATCTGCCAGCCGTGGTAGGCCGTTCCCTCATAGGTTAAAAACAGGGCAATGTTCCGCATAGGCACCTCACAGTCCGAAGCTGCGCAGCACAATGATTCCCGCCACCAGCACAGCGCCGGAGGCAAAAGCCACAAAGTCCCGCCGCTTGTAGTGCAGGGTCTTCATCTTGGTACGGCTTTCGCCCCCCTGGTAGCAGCGGCACTCCATAGCCGTAGCCAGCTCGTCAGCCCGGCGGAAGGCACCGATAAACAAGGGCACCAGAATGGGCACCAAAGCCTTCACCCGCTGCATGAGAGAGCCGGTTTCAAAGTCTGCACCTCTGGCTTTCTGGGCGGACATGATTTTGTCCGTCTCCTCAATCAGTGTGGGGATGAACCGCAGGGCAATGCACATCATCATGGACAGCTCATGCACCGGCAGGTGCAGCTTCTTCAGGGGCCCCAGGAGGGATTCCAAACCGTCCGTCAGGGCGATGGGGGATGTGGTGTAGGTGAGAAGGAACGTGCCCACAATCAGCATAAGAATCCGGCTCACCATGAATATCGCCTGCACCAGGCCCTCGGTGGTGATGTTCAGTCCCCAGAAAGACACCAGGACATTTTCACCGGGGGTCATAAACAGGTTCAGAATACCGGTGAAAACCAAAATGAAAATCAGGGGCTTCAGGCCTTTGACAATGGTTTTTAAGGGGATGGTGGTCATGTAAATCACCGTGCTGAGAAACACCAGCACAATGCCATAGGAAATCCAGCCATCTGCCGTAAACAGGGCGATGAAATAGATAATGAGAAACAGCAGTTTGGTTCTGGGGTCCAGGAGGTGGATGGGGGATTTTCCCGGGAAATACTGGCCCAGGGTGATGTCCTTAAGCATGGATAACCCCTCCCCTCAAGGCTGTCAGCTGGGCGACCGCCTGTTCATTGGTATACACCGGCTCCACCGGCAGACCCAGCTCCTTCAGTTTCAGAAACACCCGGGTAATCTCGGGAATGTCCAGACCCATATCCACCAGTTCCTGGGCCCGAGCAAAGACCTCCCGGGGAGTACCGTCCATGGCCAGGTGGGAGCCGTTCATCACCAGAAGCCGCTGGGTCAGGCGGGCAACATCCGTCATGGAGTGGCTGACCATCATAATGGTGGCGTTCTTCGCCTTCCGGTAAGCCTCAATATTGCCCAGCACCTCTGCCCGTCCCGAGGGGTCCAGGCCGGCGGTGGGCTCGTCCAGAATCAACACTTCCGGTTCCATGGCAATCACACCGGCGATCGCCACCCGGCGCTTCTGTCCGCCGGACAGTTCAAAGGGAGAGGCCTCCAGCTGCTCCGGGGTAAGCCCCACCAGCTCAGCCGTCTGCCGCACCCGGCGGTCCACCTCCTGCTCATCCAGGCCCATATTCTTGGGGCCGAAGGAGATGTCCTTATAAACCGTTTCTTCAAACAACTGGTATTCGGGATACTGAAATACCAGTCCCACCCGGAACCGGCTCTGCCGGGTGGTGGCCTTATCCGTCCAGATGTCCTTTCCGTCCAAAAGAACCGTGCCGGAGGTGGGGCGCAGCAGTCCGTTGAGATGCTGCATCAGGGTGGATTTGCCGGAACCGGTATGGCCGATGATTCCGATAAACTCTCCCCGCTCCACCGAAAAGGACACATCCTCCAGCGCCACATGCTCAAAAGGGGTTCCGGCGCTGTATACATGGCGTAAATTCTTTACCTCTATAATCGGTGCCAAATTCAATCCTCCTGCCCTCAGGTTCTCAAAGTATCATAAATGGCCTGGGCACATTCCTCTGCATCCAGGCAGTCCAGCGGCAGCCGGAAGCCCTGGTGGTTCAGGTCATTGCACAGCTCCACCGTCTCCGGGGCAGCCAGTCCAATTCCGTGCAAAACTTCTACCTGGGAGAAAACCTCCTTGGGGGTGCCGTCCAGGGCCACCTGACCCTTGTGGAGCACCACCACCCGCTGAGCCATGGCTGCCTCGTCCATATGGTGGGTAATGAGCACCACGGTGATGCCCTTCTCCCGGTTCAGACGGCTGACGGTCTGCATAACCTCCCGCCGACCCTTGGGGTCCAGCATGGCGGTGGGCTCGTCCAACACAATGAACTTGGGCTCCATGGCAATCACGCCGGCGATGGCCACCCGCTGCTTCTGTCCGCCGGACAAAAGGTGGGGGGCGTGCTCCCGGTACTGGTACATATCCACCTGTTTCAGAGCCTCATCCACCCGCTTGCGGATCATGGGGCTGGCAATGCCCAGATTTTCCGGGCCGAAGGCCACATCCTCCTCCACCACATTGGCAACAATCTGGTTATCCGGGTTCTGGAAAACCATGCCCACCTTCCGGCGGATGGGGATGATTCTGTCCTCCTGGGCGGTGTCCATGCCGCACACATACACCTTGCCCCCGCTGGGAAGCAAAATGGCATTGAAGTGCTTGGCCAGGGTGGATTTTCCGCAGCCGTTGCTGCCCAAAATTGCCACAAAGGAGCCTTCCTCTATAGAAATGTTCAAGTCCTCAAATACGGCAACGCCGGGCGTGTTGTCCACGCCCGGATACTGATATGCCAGATGTTCTGTCTGTATTCCTGTATTCATACATACTTCTCCCGTCAAGGTGTCCATCTGCCGGTGGCGCCGCAGGGCAGCACCAGGCCCGAAGCCGTTACCGGCAGGCCCAGCTCCCCTACCGCCGTGCTTCCTCCGTGGTCCTTTCCGAATACCACGTTGGAGGCATACCCTACCGCCGACGGAGCAAGGCCCGTGGTGTAGGAATTGATAATCACAAACAAGGGGTTATCCGTCAGCAGCTTGGCCGTTTCCAGAAGGAAGGGATAGAAGCTGGTTTCCATTTTCCAGATTTCGCCGCTGGGTCCCCGGCCATAGCTGGGAGGATCCATAATAATGCCGTCGTACCGGCGGCCCCGGCGGATCTCCCGCTGGATGAACTTGCCGCAGTCATCCACAATCCAGTGAATGGGCTTGTCTCCCAGGCCGGAAGCCTGGGCATTTTCCTTGGCCCAGGCTACCATGCCCTTGGCGGCATCCACATGGTACACCTCTGCTCCGCCTGCCGCCGCCGCCAAAGTGGCACCGCCGGAGTAGGCAAAGAGGTTCAGCACCCGCACCGGTCTTCCGGCACCGGCCACCGTCTCCCGGATAAAATCCCAGTTGGCAGCCTGCTCCGGAAACACACCGGTATGCTTGAAATTCATGGGCTTCACATGGAAGGTCAGATAGTCCTTGTAGCGAATCTGCCACCGGTCCGGCAGGCTATGCTCCGACCAATGGCCGCCTCCCGTGGAGGAGCGCAGGTACCGGGCATCGTATTTTTTCCAGGCCGGGTGGCTGTGAGGGGTATTCCATATTACCTGGGGATCGGGGCGAACCAGGACATATTTGCCCCAGCGCTCCAGTCGCTCTCCCTGGGAGGTGTCCAGGACTTCAAAGTCCTTCCACCCGTCAGAAATCCAAATCATCTCTCTACCTCTCTTTTTTCTTTACCAGTCCAGCCAGGGGAACAAACCATCCGTAACACCCGGGGTGGTTGGCTCAGTGGGATCCGTGGGATCCGTAGGATCTGTAGGCTTCTGGGACTGCTGGTATTTCTCCCAGGCCTCTTTGGTGTGCACCGGGCAGACCATATAGGGCGCATCCACATCCTGCTGCAGGTCGCCATGAATACCCTTGAACACACCGTCCGAACCGTTTTCATTTACCAGGTACACAAATTCGTCCTGCTCGTAAATATCCGACAGATTGTAAGGCCCGGCTTTTGCAATCTCGTCCAGTTCTCCCTGGGTCATCTTCACCAGGGCAGACTCCCTGAACTTGATACTGGCATCCTCCTCTGCAAACAGGTGGCAGTACTCCGTGGCTACGCCGCCGCCGGAGCAGTACTCCACATTTGTGTGCTTGTCACAGTAGCCGTTGGGAATATCCTCGGGATAAACCAGGGCGGACTGGACACAGGAGAAGCTCTCGCCGTTCAGGCCGTTGCGGATATCATTCCGGCAGGCATCCGTTGCCAGCTTGCCGGAGTAGATGCACACACTCACCGATACCATCTTGCTGGAATCATACAGGGAAACATCTTCCTTCCCTTCATGCAGGGGCGTCATTACCCGATTAAACAGGTAAGCCGAAGGATTGTGTACCCCGCTGCTGGTCACATAGATATCCTCCGGGGAATCGTAGCCGCACCATACGGCTGCCGTGTAGTAGTTGGTGAAACCGCAGTACCAACGGTCCTTGTCATCGGCTGTGGTACCGGTCTTACCTGCTGTGGACATTCCGGAAATCTTAGCCTCATAGCCGGTACCGGAACTGGTAGCCCAACTCAGGCAGTAATTCATATAGTTAACTGTCTTTTCGCTGAGAATCTGCTCCGACTCTTGGGTATTGTCCAGCACCAGCTTGCCGTTGCTGTCGTATACCTTGGTGAAGGTTCTGCCCTCCCGGTACTCGCCATTGTTGGCAAAGGTGGCAAAGGCGGAGGCCATATCCCGCACCTTTACACCGAAGGTCTGGGCACCCATGGCCAGAGGTGCAAAGCCATTGTCGGAATACACCGTACCATTCGAACCGGTATAGCTGTCCACCAGGGAGGACAGGTGGAACTTTTCCTTGGCAAACTGATAGCTGTAGGTGGTGCCAATCATATCCAGGGTATTGGCTGCGATTGCGTTGACGGAGGAAACCACGCCATTGTAAATGGTTCTGGCATAATCGTACCGCCGGACATCGTTCAGAGGCCAGGCGCCGCTGTCATAGTTCAGGGGCAGGTCCTTTACCACCGTGGCTGGGGTAATGGTGCCCAACTCAAAGGCCGGTGCATAAATGGACAGAGGCTTAATGGAAGAACCGGACTGGAGCTTTGCATCGGTTGCCCGGTTAAAGTCGTCAAAGCCCTTGTCGTCTCCCACGCCGCCGGCAAGACCCACAATGTTGCCGGTGCTGTTGTCAATAATCACGATGGCAGACTGGAGCTGCTGGCCGCTTCGGGTGTCGGGAATCTGGGTCAGATCCTCATAGATGGCGTCAATCTGATTCTGCACTTCCATATCAATGGTAGCGTAGATATTATAGCCGCCTCTGCGGATTTGCTGCATATACAGCTTCTGGGTATTGTCGTTCCAGACCACCCCATCCTGCTCCGCCAGGGCCTTGGCCACATCCTCCAGCAGGGTATCCACAAACCAGGAGTACACCTCCTCGGAGCTGTCCTTATCCACCTGAATCTCCGTATTGCACTGGGGGCAGTAGTACTTGTCCCCCTCCTGCACCAGGGTACCCACAATGTTCTGGTAGCCGCAGCTTTCATTGGGGCAGGTAGCCAGGGTGTCCTCCAGGGAGATGCCGTTTTTCAGCACCAGCTCCTGATTCCAGGCCTCGTCAAACTCCTCCTGGGTGATCCAGCCCTGCTCCAGCATCTGCTCCAGAACCAGCTCCTGACGGCTGCGGTTACGCTCCATGCCGGTCATCATCTTGCCCTGGTACATGAATTCCTCGCCATAGGGGTCAAACAAAGAGGGGTTGTTGGTAATGCTGATGAGGCTGGCGCACTCTGCCAGGGTCAGCATTTCCAGCTCCTTGCCGAAGTAGGCCTCCGCAGCACTGCGGACGCCATAGCACATCTGACCCATGTAGATGGTATTGAGGTACTCCTCCATAATCTGCTCTTTGCTGTACTGCCGCTCCATCTGGATGGCACGGAAAATCTCAATTACTTTCCGCTGCACCGTCACATCATTGGCAGAGTCATCGCCCTCCAGCAGCAGCACATTCTTTACCAGCTGCTGGGTAATGCTGGAGCCGCCCACAGAGGAGTCGCCGAAGAACATTCTGGTGCAGGCCTTGATGGTGGTAAACCAGTCCACACCCTGGTGCTCGTAAAAACGCCGGTCCTCAATGGCAACAGCGGCGTAAATCAGATCCTCGGGAATCTGGTCGTAGGTGGCCCATTCCCGGTTTGCCTCTGCGTAAATTTTCTGCAGAAGCTGAATCTGCCCATCCTCGTCCAGATACCAGACCTTGGATGTCATATCCAGATCGCTGTCTTCAATATCCATACCCGCATTGGGCAGGATGTCCTCCTCCAGGTAGTCACCCAGGGTGGTGGCAAACACAAACATACACACCACACCCACAAGCAGAACCGTGGCTGCCGCTCCAAGGGCAATCTTGAAGCCCGCAAAGACGATGCGCCAGGTAGTATACAGGGCTTTTATGGCCCAATGGGGATTCCAATCCTGGGGATTTTTATCTTCTTTTGACCAGAATTTCCAATTCATGCTTATAGACCTCCATTTCGGCGGCCCTTGCCGCCGGGGTAAGAATTATGCTCATTTTGGCATATAGGCATACCATAAGTCATAGTATTATATCACAGCTGCCCTCAAAACGAAAGAACATTTTTTAAATAAATCGTGAAAAATAGAAAATCCAATCAGGTCTTTCTTTTTTCTTTCACTCTTGATTTTTTCCCGGTCTCCGGGTACAATATAGCCAGAAAGAGTTCTGGAGGCGTTTTCTATGGCAGATACTTTTGGCTCCGATTTCATGACCATTGTGGATGAGGACGGCACCGAATACGAATTGGAAGTTCTCTCCACCCTGGATTACAACGGCATGACTTATTTGGCTGTCATACCGGCGGACGATCAGGAGGATGCGCAGGCTGAAGTTTCCATCCTGAAATCCGTGGAGGAAGACGGAGAGCCTTTGCTGTGTGCCATAGAGGACGAGCAGGAACTGGAAACCGTATACGGCCTGATTATGGATCAGCTGTATCAGGACGAGGACGAGGAATAAAAAGCCTCCTGCTTGGTGCGTGGCGTGTCCTTTTGGACCCACATTTTTTAATCGGGATGTTAGACTTCCCCTTCGTATTGCAGACCTCCCGCCTGCGCTTTGACGTCAGGTGGACGCTGGGAGCAGAGCAGATTGGGAGCGGCAACCCACCTGCCATTTCGTGCAGGTCATAATTGGATGCGTACGGCCAAAGCGGGTAATGGCTGGCAGAGTTTCGGCTCTGCCAGCCATTCTTTTTTTATCCCAACCGCCCTGTCTGCCAGACAGTACATACCACTCATTCACTTTTTCGTCAATCTGTGAGAATTCCCACTTGAAATACTCCTCTTTATCGTTTATAATAGCACGGTCTATAACTGCGGCAAACCGCAGTACCACTTCGCAAAATGAGAGGAATTGATAACATGAGCGCATCCAGCAAGAAAAAGCTCCGCAAGGAGCAGGAGTCCGCTATGCTTACGGAAAAGCAGCAGCAGGAACAAAAGGAACGGAAAAAACTGAAAGGATACACCATTGCTTTTGTAGCCCTGATTGCGGTCATCGCCTGCGTTGCCATTTTCAGCCTGGTCAGCGGCGTGGTAAACCGCTCCGGCATTCTCCAGAAGAACACCGTTGCCGCTACCGTCGGGGATCATGAGCTGAACACCGTGGAATTCAGCTATTACTATACTGATGTGATCAACAGCACCTTCAGCCAGTGGAACTCCTCCAGCAACAACAATCTGGAGCTGTACGCCCAGCTGATGGGTCTGGATCTGAGCAAGCCCTATGACAAGCAGGTCTACAATCAGGAAACCGGGGAAACCTGGGCCGACTACTTCCTGAATGCCGCCCTTTCCAATGCCGCCAGCGACTACGCTTTGGCAGACAAGGCCAATGCAGAAGGTCATACGCTGACTGAGGGTGAGCAGACCGCTCTGGAAAACCAGATTCAGACGCAGAGCTTCTACGCTCAGATCTACGGCTATGACTCTTTGGACAAGTATCTGGCCGCTGTCTACGGCTACGGTGCCGACGAGGCCTCTTACAGAGCTTTCGCTACCAACAATGCCCTGGCCGCTTCCTACTACACCGCCCATCAGGACAGCCTGACCTACGAGGATGCCGACCTGCGGGCTTACGAGAAGGACCATGCCCTGGATTTCAACTCCTATTCCTACCACGCCTATGCCGTTTATCTGAGCAACTATGAGGATAAGGATAAGGCTGCGGAATTGGCAGAGGCAGATGCCAAGAAGCTGGCTGAAGCCACCTCTGTGGAAGAACTGGACAAGGCAATCGCCGCTCTGGAAAACAAAGAAGAAAATGTTACCTCCACCGCTTACGAAAACGTTCTTTACACCAATGTAAGCACCTACGCCCAGGAATGGCTCTCTGATCCGGACCGTCAGGAAGGCGACATCACCTACCTGCCCATGGAGACCACCTCCAAGGACGAGGACGGCAACGAAACCAAGACCCTTACCGGATACTATGTGGTTCGTTTTGAGTCCAGCACCGAAAACAAGGAGCCTCTGGCCAATGTACGGCACATTCTGGTGAAGTTTGAGGGCGGCACCACCGAAAATGGCGAGACTGTCTACTCCGACGAGGAGAAGGCCACTGCCAAGCAGGAAGCCGAGAAGCTGCTGCAGGAGTGGAAAGACGGCGAGGCCACCGAGGAGAGCTTTGCCCAGCTGGCCAAGGAGAACACCGATGATACCAGCTCCAAGGAGAACGGCGGTCTGATTGAGGACATTTACCCCGGTGCCAACTATGTGAAGAACTTCCTGAACTGGTCCATCGACCCGGAGCGGAAGGCCGGTGACACCGGTATTGTGGAGTCCGAGTACGGCTACCATGTGATGTACTACGTGGGTGACGACGAGATGACCTACCGGGATTACATGATTGAAAACACCCTCCGCGCTGACGACATGGAGGAGTGGTACACTGAGATTGTGGAGGCTATGCCCAAGAGCCTGAAGAACACCTCCCGTCTGAACATGGAATACAACGGATAAACAGCCGGCGGCGCACCAAGGTGCGCCGCCGCTTTTGTGTATAAAAATACCTCTCCGGGAAAAAATTTCCGGGGAGGTGTTTTTTATGGAGCGTTCCCATGTGTTTCGTCTGATTTTTGCCGGATTCTGCGCCGGGGCTGTCAACGGACTTCTGGGGGCCGGGGGCGGCATGATTCTGGTGCCTTTGCTGATTGTTCTGTGCCGGCTGCCGGAGGAGGAGGTTTTCCCCACCTCCATTGCCATCATGCTGCCGGTCTGCCTGGTATCCCTGCTGTGGGGCAGCCCTTCCTGGCCTTCCCGGCAGCTGCTGCTTCCCTGTCTTGCAGGCAGTGCCCTGGGAGGCCTGATTGCCGGAAAAATCAAAATTCCCACCATATGGCTCCACCGCCTTCTGGGAATCTTTATTCTTTGGGGAGGAATCCGACAGCTATGTGGATAAATTTTCTTGTTTGCACCCTACTGGGGTATCTCTCCGGCCTGGGTGTGGGCGGGGGAAGCCTTCTCATGCTCTGGCTGACCCAATGGCAGGCCCTTCCCTACCCCACAGCCAGAACCATGAACCTTCTGTTTTTCCTGCCCAGCAGTCTGATTGCCTCCTGCTGCAACCTCAAAAAGCACCGCCTTTCCCTGCCCCGGGCATTCCCGGGAATCGCCGCCGGGTGTATGGCAGCCATTTTATTTTCCCTGTGGGGGCAGAATCTGGATAGTGTGCTCCTGGGTAAGTTTTTTGGAGGATTGCTCCTGATAATCGGGGTGCATGAGCTGTTTTACCGTCCCCGGAAAGCCAGATAGCCCTCCAGAATCAAGGAAGCAGCCACAGCATCCACCGTGTCCTTCCGCTTTTTCCCGTGGTAGTTATGTTGGGACAGGATGTTGTGGGCTTCCACGGTGGTACGCCGCTCATCCCACAGAGCCACAGGCAAGCCTGTGGTCTCCTCCAGCCGCTGGGCAAATTCCCGGCACAGCTGAGCTCTGGCACCTTCCGTGCCGTCCATATTTTTGGGCAGTCCCACCACAAACTGGGTAACCTCCCGCTCCTTTGCCAGCCGGGCAAGCTCCTCCAGGGTCTTGTCCTGGTTCCGGCTGTGAATCACCGTTGTGAAGCCCACAATGGAGCAAAGCAGGTCGGAAACTGCCACGCCGGTACGGGCATCCCCATAGTCAACCGCCATAATTCTCATTTCTTTTCGCCTCCCTGTGTTTTTCCCCCATTATAACCGAAAAAAAGGAAAAAAGAAAGGAAAATTCTTGTTGACTTTGGGAGCCCCCCATGATAGAATGATTTTACCTGTGAAAAGGGCTTTTTTTGTGCGCCTTTTTCAGCCCCGGAGCGGCAGTTGTAGTGGCCGCTTCCTAAATTTTTCCATAGCCGGGGTGATACAGGGAGGCAATATTAAGGAGGTGCCGTTATGCGCGTGAAAGTCACTTTGAGATGCTCCGAGTGCAAGCAGAGAAACTACAACACCATGAAGAACAAGAAGAATGACCCCGACCGTCTCGAAATGAAGAAGTACTGCAGATTCTGCAGAAAGCACACCGTTCACAACGAGACCAAGTAAGGAGGCTCTCAATCATGGCTGAAGTAAAAAAGGCAAATTGGTTCAAGCGTTTCTTCGGAGGCATTGCCAAGTACTTCCGGGAGCTGCGCAGTGAGCTGAAGAAGGTCGTTTGGCCTACCCCCAATCAGGTAGCCAAGAACACCCTGATCGTTTTGTCCAGCGCTCTGATTATCGGTGTGTTTATCTGGCTGTTTGACTATGTTGCTGGTCAGGGCATCAGCGCCTTGATCGGAGCCTTTAACCGCTAAGGTATCCCGCTATGGCAGAAGCTGCAAAGTGGTATGTCGTCCATACCTATTCCGGTTATGAAAACACTGTAAAGGCCACCATCGAGAAAACGGTGCAGAGCCGTCAGCTTCAGGAGCAGATTCAGGTGGTTTCCATCCCCATGGAAACGGTTACGGAAATCACCGAGACCGGCGCAAGCAAAACCTATGACCGGAAGCTGTACCCCGGCTATGTATTCATCAAAATGGTTTACAGCGATGACACTTGGCATGTCATCCGAAATGTCCGCGGCGTGGCCGGCTTCGTGGGCGCGTCCAGCAACGATCCCGCTCCCCTGTCTGAGGAAGAGGTTTATCAGATGGGCGTGGAGAAGCGTGAAATCGTCATCAACTATCAGGTTGGCGACACGGTGCGTATTCTCGACGGTCCTCTGTCCTCCTTTACCGGCACGGTGGAGGCCATCGATGTGGACAAGAATCAGGTCAGCGTGGTTGTTTCCATGTTTGGCCGTGAGACCTCTGTGGATTTCGAATTGGATCAGATTGAGGTCGTTTCCCAATAAGGGCAGTTATACTGCCGGATCGTGGGAGGGGTTCTGAAACCCCGCAAAACATGCGCAAAGCGCATCATTACCACATTTTATTCAGGAGGTGCTTATCATGGCACAGAAAGTTACTGGTATTATCAAGCTTCAGATTAACGCCGCTAAGGCAACTGCTTCTCCCCCTGTCGGTCCCGCTCTGGGCCAGCACGGTGTGAACATCGCCGCTTTCATCAAGGAGTTCAACGCCCGTACCCAGTCCATGGAGGGCTACAAGATTCCCGTTGTTATCACCGTTTACGCTGACCGCAGCTTCACCTTCATCACCAAGACCCCTCCTACCCCCCTGCTGATCACCAAGGCCATCGGTCTGGAGAAGGGTTCCGGTGTTCCCAACAAGACCAAGGTTGGTACCATCACCCGGGCTCAGATCACCGAGATCGCCAAGACCAAGATGCCCGACATGAATGTAAACACTCTGGAAGCTGCTGAGAGCCAGGTTGCTGGCACCTGCCGCTCCATGGGCGTTGCCATCGTTGACTGATATTTGACTTCCGGGCTGCACTGACCCGGAAATGTGGGAGGATTTTTCCGCATCACCACTATAAGGAGGATAAAACAAGTGTTTAGAGGCAAAAAGTATAAGGAGAGCGCCAAGCTGATTGACCGCTCTGTTCAGTATGATCCCACCGAGGCCCTGGAGCTGGTTGTCAAGGGCGCTACCGCCAAGTTCGACGAGACCGTCGAAATGCACATCAAGCTGGGTGTTGACTCCCGTCACGCTGACCAGCAGGTTCGCGGCGCCGTGGTTCTGCCCAACGGCACCGGCAAGACCCGCCGGGTGCTGGTGTTCGCCAAGGATGCCAAGCTGGACGAGGCCAAGGAGGCCGGTGCCGACTATGTTGGCGGCATGGAGCTGGTGGAGAAGATCACCAAGGAAAACTGGTTCGACTTTGATGTCGTCGTTGCTTCCCCCGACATGATGGGCCTGGTTGGCCGTCTGGGTAAGGTTCTGGGCCCCAAGGGCCTGATGCCCTCCCCCAAGGCCGGCACCGTGACCCCCAATGTGGGCAACGCCGTCAAGGAAATCAAGGCCGGTAAGGTGGAGTACCGTCTGGACAAGACCAATATCATCCACTGCCCCATCGGCAAGGTTTCCTTCGGTGCCGAGAAGCTGGCTCAGAACATGGACACCCTGATGCAGGCCGTTGTGAAGGCTAAGCCCGCAGCTGCCAAGGGTCAGTATATCAAGTCCTGCGTGGTTGTTTCCACCATGGGCCCCGGCGTTAAGGTTAACACTACCAAGTACGTGTAAGGAAATGTGCCGGGAAGTTCGCTTCCCGGCTTTCCTAAAATTCGGAAAAATCTTTGATTTTTCCGTTTTTCCCCTTGACAGGTTGTCTGTCATTTGCTATAATGTCAAAGTTGCCAAAGACAGCAGGTTGCATTGCATAAATCCTGCCGAGGTGCGTGGATATGATTTATTTGCGTGTCTTTCTGTCTTCTGGCAGGAAGACATTTATTTTTTTCGGAGGTGAAAACACATGCCCAACGCAAAGGTTCTGGAGAGCAAGAAGGCAGTGGTGGAAGCTCTGTCCGGCAAGATTAAGGAAGCTACTTCCGTCGTTTTTGTTGACTACAAGGGTATCACCGTTGCTCAGGATACCGCACTGCGTAAGCAGTTCCGGGACGCTGGCGTGGATTACGCTGTTGTTAAGAATACTCTGACCCGGTTCGCTGCCAAGGAAAATGGCTACGACTTCGATGAGGTTCTCAACGGCACCACCGCTATGGCCAGCACCACCGGCGATCCCATCGCTCCCGCTCGTATTGTGTGCGAGTTTGCCAAGAAGAACAAGCTGGCTATGACCATCAAGGGCGGCCTGGTAGAAGGCTCCGTCCTGAGTGCAGAGCAGCTCAGCAGCTTCGGCGAACTGCCCAGCAAGGATGCTCTGGTTGCTCAGGTTCTGGGTACTTTCCTGGCTCCTATCTCCAGCCTGGCTTTTGTCCTGGATCAGATCCGGGAGCAGAAGGAAGGCGGCGCTCCCGCAGCAGAAGCTGCAGAAGCCTAATCATTCAAATCTATTTTAATCACAACTATTACATTTTAGGAGGATTTTACCATGGCTAGTGAAAAAGTCACTGCTCTCGTTGAGGAAGTAAAGGGTCTGACCGTTCTGGAGCTGTCCGAGCTGGTTCACACTCTGGAGGAAGTTTTCGGCGTTTCCGCCGCTGCCGCTGCTGTTGCCGGCCCCGCTGTTGCCGCTGCTGCTGAGGTTGAGGAGAAGACCGAGTTCGACGTCATCCTGAAGGATGCCGGTTCTTCCAAGCTGGGCGTTATCAAGGTTGTCCGTGCCGCTACCGGCCTGGGCCTGAAGGACGCCAAGGATCTGGTGGACAACTGCCCCAAGACCCTGAAGGAAGCCATCTCCAAGGAAGATGCCGAGAAGCTGGTTGCCGAGCTGAAGGAAGCTGGCGCTACCGCCGAGATCAAGTAATCTCACTTTTCTCATTTATAAACAGCCGCCAATTTCGGCGGCTGTTTCTCTTATAAGGAGGAAACTATGGACTTTCTCTTTGACTATTTTGCGTCCATCGGCATTGACTTCTGGAATTTCCTGATTTTTTCCGGTGTATTGATTCTGGGCACTCTGGTGCTGGGTACCTTTGCCCGGGTTGTCTTCGGCCGGAATTCCACCCTCTGCCGCAGCCTGTCCGGTGCCATTGGCATTTTGTTTATCTATGCCATTACGGTGGTGATTTACAGCATTGGCGTGGAGTATAAATACCTGACCGCTCCCCTGCCCTTTGTGAGTATCTCCGGACAGATGATGCATCTGTTCTCCTTTCAGAATGCTCCCTACACCCTGGTGGGTGAGCAGCTGCTGAGCATGATTATTCTGGCATTTCTTGCCAACCTGGCCACCGGCTGGATGCCCAAAGGTAAAAACATCTTCACCTGGGTGATTTTCCGCAGCCTGGCCATTGTCATCGCCATGGCCCTGCATCTGGGGGTGCACTGGCTGTCTGTCACCTTCCTGCCCAACGGCATTCTCACCTATGCCCCGGTGATTTTGCTGGTGTTGCTGGTGATTATGCTGCTCACCGGTGCCCTCAAGTTCCTGGTAGGGCTTCTGCTCACCTCCGTCAGCCCTCTGGTCGCTGCATTCTACACCTTTTTCTTTGCAAATTTTGTAGGCAAGCAGCTGACCCGGGCCGTCTTTACCACCGCTTTGCTTGCAGGTCTTTCCTATGGCATGCAGTCTTTGGGCATTGTGGGCGTCAGCATTTCTGCGGCAGCTTTGTCTGCTTACCTGCCCTTTGCCATTCTCCTGGCTGTCCTGTGGTACGTCCTGGAGCGTGTATTTTAGTCAAGACCACCGGCTTAGCCGGTGGCTTGCACAGGCCCTATAAGGGCCTAAT
>LHCFC01400__coassemble_1396_pt1 | contig 91712 bp, 87 predicted proteins | sample LHCFC01400__metabat2_low_PE_055 | metagenome-assembled genome bin LHCFC01400 | reverse complement strand
TTTGTGCGCCCATCCACCAGAGTGAGCAGCACCCCGTCCACTTTCAGAGCCGGGTTGATCTGCCGCTTCACTTTGTTGATGGTTTTCATAAGCTGGGTCATGCCCTTGGCGGGAAGATAATGGGCCTGCACCGGGATAATCACGCTGTCCGCCGCAGCCAGGGCGTTAATCGTAATCATGCCCAGGGACGGCATACAGTCAATGAGAACCACATCATAGTGCTTCTTGGCCTCATTGACATAGGTCCGCAGAGTAAATTCCCGGCTCATGGCGTTGACCAGGCTCATTTCCAGCGCGGACAGCTCAATGTTGGCGGGCATAAGGTCTACGCCCTCGCTGTGGTGCAAAATGCCCTCATCCGTGGTGAATGGCTCATCCCGGATCACCTTTTCCATGACGGTGGCCAGGGTGGTGGGCAGGCTGTCCTGGTCTTGCCAGCCCAGGCAGGTGGTGAGGTCGCCCTGGGGGTCTGCGTCAATGAGCAGCACCTTTTTCCCCAGACGGGCTAAACCAATGCCCAGGTTCACCGTTGTGGTGGTTTTGCCTGTGCCGCCTTTCTGGTTGGCCAGCGCGATCACGCGGCCATCCCTGGGGCGGCTTCTTTGTTCCGGCATTTTCATGTCCTCCTTCTTCGTAGATTTAGCCGCCCGTTGGCAAGACGGACGGCTATGTATGCGGAAAATCCGAAAGGTGGGCATGAAAAAAGCCGCTTACTCTTTCTGAAAAGAATAAGCGGCTCATCTGGCAGCGATATGTAATTTTACATCTTCTTCACCGGGGCGCACATGGCTTTGAGCAGAAGTTCATCCAGGCAGCCGGTGTCCCGGTTTTCCCGGAGCATGGTATTCCGCAGGTGGTTGAGGCTCTGGATCACAATGCTGTTCTCGGCGGGGGTGAGGGTTATCTTGAATTTCCGTTTTTTCATAGGGCGTTCCTCCTTTACGCTTTCAGTATATACGGAAGGAACGCTACGCCGCAAATGTGCGAGAGTTCATCCACTTGAAACACAGCAGCGGCAACTCAGAAGGACAAGATAAACTGGATTCGGTTTGGTCAAATCCTGACAAATCAGGACATCCCCTTCAAAAGAAAAACCGTTCACAAGGGCCGTCATGGAATCGAAAAAATGAAGGGGAAAATGCCCTCTAAAACACCCCGATTTTGGCTCGCAGTTGCCCCATTTTTTAATCATAACGGGGTCAAAAAGGGCCTGTTGCCCCATTATTAATCAAGAAAAACCGGGTCAGGCGAGGTCAAATCCTTCCAAAATCGGACAAAGGACAACAGACTTTTTGGAAAGGAAAAAGCCCGGAAAACCGCATGGTTCCGGGCTTTTTGAGCATTTTTGAATTGGTTTGTCGGGCCTGTTATCTCTTGGAGAACTGAGGCGCGCGACGAGCGGCTTTGAGACCGTACTTCTTTCTTTCCTTCATTCTGGGGTCGCGGGTCAGGAAGCCGGAGGCCTTCAGGGAGCCGCGGAACTCGGGGTTCAGGGTCAGCAGGGCACGGGAGATGCCGTGACGGATAGCGCCGGCCTGGCCGGAAACGCCGCCGCCAGCCACATTGACAACCACATCCACTCTGTCAACCATGCCGGTGGAAACCAGGGGCTGACGGACAATGAGCTTCAGGGTGTCCAGGCCAAAGTACTCGTCGATGTCGCGGCCATTGACAATGATGGAACCGGTGCCGTTCTCGTAAACACGAACACGGGCAACGGAGGACTTACGACGGCCGGTGCCGTAATGATACTTCTTCTTGCTCTCGTACATAATCGATTACCTCCAAATCAGTCCAGGGTCCAGGCTTCGGGCTTCTGGGCAGCGTGAGGATGCTCATTACCCTTGTACAGGTGCAGACGGGTCATGCTGGTACGGCCCAGAGAATTCTTGGGCAGCATGCCCTTGACAGCCAGCTCCATGGCGTAGTCAGACCGCTTCTCCATCATGATGCGAGCCTTGGTCTCCTTCAGACCGCCAATCCAGCCGGATACCCGGTAGTAGACCTTCTGCTCGGCCTTCTTGCCGGTGAGAATGGCCTTGTCGGTGTTGATGATGATGACGTAGTCACCGCAGTCAACATTGGGAGTAAAATCAACCTTGTGCTTGCCACGCAGCAGGTTAGCAGCGATGACAGCGGTACGGCCCAGGGGCTTGCCGGCGGCATCCAGAACATACCACTTGCGCTCCAGGGTCTCCTTCTTTGCTAAAGTAGTGGACATTATGCGTTCCTCCAATAGGTTAAAATATTTTGACAAATTCATGCGCAGGCATTACAATGTCTGCAAAACGCTTGATTTTTATATCACAGGATTGAAAAAATGTCAATTGGTTTTTGGCGGAAATTTATGAAACCAAATATAAACTCGAAAATACTCCTGAATCCTTTGATATACTCTCGTTTTCTCACTTGCTATTTTTCTATAAAAATTGGAGGAATTGTGCCTATGCAGAAGTTAGTTGGCCTTGTCCGCCGCTGTGTGGAAGATTATCATATGATTGAATCCGGGGATAAAATTGCCGTTGGCGTGTCCGGTGGCAAAGACTCCCTGGCGCTGCTGGTATTTCTGGCAGAGTTGAAAAAATACAACCATATTCCCTTTGAACTTGGGGCAATTACCATTGATATGGGATTGGGGATGGACTATTCAGGAATTGAGAAGCTGTGCCGGGAGCTGGATGTGCCTTTGCGGATTGTGAGAACGGAAATCGGTCCGATCATCTTTGATTACCGGAAAGAGAAGAATCCCTGCTCCATGTGTGCCAAAATGCGCAGGGGAGCGCTGAATCAGGCAATTCTGGATATGGGATACAATAAGCTGGCCCTGGGTCACCACTATGACGATGCGGTGGAGACTTTTGTGATGTCTCTGCTTTTTGAAGGACGTATCAGCTGCTTTCAGCCTGTGACGGAGTTGGACAGAACCGGAATCACCCAAATCCGGCCCATGCTATACATCCATGAGGTTACGATAGATAATTTTGCTGCCCGGGCAAACCTTCCGGTGCTGACAAACCGTTGTCCGGTGGATAAGCACACCAAACGGGAAGAGGTAAAGGAACTGGTATACAGCCTGTCCAAGACCTATCCGGACCTGAAAGAGCGGATTTTTGGTGCCATGCAGCGCTATCCGCTGCCGGCCTGGGAGCCTCAGGGAAGATACAAACGCCCCAAAGACCAGGTATGAAAAATTTTCCAATGGGACATACTGCCAATGAAGGAGGCGGTATGCCATGGTGAAAGGAATATCCAAGCAGGTGATTGTGGTCCAATCTCCGGACCCAAAGCTGTTTGAGCAGGCAATCTTTATTCTAAAGGAAGGTGCCATGGAGTCAGGCGGGGTGACTGACCAGCAGCTGCTCAGCGAAGCGAATCGGCTGATTCGCAGCGGCAGAGGGGAAAAGTTGGCAATCCGGCGGATTTACGGTCCCATTTGGGCCTGTGCAGGTGCATTGCTCACAGGCATTGCCTGGGTGATTTGCACCTTAATTTAGATTGCAGAAAGGGCTTCGGTGTGCTATAATTTCAGAAAATTACAGTTTCACAGATAGAAAGAGGTGCGAAAATGCACATTGGAAGCATAGAGATAGAAAATCCTCTGTTTTTGGGCCCCATGGCCGGGGTGACGGATTGGGCGTTTCGGACAGTCTGCGCTGAGCAGGGAGCAAACGTCACGGTAACAGAGATGGTTTCTTCCCGGGCGCTGGTGTATCGGGACAAAAAGAGCGCAGCCCTGCTGAAGAAAAACCCAGGTTCTGTTTGTGGTGCCCAGATTTTTGGAAATGACCCGGCAATTATGGCAGAGGCGGCCCAGCTGGCCCTGGAGATTTCCGGCTGTGATTTTCTGGACATTAACATGGGCTGCCCCATGCCCAAAATCGCCAATTCCGGTGATGGCTGCGGCCTTATGCGTACACCAGAGCTGGCAGGGGAGATTGTCCGTGCTGTGGCAGATGCAGTCAGCGTACCCGTAACAGTGAAATGCCGTCTGGGATGGGATAAAGGCAGTATCAATGTGCTGGATTTTACCCGGCGCATGGAGCAAAGCGGCGCAGCCCTGGTGACAGTCCATGGACGCACCCGTTCCATGCTGTATACCGGCGTGGCAGATTGGGACATGATACGAAAAGTCAAGGCGCAGCTGTCCATTCCTGTGATTGCCAACGGAGACATTGTGGATGCAGCCTCGGCTGTGAAATGCAGGAATTGGACCGGTGCTGACGGCCTGATGATTGGCAGAGCTGCGTTTGGTGACCCCTGGATATTTGCCCAGGTTCGGGCGGCCCTTTCTGGAGCTCCCGTGCCGGAACGGCCACCTCTGCATGAGCGGGTGGAAACAGCCCTGAAGCAGTTCCGACTCGCCTACGAGGACAAGGGGGAGCATATCGCCTGTCTGGAGGCAAGAAAGCACTTTGCCTGGTACCTGCGGGGTGTTGCCCACAGTAATTTCTACAAAGCGCAGATTTCCAATATTTCCAAAATGGAGGATATTGAAAACATTGCCAGAGGAATCCAGCGGGATCTCCAATAATTGTATTGTATGATTGTTTCCGCCGTTTCACATGATAACCGGGAGGTGATTTGTGTGAAGCGGCGGATTTTATTGTTATTCCTGATTTTTCTGCTTCCGGTACAGCCGGCTGCGGCGGAGCCTATCCGGTGGGTAGACTTTTCTGTTCCCTATGAATCCCTGAAATATGCTCTGGATATGGATATCGCCACTGCGGAACAGGAGCCGCATTTGGGATGGATTCAAACCCTTGCCATAGCGGGTTGCCGCACAGGAGGTAAGTGTGGGTTGAATTCCGTAAAACAAGCGGTAAGGGATTTGCGGACAGGGAAAGCTCCGGAGGAGCTGCTGGGAACGTTGTATAAGTATTATGATTATTATTACCAGGCTTACACAGCGGTTTTGGGCGGCCTTGTGGGGCACTATGGGATTTTGTACGATGGGCAATGGAAGCAAACCTATGGTCTGAAAGCCTTTTCTCCCATTGCTGCCGGCTATGGGTACAGCCACTGCTCGGATTTCGGAAACAGCCGCACCTATGGCTTTGCCAGAAAACATTTGGGCAATGACCTGATGGGCAGCCTGGGAACCCCTATTGTAGCCGTAGAAGGCGGTGTGGTGGAGGCTCTGGGCTGGAACCAATACGGAGGCTGGCGGGTGGGGATTCGTTCCTTTGATGGAAAACGGTACTATTACTATGCCCACCTGCAAAAGGACCATCCCTTTGCGGAAAACCTGAAAGAGGGGGATATGGTCCAGGCCGGGGATTTGATTGGCTTTATGGGAAGAACCGGCTACTCCCAAAAGGAAAATGTAAACAACATTGAAACGGTACACCTTCATTTCGGTATGCAGTTGATTTTTGATGAGAGTCAGAAGGAGTGCAATTCCGAAATCTGGGTAAATGTATACCCTTTGGTGCGCTTGCTTTCTGAACACCGCTCCAGTCTGAGAAAAACGGAGGAAGGCTGGCAACGAGTATATCCTTATAAGGATTTGGATTCCGAGAGCCTGGATTTTTATCTTGGAAAAGGCCCAAAAAGTATTTGACAAAATGCGACCTTTGTGGTACAATCACCCGGATAAAAATGTTAGGGGGAACGAAGCATGATGAACACCAAGATGAGGCTGAAAAGCGTTGGTTGTTCTATCCATCCTTCTTCTTTTTCCAATTCCGCTATGGAATTATTGTTTCCTTTTTTCAATTCTTCATATGTTGTATTTCCCGGCTTTTGTGATGTGCATGTACATCTCAGAGAGCCGGGATTTTCATACAAGGAAACAATCAAAACCGGAACGGCGGCTTGTGCAAGAGGCGGGTACACCAGTGTATGCGCCATGGCCAACCTGAAGCCGGTGCCGGATAACCTGGAAAATCTGAAGGTACAGAAGCAGCTGATTGAAGATACGGCGTCCATTCATGTTTATCCTTACGGAGCGATTACCGTAGGGGAGCAGGGGGAAGTTCTGGCGGACTTGCAGGAGATGGCTCCGTGTGTTGCCGGATTTTCCGACGACGGACGGGGCGTCCAAAGCCGGGAAATGATGAAGCAGGCTATGGAGACTGCCAAAAGCCTGGGCAAAGTGATTGTAGCTCACTGTGAGGTAAATGACCTGCTGAAAGGCGGTTACATCCATGATGGAGCCTACTGTGCAGCCCATGGTCATAAGGGTATTTGCAGCGCCAGCGAATATGAGCAGATCGCAAGAGATCTGGAGCTGGTGGCAGAAACTGGCTGCGCTTATCATGTTTGCCACATTTCCACAAAGGAAAGCGTGGACCTGATTCGCAAGGCCAAAAAGCAGGGCTTGGATGTGACCTGCGAAACTGCCCCGCACTATCTGGTGATGGATGACAGCTTCCTGCAGGAGGATGGCCGGTTCAAAATGAATCCGCCCCTGCGCAGCCCGGAAGACCGGATGGCGCTGGTGGAAGGCTTGCTGGACGGCACCATTGATATGATTGCCACAGACCACGCTCCCCACAGCCGGGAGGAAAAGAGCAAGGGCCTGGCAGGCAGCGCTTTTGGCGTGGTGGGCATCGAAACCGCATTTCCGGTGATGTATACCCATTTTGTAAAAACCGGGAAGCTTACATTGGAGCGGCTGATAGGGTTGATTTCGGAAAATCCCCGGAAGCGGTTTGGGTTGCCCCTGGGCGATGATTTTACCGTGTGGGATTTGGATGAGGAATTTACGGTGGATCCGGAGCAGTTCCTCTCCATGGGCAGAGCTACCCCCTTTGCCGGCTGGAAGCTGAACGGCACTTGTGTGCTGACGGTTTGCCAGGGCAAGGTTGTATACAGCAGATAATTCAGGAGGTAAGTATTATGGCAAAAAGAACGGACATCAAGAAAATTTTGATTATTGGCTCCGGCCCCATTGTGATTGGACAGGCTGCGGAGTTTGACTATGCAGGCACCCAGGCCTGCCTGGCTTTGAAGGAGGAGGGCTACGAGGTTGTCCTGTGCAACTCCAACCCTGCCACCATTATGACCGACACCACCATCGCAGATAAGGTTTACATGGAGCCTCTGACTCTGGAGTACATTGCCAAGATCCTCCGTTATGAGCGGCCGGATGCCATTGTCCCCGGCATCGGCGGACAGACCGGCCTGAACCTGGCTATGCAGCTGGAAAAGAAGGGCGTTCTGAAGGAGTGCGGCGTGGAGCTTCTGGGCACCAGCAGCACCTCCATTGAGCGGGCTGAGGACCGGGAGCTGTTCAAGGAGCTGTGCCAGTCCATTGGCGAGCCCACCATCCCCTCCGAGATTACCTACAACCTGGAGGAGGCCAAGGCCGCTGCTCTGCGGATTGGCTATCCTGTGGTTCTGCGTCCCGCCTTTACCCTGGGCGGCACCGGCGGCGGCTTTGCCAACAACGAAGAAGAGCTGATTGAAATCGGCATGAACGCCTTTAAGCTGTCTCCTGTGCACCAGGTTCTGATTGAAAAGAGCGTCAAGGGTTATAAGGAAATCGAATTTGAGGTCATGCGTGACTCCAATGACCATGCCATCACCATCTGCGGCATGGAGAACATCGACCCGGTGGGTGTTCACACCGGCGACTCCATTGTGGTGGCCCCCATTATGACCCTCAGCGACCACGACCTGAAGATGCTCAACGACAGCGCCATCAAGATTATCCGGGAGCTGAAGATTGAAGGCGGCTGCAATGTGCAGTTTGCCCTGAACCCCAACAGCAGCGAGTATTACCTCATCGAGGTCAACCCCAGAGTGTCCCGTTCCTCTGCATTGGCTTCCAAGGCCAGCGGCTATCCCATCGCCCGGGTAACCGCCAAGATTGCAGTGGGTATGGCTCTGGAGGATATCAAGATTGCCAATACCAACGCCGCTTTCGAGCCCTCTTTGGACTATGTGGTGGCAAAGCTCCCCAGATTCCCCTTCGATAAGTTTGCTACCGCCAAGAACACCTTGGGCACCCAGATGAAGGCTACCGGCGAGGTGATGGGCATCGGCTCCAACCTGGAGGAGTGTTTGCTTAAGTCCGTCCGCTCTCTGGAAATCGGCGCTTGCCACTTCCATCTGCCCAAGTTCGACAGCTTCTCCACCCAGGAGCTGCTGGACTACATCACGGAGTTCAAGGATGACAACATCTTCGCCATCACCGAGCTGCTGCGCCGGGATGTTCCGGTGGCCAAGCTCCACGAGATTACCCAGATTACTGCCTACTTCCTGGAGGCTCTGGACCGGATTGTGGCCATGGAGCGGAAGCTCTCCGGCAATGTAGGAAGCGTGGAAGTGCTGAAAGAAGCCAAGACCATGGGCTTCGGCGACAAGTTCATCGCAAAGCTCTGGGGCTGGAAGGAGCTGGAGGTTTACAACCTGCGGAAAGAAAAGAAGATGTTCCCGGTGTACCGGATGGTGGACACCTGCCACACCGGCGCCTACATTCCTTACTTCTACTCCTCCTACACCGGCGACAATGCCTCCCGCCTGACGGAAAAGAAGAAGATCGTGGTGCTGGGCGCTGGCCCCATCCGCATCGGTCAGGGTGTGGAATTTGACTACTCCACCGTCCATGCGGTTACCACCATCAAGAACTCCGGCTATGAGGCCATTATCATCAACAACAACCCGGAAACGGTTTCCACCGACTACACCACGGCAGATAAGCTGTACTTTGAGCCCCTGACTCCGGAAGATGTGATGAACATCATTGAGTTTGAGAAGCCGGAAGGCGTGATTGCCTCTCTGGGCGGTCAGACTGCCATCAACCTGGCTCAGCCTCTCATGGACCGGGGCGTGAAGATTATCGGTACCGACTGCCAGGCCATTGAGCGGGCAGAGAACCGGGACAGCTTCGAGAAGATTCTGAAGGATCTGAACATTCCCCAGCCCAAGGGCCACGCCGTTACCAAGATTGAAGACGGCATTGCCGCCGCCAACGAGATTGGCTATCCGGTGCTGGTGCGCCCCAGCTTTGTTCTGGGTGGCCGTGCCATGCAGATTGTTGCCAACGAGGAGCAGCTGCGTCACTACCTGAAGACCGCCGTGGAAATCGACGAGGACAAGCCTGTTCTGGTGGATAAGTACATTGAGGGCAGAGAGGTGGAGGTTGACGCTATCTGCGACGGTATCAATGTGTTTGTGCCCGGCATCATGGAGCTGGTGGAACGTACCGGCGTTCACAGCGGCGACTCCATCAGCGTGTACCCCTCCTTCAGTATCTCCAATAAGGTGAAGGGGATTATCCTCCAGTACGCCAAGAAACTGGGCCTGGGCATTGGCATCATCGGCCTTTACAACATCCAGTTCATTGTGGACAAGGAAGACAATGTGTTCATCATTGAGGTGAATCCCCGCTCTTCCCGTACCGTGCCCTTCCTGAGCAAGGCTACCGGCTACTCCCTGGCAGATATTGCCACGGAAGTGATTATGGGCAAGTCCCTGAAGGAGCAGGGTATCTTTGACATCTACCCGGAGGAGAGAAAGCGCTGGTATGTAAAGGTGCCTGTGTTCTCCTTCAATAAGATTCGCGGTCTGGATGCCTACCTGTCCCCGGAGATGAAGTCCACCGGTGAGGCCATCGGCTATGACGACAAGATGAACCGCGCCCTGTATAAGGCACTTCAGGCCTCCGGTATGCACCTGCAGAATTACGGCACCGTCTTTGCTACCATTGCAGACAAGGACAAGGAGGAGGCTCTGCCCCTGATTCGCCGGTTCTATAACCTGGGCTTCAACATTGAAGCAACCGTGGGCACTGCCAACTTCCTGAAGAAGAACGGCATCCGTACCCGTGCTCTGGGCAAGATCAGCGAGGGCAACGAACAGATTCCTGAGGCTCTGCGCCAGGGACACATCGCCTATGTCATCAACACCAAGGAGCCCGGCTCTGAGGGATCCGACAATGACGGCCACGCAATCCGTAGAATCGCCACGGAGAACAATGTGACGATTTTCACCGCTCTGGATACGGTTCGGGTGCTGCTGGATGTTCTGGAGGAGACCACTCTGACCATTTCCACCATTGACGCCTGATTAAAGTCTATCCCGGAAGAAAAACTCTTCCGGGATAGAAAAGCATGAAAGGAGCACAAATGAAGCAGGGATTCTTTGAAATTACGGAAAATATACCCCTTACGGAAAATGTTTATAAAATGGTGCTGCGGGGAGATGTTTCTGCCATTACTGCCCCGGGACAGTTTGTAAATATCCTGCTGGACGGCCTGTATCTCCGCCGGCCCATCTCCGTATGCGATGTGTCCGGGGATTGTTTGACCATTATTTACAAAGTAGTAGGGAAGGGAACTGCCAAGCTTTCCCAAATGCAAAGCGGCAGCCTTGACCTGCTTACCGGCCTGGGCAATGGCTATGACCTGTCCTGCGCAGGAGACCGCCCGGTGCTGCTGGGAGGCGGTGTGGGTGTCCCCCCCATGTATCTGTTGGCAAAAAGACTTTTGGCGGAGGGAAAGCAGGTGAAGGTGATTCTGGGCTTCAACACCCAGAAGGAAGTCTTTTATGAAAAGGAATTCCGGGAGCTGGGGGCTCAGGTGACAGTGACCACAGTAGACGGAAGCTACGGCACCCAGGGCTTTGTCACCGATGTGCTGAAGGATATGGACTATACATATTTTTACACCTGCGGCCCTGAGCCTATGCTGAAGGCCGTATACCGGGCAAGTAACACCTCTGGTCAGATGAGCTTTGAGAAGCGTATGGGCTGCGGTTTTGGCGCCTGCATGGGCTGCTCCTGCAAGACCATTACCGGCTACAAGCGGATTTGTAAGGAAGGCCCCGTGATGCGGAAGGAGGAGATTCTGTGGGAAAGCTGAGTGTGAATCTGTGTGGGATTCCCCTGGATAATCCCGTCATTCCCGCCAGCGGAACCTTCGGGTTCGGCTATGAGTATGCGGAACTGTATGATATCAACTGCCTGGGAACCTTCTCCTTTAAGGGTACCACCCGGGAAGCCCGGTTTGGCAATCCCACGCCCCGGATTGCGGAGTGTACTGCCGGTTTAATCAATGCGGTGGGTCTGCAGAATCCCGGCGTGGAGCAGGTAATTGCCCGGGAACTGCCGAAGCTGAAAGATTGTTTCCACAAGCCCGTGATGGCCAATGTGAGCGGTTTTTCCGTGGAGGACTACGCCTATACCTGCCGCCTGCTGGACCAGCAGGCGCAGGTGGGTTGGCTGGAAGTGAATGTCAGCTGCCCCAATGTCCATGGGGGCGGTATGAGCTTCGGCACAGACCCCAAGGCGGCTGCTGAGGTAACCGCTGCGGTAAAGCAGGTTACCACCAAGCCGGTGATTGTAAAACTCTCTCCCAATGTGACAGACATTGTATCCATTGCCAAGGCTTGTGAGGATGCAGGCGCTGACGGTATCAGTCTGATTAACACCATGCTGGGTATGCGGATTGATTTGCGCAGCCGCAAGCCCATCATCGCCAATACCATGGGCGGCTTTTCTGGCCCCGCCATCTTCCCGGTGGCTGTGCGGATGGTTTACCAGGTAGCCAAGGCGGTAAAGGTGCCGGTGATTGGTATGGGCGGCGTGTCCTCTGCCGAGGATGTGCTGGAGATGATGCTGGCCGGTGCCACGGCAGTGGAAGTGGGTGCTGCCAATCTGGTGAACCCCTATGCCTGCCGGGACATTATCCGGGATCTGCCCGAAACCATGGAGCGTTATGGAATTGAAAATCTTTGTGATATTATTGGAGGCGTAAAATAATGGGTAAAGATGTAATTGTAGCTTGCGATTTTGCCAGTGCAGAGCAGGTGTTCTCCTTCCTGGACAAGTTCACGGAGAAGAAGCCCTTTGTGAAAATCGGCATGGAGCTTTTCTATGCAGAGGGACCGGAAATTGTCAGGCAGATTAAGGCCAGAGGCCATAAGATTTTCCTTGACCTGAAGCTCCATGACATTCCCAACACCGTAAAGAAGGCTATGGCTGTCCTGTCCAACCTGGACGTGGACATCTGCAACCTCCATGCCGCCGGCACCACCGCCATGATGCAGGCTGCTCTGGAGGGCCTGACCCGTCCGGACGGTACCCGTCCTCTGCTGATTGCCGTAACCCAGCTGACCTCCACTGACCAGGAGAGCATGGAGCGGGATCTGCTGATTCATGAGCCCATCGACCAGGTGGTTATGCACTACGCCAAGACCGCTAAGAATGCCGGTCTGGATGGTATCGTTTGCTCTCCTCTGGAGGCCGGAAAGGTGCACGAGGTTTGTGGCAAGGAATTCCTGACCGTTACCCCCGGCGTTCGGTTTGCCGACGGTGAGGCAGGGGACCAGAAGCGGATTATGACCCCTGCCCAGGCCAAGGAGATTGGCTCTGACTACATTGTGGTAGGCCGTCCCATCACCGCTGCTGCTGACCCTGTTGCTGCTTACAACCGCTGCGTTGCGGAATTTTGCGACTAAAGAAAAGGAGAAATTCACCATGGAAAAGCTGATTGCAAAGGATTTACTTTCCATTCAGGCGGTATTCTTCCGCCCGGAGGAGCCCTTTACCTGGGCCAGCGGCATCAAAAGCCCGGTTTACACCGATAACCGCCTGACCCTCACCGCACCCGAAGTGCGTACCCATGTGGAAGAGGGCCTGGCTGAGCTGATTCGGCAGAACTACCCGGACGTGGAAGTCCTGATGGGTACCTCCACCGCCGGTATCGCCCACGCAGCCATTGTGGGACACATTATGAACCTGCCTATGGGCTATGTCCGCAGCGGCAGCAAGGACCACGGCCGTCAGAACCAAATTGAAGGTAAGCTCCTGCCCGGTCAGAAGGTGGTTGTGGTGGAGGATCTGATTTCCACCGGCGGCTCCTGCATTGAGGTGGTGAACGTCCTCCGGGAGGCCGGCGCTGAGGTTCTGGGCATCGTGTCCATCTTCACCTACGGTATGCAGAAGGGCCTGGACCGTCTGGCTGCCGCCAATGTGAAGAATGTTTCTCTGACCAATTTCGATGTGATTGCCCAGGTGGCTGCCGACGAAGGATACATCCGTCCCGAGGATGTGAAGCGGCTGATCGCCTTCCGGAACAACCCCTCCGATGAAAGCTGGATTGGGGAGCAGAAAGCATGAGAAGTCTGATTGATATTACGGATTTTTCCGTGGAAGAGCTGGACGGCCTGCTTCACACCGCCTGCGACATTATTGAAAACCCTGCCAAGTACGCTGAAAGCTGCCGTGGTAAAAAGCTTGCTACCTTGTTCTTTGAGCCCTCTACCCGCACTCGGCTGAGCTTCGAGGCAGCTATGCTGGAGCTGGGCGGAAGCGTTCTTGGCTTCAGTCAGGCCAGTTCCTCCTCCGCCAGCAAGGGCGAGAGCATGGCTGACACCGCCAAAATCGTCTCCTGCTATGCTGACATTATGGCCATTCGTCATCCTCTGGAGGGTGCTCCCTATGTGGCAGCCAGAAATGCCTCTGTGCCGGTGATCAATGCCGGTGACGGCGGACACTGCCATCCCACCCAGACTTTGGCTGACCTTCTGACCATCTACCGGGAGGAGGGACGGCTGAACAATCTGACCATCGGCTGCTGCGGCGACTTGAAGTACGGCAGAACCGTCCATTCTCTGCTGGCTGCGCTTTCCCGCTATGAGAACATCAAGGTTGTGCTCATTTCTCCGGAGGAACTGCGTCTTCCCGGATATGTGAAATATGAGGTTCTGGACGGGAAGGGGATGGCCTATGAGGAGACCACCTCTTTGGAGGAGGCCATTCCCCAGTTGGACGTGCTGTATATGACCAGAATCCAGCGGGAACGGTTTGACAGTCTGGAGACCTATGAGCGGCTGAAGGACTCCTATATCCTGACCGCTGAGAAGATGCAGGCAGCCAAGCCCACCATGCGGGTGCTGCACCCCCTGCCTCGGGTCAATGAAATCAGCGTCAAGGTGGACGCTGATCCCAGAGCAGCTTACTTCCGCCAGGCTCTGAACGGTAAATACATGCGTATGGCTCTGATTCTCAAGCTTTTGGATGAGGCGAAGAAGGGTGTCCAGATGCCGGAACCGGAGGATGTGCTGGTAGACCGGCTGCACTGTGACAACCCCAGATGTATCTGCACCACAGAGCAGGAGCTGGAGCATATGTTCAAGTGCGTGGACAAGGAACGCCGTATCTATCGCTGCATCTACTGCGAGGCGAAGAAGACTCTGGAAGATTGAGGACATTCTCATAATCTTCACCAAAAACCGACAGGTTTTTACGGGAGAAGGTGGTGAAAAAAGAGAAAGCCTCAAGCCGCATTTACGCCGTCTTGACATGATTTTTGCGGCATGTTAAAATCGAGAAGGAAAGTAAATAGCGTTCTTTGCGACTGACGGAATCAGTGGGTAACCACAGGGGAACAAAGAATGTAGAAAAAGCCGACCGTCTGGGCGCATTTAACCGCTATAGGTTAAGTGCGCCCTTTTGGATTCTATAAAGGGTCTCGGCCGTTTATAGAAAATGACTTATGGAGGTGTCTCATGAAAAAAGTAGGAATCGTCATGGGAAGCGACAGCGATCTGCCTATCGTTCAGAAGGCTGTGGATACGCTGAAGAGCCTGGATATCCCTTATGAGGTTCACATCTACTCTGCCCACAGAACACCTGTGGAAGCCAGAGATTTTGCGGTGAATGCCAGAGCCAACGGCTTTGGTGCAATCATTGCAGCCGCAGGCATGGCAGCCCATCTTGCCGGCGCCATTGCAGCCAATACTACATTACCGGTTATCGGAATCCCTTGCAAGGGACCCGTTTTAGACGGCATTGATGCCCTTTTATCAACAGTCCAGATGCCCTCCGGCATACCTGTTGCTACTGTTGCCATTAACGGAGCTGTCAATGCCGCTTTGCTTTGCGCTCAGATTCTGGGCGTATCCGAGCCTTCCGTTGCCGAAAAGCTGGATGCAAAACGGGCTGCCGATGCAGCAAAGGTTCTGGCAAAAGACCGGGAACTGGCACAAAATCTGTAAAACTTTTCAATCAAAAGGAGAAAAACATCATGGAAAAGAAACTTGTTTACACCGGAAAGACCAAGAATGTTTACGCACTGGACAACGGCAACTACCTGCTGAAGTTCAAGGACGACTGCACCGGTAAGGACGGCGTATTTGACCCCGGTGAAAACTCTGTTGGCTTGACCATTGACGGCGTGGGTGATGTGAATCTGCGTATGTCCGTTTACTTCTTTGAGAAGATCAATGCTGCCGGTATCAAGACCCACTATGTAAGTGCTAACCTGGACGACACCACTATGGAAGTGCTGCCTGCCAAGGTGTTTGGTAAGGGCCTGGAGGTTATCTGCCGTCACAAGGCTGTGGGCAGCTTCTTCCGCCGTTACTCTGACTACATTGAAGAGGGCGCAGATCTTCCCGAGTATGTGGAAATGACCTTCAAGAACGATGCCAAGGGCGATCCCCTGGTGACTAAGGAAGGCCTGATTGCTCTGGGTGTTATGTCCAGCCAGCAGTATGACGACATGGTGGCTATGACCCAGAAGATTACCCGGATTGTTGCCGACGACCTGAAGGAGAAGGGCCTGGTGCTGTACGATATCAAGTTCGAGTTCGGCTACGATGCCGATGGCAAGGTAATGCTCATCGACGAGATTGCTTCCGGCAATATGCGTGTTTACAAGGATGGTCAGTACATCGACCCCATGACCCTTTCCAAGCTGTTCTTCGCTTGATCGCGCACCTGTAAAGGAGGCACATTATGGGTGGCTTTTTTGGAGCCGTTGCACGCCGGGATGTGGTACTGGATGTGTTTTTCGGCGTAGACTACCACTCCCATCTGGGAAACCGCAGAGCGGGCATGGTGGTGTACGACGGGAACAGCGGCTATCAAAGACAGATTCACAGTATCGAAAATACACCTTTCCGTACCAAGTTTGAGGTGGATTTGCACAAGTTCTCCGGCCATAGCGGAATTGGCTGTATCAGCGACACGGACCCACAACCTTTGCTGGTGCGTTCCCATCTGGGATTGTTCGCCATTTCTACTGTGGGAATTATCAATAACGCGGATGCCCTGGTGGAGAAATACTTCTCCGACCATGGGCACCAATTCATGGCCATGTCCTCCGGCGCTGTCAACGCAACGGAACTGACAGCGGCCCTGATCAATGAGAAAGAAACCCTTATTGATGGAATTCATCATGCACAGCAGGTGATTGACGGGTCTGTGACCATTTTGATTTTGCAGGAGAACCGTATCATCGCGGCCCGGGATCGACTGGGACGGCTGCCTGTGCTGGTTGGTAAGGGCGAAGATGGCTGCTGTGTGTCCTTTGAGTCTTTTGCCTACAGCAAGCTGGGCTACGCTGACCATTATGAGCTGGGACCGGGAGAGATTGTTTCGGTGACGGCTGATGGTGTGGAGCAGCTCAGCCCTCCCGGCAAGGACATGAAGATCTGCGCCTTTTTGTGGACTTACTACGGTTACCCCAATTCCAACTATGAGGGCAGAAATGTGGAGGTCATGCGCTACCGCAACGGTGAAATCATGGCCCAGAAGGAAATGGCCCGGGGCACTTTGCCGGATGTGGATTACGTCGCCGGTGTGCCGGATTCCGGCCTGCCTCATGCCATTGGTTATGCCAATTTCTGCCACAAGCCCTTTGCGAGACCTTTCGTGAAGTATACCCCCACCTGGCCTCGCTCCTTTACTCCTGCCAACCAGGCGGTGCGGAATCAGGTGGCGAAAATGAAGCAGATCCCCGTTCCTGAGCTGATTGAAGGAAAGAAACTGCTGTTTGTGGATGACTCCATTGTCCGGGGAACCCAGCTGCGGGAGACGGTGGACTTCCTGTATGAAAGCGGTGCCAAGGAAGTGCATATGCGCTCTGCCTGCCCGCCCGTGCTGTTCAACTGTAAGTATTTGAACTTCTCCCGAAGCAACTCGGTCATGGAGCTGATTGCCAGAAAGACCATGTACGAGCTGGAAGGGGAGGAGGCGGACAAGCATATCGACGAATATGTGGAGTCCACCACCGAAAGAGGCCAGTGCCTGGCCAAAGCCATCTGCAAAAAGCTGGGCTTTGACTCTCTGGGCTACCAGTCCCTGGATGGACTGCTGGAGTCTATCGGTATTGACAAGGAAAAAATCTGTACTTATTGCTGGAACGGCAAAGAATAATGATTAAAGGAGCTTAACCTGCCATGGAGAAAAGTTATTCCGAGAGCTACGCTGCCGCCGGTGTGGACATCACTGCCGGCTACAAGTCCGTAGAACTGATGAAGAAGCATATTAAGCGCACCAGAAACGAGGGCTGCCTGGACGATGTGGGAGGCTTCGGCGGCTGCTTTGGCCTGAATCTGGAAGGCATTTCTCAGCCGGTGCTGGTATCCGGCACCGACGGGGTGGGAACAAAGCTGAAGATTGCCATGCTTCTTAACAAGCATGACACCATTGGCATCGACTGTGTTGCCATGTGCGTCAATGATATCATCTGCTGTGGTGCCAAGCCTCTGTTCTTCCTGGATTATATTGCCTGCGGCAAGAATATTCCTGAGAAGATTGCCGACATTGTGGGCGGTGTTGCAGAAGGCTGTGTCCGTGCCGGCTGCGCCCTGATTGGCGGCGAGACGGCAGAACACCCGGGCATGATGGCAGAGGACGACTACGACCTGGCCGGCTACTGCACCGGTGTGGTGGATAAGTCCAAAATCATTGACAACAACACCATGAAAGCCGGGGATGTGGTGATTGCCCTGGCTTCCACCGGTGTCCATTCCAACGGCTTCTCCCTGGTTCGGAAGGTCTTCGACATTGAAAATGCCGACCTGACCACCCCCAGAGAGGAACTGGAGGGCAAATCCCTGGGCGAGGCTCTCCTGGAGCCTACCCGCATCTATGTCAAGAGCGTTCTGGCTCTTCTGGAAAAGGTACAGGTGAAGGGTATTTCCCACATCACCGGCGGCGGCTTCTACGAGAACATCCCCAGAAGCATCCCTGACGGCCTGGGTGCCCGGATTGACCGGAGCAAGGTCAAGGTCCTGCCTATCTTCCAGATGATTGCCAAGACCGGTAATATCCCCCAGCGGGATATGTTCAATACCTTCAATATGGGCGTGGGCATGAGCATCGTGGTAGCCAAGGACGATGTGGAAACCGCTCTGAACATTTTGAAGGACTGGGGCGAGGACGCCTATGTGATTGGCGAAATCGAAGAATCCCAGGATAAGATTACCATTTGCGATTAAAGAGGTGCGCACCATGAATCCGGCCAGAATTGCCGTGCTGGTTTCCGGCGGCGGCACCAACTTGCAGGCATTGATTGATGCCCAGAAAAGCGGGATTCTCCACAGCGGCACCATTGCGGTGGTGATTTCCAACAATCCCAATGCCTTTGCCCTGGAAAGGGCAAGGCAAAACGGGATTGCATCGGAGATTGTCAGCAAGAAAGCCCTGGGCAGTCAGGCGGCTTTTGAGGATAGTCTGAAAGCAGTCCTGAAAGCCTATGACATTGACCTGATTGTTCTTGCGGGCTTTATGTGCATCCTGAGTGAGAATTTTACCAGATGCTATGAAAAGAGAATTATCAATGTGCATCCGTCTCTGATTCCCTCCTTCTGCGGTGAGGGCTTCTACGGGCTGCGTGTTCACCAGGCGGCTTTGGATTATGGCGTAAAGGTAACCGGGGCGACGGTGCACTTTGTGAATGAAATTCCCGACGGCGGTGAGATTATCCTGCAAAAGGCTGTGGAGATTCAGCCGGGGGACACTCCGGAAGTGCTGCAGCGCAGGGTGATGGAACAGGCGGAGTGGATTCTCCTGCCCCAGGCTGTGGAGCTGGTTTCCAGCCAGATTTGTAAGGAATAACACAGATAGCTTAGGAGGAATGGTCATGAATGTTTATGAAGTGAAAACCATGAAGGAGCGCCTGGAGGGCAATTCCTATCCCGGCCGGGGTATTGTTGTGGGCAAGTCTGCCGATGGCACCAAGGCTTGTGCCGCCTACTTCATCATGGGCAGAAGTTCCAACAGCCGGAACCGTGTCTTTACCGTAAAGAACGGCGAGGTGTTTACCGAGCCTTTTGATGCCTCCAAGGTAGAGGATCCCAGCCTGATTATCTACGCTGCTGTCCGTCAGTATGAAAATAACCTGATTGTCACCAACGGCAATCAGACAGATACCATTTACGAGGGGCTTGCTGCCGGAAAGAGCTTTTCTCAGGCGCTGACTGCCCGGGAATTTGAGCCGGATGCCCCCAATCTCACCCCCAGAATCAGCGGTATGCTTACCTTTGACCAGGGGGATTTTACTTATGAAATGAGCATTCTGAAAAGCACCGATGCAGAAGGCACCGGCTGCAACCGCTTCACCTATTCCTATGTGCCTATGAACGGCGTGGGACATTTCCTCCATACCTATGTATGCGACGGCAATCCCATCCCCACCTTCCAGGGCGAGCCGGAGCGAGTAGCCATCCCCAATGATATGGAGAGCTTTGCCCGGGAGATTTGGGAGTCCCTGGACGAGAACAACAAGATTTCCCTGTATGTGCGCTACATTGACCTGGCAACCGGGAACGTGGAAGAGAAGCTCATCAACAAAAATGTGTAAGGAGTGGTGGATGTGGAAAAGTTTGAACTGAAATACGGCTGTAACCCCAACCAGAAGCCTGCCCAGATTTATATGCATGATGGCAGTCAGCTGCCTATTGAAATTCTCTGCGGAAGACCCGGCTATATCAACTTTCTGGATGCCTTCAACTCCTGGCAGCTGGTCAAGGAACTGAAGGAGGCCTTGGGACTGCCCGCGGTAACTTCTTTCAAGCATGTCAGCCCCACTTCTGCAGCTGTGGGCATTCCTCTGCCGGAAAAGCTGAAGAAGGCCTGCTTTGTGGATGATATCGAAGGGCTGGATGAAAGCCCTCTGGCCTGTGCCTATGCAAGAGCCAGAGGCACCGACAGAATGTGCTCCTTCGGTGACTGGGTGGCCCTGTCCGATGTGTGTGACGAGGTGACCGCCAAGCTGGTGCAGCGGGAGGTTTCTGATGGCATCATTGCTCCCGGCTATACGGAAAAGGCCCTGGAAATCCTGAAAACCAAGCGGAAGGGCAACTATAACATTGTGAAAATTGACCCCAATTATGTGCCGGAGGAGATTGAACGGAAGCAGGTTTTTGGCATCACCTTCCAGCAGGGACGGAATAACTTCAAGATTGACGAGAATCTCCTGAGCAACCTGGTTACTGCCAACAAGGTGCTGCCTGAGGAGGCAAAGCGGGATCTGATTATCTCCCTGATTACCCTGAAGTACACCCAGTCCAACTCCGTTTGCTTTGCCTATGACGGACAGGCCATCGGTGTGGGCGCCGGACAGCAGTCCCGGATTCACTGCACCCGTCTGGCCGGCAGCAAGGCAGATACCTGGTTCCTGCGGCAGTACGATAAGGTGCTGAATCTGCCCTTCCGGGAGGATTTGAGCCGCCCCAACCGGGACAATGTGATTGACGGCTATATCAACCAGAATGAGGAAGATGTGTGCGCCGAGGGTAACTGGCAGAAGTACTTCACCAGCCGTCCGGAGCCCCTGACTCAGGAAGAAAAGCAGGCATACCTTGCCACCATCTCCGGCGTAAGCCTGGGCTCTGATGCATTCTTCCCCTTCTCCGACAACATCGAGCGGGCTCATCGCAGCGGCGTCAGCTACATTGCCGAGCCCGGCGGCTCCATTCGGGACGATTTGGTGATTGCCTGTGCCGATGGCTACAACATGGTGATGGCCTTTACCGGTATGCGGCTTTTCCATCATTAAGGGAGCGTTTGTATGAAGATTTTAGTTGTGGGCGGCGGCGGCCGGGAGCACGCCATCATTAAAAAACTGAAGAAAAATCCCCAGGTTACGGAGATTTTCGCCCTTCCCGGCAACGGCGGCATTGCTGCCGACGCAGTTTGTGTCAATATCGGTGCCAAGGATATTCCCCAGATTGTAGAGTTTGCAGTCTCCCATGGGGTGGATTATGCTGTGGTCGCCCCGGACGATCCTCTGGTTTTGGGGGCAGTAGATGCACTGGAGGAGAAGGGGATTCCTTGCTTCGGCCCCAGAGCCAACGCCGCCATCATTGAAGGCAGCAAGGTTTTTGCCAAGGATCTGATGAAGAAATACCATATCCCCACCGCCCAGTACGAGGTGTTTACGGATATGGAAGCCGCCCTTCGGTATCTGAATACGGCTCCGGTGCCCACGGTTATCAAGGCAGACGGCCTGGCTTTGGGTAAGGGTGTTATCATTGCCCAGACCCGGCAGGAGGCAAAGGAGGCCGTTCAGTCCATGATGCAGGACAAGGTGTTCGGCAAGAGCGGCGACCAGATTGTCATTGAAGAATTTCTCACCGGCCCTGAGGTTTCCGTCCTGTCCTTCACCGATGGGGAAACCGTAGTTCCTATGATTTCCTCTATGGATCACAAGCGGGCAGGGGACGGAGATACGGGCCTTAATACCGGCGGCATGGGAACGGTCGCCCCCAATCCCTACTACACGGCAGAGGTCGCCCAGCGGTGTATGGAGGAGATTTTCCTTCCTACCATCCGTGCCATGAAGGCGGAGGGGAGAACCTTCCGGGGCTGCCTGTACTTTGGGCTGATGCTTACCCCCAACGGCCCCAAGGTTATTGAGTATAACTGCCGTTTTGGCGATCCTGAAACCCAGGTGGTGCTGCCTCTGCTGGAAAGCGACCTTCTGACCATCATGCAGGCAACCACCAATGGTACGCTGGCTCAAACAGAAGTAAAATTCCGGGATGATTACGCCTGCTGTGTCATTCTGGCATCCCAGGGCTATCCTACGGCTTACGAGAAGGGCTATCCCATTTCTATCCCCGGAGAGATTGCTTCCCATGTGTATGTGGCAGGCGCAGCTCAAAAGGATGGGCAGCTGGTTACCTCTGGCGGCCGCGTGTTGGGTGTGACTGCGATTGCGGACAGTCTGAAGGAGGCTATCCGGGAAGCCTATGCCATGGCAGAAACCATCCGGTTTGATAATTGCTACTACCGCCACGACATCGGCGCAAGAGCGCTGGAAGCAGGGAGGAATTAAGTTGGTATACAGAGTATTTGTGGAAAAGAAGCCGGAGTTGGCGAACGAGGCCAAGGCCTTGCTCAGCGACTGCCGGAATCTTCTGGATATTCCCGGACTTGAGAATGTCCGGGTGATTAACCGCTACGATGCAGAGAACATCTCCAAGGAGCTGTTTGGCTATGCGGTAAAGACCGTATTTTCCGAGCCCCAGCTGGATATTGCCACGGAAGATGTGGACTTGCAGGGGGCTGTGGTGTTTGCGGTGGAGTACCTGCCCGGTCAGTTTGACCAGAGAGCGGACTCTGCTGCCCAGTGTATCCAGATTATCTCCCAGGGGGAGCGTCCTCTGGTACATACCGCCAAGGTCTACGCCCTGTATGGAGATTTGCAGGAAGCAGACATTGCCAAAATCAAGAAGTATGTGATTAACCCGGTGGAAGCCCGGGAGGCCACTCTCACCAAGCCGGAAACCCTGAAGGTGGAGTACGCCATTCCCACCACCGTTGCCACCATGGAGGGCTTTACCCAGCTGGATGAAAAGGGACTGGCGGACTTTATCCGTCAGTACGGTCTTGCCATGGACGAGGCGGACATCGCTTTCTGCCAGGCTTATTTCCGGAAGGAGGGTCGGGAGCCCACTATCACGGAAATCCGCATGATTGATACCTACTGGTCTGACCATTGCCGGCATACCACCTTTGGTACCATCATTGACAAGGTCACATTTGAAGATGAACTGCTCCAGAAGGCCTTCGATCATTATCTGGAGGTTCGCAAGGAGCTGGGCCGTACTAAGCCCATCTGCCTGATGGATTTGGCTACCATTGCGGTAAAATACCTGAAGGTACATGGAAAGCTGTCCAAGCTGGATGAGAGCGAGGAAATCAACGCCTGTACCGTGAAAATCAATGTGGAGGTGGACGGCGAGAGCCAGCCCTGGCTGCTGCTGTTCAAAAACGAAACCCACAACCATCCCACGGAAATTGAGCCCTTCGGCGGTGCTGCCACCTGTATCGGCGGTGCCATCCGTGACCCCCTGTCCGGCCGGGCCTATGTGTACGGCGCCATGCGTGTCACAGGCGCAGCAGATCCTCTCAAGCCGGTAAACGAGACCATTCAGGGCAAGCTGCCCCAGAGAAAAATCGTCACCACCGCTGCTGCCGGTTATTCCTCCTACGGCAACCAGATTGGTCTGGCTACCGGTATTGTGGATGAAATCTACCATCCGGGCTACGCTGCCAAGCGGATGGAAATCGGTGCGGTGATTGCAGCGGCTCCTGCGGAGAATGTCCGCAGAGAGGTTCCTGCTCCCGGGGATGTGGTAATCCTTCTGGGCGGCAGCACCGGTCGGGACGGCTGCGGCGGTGCCACCGGCTCCTCCAAGTCCCACACGGTGGAATCCCTGGAAAGCTGCGGTGCCGAGGTGCAGAAGGGCAACGCTCCCGAGGAGCGGAAGCTTCAGCGCCTGTTCCGCAATCCCCAGGCCAGTCGCCTGATTAAGCGCTGCAATGACTTTGGTGCAGGCGGTGTGTCTGTTGCCATCGGCGAGCTGGCAGACGGCCTGGAAATCAACCTGAATGCCGTTCCCAAGAAATACGAGGGCCTGGACGGCACTGAGCTGGCCATCTCCGAGTCCCAGGAGCGTATGGCTGTGGTGGTAGAGCCTCAGGACGTGGATACCTTCCTGGCTCTGGCATCCAAGGAGAATCTCCAGGCTTGCCCGGTGGCAAAGGTGACGGAGGAGCCCAGACTGGTGATGCACTGGAATGGCAATACCATCGTCAATATCAGCCGGGAATTTCTGAACTCCAACGGCGCGGAAAAGCATATCTGTGCCGCCCCTGCCCAGCCTGCTTCCTTCCGGAAGGAGATCAGCGGCACCTTCTCTGACCTTTACAACCAGTTGGCTCAGGATTTGAACATCTGCTCCAAGCGGGGTCTTTCCGAGCGGTTTGATTCCACTATCGGTGCCGGTACGGTGCTGATGCCCTTTGGCGGCAAGAATCAGCAGACCCCCATTCAGTCTATGGTGCAGAAAATCTCTGTGGAGAAGAAGCATACCGACGACTGCTCCTTTATGGCCTTTGGCTATAACCCCTTCATTACCGAGAAGAGCCCCTACCACGGCGCATACCTGGCTGTGGTGGAGAGCGTCTCCAAGCTGATTGCTTCCGGTGCAGACTTCTCCGATGTGTACCTAACCTTCCAGGAGTACTTTGAGCGCCTGGGTAAGGATGAGAAGCGCTGGGGCAAGCCTCTGGCAGCCCTGCTGGGTGCGTTCCAGGCCCAGCTGGATTTGGGCATTGGCGCCATCGGCGGCAAGGACTCCATGAGCGGCAGCTTTGAAAACCTGGATGTGCCCCCCACTCTGGTAAGCTTTGCAGTGACCACCGGCAAGGCCCAGCAGGTGGTGTCTCCCGAATTGAAGGCAGCCGGTCATACCCTGTGCCTGGTAACCCCGGAGCAGGATGGGAACGGCCTGCCCAAGGCGGAATCCCTGATTGCCCTTTACGATCAGGTGGCAAAGCTCCTTCACTCCGGTGAAGCTGTGGCAGCCTATACCCCCGGTATGGGCGGCGTAGCCGAGGCAGTTATGAAGATGGCCTTCGGCAATGACATCGGCGTGGACTTTGACAGGGATGTGACCCTGCAGGAGCTGTTTGGCTACTGCTATGGCGGCTTCGTGCTGGAAATGTCCGGTAAGGAAGTGGTGGGCAAAGTCCTGGGTGTCACCACCTCCAAGATGAGTCTGACCTGGGGTGGGGAGAAAGTGAACCTTTCTCAGCTGCTTAAGACTTACGAAAACAAGCTGGAAAGCGTGTATGCCTGCAACATCACCCATGAGAAGGCTCCCATGGAAACCTTCTCCTATACAGGCGGCTGCCAGGTGGCTCCGGCTGTAAAGGTGGCAAAGCCCAAGGTGCTGATTCCGGCATTCCCGGGCACCAACTGTGAATTTGACTCTGCCAAGGCCATGGCAGACGCTGGGGCAGAGCCGGAGATTATTGTTATCAACAACCTCTCTGCCGACGGCATTGCCAGAAGTGTGGACACCTTTGCCAAGGCTTTGCAGGATGCCCAGATGGTATTTATCCCCGGCGGCTTCTCCGGCGGCGATGAGCCGGACGGCAGCGGCAAGTTCATTACTGCCTTCTTCCGTAATGCAGCGGTGAAGGAAGGGGTTACCCGCCTGTTGGAAGACCGGGATGGTTTGATGTGCGGTATCTGCAACGGCTTCCAGGCTCTTATCAAGCTGGGACTGGTGCCTTATGGCAAGATTATCGATACCGACGAGAATTGCCCCACTTTGACCTTCAACACCATTGCCCGGCACCAGAGTCGGATTGTTCGCACCCGGGTGGCTTCCAATAAGTCCCCCTGGCTGGCCCTGACTCAGGTAGGTGATGTATACAATGTTCCCATTTCCCACGGCGAGGGTCGGTTTCTGGCCAGCGAAGCCCTGATTCGTCAGCTGGCAGAAAACGGACAGATTGCCACCCAGTATGTGGACTTTGACGGCAATGCCACCGCCGACATTCACTTCAACCCCAACGATTCCATGTTTGCCATTGAGGGCATTACCTCTCCCGATGGCCGTGTGTTCGGTAAGATGGGTCACAGTGAGCGTATCGGCTCCGGACTGTACCGCAATGTCCCCGGCAATTACGACATCCGTATGTTCGAGGCGGCAGTCAAGTACTTTAAGTAAATTTTCTTGGAAACCCCGGTTTTGCGAAAGCAGAACCGGGGTATTTCTTTGGGAAAATACCTTCTGTGCTACATGAAAAGAAAAGATTGGGACAACCTATCTTCTGACAGGAGGTATGATTATGGAAAACCATAACAATGCAGAAATGAGAAAAGAAGACCGGCAGCAGCTGGTCGATCTGGGCTCGGACATTACCAGCAACAGCAAGGGAAGTATCTATACCTTGACCATTATCGGACAGGTGGAGGGGCACCAGGTACTTCCCGAGAATGTAAAGACCACCAAGTATGAGCACGTACTGCCCCTTTTGGCGGGAATTGAGGAGAGTGAGGAGATTGACGGCCTGCTGCTTCTTCTGAATACCGTGGGCGGTGACATTGAAGCGGGTCTTGCCATTGCAGAAATGGTAGCGGGAATGAAAAAACCCACCGTCTCTCTGGTGCTGGGCGGTGGTCATTCCATCGGTATTCCCTTGGCGGTTTGCACCAAAAAGTCTTTCATTACGCCCACTGCCAGCATGACGGTGCATCCTGTGCGGATGACTGGGATGGTGGTGGGGGCACCCCAGACTTTCCGGTATTTCCAGCGCATTCAAGAGCAGATTATCCATTTTGTATCCAAAAACTCCGGAATCAGCAAGGAAAAGTTTGAGGAGTATATGATGGCAACCGGAGAGATTCCCACGGATGTGGGCACCATTCTCTATGGCAAAGAGGCAGTGGCTTCCGGCCTGATTGACAAATTGGGCGGCCTGAGCGAGGCACTGGCGGCTCTGCATAAGATGATTGAAAAGGGAAAGGGAAAATAGAAAGATTTATCTATGATTTTACTGGAAATTTTCCGGAAACTATGATATGATAAATTGAATTGAGATGCGTTGGAAAGGAGATAGGCAAAATATGGACTTATTATACGCACTGATTTACGGTGTGGTTTCCGGATTGGCAGAGATGCTGCCTATCTCCGCTCCGGCTCATCAGCAGCTTCTGCGATACCTTTTTGGTGTAGGGCAGACGGATCATCTCCTGAATCTGTTTGTGCATATGGGCCTGCTGGGGGCGGTGTGTCTGGCATATCGAAATTCTCTGAAGGTCTTTTTCCGTGGGGAAAAGCGCAGAAGAGGACGATACGGGCCGGGTACCGGAGCGGTATATGATTTGCGGCTGGTAAAAACAGCAGCCATTTTCATGGTGGTGGTTATGCTGGTGGCTATGAACGCCGCACAGGAATTGCAGCATTATGTGTATCTTTCTGTATTTTTCGTAGTCAATGGTATTTTCCTGTACATACCCCAGCATGTCCGGCAGAGCAATAAAGAGGCCAGACACATGACCGGATTGGACGGTCTGCTGCTGGGGGTTTTGAGCGGACTTTCGGTTTTTTCCGGACTTTCCAGAACCGGAATTTGTATCAGCAGTGGACTTCTTCGGGGAGCGGAGCAAAAGAATGCTGTGAATTGGGCATTTCTTCTGACAATCCCGGCAATGGTGGTTTTGATTCTGTTTGACTTTGGCTTTATGGCAACAGGGACCCTGGGGGCTGTAAACTTTGCAAGGGTGGCCATGGGTCTGCTTTCGGGAGCAGTAGCCTTTGGATGTGGCTTCGGTGCCATCCGCCTTATGAACTTTTTGGCGGTACGCACCGGTTTCTATGGCTTTGCATACTATTCCTGGGGAGCGGCGTTTTTCTCATTGATTCTTTACCTCATTACCTGACAGGAGGATACTATGGCGGATAATAAAAGAACCCAGGCGCAGCGGGCTGCGTCTGCCAGGGGGAAAAGCGGCAAATCCAAAACAAGCGGAAAAAAGGGAAGTACCCAGAAAAAAACGGAAGCCCATGAGGAATGGCAAATTCCTCCCCGGTTGATTTCTTCGGTTATTTTTCTTGCCCTGTTTGTGATTCAGCTGGTGATTTTTTTCGGAGAGGATGGAGCCCTGGTAACCCTGGTGGGTGATTTTGTATATGGCCTGATTGGACAGTTTGCATTTACCGTTTCCATCCCTGCTGTGCTGTATCTGTTCTTTTTCCATGCTTTCAGCGGCAAAAGACCGGTTAAAATGCGGACAATCTGCATCGGCGTTTTTGTGCTTCTTTGTGGCTGCCTGTTTCATTTGAGTGTCAGCAGCGATGCGGTTCCTGATGGTTTTGGACTGGTGAGCTATCTGTATGAAGGGGGCGCCGTGGGAACCACCGGCGGCGTGCTGTGCGGCCTTCTGGCCGTGTTTTTGGAGTGGCTCTGTGGAAGTGTTATGTCTTTCATTATCTTCTTCGTGGCTGCAGCCCTGACCTTGCTGGGCGGTATGCAGATTACCATTCCCAGCCTGGTGCGAGCTATTCGCAATCGCCCGAGAGGGGACTGGGATGGGGAGGAAAAAGAGGAGCAGGACCCAGCATCTGTGGTGGTGAACCACATCGCCAACAAACGCATTGCCTATGTGGAAAATAAGCGCACCAAAGCTGCGGAGATGGAAGCCAGACGTCAGGAGCAGAAGACGGACAAGCAGAGCACAAAGGAAATGCTGGAGCAGATTCGTGGCGATGTAGACGATCCGGTGATTGCCTCCCAACGTCAGCCTGAGACTGCCCCTCCGGCAGAGAAAAAGGCACAGCCTGCGCCGGAACCGGAAAAAATACCTGCCCAGATGCCGCCTTTGGATTTGGAGGATGTTCCCGTTCCTCTGCCTGCACCGGCAGCGGCACCGATACCTGCCACGCCTCCTGCGCCGGCAGCAAAGCCAGAAAAAGTGACAGCCAAGGAAGCGGAGGATTCTGCTGCCCAGGTAGCCAAGGAAATTGCAATGGGAGAGACTGCCCAGCCATCTGCATATTGCTTCCCGCCCATTGACCTCTTGAAGCTTCCCACCCGTGGCGCTGCAGACGGTACGGTGGAGATGAAGGAGAACTCCCGGCGTCTGAACGAAACCCTGGCCAGCTTCAAGATTGAAGCCCATATTATCAATGTCACCAGAGGTCCCAGCGTTACCCGGTACGAGGTGGAGCTGGAAAAGGGCGTACGGTTAAGTAAGCTCACGACGGCGGCGGATGACATTGCCTTGAGTCTGGGCGCTACCGGCGTGCGGATTGCAGCCATTCCCGGGAAAATCTCAGTGGTGGGCATTGAGGTGCCCAACCGTGCAGTGACTACCGTGTCTCTCCGGGAGGTAATTGGCTCTCCTGCTTTTGCAAACGCCAAGTCCCTGTCCTCCTTTGCGGTGGGTAAGGATATTGGGGGCAACTGCATTGTGGGTAACATTGCAAAGCTTCCCCATATGCTTATTGCCGGTACCACCGGTTCCGGCAAATCTGTGTGCATGAACTCCATAATCATCTCCCTTCTGTATAAGGCCAGCCCTGAGGATGTGAAGCTCATCATGGTTGACCCCAAAATGGTGGAATTGGGGATCTACAACGGCATCCCCCATTTGCTGATTCCGGTGGTCACGGACCCCAAAAAGGCTGCCGGCTCCTTGCAGTGGGCGGTGACGGAGATGATGCGCCGCTACCGGGCCATGTCCGATGCTGGTGTCCGGGATTTGGAATCCTACAACAGCCTGGCAGACGGCACGGAGGACGGCATCAAGAAGCTGCCTCAGGTTGTGGTTATTATTGACGAGCTGGCGGATTTGATGCTGGTCGCCGCCAAGGAAGTGGAAGAATCCATCTGCCGGATTGCCCAGATGGGCCGTGCAGCCGGCATCCACCTGATTATCGCCACCCAGCGTCCCTCTGCAGACGTAATTACCGGCCTGATGAAGGCCAACATTCCTTCCCGGATTGCCTTCGCTGTGGCCTCCGCCATGGAGTCCCGGATTATCCTGGACACCCAGGGTGCGGAGAAGCTGGTGGGGCGGGGCGATATGCTGTACGCTCCCATTGGCGACGGAAAGCCCAAGCGGGTGCAGGGCTGCTTTGTCAGCGATGCCGAGGTGGAGGCAGTTGCCAACTACGTCAAGTCCAACTCTGTGAACGAGTATGACCAGCAGGTCATGGAGGAAATTGACAAGAAGGCCGCCCAGACCGGAAAGAGCGGCTCTCAGGCACCGGAACCTGCTGCCGAGGAGGTGGAAGGGGACGAGATGCTCCCGGCTGCGGTGGATGTGATTCTGGAAACAGGACAGGCTTCCGTATCCATGCTTCAGCGGCGGTTGAAGCTGGGCTATGCCAGAGCCGCCCGGATTGTGGACGAGATGGAGGAGCGGGGCATTGTGGGTCCCTTCCAGGGCAGCAAGCCCAGAGCCATCCTTGTGACCAAGGAGCAGTGGGAAACCATGCGCCTGGGCTCTGTGCCGCAAATGGACTTTGACGACCTGACAGAGCTTTCTCAGGACAAGGACGAGTCTACGGATGAATAAGCAAAACGGCACCGAATGTCATTTCGGTGCCGTTTTTCCTTGCAGAATGTTGTTCTGGCTGTTATAATCCAAGGGATGATACAGAGGGATCCAGGAGGATAGGGAAATGGATAATTTGCAGCAGGTTCAGGAAAAGGTGTTTGAGAAGAAGCGTTTGGAGGCTAAGCTGTCGGTTCTCCGTTCTCAAAACCGCTCATTGGAATTACGGGTAGCGGAGCTGAAAAGGGAACTGGAATCCCAGCAGGAGGATGTGCTTCGCCTGGAGCGTGTCAGCCTGTCCGCAATCTTTTACGGTCTGATTGGCAAAAAGGACGAACGACTGGATAAAGAGAAGGCGGAGGCTTATGGCGCAAAGTTAAAATATGATACAGCGGCTTTAGAGCAGAAGCAGGTCTGCTCCCAAATTCAGGATATGGAAGAACAGCTGCGGGAACTGGCAGGTATTGAAAATCAATATACCCAGCTGCTGCAGGAGAAAACCCAGCAAATCCGCAATTCCGGAACGCCTCAGGCAGAGGAACTTCTGGAGCTGGAAAGGCGAATTACTGAAAAACAGTCCCAAAAGAAGGAAATCAGTGAAGCCATTTTTGCAGGCAATCAGGCTATGAGCACGGTGAACCAAATTCTTTCCAACCTGAATGATGCGGAAGGGTGGGGAATTTGGGATCTGGCCGGCGGTGGTTTGGTTTCAGATTTGGTGAAGCATAGCTGCCTGGATGAAGCCCAGGAAAATGTCCAGAAGCTACAGGATGAATTGGTGCGTTTTGGAACAGAACTTGCGGATGTGGCCATTGATAGGCAGCTTCAGGTGCGTATAGATGGCTTCCTTCGGTTTGCGGATTATTTCTTTGATGGTCTGTTTGCGGACTGGGCTGTTTTGGACCACATCAACGAATCCCAAGGGGAGGTAACGAAAGTACAAAGTCAAATTCGCCAGCTGCTATCCAATTTGACATCTATGTTGAATGGGAAAAATGATGAAATCGCTGCGTTGGAACAGGAAAAAGAAAAGATGATTGTCAATTCAAGGGTATAAGGTAGAACCGTGCTCCCCAGAGTGTACCTAGGAAATATATAAATTTCAAGGCTGTGCTCTGTGGAATGTTTTATGAAAAAAGGGAACCATACGAAAAAACCAGGACCTCATTTCTGAGATCCTGGTTTATTGCTTGGTTGACAAAAAACAACATTCACGGTTTCACTGCTTGGTGTTTTCCTGATTTTCCTTATCGAAGTATACAAAGCAAGACGGCCTGCAGCAGTAAGCAACCCCATAATCCAGGAAGGCAATCAGGAGGAATATGCCATCGATAATGGCAATCCAGTTGATTACATTCTCAGACAAGGTGGGCAGCAACACCAGCAGCACCAGGCTGACAAACAAAACTGTTGTGCTGATTTTTCCGCTGATCAGGGATGTTTTCAGCATTCTGCCTTTTTTCAGGTTAATACCGCCGATAATCAGCTGGAAGGATTCTTTCACAAAAAACAACCCCACCAGATACCACAAAATGTTGTGACGGACAGCCAGGCACAGAATCAAAGTGAACTGGGTCAGTTTATCCGCCACCGGATCCAGAACCTTTCCCACTGTGGAAATCATATTGAAATGCCGGGCAATTTTACCGTCAATCATATCTGTCAGGCAGGATACTGCCAAAATACCGGCGGCAAGGAAATAATCCAAATTGCTTTGGGCATTCAGGTAGATGGTCACATACACCGGAATCAACAGCAGTCGGAACAGACTGAGTAAATTGGGTATGGTGAATATCTCTTTTTTCCAATCTTTGATAATCATTCCTGCAATCCTCCGGACCATGGTAAACGCATAGGGGTATTATATGCCTTTTTTCCCTATGAATCAAGTGGAAATGTCAATTATACATAAATTTTGCGAAAATGATTATGAAAAGTATCAATCCGCCGGGGACTTTTGTTTCATTTTTGAGGATTGCAAAAGGGCAGCAAGGGTAAACTGCAAAGCAACCTGCCTCCAGCTTTCCCGGTCCAGAACACCGGTTTCCTCCAAGGCGGAAAGGGACTGGAATATCCGCAAAGCAGCGGTTGTGCTGTCATCCATCATTCCGGAGTGGCCGGGGAGGGGGATGATTGGGTTTCCCATGGATAGTACTGTGAGCATACTTTGCAGGAGGAAAACATAGGGACTTGCTTGATTGTGTCCGATTTTTTCTCCCGGCTCCAGAAGAATCTCCACCGGCTGTGCCTGTAAAACATTGACAGCGGCTGGCCCGAATTGCCTTGTAATCTCATTCCATGTGGCTTCGTTTACCACACCAGTCTGAGGCAGTCCGCTCATTCTCTGCAGTGCAGAGACCTCCTGCATGGTGTCCGGTCCGTAGATCCCATCGGGAACGGCTTTGGAAATGCGGGCATTGTTCATGGCGATGATCCGCAGCATGGTCTGCAAGCTTCTGACAGGCTGGGCAACAAAAGAGTCACCTGGTCTCATCTCACAACCTCCTTTTGCACGGCGTCCCTGCTGCCGATGCTCAAATCTCTTCCGGGGAACTGCTGCAGGGTGGAGGAGCGGGCGTACAGAGTTTTGGAACCAAAATCTCCCCCGGAACGGGAGAAGTTGCCTGCCTGAATTGCAGCCGGTGTCATTGTGCCGCTGACGGGGAAGCTCTCCTCGCTGCGCAGAGTGGTATTTTCAATGCCGGAGAACTGTCCGTATATGGCTTGCCAGGTTTCTGGGTCCACCACCCCGGTTTCCGGCAGACGGAACCGTCTTTGCGCCGCCAGAACAGCGGCTCTGGTGGCTTTTCCATAGATACCGTCTACGGCAACGGGGGGGATTTCCGGGATGTACTCCGATAGCATGGCAAGCATATATTGCAGGAGCTTTACTTTTTCCCCTGTGTCACCCAGCTGCAAGGAATTGGGGGGTGCCCAGCTGATGGAGTAAAATTGCTGTCCTTGGCTCCGCAGTTCCGAAAGTTTCGTGACAGCGGTATAAATTCTCACCAGGGCATACCAGGTATCTTGCCCCACAATTCCATCCGGTACCAGATCAAAAATCTTTTGAAATGCCTTTACGGAAGCCTCAGTTTTGCTTCCAAAGATACCGTCCGCCACAGGAATTTTCGGGATGGCGGGGTAGTTCTGAGAGATACGGTTTAAGGATGCCTGAATGACGACCACATTGGGACCGGTACTGCCGACCCGCAGAGGCGTCCCTGGGTAAGAGGCACGGTTTCCCCGGATGGGAGCGTTTACAACGGTTTCCACATCTCCATAGTAGCTTTGCAGAATCTCAACGGAATTGTAACCCTCCAAAGCCAGATTCTGGCTGCCCCATTGACTCAGGCCTTCACAGGTGACGGTGGTACCGTTGCAGAATTTTGCAGCCAACGGCTCCACAAATTCCGGTCTGCGCAGATAATCATTGAACAGGTCATCCACCAGCCGGGAAATGTTTTCAAAGATACTTCTGCCGTTGACAAAAGCCTGGTCAAAGGCCGTGGAGTTGGTAATATCAAAATCATAGCCCCGGCTGCGATAGTATTCGGTATATATCCGATTCAGGGCATAAGAGGTGATGGCAAGGATGTTTGCCCGCAGGGCACTTTCCTCCCAGGTGGGATAAATCTCGCTGGAGGCAACATTTTTCACATAGTCTGCAAAGCTGACGGTCACATTGGCAGCATCGGAAGTGGGCGTCCCCAAATGTACGGTGATGTTTTGGGGGACAAAGGGAATAACAGCAGGCATAGAATCACCTCCTACAGATTTTGTCTTGGCGTGTCAAAAATTTCCAGATTGTTGAAGGAATCCGGAAATTCCGAAAGGGGAATCATCTCCAGTGGCTGACTGGTGGTGATGGTGGGGAATATTTGCAGATTTTTAATTTCGATGGCCTCGTAATTCTGCGCCCAAACATAAAGATCCACCACAGAAAAGGGAATCAGACCTGTGCCAGGTGTCTGCCCGGCGGATAAATCCGGTACATCGACGGCAATCGGCTTATCCAGCATCCCGCTTTGATTGGTGACACGCATGGCAATGGTAGAGCCGTCTTTCGCTGTAATCATGATTGCCGCATTTTCCAGAGGAATCTGGGCATTGCTGGTGTATACACGAACCTGTATGTACCCTTTTGCTGACAGAACAATCCACTCCTTTCTTTTCGCAATTATTCTATGCGGCGTACATAAAAAGGTGCAGGGGTTTACAGATACCCCTGCATTTGCTCAATATTTTCTTTTTCGCAGTCCAAAAGCTTTCGCGCCAAAGCGCCAACGGCGGCATCGGAATGATTGTACTGATTTAAGTTTTTGTAGCCCTTGATAATTCCCCGGGTGTTTCCGGTCACCATCATGGCTGCTGCTTTGGAATCAATATCCCCGAAACGCAGTCTGGTCTTGGACATCATATTGGAGATATGCTTCATGGTGGGGTCCAGTTCTTCCAGAACCCAGTTCCGTTCCCTGGCCAGATCGTATGCCTGCTTTTCAATGGCATTATATTCCCGCAGCTGGGAGTGAAGTGCCGTTTTCAGGCTGTCGTTCAGAGGACGGTTCATAATGCTTCGGATACCGGTCTGACCGGCTTGCGTGGTTTTTAAGATTGACGAGAGCAAGTCTTTGCTGCCTTTCATATTCATCACCCTTCTTATTATGGCAAAAAGCTTTTGTGCTATGCAAATTTTCTTCCCCATTGCATACAATAGTCTTTGGAAAGGAATGGGATGAATCATGTGTGCCATAGCGGGTATCATTGGATTAAACTATGACGAAGAAACCTTGCAGAACATTCTGAAAACCATGGAGCGGCGGGGGCCGGATGGTTCCGGAACCCACTGTGAGCCTGAGGCTGCGCTGCTGCATACCAGACTGGCAATCATTGATCCCCAGGGAGGTAAGCAGCCCATGACGCTGCGCTGGGGTGGTCAGGACTACACCCTGGTATATAATGGGGAGCTGTATAACACCCAGGAATTGCGGCAAGAGCTGATTGCTGCCGGGCACCAATTTACCGGACACTCCGATACAGAAGTGGTGCTCCATGCCTATGCAGAATTCGGGGCGGATTGTGTAAACCGGTTCAATGGAATTTTCGCCTTTGCAGTCTGGGAGGAAAAGAATCGAAGGTTGTTTCTGGCCAGAGACCGGATGGGGGTAAAGCCTCTTTTTTATAAGCTCCATGACGGAGGTCTGCTGTTTGCCTCGGAAATCAAATCTATTTTGGCTTATCCCACCGTGGAAGCGGAGCTGGATGGGGAAGGGGTAGCTGAAATCATTCTCATGGGTCCTGGTCGAACTCCGGGTTGCGGCGTATTCCACGGTATTCTGGAGCTGGAACCCGGCTGCTGCGGTTGGTACAGCCAGGGTAAGTGGCAGTGGGAATGGTACTGGAAACTAAAAGACCGGGAGCATACCCAGAGCTTTGAGGAAACGGTTCAGCAGGTGCGTTTTCTGGTAGTGGATGCCATCCGGCGTCAGATGGTTTCGGATGTACCCATTGGCACCTTTTTGTCTGGCGGATTGGATTCCAGTATCATTACCGCCGTCTGCGCAGGGGAAAAGCAGAAAGCAGGAGAACAGCTGGATACTTTTTCCGTGGATTATGTAGGGAATGACCGTTTCTTTGTGCCTGGAAAGTTCCAGCCGGCATCGGACAATTCCTATATTCAAATCATGCAGGAAGCGCTTGGTACCCGTCACCACTGGACGGTGCTGTCCCCGGAGGATCTGGTGGGGGCCGGGGAGGAGGCAACCATAGCCCGGGATTTGCCGGGAATGGCGGATGTGGATTTTTCTCTGCTGGCCTTCTGCAAGGAAATCCGGCCCCATGTAAAGGTGGCCCTTTCCGGAGAGTGTGCGGACGAAATATTTGGAGGGTACCCCTGGTACCGGGATCCGGAGGTTCGTTCCCGGGAGGGCTTCCCCTGGGCCCAGAACATCCGTCAGCGCAGTGCCCTCCTGCACCCGGACTTTGCAGAACAAATTGACCCGGAGGAGTATGTGGCCAGCCGTTATCGGCAAACGCTTGATGAATGCGACATTCTTCCCGGAACCAGTCCGGAGGAAACCCGCATGAAGCAGATGGTCAATCTGAATTTCCGCTGGTTTATGCAGACCCTCCTGGACAGGAAAGACCGAATGAGTATGTTCAGCGGTCTGGAAGTTCGTGTGCCTTTTTGTGACTATCGGATTGCAGAATATCTGTATGGGATTCCCTGGAAGTTCAAGGATTATCAGGGACAGGAGAAAGGACTTTTGCGCTGTGCCGTAGAAGGCCTCCTGCCGGAGCAGGTAAGACGAAGAAAGAAGAGTCCCTATCCCAAAACCTATAACCCCCATTACCTGGAGCTGGTAGAAAAGCGTTTCCGTCAGGTCTTGGAGAATCCCCAGTCCCCCATACTGCAAATCATAAGGAAAGACCGCCTGGAAGGGCTGATTACAGAAGATTATACCTGGCCCTGGTATGGACAGTTGATGAAAGCCCCCCAGACCATTGCCTATATGCTGCAAGTGAATTTCTGGATGAGCCACTACCGGGTAAAGTTACGTTAGAAACGATTGACGAAAGCCTCTGCATATGATAAAATGATAATAAATTTTTGAAAATATTTACAAGGGAGTTTTTTATGAGAAAAACGAAGATTATTTGCACCATTGGCCCTTCCAGCCTGAATGAAGAAACCCTGACCAAAATGTGCCAGGCCGGCATGGATGTGGCAAGACTGAATTTTTCCCATGGCGACCATGCAGAACAGAAGCAGAAGATTGATCTCATCAAGAAGGTTCGGGAAAAGCTCCATGTGCCCCTTGCCATGATGCTGGACACCAAGGGCCCCGAGTACCGGATTGGCACCTTCAAAGACGGCAGCATCACCCTGAAGGATGGCGATACCTTTACCTTCACCACCGATGCAGTGGAAGGAGATCAGACCAGAGTTTCCGTAAGCTACAAGGATTTGATTAAGAATCTGAAGGTGGGCGACCGGATTCTGGTGAATAATGGCCTTGTGACCTTTGACGTGAAGGAGCTCAAGGGGAACGATGCCATCTGCACCGTAGTTGACGGCGGTGTGATGAGCAACAAGAAGAGCATGTGCTTCCCCAACAAGGTGATGACCGGCCCCTATCTTTCCGAGCAGGATAAGAAGGATATTCTCTTTGGTATTCAGAACGATGTGGATTTTGTAGCTGCCTCCTTTGTATCCACCAAGGATGATGTGGTGCAGCTTCGGAAGTTCCTGAACGCCAACGGCGGCGAGCAAATTGAGATTATTGCCAAGATTGAAAACCGCTCCGGTATTGAGAATGTGGAGAGCATTTGCGAAGCCTGCGAAGGCATTATGATTGCCAGAGGCGACCTGGGTGTGGAAATCCCCTTTGCCGAGGTTCCTGCGGTTCAGAAGAACCTGATTCGCAAGTGCCGTTTGCTGGGTGTCCGGGTGATTACCGCAACAGAGATGCTGGAAACCATGATTTACAATCCCAGACCCACCAGAGCCGAAATCTCCGATGTGGCCAATGCGGTTTATGATGGAACCTCTGCCATTATGCTCTCCGGCGAAACCGCAGCTGGCAAATATCCTGCAGAGGCCGTTCGGGTTATGGCAGAGATTGCCCAGTACACGGAGGAGCACACCGGCTATCGGACCCGCTTCCTGAAAGAGGACTTCCACATTTACAGCAATCTGGACGCCATTTCCCATGCCACCTGCACCATGGCCATTGATGTGAAGGCAAAGGGTATCGTGGTTTGCTCTACCTCCGGTGTTACCGCCCGGATGGTCAGCAGATTCCGTTCCCCCGTGGACATTGTGGGTATGACTACCAATGTGAAGGTATGGCGGAAGCTGGCACTGAGCTGGGGCGTGACCCCGGTGCTGGCAGAGGAATTTACCTCCATGGATGTGATGTTCTACCACGCCATGGCCTGTGCCAAGGAAAAATTCCACCTGCAGCCCGGCGACAGCGTGGTGCTGACCGGCGGTCCCATCAACGGCCGGACCGGAAATACCAATACCATTAAGGTGGAAACCGTTTGATAACTGCAAGTGCCTGGTGGCTTACGCTGCCAGGCACTTCCCTTTATTGGAAATTTTCCTAAAAACATCCGGATAAATATGTATAATTTGTGAAATAAACCAAAAATGAAACTGGGGATTGTATTTATTCTACAACAATGGTAGGATATACGAAAACATCTGTTCATAACCGAAAGACAAAGGCTATAAGGGGATGGAGAAATTGAAATATATCGTGGTTTTGGGTGACGGAATGGCTGGCCTGCCTCTGGAAGCGCTGGGCGGTCAGACCACCCTGGAATACGCCAGAACACCGGCCATGGATTTGCTGGCGGGAAAAGGTGAGGTGGGGCTTGCCTGTATGGTGCCGCCGGACATGAAGCCCGGCAGCGATGTGGCAAACCTTTCTGTTCTGGGATATGACCCGGCCAAGTGCTATACCGGTCGTTCTCCCCTGGAGGCTCTGAGCATAGGCGTTCCCATGGAGGCAACGGACGCTATCTATCGGTGCAACCTGGTAACTCTGACTGAGGATGAACCTTACCCCCAAAAACGGATTCTGGACCATAGCGCAGACGAAATCTCCACCCAGGAGGCAGCCCAGCTGATACAGGCCGTGAATGAAGAATTTTCCAGCGGAACCCTGCAGTTTTACGCCGGCACCAGCTACCGCCACATTGCAGTATGGAAAAATGGCACCATTCTGGAAATGGAAGCCCCCCATGACCATTTGGGTGAGGTGATTGCGAATTACCTGCCCCAGCATAGCATGTTCCGGGAGATTATGGAGAGAAGCTATGCAGTCCTTAATACCCACCCCATAAACCTGCGGCGGGCAAGAGAGGGAAAGCGAAAGGCCAACTCCCTTTGGTTCTGGGGTGGAGGTGTGCGACCGGAATTGGAGAACTTTTATGCCAAAACCGGACTTCACGGTGCCATGATATCTGCGGTAGACCTGCTGAAAGGAATTGCAGTGGGTACCGGTATGGAGGTAATCACTGTGCCGGGTGCCAACGGTTCTTTGGATACCAATTACGCCGGCAAGGCAGCAGCCGGGTTGGATGCGCTCCTGAACCGGGATACGGACCTGGTATTTATCCATGTGGAAGCACCGGATGAAATGGGACATCAGGGAAGCATTCCCCATAAGATTCAATCCATTGAGGAAATAGACAGCAAAATTGTTGGTCCAATGTACGAAGCTATGCAGACTTCTGGCATTCCTTTCCGTATGCTGGTGCTGCCGGATCACCCGACGCCTATTTCTTTGCGCACCCATACCAAGGCGCCGGTACCGTATGTGCTGTATGACAGCACCCGGGAGAGGAAAAAAATCAGCCGCTATAATGAAAAAGAGGGAGAGGCTTCCGGGATTTATTACCCCGAGGGCTTCCGCCTGATGGAACGATTGATAGAAAGGTAGGGATTATTATGGGGAGAGTTTTTAACTTTTCCGCCGGACCGGCCATGCTGCCGGAATCGGTATTGCAGGAAGCGGCACGGGAGATGCTGGACTACCGGGGAACGGGTATGTCCGTCATGGAAATGAGCCACCGGTCCAAGACATACCAGGCCATTATCGATGCAGCAGAGGCGGATTTGCGGGATTTGATGCAGATTCCCCAGAACTATAAGGTGCTGTTTCTCCAGGGTGGTGCTTCCCAGCAGTTTGCCATGATTCCCATGAACCTGATGAAGAATGGGGTTGCGGATTATATTGTCACCGGTCAGTGGGCAAAGAAAGCCTGCCAGGAGGCAAAGAAGTACGGAACGGTAAATGTGATTGCTTCTTCCGAAGACAAGAACTTTTCCTACATCCCCGACTGCCGGGACCTTCCGGTTACCCCTAATGCGGACTATGTGTACATCTGCGAGAACAATACCATTTACGGCACCAAATTCAAGGAACTGCCCAATACCAAGGGGAAAGTGCTGGTGTCGGATGTGTCCTCCTGCTTCCTTTCAGAGCCTGTGGATGTGAGCCGATACGGACTGCTGTACGGCGGCGTCCAGAAGAATATCGGCCCTGCCGGTGTGGTGATTGTGATTATCCGGGAAGATTTGATTCCCGATGAGGTTCCGTCTTTTACGCCCACCATGCTCCGATATTCCATCCACGCAGAAAACGGCTCTATGTATAACACACCGCCTACCTATGGCATTTACATCTGCGGCAAGGTATTCCAGTGGCTGAAGCAAACCGGCGGCCTGGAGGCAATGGCGAAGAGGAATCAGGAAAAAGCTGCTATTTTGTACGACTTCCTGGATAACAGCAAACTGTTCCGGGGTACGGTACGAAAAGCTGACCGTTCTTTGATGAATGTGCCTTTTGTCACAGGAAGCCAGGAGCTGGATGCCCGCTTCGTGAAGGAGGCCGAGGCTGCCGGACTGGTCAATCTGAAAGGCCACCGTTCTGTGGGTGGAATGCGTGCCAGTATTTATAATGCCATGCCCAAAGAAGGCGTGGAAGCACTGGTTTCCTTTATGAAATCCTTTGAACATGAAAACGGGTAAAAGGGGGAATTGCTATGTATCAAGTTCACTGCCTGAATCAAATCTCTTCCAAGGGAACGGAGTTGCTGACCCAGGACTATGTTCAGACACCGGCAGCAGAAGAAGCCCAGGCAATTCTTGTGCGCAGTGCCGCCATGCACGATATGACCTTTTCCCGTGAGCTGCTGGCCATTGCCCGGGCCGGTGCTGGGGTGAATAATATCCCTCTGGATAAGGCAGCAGAGCAGGGGATTGTGGTGTTCAACACCCCCGGAGCCAACGCCAACAGCGTGGTAGAGCTGTGTCTTTGCGGAATGCTTTTGGGCAGCCGGGATGTGGTGGACGGCATTAACTGGGTTCAGTCCATCAGAGACCAGGATGACATTGCCCAAAAGGTAGAAAAGGGCAAGTCCAAATTTGCAGGCTACGAGCTGGCAGGGAAGTCTTTGGGCGTCATCGGATTGGGGGCCGTGGGTGGTCCGGTAGCCAACGCCGCCAGACGCCTGGGAATGACCGTATACGGCTGCGACCCCTTCATCTCCATTGATGCGGCCTGGCATTTGGACAGCAACATTATCAAGGTTAACTCCCGGGAGGAGATTTACCAAAAGTGCGATATGATTACCCTCCATACCCCCTTGCTTCCCGACACCACCAAGATGATTAACCGGGAAGCTCTGGAGAAAATGAAGGACGGTGTGGTGATTCTGAACTTTGCCCGGGATTTGCTGGTAGACGATGAGGCTATGGAAGAAGCCCTCCAGTCCGGCAAGGTGCGGCGGTATATCACCGATTTCCCCAATCAGAAAACGGCTTCCATGGCGGGCGTAATTGCCATTCCCCATTTGGGTGCATCTACCCAGGAATCGGAGGACAAATGCGCCATGATGGCCGTGCGTCAGGTGATGGATTACCTGGAAAACGGCAACATCGTCAACAGCGTCAACTATCCCAACTGCGACATGGGGGTATGTACCAAGCCCGGACGACTGGTGATTCTCCACAGGAATATCCCCAATTCTCTGGGCCAGTTTACCTCCGCCGTAGCAAAGCGGAACATCAATATCTCCGACCTGATGAACCGGAGCCGTGGCACCTTTGCCTGCACAATTTTGGATTTGGACACCACCACCCCACAGGAACTGGTGGAGGACCTCCAAAAAGTGGATGGCGTATTGCGGGTAAGAAGAATCCGATAAAGAGAAATGAGCGCTGCATCGTCAGCGCTCATTTTTGTTGCACTTTCCCGAATTCTTTGCTATAATAGCACCAAAAATCCGGGTGATAACCGGGATATGTCAGGAAAGACGGGTAAAATCATATGAATTTAGCAGAATTAAAAAGTAAAATGGACCAGGCCCATTATATTTATGATGATACATTGGCAACGGTTCTGGCTGTGGCTCTGGAACTGGGCAGACCGCTTCTTATTGAAGGTGCTGCGGGTGTGGGCAAGACGGAGATTGCCAAGGTCATGGCCTCCGCTCTGGACCGGGATTTGGTTCGCCTTCAGTGCTATGAGGGGTTGGATGAAAGCAAAGCTCTGTATGAGTGGAACTATCAGAAGCAGCTGCTTTCCATTCAGGTGAATATGGCCTCCCAGGACCGGGAATCCCTCACCCAAAGTCTGTTTACGGACGCATATTTGCTGGAACGGCCCCTGCTGAAATCCATTCGCTCTGAAAAGCCGGTGGTGCTGCTGATTGACGAAATTGACAAAGCCGATGAGGAGTTTGAGGCATTTTTGCTGGAGCTTCTGTCGGAGATGCAGGTGACCATTCCGGAAGTTGGCACCATTCGGGCCAAAACCATTCCTTTTGTCATCCTTACTTCCAACCGGGCAAGACCCCTTTCGGAAGCACTGCGCCGCCGGTGTGCCTATTTGTATATCCAATACCCGGATATGGAAAAAGAGCTGGCTATTCTTCGGGCCAAACTTCCCCATGTAGACGACCGGCTGTGTGCCCAGGTTGCCCTGGCGGTTCAGAAGCTGCGGAGCAATGAGACCATCCTGAAAAAACCCTCCATAGCGGAAACCCTGAACTGGGCCGCCGCTTTGGATGCTTTGGGCATCCGGGAGCTGACACCGGATGCGCTGCGTTCCACTGCGGGCTTCATCCTGAAAAACAGCGAAGATTTGGCTGCTTTGCAGGAAATGGAGGAGGAAAACCACCACTGTGCATGCGGCGAAAGCTGTGGGGAGCATTCTCATGGATAATCCCCAGGTGTACCCGGAGAAAGTATCCGCCTTTTCCAGAATGCTGCGCCTGGAAGGGTTGCCGGTTGGGCCGAAAGAAACGGAGGATGCCTGCCGGATACTTTTGGTCATGGGCCTGGAAAACCGGGAGACGGTAAAGACGGCACTTCGCACCGTTTTTGCCAAGTCTAGGGAGGAACAGGGGATTTTTGACCGCTGTTTTGACAGCTTCTTTCTGTCCGAGGAGGCCATGCGCCAGCAGGCCCAGGCGCAGATGGAGCGGGAGCAGGAGATGGCCCAGGGCAGGGAACAGGCCCAAAGAGACCTGAATCTCAACGGTCAGCCCATGGACCTGACAGACGGTCAGCGGGAGATTTATGCTGCCATGTCTGAGGAAATGCGCCAGAAACTCCGGGATTTCAAGGATCGGTTTCAGGAGAGTGCAGCCAGAAATCCGGATTTATACAACAACTTTATCCATTCCGTCTTTACCAAAACCCTTCTGGAGCAGCAGATGAAGATGGAGGACGCCGGAGTGAACTGTGCCGGGCTGGACCCGGAGCTGGGGCTTATGTACCGGGATATTTCCCAGTTCAAGGATACGGAGATTCCCAAAGCCATATCCATTATTGAAAATATATCCCAGCAGATTAACGGGGAACTATCCGCTAAGAAGAAAAACCGAGGCAGGTCCGGTGCATTGGATTTTCGCAAAACAATCCGCAAGGGCCTGGAAACCGGCGGCAGTCTTTATCAGCTGAAGTACAAGAAAAAGCGGCAGAAGAAAAAGCACCTGGTAATATTGTGTGATGTTTCTGGCTCTATGGTGCAGTTCTCTGAGTTTGCCCTGCGGTTCATTCAATCTTTGAACCATGTGGCAGAAAGTTCCAAAGTGTACCTGTTTTCGGAAGCTATGGTGGAAGCGGATGCTTTCAGTTTGCAAAACATGGATTTGTTCCGGAATTTTGTGAAAGAATCCGGCGCATACGGACGGGGTACCGATTTAGGTGCAGCTCTGCTGGATTTGGTCCACGCCAACCCTCCTGTGCTGAATGATTCCACCACCTTGCTGATTCTGTCGGACACAAAAACCATCGACCAGACCGGAGCGGTTCAGGCTTTGCAGGAGGCGAAGCGCTTGGCTGGACGAGTTCTCTGGCTGAATCCCTTGCCGGAAAGCCGATGGCAGTATCTGAAGGGCGCCAGTGCCTTTTCCCAGATTTGCACCATGATTTCCTGCTCAACCCTTCATGATCTGGCCTCTGCCTGCAGAAGTCTCTCCAATTTCTAAAAAGTACACCCGCCGGTCCCATTGAAACGGACCGGCGGGTGTGTTTTTATGCAATGCTTATTTGGGCAAATGCTGCCATAGAGTATAGCGCTTTCTCCCCTCAGTGCTGCTTCCATACTCGATAGCCTGCTTGGGGCAGGAATGGATGCAGCGAAGGCACTGATAGCACTTTTCATTCCAAACAGGTTTGCCGTTGTTCATGGCAATGGTGCCGGCAGGACAGTTTTTCTCACAAAGACCACAACCGACACAGTTTTCGTTGACGTGGAAGGGCTTGGTGTTTCGGGCGAAGTGCTCAAATCCCCAATGTGCCAATTTGGATTTCAGAAAAGCCATGGACCCTTCTGTTACCCGATAAACGGACTTCCTTGCGAGAATTTCCTGGGAAATAATCTCAAGCTGCACCTTTGCCTGCTGGATTTTTTCCAGAATAGCCGCTTCATTGTCTGTATCGGAACCGATGATGTAATTGTTTGGCATAATCAAGCTGTAGGAGCTTGCGAGGGGATAGACTTTCGAGAACTGCTTCATTGCCTTTCCGGCGTCTCCGCCACAGGTACAGACACCGAAGGTAAAGGCGGAAGTTTTGGGCAGGGTTCTAACGAAATCCCTCATGGGTTCCGGTGCGCCCCAGGCATAGATGGGAAAGACAAACCCGATTTGCTGCTCTTTGCAGATATCTGTGGGTGTATTCACCTTTACAATATCGTATGCAGTGTCACCGGTGAGTGCTCCAATTTGTTCTGCAACCCACTGGGAATTCCCGGTACCTGAAAAATAGAAAATCATATTATGAGTTCCTTTCCTTTGCCTGCTGGATTACCTTCTCATAAGGGCCGATGATGTACTGATTCATCTGGCCCTTCATTTTCTTCTGCACAGAAGGAATGGAAATCAGAGCACCTACCAGCTTCATTTGCAGAATCCGCTTCTTTTGCTTTTGGGGGAAATCATAAATGCCGTTGGCCTTATAGAATTTGTGGTCGGCCTTCATCATGCCCTGCATAATGTAAATCAAATCCCGGAAAATTTTCATCCCGCCTACGCCATAGAAGTTTGCAGGCCGGGTGAGCTTTTCTTTCAGAGCCAGTACCAGGCTGTCTGCCAAGGTCTTGATCTGCTGGACAGTGTTTTCTTCATCTGTTGCTACGCCGCACAGATAGTTTCCACCCACTTCGCTCCGGCCTTCCACAATCATACGCAGATTGCTTTCGTAGCAGTAGTCGCCGCTGATAAGGTAGGCAATGGGGGTACCGTGGGTTACGGTACGATGTCCGTTGCAGAACTGCCGGTCATCATAGCACTTGAAGCTGGAGTGGGTGTAGTGGTCGGAAATGGTAAAGGCATATACAAAGGCGTCTGCGGTTTGGATGGTTTCCCTTAAGAAGGTGTCAAAACCGTCTTTATAAACGCATTTTCCGGTGACTGCACAGCCAAAGCATCCCAGGCATCCACCGGCGAAGGAAAACTCCCGGAGATTAACGACCCGGCTTTCAAAGGGGAGAGTGGCCCGGAAGTCGGCAATCATGTTTTGCAGGTTTTGATCCTCCTGGGAGAAGTTTGTGACGATGACGACATCCTTATCCTTGCTTTTCGGAACATTTTCCAGCATGGGAGCATAGATCCTTTTTTCTCTTACAGGAGGCTTGGCAGGGGGTGTAGCAAACTGATTGTGCTGGCAGGAGAAAATCAGCTGGGTGAAGAAGTTCCTCGCTTCCAGCTGGCCTTTTTCGGTAAGTAAATCGTCCATATCCGCAGAGAGTACCCGGACGACCTTCATGCCCAGGTCAAAGCAGTTTTCCTCCACATACCGATGGGCGGTTACATCGTAAAAATGTTTGGAAGTGGTAATCTGGGAGGCATATTTCCCGGATAAATCCACACCGTCTGCTTTGATCAGCTCTATCAAGCGGTGCAGCTGGTAGGGGGCAATGAAGGTATACACCGGGTAGCTGAATAAAATCAACTCTGCGGCTTGCAGCTTCTCCCGAAGGGGAGAAAAGTCCTTTTCGTAGCTCTTGATTTTCTGACCCACATTTTCAAAGGTAAATGTGTGCTCCGGGTGCAGGGCCTGTAAATACAAAGAGGTATAAAGAGTCGTGGAATTTTTGCCCTTGGGGCTGGCGTTCAGTACAAGTATGTTCATTTTTTCTCCTCCAATTCCCTGAGTAGACGGCGATACCAACCGAGCTCAAATTCTGCTGCGGCAATCCCGTAATCAATGGTGTATTTTTGAAATTGCAGTACTTGTAAAAGCTCCGGATTGCAGGAAATAGCTTCCTTTTGAATATCCTGAAACCGCACTTCGATAGCAGAAAGGACGGTCTTGGTTTTTTCTATCTGGCGGATATAATCCCCGATGGCAGCAATGCGAGCCTCGGGGTTTGCCAGACCCAGGAAGAACAGGCGGGAAAGCTCCATGTTTTTTACTTTATCTGCCTGCATGGGCTGGGATACCCAACTCTCAAAAACAGAACGGCCGGCATCCGTAATATAGAAGATTTTCTTTTTCCGGCGTCCTTGGCTGCTTTCCTCCCAACGAATCTGACCTGCTTTGCAGAGCTTTGTCAGGGATGTCTGAATACTGCCGGCGCTGTGAGAACAAATCAGAGCCAGGTTTTGCCGGATAAACTGCTGAAGCTCATATCCTGACATAGGGGAGAGAATCAGCAAACCCAAAATCAGATAGCCCATTGTTTCCTCCAATATATCTAATAGAGATATTATAAAGCAAAGACGATTCTCTGTCAATCGGGAAAGGGGATTCTGTCGGGCTTTCTTAAGGTCAAGAAAGGTATGTAAAAAAACCGGCAATCCGTCGGAAGTACGGATTGCCGGCTATAAATGGGTCAGGGCGTCGTAACGATCACGTCACAACATTGAAAATCGGTGTCAATATAATTGGCAAGGACTCCGGCTTTAAAATACCGGGGGTTGCATATTGCGCTGACCATGCCGCCGGATACATCCAGATCCTCCGGAAGGACGAATTTCACACATTTAACCAGCACATCCTGACAGGTTTGACTGCTGTGGGCTGGGATGGTTATGGTTTTTACTCCCCTGGGATATTCTGTGCCCTTCTCATCCATCTCGGACAAAATCACAGCCATGGCCACTCGCTTGCCGGGACAGATATTCTTTAAAGTGACATTCAGCTGGAGTATCCTTCCCAAAGACTCCAGATTGGCATCCCCCATATCGAATACGACGGCATCATCACAGCCTTCGATAGTAATATCCACAGGTTCAGGACAGGGTTCGGTGATGATGATTTCCGGACAATCTACCAGCACGGAGGGATCTGGGAAGGTTACCTGGTTGCCCTCCGTATCGGCGTAGGTGATGGATTGGTTGACCTGTTTAACGCCTGCGGTCTGTGCGGTGTGCTGCACCTCAAATTCCAAGGATGCGCCTTCGTTCGCAGTGACTCCCAGCGCATCGATTTTCCACTGAATGGTATGAGAATCCACAAGGGTTGCTGTGCCCATGGTGGGTGCCGGCAGGTCAATGATGGTAAAATCGGGGTTCAGGATTTCATCGATTACGATGTTGGTTGCTCCGGTTTTGGAGATATTGGCAGCCAAATCCCGGAACAAATCCTCCAAATCCGCATCATTGGGGGTAATCGCCACATGGGATGCATCCGGATCGGTGCCCAATCGTTCAAAACATTCACATCAATTCCGTCCGAGCCCACCAGACCGATACAATATATGATAATACCTTGTGCTCTGGCGGCTGCTGCCACAGGCTCCGGGGGCATTCCGGCGGTGGTTTTTCCGTCTGTAAACATCACCATTACCTTTGCATTTCCGGACATGGGGTCGAACAACTGCGTTGCTTTGGTAAAGGCATCTGCATGATTGGTGGAGCCGCTGGCATTCAGATTGTCGATGGCGGCTTTCAAATCCGCAACAGAGGTGATCAGCTACGTGTCGGTGGTGGCTGTGTTGGAAAAACTGACAATGCCAATCCGACTGCCGGAGCCGATATTTCCGTCCTGGATGTTGTCGGTGGCTTCCTCAATGATATCCACAAAAGCCTTTGCGCCGGCTTTCATATTTGCAAGGGGAGTGCCGCCCATGCTGCCGGAGCGGTCCAGGACTAAGACAATATCGGTGGGATTGGAAGAAATATCCGGCGCAGCGGAAAGTGCCAGCGTGACCTTCAGCGTGCCGTTGCAGTTAATCTGTGTGGCATCAATTTGTTTGTTGGAACTGGTAACACCCATTGTGCTTCCTGCTGATTATGATTTTCTATGGGAACGGATGTTCCCTGGATTATCATATGACACATATGTCGAGAGGTGACGTATGCTGTGGTATTTTGATGTAACGGAGACGGAAACGAAATGCTCCTGCTAAAAAGGTACATTATTTTGGACAGATTCTTTTATATGATAATGATGCCAGAAAAATATGGGGAGGACCAATACAATGAAATTAAAAATCAGCACATCTGAAATGCGAAACAGTAGTAAAATTGTAAGGATACCACACAAAAATAAAAAATTGTATACTGCAGGTCAAAAATCTCTGGTGGAGGTTTTCTTCCCAGGGAGGAATCTCTGTCTGACCTACTATAATGACCGCTTCGATTTGCATCCCGGGGATTTGGTTTATGTGGATGGTAAACTGGAAGGTCAGCTGGGGAAAGTGACGGAGGTGAGTCATAATTTTAAAATTAAGCTATCCGAATACAGACGGGTAGTAGGTGTGGCAGACACCAAGGTTACAGGGCGCTTCTTTATGGTTGGGCAGTACTTCATTACATTCTGGCCTTCTGTTTTACCTGCCAGTAAGGTTGCAACCTGGTTTTTTGCTCCGGGACAGGAAGGGGACCAGATTGTCAGTGCTACAGATGGGTCAGCTTTTTCTATAGAGAAGCCAGAGGAAATGCCTTTCAGTACAGGCATAGCGCAACGGGGTGAAAATTATTATTTAGAAAATCGTGTTCAATATCTCAGTCTGAATGGTTCCCGGGGCTATGGAATTGTGGAGGGAACCCAGGCATACGAGGTGGAATTCCAATACCAAAAGGGAAAGATTCGGGAATTGCTTTGTTCCTGTCCCTGTACTTATCCGTGCAAGCATGAATATGCAGCCCTGCTCCAATTGAAAGATATTCTGCAATGGATAGCAACGCACCACAAAGCAATCTATGAAAAGACAGGGTACTTTGCGATTGTCAGCAAGAGGTGCTTGTTTGATTTTGCAATTGGCAGTCAGAAATCGGGAAGCATTACTTTGTGAAGTGTGGAGTGGCTATTTTCCTTTTTGGGAATGCTTTTTCCAGCTGCTGTATTTTCGAAAGATTTTGATACTGTGGAAATAAATAGTCGCACAAGGCCCGGGCTTCGTGATCAGCCCGGGCCTTTGCCATTATGGAATAACAAATCCAACCACAAACAACAGTATTTCCCCAACTGCCAAGGGTATGTAGATACGATCCGGAATCCGTTTCCAAAATCGGTTAATCAGCGTGGTGGCAAGAAAAAGGAAAATACCGAGGTAAGTATAGAAATTCATTGTTTTTCCTTTCTTTGCAGTATGCGCTGTTTGAAAGCTCTGATTTTGCTCCCGTACAGCCCTGTGATAATCAGTCCCACCAGAAGCATTCCTGTGGCAGCACCCTCAGAAAATTCAGAAACAGCCTTCAAAGGGGCAATTTTTGCCAGACCGGTGTGACCGATGAGCTGGGATATCAGCCACAGGCTTGCACTGATTACGAAAATCAGCCGAACCGTTTTGTTGTATCGCTCCGTCTGTGCGTTTGTATATTCCGCAGTCTTGAGCGCAGTTTCTTCCACATCTTTGTTCATATCCGTGCTTTTCCTTTCTCCATTGAGTATTTCCCGCAGATCCACTTTATAAAAGTCGGCAATCTCCAGCAGGATATCCAAATCCGGCAGATGATTTCCGTTTTCCCAGCGGGATACTGTTCGGTTGGACACATGGACAATTTCAGAAAATTGCTCCTGTGTCAGTCCTTTTTCCTTTCGGAGCCCTTTCAAAAAGGCTCCTATTTTCCCTTGATCCATATGGGTCCTCCTTTCGTGGAAAAGCATAGCATAACGCATCCAAAATGAACAGGACACAAGGGGAGAAGTGCCCTTTTTATAACCTGCCAAGCCATGACTGCCTGGCTAAGCAACATTATAGCACTTACCAAGAACAAATTTCAAAACTTAAGAAACCGAAATCACTTTTGGTTTGATAGATGAATCTCCATAGCCAACGAAGAACACAAGTTTCGGTGACAATGAGGGGCATCACGATCGTTGGGGATCTGGTTGCCGGAAAAACAAGATAGGGGAATAGAAGTTGCGAAACTGGTTTCGTAAATATTGTTTTTTGAACGGATTGAGCATATGGGATTGCCTCGGATTAAATGTTTATAATCAACAAAAAAAGAAGGATGTATAATCGCAAACAATACAAAAAGCATAAGGAAATTGCTTTCGCAATCTTTCGTTGACGCTGGGCGTTTGGGGTGCTATATTGAGTTTAGCGATAAAAATAACAGGAGGGAAAATCTATGAAAAAGACAATCGCTGTTCTCATTGCACTTATGCTGGCAGTATCGTGCCTGTCTCTTACGGCATTTGCCCAAGAGGAAAACGAGATGGTACCTGTGGTCGTGAAAGTGCCGGATGGCTGGGATTCTCCCAACCTGTGGGCATGGGCCGACGACGGCACCAACGCTTTTGCAGCCTGGCCCGGTGAGGCCATGGAACCTTTGGCAGAGGGATGGTACTATATCTGGGTGCCGGACTTTGTTCAGAATGTGATTGTAAACGCCAATCAGGATACGGAATCTGCAGTTCAGACAGAGGGTATTGCGGTTGAGGCTGGCAAGGAGGTTTGGATTACGGTCGGGGAAGATGCCACTGCTACTGTTTCCTACGAGGCTCAGCTTCGGGGAGAGATTCCCGCCTATGTGGAAAAGTTTGTGGTTCATGTCTATGTACCGCTGTCCTGGAAGACCGTAGACCTGTGGGCATGGTCCGCTCCGGACGGTACCAACGCCTTTGAGGCCTGGCCCGGTGTTGCCATGACCGAAGGGGAGGACGGTTGGTTTACTGCCAAGGCCCCAGCTTGGGTTAACTCCCTGATTGTCAGCGGAAATGAGGGAACCGTCCAGACAGAGGATATTTCCATTGAGGGCAAGGAGCTGTGGCTCACAGTTTACGAGGACCTGACCTATGACTTGGCCTATGAGGATCCCAACAAGACGGCAGAGGACATCACCGTTCACGCCAAGCTGCCGGAAGATTGGTCCGCTCCCTGCTGTTGGGCATGGTCTGCACCGGACGGCACCAACGCTTTCACCGCCTGGCCCGGCGAGGCCCTGACCCAGGATGGGGACTGGTACACTATTCAGGTACCCGGGTGGATTAACTCCGTCATCATCAATGCCAACGAGGGTACGGTTCAGACCTCCGACCTGTCTGTAGAAGTGGGGAAGGATGTATGGATTGTGGTAACCGATCCGGAAAATGCGGTGGTCTCCTATGAAGAACCTACCGGTGAGGAAGCACCTCCTGCAACGGAAGCCGCGGAAGCAACTACGGAAGCACCCGCAACCCAGCCTCCCACGGAAGAGCCTGTCCAGGAGAACAACAACGCAGTAATCGTGGTGGCTGTGGTAGCGGCTGTTGTGGTACTGGGCGTTGTGGTAGCTCTGGTAGTAAAGAAAAAGAAGTAAAATCATACGGAATGGTCCCTGAAAGCGGGTGTGCGGGAACCGCACACCTGCTTTTCCCTATGGATTCGGAGGTGTTCTATGAAACGACTACTATCCCTGTTTTTATGTATTTGTCTGCTTCTGACTCTGGCGGCCTGTGGGGAAAAGGCTCTGGAACCGGAGGAGGCCAACCGGTTGGTGATTTGGCACGATAAGGAAGATGCCGTCATCCAAGCTCTCCAGACCTATCTGGAAAAGGCCGTGCCGGATTTGGAAATCCAGTTTGAGAAAAAGACCAGCCTGACGGATTCTTTGAAGCTGGTAGGCAATGACCCCAGTGCAGCACCGGATTTGTTTCTGTTCGCCCACGATAAAATCGGTGTCTTTGCAGAGATGGGAATTCTGGCTCCGGTGGAACCGTTGCTGGAGAAGGGGGCTCTGGACAACTACCTGCCCATGACTGTGGAGGCAGCGACCTACAAAGATACCTTGTACCAGCTGCCTTTGTACTTTGAAACTCTGCTGTTTATGTATAACCGCCGGTATATGCAGGATGAGGAAGTGCCGGCAACTACCGATGCGCTGCTTACCTATATGGAAGCCAATACCGGTCGGGGGCGCTATGGCTTTGTGGAGCAGCACAGCACCGCTTATTACTCCGCTGCCTGGATTCACGGTTTTGGGGGAAGCATTATTGACGAATCCGGTGTACCTTTCCCGGATGCCCAGGCGGTGAAGGATGCCCTAAGCTATCATGCCAAATTTGTGGCTCTGATGCCCGGGGAAACGGAATACAATACGGTCAACACCCTGTTTTTGGAGGGGAAGGCGGATGCCACCATCGGAGGCCCCTGGATGGTACCCTCTGCAAGAGAAGCGGAGATTGACCTGGGAATCGCACCTATGCCTGTGGTGGATGCCACCGGGAAAGCTCTGGCACCTTATTCCGGTGTGCAGGGTGTGCATGTTTTGCAGTTTGCAGCACAGCAGAAAACTGAGGCAGTCAAGAAACTCCTGTCTGCCCTGACGGCGCCGGACATTGGCATTGAACTGGCTCTGGCCAGCGGCTGCGCCCCAGCAAACGGAGTGTGTTATGATGACAACCGGGTGGCAGAGGACGAAATGGTTCAGGCCATGCGTACCACCGCGGAAATCGCTATCCCCATGCCCAACATCCCGGAGATGGATGTGATGTGGACGGTGGTAGGCAATCTCCTGACGGATGTGAATTTGTCCGGCAAGGACATTGCCCAGAGCTTTGATGCCGCACTGGCCCAGGCGGAAGACCTGATTGCTGCCATGAAGTAAAGAAAGGAGAGGGCCTATGAAAAATCGGAAAAAAGATACCCTGATTTCCTATGCCTGGTCAGGCCCTTCCCTGATTCTCATAGGACTGATGGTGGTCTTTCCCATTGTATATACAGGCTACATCAGTCTGACCAACATGAATGTATACCACTGGTTTGACTTTACCATTATTGGCCTGGATAACTATTTCAGGGCGCTGTTTGTCTTTGACTCTGGATTTCTATCGGCGTTGCTGGCAACAATTTTGTGGACTGTGGTAAACATGGTTTTACAGTTGGTAATCGCCTTTGGATTGGTGAGTCTTTTGAATATCCCGAAGCTACGGCTGCGGAAACTTTATAAGACTCTGCTTATGTTCCCCTGGGCTATGCCTGGGTATGTGTCCATACTTCTTTGGAAAACGGGAATGTTCAATACCCAGTTCGGCCTTTTGAATCAGTGGATGGAGAGCCTGGGGCAGGAGGCAGTGCGATGGCTCAGCAACGATGTATCAGCGTTTTTGTGCTGCACGGTGGTAAACCTGTGGCTGGCTTTGCCTTTCATGATTATGATTATGGACGGAGCCATGCAGAGCATTGATAGGAGCTACTTTGAAAGTGCGGTGTTGGACGGGGCTACCTGGCTGGAAAAGACCCGGTATATTACCCTCCCGGCCATCACGCCCATTATCTCTCCTGCGGTGATCATCACGGTGTTTACCACTTTTAAGCAGTTTGATGTGGTGTATCTGCTGACCCAGCAGGCCGGCGCCAAAACTGGTTCGGGTTTTCACACCATATTGACTTACGCCTATGAAAACGCCTTCATCACCAACAACTATGGATACAGCTCTGCCATTTCCATGATTATCTTTGCCTTGCTGCTGATTTTCTCTGCCCGGTACCAGATGAAGGAGGGAAACAGATGACAAGAAAGCGATTGAAAGAAGGAGTGGGGCTGACGATCCTCAATGTGTTCTTCATAGGATTATGCTTTGTTACCCTCATTCCCATTTTGTACGCCCTCACCGTTTCCCTCAGTGGACAAAACAGTCTCCTGAGCTCGGACTTTTCCTTCATTCCTAAGGATTTGACCCTGGATAACTATAGAGAAGTGCTTTTTGGGGAGGATATTCTCACCTGGTTCAAGAACACAGTGGTACTGGCAGCGGTAACGGTGTTTCTATCCCTGCTGGTGGCAGTGCCGGCGGCATACCGATTTTCCCGGCGGAACTTTCCCGGAAGAAAAGCAATTCTAAAATGCCTGGTGCTTCTGAATTCCTTCCCGGCGATTCTTTCTATGTTTGCCATTTACCGGCTGCTTCGGCCCATGGGGTTGGTCAATCATCGGGTAGGACTGATTCTGGTTTATACCGGAACCATGGCAGTATTCAGTCTGTGGAACACAAAGGGTTACTTTGACACCATCCCTACGGAGATTGAGGAAGCCGCCAGAATGGACGGCGCCAGCGACATGCAGGTAGTGCTGAAAATGGTTATGCCTCTTGCTAGACCCAGCATCATTACCACAGCTTTGCAAGTGCTGATTTACGTATGGAATGAGTACATCTATGCTACCACATTTATGACTGGAGAGAGTAAGTACACCCTGGCGGCAGGACTGAATGCTTTACAGGCTACTGAGATGAGCGGCAGCTGGCCTGTGTTTGCCGCTGCATCCATTACCGTATCTATTCCGGTTCTGATTATTTTCTTCAAGTGCCAGAAGTACATGACCTCCGGTCTGACAGCAGGAGGTGTGAAGGGATGAAATTGGATGCAATTTTGCATATCCCAATGTCCCAGTACTGTCACGGATTGGACGAGGGACATATTGTCTACCGTCTGCGGTGTGCCCGGGGGGATTTGAAGCAGGTGACCCTCTATTATGGAGATACAGCCTGTCGGGTGACCCCTATCATTTTTACCCCGGTGCCTATGGAACGGGTAGGGGAGGACCTTTACCACGATTACTGGCAGGTGATAGTGGATAGCCCCTATAACCGGGTGTATTACTATTTTGAAATGCAGGACGGAGTAGAAACCCTCTTGTATTACGGCGATGTGTTTACCAAGGAGCTGGTAGATGACCGATCCCAGTATTTCAAGCTGCCCTTCAATCACCGGGCAGACATTGCCAGAGTACCGGACTGGGTGAAGGATGCGGTGGTATATAATATCTTTCCCGACAGCTTCGCCACCGGCCACCGGTACATTTCCCAAAAACCCCAGCAGGTAGAATATGAGGGCAACACCCTTAGGGGCAGACTGGGCGGAACCCTGGGAGGCATTGGAGACAATGTGGATTATCTCAAGGCTCTGGGGGTCAACTGCGTCTACCTCAACCCCATTTTTGCAGCCGGGGAGTACCACAAGTACGATTTGGTGGACTATTTCCATGTGGACCCGGTATTTGGCGGGGATGAGGCCTTCCGGAAGCTGGTGAACATTCTTCATGCCAACGGAATCCGCATTATCATTGACGGGGTATTCAACCATTGCGGCTGGAACTTCTTTGCCTTTGCAGATGTGGTGAAGAACCAGGAGCGGTCCCAATATCGGGACTGGTTCTACCACCTGGACTTTCCGGTGGTACGACCGGAAAGTCCGGAGGATTATCCCACCTATGCCTGCTTTGCCTATGAGCGGATGATGCCCAAGCTCAATACTGCCAATCCGGAAGTACAGGATTACCTGTGCCGGGTGGGCCGATACTGGGTAGAGGAGTTCCATATTGACGGCTGGCGCTTGGATGTAGCCAGCGAGGTGGACGACGGCTTCTGGCGTGCCTTCCGGAAAACGGTGAAGACGGCAAATCCGGAGGCTTTGCTGATTGGCGAGGTCTGGGAAAGTGCTGGCCATTGGCTCCAGGGAGATATGTTCGATTCCTCCATGAACTATGATTTCCGGAAGCATTGCAATCTGTTTTTCGCAGAAAATGCTATCGATGGGGCTGATTTTGCCGGACGACTTACCCAGATGCTTATGCGCTACCGGGTACAAATGGTTCCTGCTCAGCTGAATCTGCTGGACAGTCATGATGTGAGTCGGTTTTTGTCCCTGTGCGGCGGTCACCTGGGGAAATATAAACTGGCGATTCTGTTTATGATGACCTTTGTAGGAATGCCCACCATCTTCTACGGCGATGAGCTGGGCATGGATGGCGTGACAGAGGAAGAATACCGCCGTCCCATGCCTTGGGATGGCGGCAGGGAGGATCTGTTGGCGTTTTTCCGCAGAGCCATCGCCCTTCGCCGGGAGCAGACGCCTCTGCGTCGTGGAAACTTCCGGGTGATTTCGGCAGAACCGGGCTCCGGTCTGCTGATTTACAGCAGGGTGTGGAAAGGGGAGAAGGTTACGGTGTGTCTCAACGCCGGGGATTCCCCAGCAAAACTGCCAGCGGGCTTGGGACAACTCAACTGGGGGGAGGGCCTTACAGATCACCGTTTAGGTGGTTTCGGTTTTGGAATTTTTGTTGACGAAGCCGGGGGCAATGCCTTATAGTGAAAGAAAAAGGAGGGCTTGCCATGGGTGCGACCATTAAGGATGTGGCTAAAGCCGCCGGGACCTCCGTTTCCACGGTGTCCAAGGTTCTGAACGGCCATTACAGTATTTCAGAGGAGACGGCTCAGCGGGTGCGAAAGGTGATGAAGGAGCTGAACTACTATCCCAGCGCCAGTGCCCAGAGTATTGCCAAAGGCACTACGAAGATCGTCACGGTGCTGACCAGCCTGTCTCCCAATACCGCATTCCAGAATCCACACATGTTTGAGATTGTGGCCGGGATGGAGGAAACACTCAGAGCAAAAGGCTACCATCTGCACCTGCGGGGAGTGGATGTGGCAGACGCCTGTGAGGCTGCGGAGGAAATTATCTCCCGACGCAGTGCAGATGCTTTGGCCATCCATGTTTCTGTCATGAGCCATCCTCTGTCCGGACTTCTGACCAAATTGCGTTTTCCCCACATTGTGCTGGGAATGCCGAATTTTGAAAGCCAGGTGTGCTGGATTGACAACAACAATGTGTATTCTGGCACCATTGCGGCATCCTATCTTCTGGGGAAGGGATACCGTAAAATTGCTTTTATCGGCGGACAGTATTATGACCTGGGTTCCTCTCTCCGGCTCCAGGGGGTGAAGCAGGAGCTGCAAAGTGCCGGATTTCCTCTGGAAGAACGGTATATCTGGTTGGGAGATTCCACCCGGGCGGACGGCATGGGAATGACGGCAAAGCTTTTGGACCATGAACCATTGCCGGATGCCATTATTTGCGCCAATAACTATATTGCTCTGGGCTGTGTGGAAACCCTCCACAGCCGGGGTTTGAAGATTCCAGAGGATATGGGCGTTCTGACTTTTGACGACTACCCATTCTCCCGGATGATAGACCCGCCCTTGACGGTGGTGGATATCAATGTGCGGGATATGGGCAGTCAGGCTGGTAAATTTCTTGTGGACATGATCCGCAACCCAAATATGCAGGTCCAGACCTATGTCACTACCTCCAACATTCTGGAACGCAGGTCTACCGTTCCAAAGAAAAAATAGCCAAAAACAAGAACCGCAACCCTATCTCAGGATTGCGGTTCTAAATTGGAAAATGACCCTAATTGTGATACAAGTAAACCCCATTTTCCAGTCACACATATTGGCTTTTCTTGCAAAAAACAATCATCATATTGTACTGTAAAGCACGGTATGGAAAGAATACCAGACTGGCAATCAGGTGTTCCTGTACAGGATAACCTACCTACGTTATAATACAATTTCGTATTTATAATCTTTTACGATTCTATCTGTTCCCTTTTTCTTATATGTGCTCTCGCTGACAATTTTTCCGCCGCATTTCTGGGCGACACGATTGGAAGCGGCATTTTCCTGAGCCACATAAATCGTTACTTTCTCAGCTCCCTGACTACGAGCATAATCTATCATTCCTTGAGCGATTTCAGTTGCATAGCCTTGACACCAAAAATTCTTATGTACGCAATAAGCAATATCGTATACTTTCTTGTCCTTACTTATTATGAAACTACATGTCCCTACCCGCTCTAATGAATTCTTAAAAACAGGAATCAAATAACAACATTCCTCATCCTCGCCTAAGCCTTCTAACATTTTTAAATATTCGTCATCTATTTCTTCTTTTGCTTCATCCGGCAAATATTGTCCCATTTCAGGATTGTTCCAGATACGATATGCCCACAAAGCATCTTCTTTTGTGAATCCTCTTAATAAAAGTCTGGGAGTTTCGATATCATTTATTTTCATAAACATCCTCTGTCAAATTCAATATTTCGCTGTTGCTTACTGATGCTTCCATCTACCACGCTGATTGCTTTTGTCAGAACAATCTGGCAAATCTGATTTCGTAGACTAATTTTTGAGCAGCGTTTTCATCTCTTTTTAATGTTATCCTGCTCCTTTAGATATGAAATCGGCTTACCCTGTATCGAGATAAAACTCGTGGGGCAAGGCGCTTTGTGCCTTGCCCCACGGGCTTTACATTTTGACATCACAGCCACACCCTTACGGCGATGTGCGTGTAATGTCCATTTGGTGGAGCCGAGGGGAATCGAACCCCTGTCCGAAAGCAACTTGGAAGGAACTTCTCCGGGTGCAGTTTGTTATTTACATTCCCTCATCCCGGCGGGAACAAACACCCTACGGAATTTGGTAGCTTCATAATGCATGGTATGCGCAAAGCTTTGCATACGCACGGTCTCCACTCAAATCACACCCGAGCCCGGCTCGTGGACCTTCCGGGGCGGATGGGCGCCTAATTAGGCAGCCGCTGCAACGTAATTGTTGTCAGTTAAATTTAAAAAGTACCCGTTTTATCGTGGTCAGGCGCCACGACCCGCTATTCCAGCCTCACTACCCCCGTCGAAACCAGTACGGCCCCATATCAAGGTATGAAGTTGGAAACCCTGGGGTGCATATTGCACCCCGGGGATTTTCTTGTTAGAAACGGCCGTAGGGATCCGGGAGCTTGTTGGGCTCCGGGTAAGTCTCTCCGTGGGTATCCACGGTGATGGAGCGAATCTTTTGTTCTGCCACAGGCCGGTCATTGGGGCCGGTCTTGGTGGAGGCGATGGCATCCACCACATCCATGCCGGAGGTAACCTTGCCGAAAGCGGCGTACTGACCATCCAGATGCTTGGCGTCCTCGTGCATGATGAAGAACTGGGAGCCGGCGCTGTTGGGGCTGGAGGAACGTGCCATGCTCAGAACGCCCCGCTTGTGCCGCAGATCATTCTTGAACCCGTTGAAGAAAAACTCGCCCTTGATGCAGTAGCCGGGGCCGCCCATACCGGTTCCGTCGGGGCAGCCGCCCTGAATCATAAAACCAGGGATGACACGGTGGAAGATCAGGCCGTCATAGAAATTGTGGTTCGCCAGATCAATGAAATTGTATACGCTCTGGGGTGCAATCTCCGGATACAGCTCGCCGGAAATCACACGACCGTCTTCCATGGTGATTTCAAAAGTGGGATTCATGTCAATATCTCTCCTTCATGGCCCGGTCCATCTGACGCTTGGCGTCCCGTTCGGCCGCGGCCTGTCGTTTGTCGTATAGCTTTTTACCTTTGCACAGCCCTACCTTTACCTTCACCAGGCTGCCTTTCAGGTAGACCGACAGGGGAATCAGGGAATATCCATCCTGCTTCACCTTGCCGAACAGCCGCATAATCTCCCGCTTATGCATCAGCAGTCGTCGGGGTCTGCGGGGGTCCCGGTTAAAGATGTTACCGTGGTCGTATGGGGAGATGTGCATCTGGTTCAGAATCAGCTGACCGTCTTTGATGCCACACCAGGCGTCTTTCAGGTTCAGGGTGCCCTGGCGGATGGACTTTACTTCCGTTCCACACAGCTCGATGCCGGCTTCCATTTCTTCCTCCACGAAGTACTCGTGGTAGGCCTCCCGGTTCCGGGCAACGATTTTTACATTCTGCTTTTCCAGATTGCTCACCTCCTTGTCTATGCTAGGGATATTATATCATTGTTGTCAAGTTATAAAAAGAGAAATTTCTCCAAATCTTCCGGGGAAGAAAAGGCATATTTGCAGAGACCGGTCATTTCCTGGGAGATTTCCGGGAAATCTTTTCGACTCCAGCCAGCAAAGGCAATATCAACCCCGGCTTTTGTAGCCATTTCCCAGGCCGGTTTCATATCATCCACGACCAAAAGCTCTCTGGGAGAGAGGTGATACTTTGCCATAATCTGCTCCAGAGGATAGGTGCTGGGTTTTCGCAGCTCCTCCGGCAAATCCCAGCCAAAAATGTCGTCCGGCAGGATGCCAAAGTGGGTTTTGTAATCCCGGGTGATGTTTTCGTTGCAGGAATGGGAGACCACACAGATCAGTCCGCCCTGTTCCTTTTGGTGCCGAATTACCTTTTCCATTCCGGCATAGGGCAGGGGAATATGGGTGCGGATGTATTCCTTCCACATGAGATATTCTTCTGTCAGTTCCTCCTGGGTAAAAGAAAACCATTGACGGCACATTTCCGCAAAGCCCAGGTGGAAGCAGCCTTCCGTATATTTCTTCAGGGTGATGCTGGCACCGGGACGGACTTTCTGGAGAAACTGGCAGAAAAAGGGATAGTTTGTGGTGGCTTCGCTCTGAACCACGGTATCATCGTGATCCAAAACCAGACAGGGATATTTCAGCATAGAACCGCCTCCTTCCGCTTCATTCTACCAGAAATTTCCCTCCGTGACAATAGAAAATATCCTTGCGATAATCGAACAAATGTGCTAAAATATCTACATAAGAAAGGAGGACGGATGATGGAACAAAGCATATGCCCGATTGATGTGATATCCGTCTGCGCAGCAGATGGCAGCATCCGTCCGCTGCGGTTTCGGATGGAAAATGGGAACGCCGGCTTTACCCGGGTGGATATTTCCCGGGTAATCAACTGCCGCCAGATACAGTATGTGGGGATTGAGGCCTACGTATTTTTGTGCGAGGCCTGGATGGAGGAGAAAAGACAGCTTTTGGAACTGCGGTATACCATACGCAGTCACACCTGGTGCCTGCTGAGAGTGGTGAATTGAGATGTGTCAGAGAATAATTTTTCATGTAGATGTAAACAGTGCTTTTTTGTCCTGGACTGCCGCTTATCGGGTACGGGTACTGGGGGAAAAGACGGATTTGCGGGATGTGCCTTCGGTAATTGCAGGGAATAAGGATTCCCGCCATGGCATTATCCTGGCCAAAAGCACCCCGGCAAAGAAATTCGGTATTCAAACCGGTGAACCCCTGTTTCAGGCTATGGAAAAATGCCCGGAGCTTCTGGTGGCCCAGCCGGACTATGGCTTATATGTGGAGGCGTCCCGGCATTTCGTGGAAATGCTCCGTCGTTTTTCACCCTGTGTAGAGCAGTACTCCATTGATGAGGCTTGGGCAGATATGACGGGAACCCAGCGGCTGTATGGAGACCCCCGTATGGCGGCAGAGCAGCTGCGCAGCCGTATCTGGGAGGAACTGGGCTTCACTGTAAATATCGGAATTTCCACCAACAAACTTCTGGCAAAAATGGCGGGGGACTTGGAAAAACCCAATAAGGTCATCACTCTTTTTCCAGAGGAAATTCCCAAGAAAATGTGGCCGCTTCCGGTGCGGGAGCTCTTCATGGTAGGTTCCGCCACGGAGCGTAAACTCGTCCGCATGGGAATTTATACCATTGGAGATTTGGCGAATGCCGATTTACAATTGCTTAAACGGCGACTGGGCAAACAGGGAGAACTGATTTGGCACTATGCCAATGGACGCAATGGGGATTTGGTGATGGCAGAGCCGGCGGAGAATAAGGGGTACGGAAATTCCGTTACTACATCGGCGGACGTGGTCAGCCAGGAGGCTGCTTTGCAGGTGCTGTTGAGCCTGTGTGAAACGGTGGGAATGCGGATGCGCAAGGATGGGAAATGGGGAAAATGCGTTGCGGTCTCCCTGCGGACCAAGGACTTCGTGAGTTTCTCCCACCAGAAAACCCTCCACGGGGCAACCAACATTACCCAGACCCTGTTTGAGGCGGCCCGGGATATTTTCCGGGAGGCCTGGGACGGCTGTACGCCTTTGCGGCAGCTGGGTGTGCAGGTAACCGGTCTTACAGAGGAGCCATATGAGCAGTACGACTTCTTCCAAAATCCTGTAACCTTTGAGAAGAAGCTCCGCCTGGGGGAAGCGGTGGATTCTCTGCGGGATAAGTTTGGAGAGAATGTCATCTGCCGGGCCAAATTTGCCAGAAACCCAGAAAGCCATATGGCAGGCGGCCTGGATAAGACCCGCCGCACAGGGGTCACAAAGCCTGTTCCAAAGGAATTTTGATATAGCAAAAATTGGATTTTGGGGTTATACTATATAGGACAGCACTCGGACCAATTCCGGATGGGATGTGCGGGGATAATGGATGATAAAATGAAACTGGATATTTCTAAGTTGTCCGATAAATACACAATTCGCTTTTTAACTGGAGCTGATATCGACATTATTTATGACCTTGCTGCCGGGAATCCTCTTTTTTATCGGTTTTGTCCCCCATTTGTAACGAAGGAAAGTATCGCCGATGATATGAGGGCGTTACCTCCCAACAAATCTTATGCGGATAAGTATTATATCGGATTTTTCCATGAAACCAAACTTGTTGCAATAATGGATTTGATTGTGGGATTTCCAGATTCCGCTACTGCATTTATTGGTTTGTTCATGGTCGATAAATCAGAGCAAGGGAAGGGTACAGGAACGTCCATTATTGCTGGATGTACAGCCTATATCAAGGAACTTGGATATGCCTGCATTCGCTTGGGCTATGTGAAGGGAAATCCTCAAAGTAAGTCCTTCTGGGAAAAGAATGGATTTGCCCAAACCGGTGTGGAAAGCGAGCAGGATAGATACACAGTAGTTATCATGCAAAAGGAGATTTGAATGATCGAGCTATACATTCCAAGGCAAGATGAACTGTGGTTTGCGCAAAAAATGCTGGCAGATCCAGATACTATGTCTTATAATGCAAATTGGGCCGTGACCTATGATGGCTACCACAGAGAAACAGGATGTGTTGATTTCCCGGAATCAGAATGGGCGGATTGGTACAACTGTTGGATTGACAATGAGCCGGAGAGGTTCTATGCCTATATCCGCCGGAGAAGGGATGGCGAATGGGTCGGGGATGTGAATTTTCATTACAACCCTGATAAAGACTGGTGGGATATGGGAATCGTAATCTATGCCCCATACCGGGGCAACAAATACGCTGTTCTTGCACTGGAGCTTCTGCTTGACCATGCTTTTCTGGTTTGCCAGGTCAGTCGGATTCACAATGATTTTGAAATAGCCAGAAACGAAGTGGCTGCTTGGAAAACCCACTTATCCGCAGGTTTTCGGGAAATTGGCAGAGAAAATGGTTGGCTGGAAGTCATGGTCACAAGAGAGCAGTGGTTGATGAAAAAGAAAAATTTAAACGGATAATTTTTGCTTTGTCAGATTTTTATAAAATCAGTCTATTCAAAATTCCCGAAGGCCATAGGCTTGGGGATTCAAAATAGAATCTAAAATCATTTTTACATAGGAGAAAAATCCATGTCTATTGTAAAATTTTATCGGGGAGACCCCAATGCGCCCAAAACCACCCAAAGAGCCCACTTGGGGGCCAACGCAATTATCACCTGCAAGGGAAAGCTGCTGCTGGAAAAGCGCCGGGACAGTGACCTGTGGGGTCTGGTTGGCGGTGGCGTAAAAAACTATGAAACCGAAGAGCAGGCTTTGACCCGGGAAATTTATGAGGAGCTTGGTTTGCGGATCCCCAAAGACCAGCTTAAAAAACTGGGAGTATACGGAGAACCGGGCAGAATTGCGGCCTACTGCGATGGCAGCATCTGGCGGATGGTAATTGTTGTTTTTGGGCTGGAATTGGAAACGGAGCCCCAAATGACCATCAGCGCCGAATCCAAGGATTTGCGCTTTTTCTCCAAAGAGGAATTGCAAAACATTGAAATTGTGGTTACCCATAGCGATATTGTGGAGGACTGGTTTCTGAATCGATAAAAACTGGTACATAGCTGCGTTCATTTCCAAAAATGTAAAATTTCACGAATCGTACAGGAAAGAAAGAAAACGCTCTTGTATATACGCATAAAATGTGATAATATACAGAATAGAATCATAGGGCAGTTCTGTGGATACTTGGGTATTTCACCGAAAGATATGGTGCGGAGGCTGGTTTTGGCCTTCGTGTACCCGACAGGCTGCGGAAGAAATGAACGGTTAGGTTGTGTTACCTGTGAGTATTTTGGAGAATATTTCCAATCACAAGGACCTGCTGCAGCTGGACGAAAATAGCAGGAAAATCCTGTGTAAAGAAATTCGAAGTTTTTTAATTGAAAACCTATCCAAAACCGGAGGCCATGTTGCGTCCAATTTGGGTGTGGTGGAGCTGACAGTTGCCATTGAAACTGTCTACGATACATCCTTTGACCGTCTGGTGTTTGACGTGGGTCATCAGTCTTATATCCATAAGATGCTGACCGGACGCCAGGCGGATTTTGACCATCTGCGGCAGTTCGGAGGAATTGCCGGTTTCCCGAAGCCAAAAGAGAGCAACACGGATGCGTTTGTTGCCGGTCATGCTTCCAGCTCGGTTTCCATCGGACTGGGAATGGCCAGAGCCCGGACATTGCTTGGGGATGCATACCAGGTGGTTGTGGTTATGGGTGACGGCGCTGCTACAGGCGGTATGGCTTATGAGGCTCTCAACGATGCAGCAGAGAGCGGAGAACCCATGGTGGTAATTCTCAATGACAATACCTTGTCCATTGACCGGAATGTAGGTGGTTTGGCCAGGCATCTGTCAAAGCTGCGGACAAAGGAAAAGTATCTGGGTATGAAGCAGCGGTACCGCCGCCTTATGTCCCATATCCCGGGAGGAAAAGCTGTCTTTCGGTTCACCAGCAGTCTGAAAAATCGCCTGCGGCAAATGCTGATACCCAGCACTATTTTTGAGAATATGGGCTTTACCTATCTGGGACCGGTTGACGGTCATGATACGGAGAGACTCATTTCCCTTTTGAAAAGCGCAAAATCCATGCACAGACCGGTGCTGCTCCACGTCCTGACCAAAAAGGGGAAAGGCTATGCACCGGCGCAAGAGCATCCCAAACTGTTTCATGGAATCGGAAAATTTGACCCCAGTACCGGTGAACCCGCCAAAAAGTCCGGAAAAAGCTATTCTCAGGCCTTTGGCGAGTCAATGGTTTTGCTGGGCAGCAGGGATTCCCGGATTTGTGCCATTACTGCCGCCATGCCCGGCGGTACAGGCCTGCTGGAATTCAAACAGGCCTTTCCTCAGCGGCTTTTCGATGTGGGCATTGCTGAGGAACACGCTGTCTCTATGGCAGGAGGCCTTGCCAAGCAGGGGATGATTCCTGTGGTGGCCATTTACTCCACATTCCTGCAAAGAGCTTATGACATGATTTTGCAGGATATTTGCCTTCTGGGACTCCATGTGGTTTTGGCTGTGGATCGGGCCGGTTTGGTAGGGGAGGACGGAGAAACTCATCACGGTGTCTTTGATGTGGGATTTCTGCGTCAGGCCCCGGGTATGACTGTTTTGTGCCCCGGCAGTACCGCTGAACTGCAGGATATGCTTTCCTGGGCAATTTACCGACAGAATGGTCCAGTTGCCATCCGATATCCCCGAGGTACTGACGGCACTTACAAGACTTCTGCCTGGTCCAATGCCGTGGAAGTATCCCGGGAGGGGGCTGTCTGTCTGCACCGTCCGGGGGAAAAGGTTATGCTGGTCACCTATGGGTCTTTGCTGGACAATGCCCTGGAGGCAGCGGAGTTGCTTTCCCGGCAGGGGGTGGATGCGGGTGTGCTGCGGCTTTTGACGGTAGCTCCCCTGCCTGCGCAAAAGGTAGCAGACTCTCTGGGAGCCGGAACCCATGTGGTTGTACTGGAAGAGGTTTGCCGGGGCAGCGGCGTTGCCCAGGAATTGGCCTGGCAGCTGGAGCGGCTGCGGCCGGATTGCCGGGTGGATTGCCTGGATTTGGGGCATCGCTATATCCCACATGGAAGTATGCAGGATTTGTATGCCTATTGCCATCTGGATGGAAAATCCGTGGCAGAATATGTACTGGAGGTATGTCAAAATGAAAATTAAAAAGCGGCTGGACATGCTTCTGGTAGAGCAGGGTTACGCCGACACCAGAACAAAGGCCCAGGCGATTATTATGAGCGGCCTTGTCTATGTGCAGGGGCAAAAGGCGGACAAGCCCGGCACCTCCTATGAGGAGACCGTGGATATTGAGGTTCGCAGCGGTGGCTGTCCCTATGTGAGCCGGGGAGGCCTGAAGCTGGAGAAGGCGCTGCGGGACTTTGGTGTAAAGCCGGAAGGCTATGTGTGCAGTGATTCCGGCGCCTCTACCGGTGGCTTTACCGACTGCCTGCTACAGCAGGGAGCCCGAAAGGTTTTTGCCATTGATGTGGGCTATGGTCAGCTGGACTGGAAAATTCGCTCCGACTCCAGAGTGGTGGTGATGGAGCGGACCAATGTGCGCTATGTGACCCCGGAGCAGCTGGGAGAGCCCTTGGATTTGTCTGTGGTGGATGTGAGTTTCATCTCCCTGCGGATTGTTTTGCCGGTGATTAAGACACTTCTCAAACCCAATGAGGGACAGGTGTTATGTCTGATTAAGCCTCAGTTTGAAGCAGGAAAGGAAAAGGTAGGCAAAAAAGGCGTGGTCCGGGACCCGGCGGTGCACGAGGAAGTCCTGGAGGATTTTGTGCAGATGGTGAACCAAATCGGATTTACCATTCTGGGACTGACTTTCTCTCCTGTTAAAGGGCCGGAGGGAAATATTGAATTTCTTGCCCACCTGACCCTGGCGGACAAGGAGGGAATATCTCCTGATATCCGGGATCTTGTGGCCAATGCCCATGAGGTTTTGAAGGGGTGACGGGATGAAAAAGGTAATTTTAACCCCCAATCCCTATCGGGATAAGAATTTCAAAACCGTGCGGGAGGCCATGGATATTTTAAAAAACGCCGGTATGGACGTGCGTTTGTGCCTGCCCTTTGAGATTGACAAGGGCTATGATTTGCCCAAGGACCTGCGCTTTTCCAGGCTGGAAAAGGAACTGCCTGGAGCCTTTTGTGTGGTTTGCTTTGGGGGGGACGGCACGATTTTGCATATGGCAAAAGCTGCAACCCGATACGGTGTTCCGATTCTGGGCGTGAATATCGGCACTATGGGCTTCATGGCAGAGCTGGAAAGCAGCGAGCTGCACCATCTGACCCGGTTGGGACAGGGGGAATTTGAAGTGGAGAGTAGAATGATGCTGGATGTTACGGTTCAGCGGAATCAGGATGTGATTTTCCACGATTATTGCCTCAATGATGTGGTGGTGACCAAAGGCTCTGTGGCCAGAATCATCAACCTGAGCATCAGCTGTGATGGGGTACAGGCCATGGGGTGCAGCGGAGACGGAGTTGTGGTGGCTACCCCCACAGGTTCTACAGCTTACAGCCTGTCCGCAGGCGGTCCCATTGTGGAACCGGACGCCCACAGCATTTTGGTTACCCCCATATGTGCCCACAATGTTGCCAGCAGGTGCATTGTGGCCTCCGACAAAAGAATCATTGCCATCGAACTGGTGAAAAACGCCCGGCGAAACGCTTTTGTTTCCGTGGACGGCGGAAAAGCCCAGAGAATCAGTATGTCAGATCTGGTGACCATTCGAAAGTCTCAGTATGAGACAAAGCTGATTCGTTTGAAAGACAGAAGCTTTTTTGAAGTAGTGAATATGAAATTCAGGATTGGTTAGGTGTGAGACTATGAAAAGTCAACGGCAGGCAAAAATTTTGGAGATCATTTCCACCCGCAATATTGAAACCCAGGAGCAGCTTCTGGCCGCTTTGCAGGCGGAGGGCTTCCGGGGTACCCAGGCTACCATCTCCCGGGATATCAAAGAGCTGCGCATTGTGAAAGAGCTTACCAGCTTCGGAACTTATCGTTATGCGGTATCCACTTCGGATGTAGCCACCACCTTCTCTGCCCGGCTGAACACCATTTTCCGGGAGAGTGTAATCAGCTTTGATTATGCTCAGAATCTGATTGTAATAAGGACTCTGCCTGGTCTTGCCTCTGCGGCAGGTTCTGCTATTGACGCCATGAACATGGGAGCCGTGGTGGGAACCCTGGCCGGTGACGATACGGTACTGGTCATTATGAGAGATAACAATTCTGCGGCAGTGCTCTGCGGAGAAATCAAAGGACTGCTGAGCTGATTGGAGGCATAGGCGTGTTAAGTCTTCTGCATATCGAAAATATTGCGGTGATCCAGTGCGCCGATATCTCCTTTGACAAGGGGTTTAATGTCCTCACCGGTGAGACCGGTGCCGGTAAATCCATTGTCATTGACGCCATTTCCGCCATTATGGGAGAGCGTGCCTACCGGGATATGATTCGTACAGGAAGTACCAAGGCTTCTGTGCGTGGGGTATTCACCCAGGTACCGGAGCTTCCCTGGTTTCAGGAAAACGGTGTGGAGTATGATCCGGAGACTGTGATTCAGCGGGAGGTTTACCTGGATGGGAAAAATGTCTGCCGGGTAAACGGGTCCCTGGTTTCTGTTTCCATTTTGCGGAAGCTGGGTGTGCAGTTGATTAACATTCACGGACAGCACGATTCTGCCTCCTTGTTCGATGAGAATAACCACTTGCTTCTTCTGGATGCCTTTTCCAGCAATAAACTTCTGCGGCGGGAGTACGGGGAAAAATACGAAACGTACACCCAGCTTCAGCGGCAGATTGCCAGCTTGACCATGGATGAAGGGGAGAAGCTGCGGAAAATGGAGATGCTCCGCTACCAGATTCAGGAAATTGAAAAGGCGAAGCTCACCCCAGGAGAAGATGAAACATTGGAGCAGCGGAGAAAGCTGCTGCAAAACAGCGAAAAAATTAGTGACAATCTCCATGACGCCGTAAATGCCGTCTATGGCGGAGAAGACACGGATGGGGCTGCATCCCTGCTTGCGGAGGCGGAGCGCTCTTTAAGCCGCCTTTCCCGGTTTTCAGAGGATTTTACGGAGCTTCACCAGCGGGTTGCCGACCTTATGTATCAGGCACAGGATGTGGCCGAGGAACTGCGCAGCGCAAGAGACGACCTTTCATACTCCGCCGATGAATTGGAGGAGATTGAAAGCAGACTGGATGTGATTCACAGACTGCGGAAAAAATACGGTGCAACCTGTCAAGATATTCTGGACTATAAGGAAAAAGCCAGTCAGGAGCTGGATGAAATCGTATTTTCCGATGACCATCTGGAGCACCTGAAAGCCCAATGTGAAAAAGCAAAGGAAGCGGCCTGGGAGGCGGCGAAACGCCTGCGGCAGAGCCGGGAGGCGGGGGCCCAGGTTCTTTCCCGACAGATTCTTTCCGAGCTTGCCCAGCTGGATATGCCGAAGGTTCAGTTCCAATGTCAGTTTTCCCAGACGGATTTGACCGCCTCCGGAGCTGATTTGGTGGCTTTCTATATGTCCGCCAATGCGGGCGAAGCCCTGAAACCATTGAGCAAGGTGGCCTCCGGCGGTGAGTTGGCCAGAATTATGCTGGCTATGAAAAATGTACTGGCCCAACAGGACCAGGTAGCGACTTTGATTTTTGATGAGGTGGATACCGGCGTATCCGGTCGTGCTGCCCAGAAGGTAGCAGAAAAACTGCGTAGCGTCTCCAAAAACAAGCAGGTGCTGTGCGTTACCCATCTGCCCCAGCTGGCGGCTCTGGCAACCACCCATTTCCTCATTGCCAAGGAGGAGCGGGATGGCAGAACCTATACATCTGTAACCCCCCTGGACAAAGAGGGGCGGAAGCGGGAGCTGGCAAGAATCATTGGTGGTACCAACATAACGGAAACCACCTTGAAAAGTGCGGAAGAAATGCTTGGCAGCTGATATCTTCCGTGGAATCAAGAGAAATTGTTTATGGAGAGATAATTGTATGCCAATTCAGATCCCCAATGAGCTTCCTGCTGCAGAAACACTGCAGCAGGAAAATATATTTGTCATGACGGAAAATCGGGCAACCACCCAGGACATTCGTCCTTTGGAGATTGTACTTTTGAACCTGATGCCTACGAAAATTGCAACGGAAACCCAGCTTTCCCGGCTTTTGGGAAATACCCCCTTGCAGGTAAAGCTGGAGCTGATGCACACTGCCTCTCACCGGGCAAAGAATGTATCCCAGGAGCATTTGCTGAACTTTTACAAGGAATTTGACCAGCTGAAAGACCGGAAATTTGACGGCATGGTCATCACCGGTGCTCCGGTGGAGAACATGGCCTTTGAGGATGTGGATTACTGGGATGAGCTTTGCTGGATTATGGAGTGGAGCAAAACCAACGTCCACAGCACCCTCCACATTTGCTGGGGAGCCCAGGCGGGACTATACTACCACTATGGCATCCAGAAGCATACCCTTCCGGAAAAGCTGTTCGGCGTCTATCCCCACCATGCGGACTATAAGCGGGCTATTCTCCTTCGTGGCTTTGATGACACCTTTTGGGTGCCCCATTCCCGCCACACTGCCGTTTCCAGAGAAGATATTGAGGCGGTTCCCCAGCTGAAAATCCTGGCCTCATCTGAGAAAGCCGGGGTATATGCAGTGATGACCAAGAAGGGACGGCAGATTTTCATTACCGGACACTCCGAATATGACCCGGATACCCTGGCAAAAGAATACTACCGGGATAAGAATCTGGGGCTTCCCATCCGTGTGCCGGAAAACTATTTCCCCAATGATGACGACACCCAGGAGCCCATTGTCCGCTGGCGTGGACACGCCAATCTGTTGTTCAGCAACTGGCTCAATTACTTTGTGTACCAGACAACGCCCTATGACATTGCCGACATTGGCAAGGACCGGGAAAGCACCGGTACCCAGGGTTAATGGCAATCAAAAAAATGTTTTTCAGGACCTCAGAAATGAGGTCCTGTTTTCTTGAAAAATGAAAAATTCCGTTGTATAATACAAAGCAGTTAGCAAGGACAAACTTAGAAATGCCTGGAGGCGGAAATCATGACGATGAACGATTTGAAGGTAGGGCAGTGGGGCACCATTGACTGTGTCGGTGGGGAAGGGGCTCTGCGCCTGCGTTTTTTGGATATGGGGCTCATCCCCGGAACAAAAGTACAGCTGAAAAAGATTGCCCCTATGGGCGATCCCATTCAGATTCATGTGCGGGGCTATGAGCTGACCCTTCGCAGGGAGGATGCAAAGAAAATTACCTTGCGGGAGGAATCACTATGATTTTTGCATTGGCTGGAAATCAGAATTGCGGTAAAACCACCTTGTTCAACAGCCTTACCGGTGCCAATCAGCATGTGGGAAACTTCCCAGGTGTGACTGTAGATCAGAAAGTTGGTTCTCTTCGGGGAACCTCCCATCAGGTGGTGGATTTGCCGGGTATTTACTCTATCCGTCCCTATACCCAGGAGGAAGTGGTAACCCAGCAGTTTCTGCTGGAACAGAAGCCGGATGCCATTATCAATATTGTGGATGCCACCAATATTGAAAGAAATCTGTACCTGACGCTGCAGCTTCTGACCTTGCAGGTTCCTATGGTAATCGCCCTGAATATGATGGACGAGCTGAGAGGGAACGGAGGAAGCATTGATGTGCGGAAAATGTCGGAGGCTCTGGGAGCTCCGGTCATTCCCATCAGCGCTGCCAAAAATGAAGGCATTGCGGAACTGGTGGAAACCCTTCTGAAAACGGCACAGAACAAGGAAAAACCAAAGGTTCTGGATTTCTGTCCCGATGGTCCTGTCCACCGGTGTATCCACGCAGTGAGCCACATTATCGAGGATCATGCCCAAAAGCTGGACATATCCCGCCGTTTCTGTGCCTCCAAGCTGATTGAGGGGGAAGCGGATTTCTTTGACAAGCTGGAGCTGAGCCAGAATGAGCGGGAACTGATTGAACACTCTGTGATTGAGATGGAGCACGATTCCGGGCTGGACAGAAACGCAGCTCTGGCAGATATGCGGTATAACTTCATCGAGAAGGTGTGCAAAAGCTGCGTGGTAAAGGCTCATGCAAGCCGGGAGTACCTGCGAAGTGTTGCCATCGACAAGGTTCTGACCAACCGCTTTTTTGCTCTGCCGATTTTCGGCGTGATCATGGCCCTGATTTTCTACCTGACCTTCTATGTGATTGGAGAATACCTTTCCAACCTTTTGGCCCTGGGAATTGACACGCTGACAGTATGGGTGGATGATTTCCTGACAGCGTACGGCATGAATCCCGTGGTGCACAGTCTTGTAATCGACGGTGTTTTTGCCGGTGTTGGCAGCGTGCTGAGCTTTCTGCCCCTGGTGGTTGTGCTGTTCTTCTTCCTGTCCATTCTTGAGGACTCGGGATACATGGCAAGAATCGCTTTCCTGATGGACAAGCTTCTGCGGAAGATTGGCCTGTCCGGAAGAAGCTTTGTGCCCATGCTTCTGGGCTTCGGCTGCTCTGTCCCTGCCATTATGGCTACCAGAACCCTGTCTTCCCAGCGGGACCGGAAAATGACCATCATGCTGACACCCTATATGAGCTGCTCAGCCAAAATCCCTGTGTATACGGTGTTTGCCGCCGCATTTTTCCCGGGATATGAGCTTCCTGTAATGCTCATTTTGTACTTTGGCGGTATGTTGATTGGTGTTCTGGTGGCACTGGTTATGAAGCACACCATGTTCCGTGGCAACCCGGTACCCTTTGTGATGGAGCTTCCCAACTATCGCCTCCCGTCCCTGCGGAGTGTGGTGCTTCTCATGTGGGAAAAGGCCAAGGACTTCCTGGAGCGGGCATTTACGGTAATTTTCCTGGTTACGGTAATCATCTGGTTCCTGCAGAACTTTGATCTGCGCTTCAATGTGGTAAGTGACAGCGCAGACAGCATTCTGGCAGGAATCGGCCGGGTGATTGCTCCCGTTTTCGCACCCCTGGGATTTGGAGATTGGAGAATGGTTACCGCTCTGATTTCCGGATTTTCTGCCAAAGAAGCGGTGGTAGGAACCTTCGGTGTGGTGCTTGGGGTAGGTACCAACCAGCTGCCTGTGGCTCTGCATCGGCTGTTTACCACCCTTTCCGCTGCCAGCTTCCTGGCCTTTACTCTGCTCTATACCCCCTGTGTTGCGGCGGTAGCTACCATTCGCCGGGAACTGGACTCCACATGGAAAACCGTCGGAGTCGTCCTCATGCAATGTCTGGTGGCCTGGGTAGTGGCGCTGCTGGTATATCAGGTGGGGTTGCTGCTATGAATTGGCTGGATATTGTGCTGACAGTTATAATTGTCGGATATTGTGCATATATTCTTTTCAGAAGAAAAGGAAAGGGCTGCTCCGGTTGCTGTGGCTCCTGCCGTGGCTGTCACCGGAAAAAATAGGATCCCTTTCCCCGCTACAAAGGAGGTGCCTGTATGGAACTGTATATGGATGGATTGCGTATCCATGGGGAGCCGGGAAAATCCCTGCGTCAGCTGGCGGAAAACTTGGGATTTACCGGACAGGATTTTTCCACCAGACCTATCGCTGCAAAGATTGCCGGCGAGATTTTTAACCTGAACTATATCCCGGTGCGTAACGAGACGGAAGCACTGGACCGTCCGTCCATACGCCGGGCTATGGCGGCTTCCAACGGTCAGGTGCAGCTGCTGCGCTATACAGACCCTGCGGGAAAAGATGTATACAGCCGGACGGCGCAATTTGTTCTGTTTCTGGCGATTCACCAGCTTTGGCCTCGGGCCACGGCAAAGATGGATTGTACCCTGGGACCTGCACTGTATGTGGAAGTGCTGGGAGAGGACAGCTTTGACGCAGCAGCATTAAAGCTACAGGTGAAAAAACTGGTGGAGCAGGACATTCCTCTGGTACGCAGACGCATCTCCACGCAGGAGGCAATCGCTCAGTACACCAAGCAGGGGGATCTGGATAAGGCAAAACTGCTTCGTTGGCGGACAGAGCCCTTTTTTGACCAGTATACCTATGGAGACTTTGCAGATTATTATTACGGCGAGCTGGCACCTTCAACCGGATACTTGCAGGTGTGGGATATTCTTCCGGAGGAGGGTGGTTTCCTGTTTATCTACCCGGATGATCAAGATCCTTCCCATGTTGCTGCCTATGAGCAAATGCCCAAATTCCAGAGTGTCAGTCAGGAAGGGGAGCGTTGGTGTCAGCTTATGGGATGCGAAACGGTTGCTGACCTGAATGCTTTGGTGGAAAATGATAGAATCCGAAGCCTGATTCGGGTGAATGAGGCCCTGCACGAAAAACGCTACTCCCAGATTGCGGATATGATTTGTGCCAGGGGTGCACAGGTGGTGATGCTGGCTGGACCCAGTTCCTCCGGTAAGACCACCTCTGCCAACCGTCTGGCAACCCAGCTGCAGGTTCACGGGAAAAAACCGGTGCTGATGAGCCTGGATGACTATTATATTGACCGGGACAAAATTGCACCGGGGCCGGATGGCAAGCTGGACCTTGAGCATATCAACACCATTGATACCCAGCTGTTCCGGGAAAATCTGGGGGATTTGCTGGCAGATAAGCCGGTGGAAATTCCTACCTTCAACTTCCTGACGGGACGACGGCAGTGGGATGGTCACATCATGCAGCTGAGCCGGGATACGGTGATTATTGTGGAGGGACTCCATGGTCTGAATCCCTCTTTGTTGCCGGAGGGCGTTCCTTCGGATAAGATTTTCCGGATGTATGTCAGTCCGCTGATTCCTCTGAATCTGGACAATCACAACCGTATTCCCACCAGCCTTTTGCGGCTCCTGCGTCGGATTGTACGGGACTATGAAACCCGTGGATCTTCTGTGGAACGCACTATGTCCATGTGGGATTCGGTGCGTAGGGGAGAGAAGCGGTGGATTTTCCCCTATCAGGAAAATGCAGATGTGATTTTCAATAGCTCCACCCTTTATGAGCTGGCGGTGCTGAAGAAGCATATTTTCCCTCTGCTCACCGCAGTACAGCCAGAGGAAAGCTGCTATGATGAGGTGCGGGGCATCGTGAAAATCCTCAATTATGTAAAAGAGGCGGATGTGGACGATGAAATTCCCCCCACAAGCCTTGTACGGGAGTTTATCGGCGGCAATACCTTCTACCGTAAGTAAACAAAAATCCGAACAGCCTGCAAGCTGTTCGGATTTTTTCAGATTTCAATGGTGTAGCGCTCATATGCGTTGATAATTTTTGTGTCTCCCAGCTGCTGCTCTCTGGGAATGTCCGTTCCATAGGTCATGTGGATGTGACCGTGAACCAGGTATTTGGGCTTGTATTTTTCAATCAGGTTCCGGAAGCAGGCAAAGCCCCGGTGGGCATAGTCCTCTCCGTCCCCAAAACCGGCTACCGGAGCATGGGTAACGACGATGTCTACACCTCCAGCTCTGCGAATTTTCCACCACAGCTTCCGAATCCGTTTTGTCATCTGTTTTTCCGTATACTGATGGGGACCTCCGCTATATAACGCAGAGCCGCCCAACCCCAGAATCCGGATTCCCTTGTAGGTGAACAGCATGTCCTCAATGCTGTCGCATCCTTCCGGAGGCGTTCGGGCATAGCGGACATCGTGGTTGCCGTGGACATACAGTACCGGCTTGTTGGACATGGTAACGAGGAAGGAAAGGTAGGAGGGCTTCAAATCTCCGCAGGAGACAATCAGGTCATAACCATCCAATCGACCGGGCTGATAGTAGTCCCACAAATAGGGGCATTCCTCATCGGCGAGGAAAAGGATTTTCATAGGATTGGCCCCTCCTTTACCGGAGGAAGCTGATCCCGGTAAATGCCAAGCAGCCGCACAAGAGGCTTACTCTTATCCGCCAGTTCCTCGAAATCCGGGATTTTTCCGTCCACATTCTCACAGAGCCAATCCATATTGATGATTTCTTCCGGTGTAAAGTACTGCTTTCCGGTATTTCTTTCCACACCCTTCTGATCCACGATATGACGGTAAACGGGATGGACAGAGCCGTTGCAGATGCCGGTGCGCAGAATTTTGGCAAGGCTGCGAACCCCTTCCGGCAGTTCCCGGCTCAATTCCAGACCGACTACACCGCTGTTCAGACCCCACCAGTAATTCACTGCGTGCACACCGCTTCTTCCGGCGTTGAGGGTATCCCAGCCGCCATAGAGAATACTGCGAACCAGCTTGATATAGAAGGTTCCCCAATCCCAATAAGGAGAGGCCAGCAGCTGGGTGCTGCCGTCTTGGAAGATGTGGAAAGCGCCGTAATCTCCTCTGCTCCAGCCTGGGGTAGGAATATCCAGAGAGGAAACCGTATCGATTCCCCGGGCCAAAAACTCCTGGAGGGGATTTCTGGGGGTGCAGGACCATCTCAGACAGATACGGGCATTGGGATTGGTGAGCTGTGCGCCCAGGGCAAAGGCGTTGATACCGGCAGGTACGCCGAAGATGGGATAGCTGGCAATATAGCCGATTTCATCACTGCCGCTGACGGCGCCGGCAATGGCTCCGGAAATGAATTTTCCTTCAAAAATCCGACTGTAATAGGTGCGAATGCCGGTATAGGGCATGGAGATGGAGCAGTTGAGAATTTTGACGCCGGGATATTTCACAGAAATCTTCCGACAGGCATCAATCAAAGGGGCGGTTGTAGTAAAAATAACCTGTGCGCCATTGTGTATGGCATCCTCCATAGCGGCCACGGCATCCTCCCCGGTGCCAACACCGGTGTATTCCTGTATGGTAACCTGTTCGCCCAGTGCATCCTTCAGCTGCTGCTGACCACGCATATGTGCCTGCGTCCAGGTACTGTTCTCCTCGGAAAGCTCATTGATAAAGGCTACATTCAGATGGAGCGGCGTGACAGTGGACACCAGCTTTCCCCAAATAGAGGGGGAATTTTCAGAAGTTTCCTCTGTGGTCAGAGCAATGGGATCCTTCTGACAAAGCACTTTGATGTCCGGCATAATTGCAGAAATGCTTTTATTCAGCTCGGCAGTGTTGAAATCCCACAAAGACTGGTAGGGATAGACCTTCAGCCATACCAACATGGCATCTATGACAGTAATGGGCAGGTCGCCGCCTCCCAACTTCTCATATGCGTTTTTGAAGGTCAGATATCGGGAACGGAAGAAGCGGCGCTCATCCTCTGTCCAAACATGGTCAGGTGGATAATCCAAAGCGGCCTGGAGTTTCTGGAAACCGCCCGGTTGGGTGAACGTAATGTCATAGGAGCCGGTAAAACGGTAGTCACGAAGAAAATCGTAGTATCGCTGAATCTGCGGGTCATCGGAGTATTTGGGAATAATCCGTATGACGTATCCTGCGACGACTGGAGCCTCAAAGTACTTATAAACGCTTACCCGCTTATTTCCCTCCTGCACATAAAACTTCCCCAGATACTCAAAGCAGCGGATAGGTTCCAGGGAACCGGAATCGCTCATGTGCACCATGCAGATATTGGTCCACTTGGATGCAAATTCCGTTCCGTCCGAAAAAACAGGCAGAAAGTTTCTGGAAAAAGCGGTGGTCCGTCCGGCGGTTTTTGTGCCGATAATTCGGTCTGTGGGGATATCAATTACACCCAGCTCCACCTGGCCTGCAGATTCGCTTTCGTTCAGAATATCGTCCAGTACCGGCGGCGTAGGGTCGATGCCGTTGGCAATACATTCTCTTTGGTTTTTTAATCCCAATTTCAGTGCCTGATTATACTCCTGATATGCTTCCTGGCGCGTAAAACCCATAAAATTCACCCTCCCAGCAAATAATACAACATCGACCTTATTATAGAAAAATTTTACCCGGAATGCAATATGAAGAATACTTTTTCCCCTTCTGGGGGCTGGATATTTCGAAAGTGATTTGACATCTTCCATATAAATTGGTAAAATAGCAGCAGATTGTACCGTATGCGGCCAAGGCCGCCGGAAGGAGAACGCACTACATGGGAAAAATCACCGAGCGAACGGTAAATGCGGAAAGAGTGGAAGACCTGGTTGCGGTATTCGGTTCCTTTGATGAAAACATCAAAAGAATTGAAGAGGCACTGGGTGTGGTGATTGTCAACCGGGAAACGGAGTTGAAGGTTTCCGGAGATGAAGAGGCTGTAGACAAGGCTGTTAAGACTTTGGAAGGTCTGCTTGCTCTGGCTGCCAAGGGAGAGCAAATTGACGAGCAGCGGGTTCGCTACCTGATTACGTTGGTGTCGGAGGGAAATGAGGCCCTGGTATCCCAGATTGCGAAGGATGTTGTCTGTATTACCGCTAAGGGAAAGCCCATCAAAGCCAAAACAGTAGGTCAGCAAAAATATATGCGGGCAATGGAGAAAAACACGGTAACCATCGGCGTAGGCCCGGCTGGTACAGGTAAAACCTACCTGGCCGTGGCTGCTGCGGTGGCTGCTTTTCGGGAACGTTCCATCAACCGAATTATCCTGACCCGTCCGGCGGTGGAGGCAGGGGAGCGACTGGGATTTCTTCCCGGTGACTTGCAGAACAAGGTGGACCCCTACCTGCGTCCGCTGTATGATGCCCTGTATGATATGCTGGGACCGGAGACTTTCCAAAAGTACCAGGAACGGGGGACCATTGAGGTGGCACCCCTTGCCTATATGCGTGGCAGAACTCTGGACGACAGCTTCATCATCCTGGACGAAGCCCAGAATACCACCAAAGAGCAGATGAAAATGTTTTTGACCCGACTGGGTTTCGGCTCCAAAATCGTCATTACCGGCGATGTCACCCAGATTGACTTGCCGGGGGATAAGGTATCCGGCTTGAAGGATGCCATCCGGGTGCTGGAAGGGGTGGAGGACATTGCCGTCTGCCGCCTGACCTCTGCAGATGTGGTGCGCCACGCCTTGGTGCAGAGAATCATCAATGCATACGAAAAAGCCGAAAAGAAACCGCCGGTTAAACCGGGCAGAACCTTTACCGGCACATATCAAAGGAAAAAAACGCCATGATAAATCACAAGATTGTAATGAAATTTGACTGTTTCACCCTGCACAAGCTGGAAATCTCCCGGATTATCCGCAAGTGCATCGGTGCAACGCTTCGGATGGAGGGGGTAAATGCTCCCTGCGAAATCAATGTGTTGATTACGAACGAGCAGGGAATCCGGGAAATTAACCGGGCGACACGGAACCTGGACAAGCCTACGGATGTGCTGAGCTTTCCTATGTTCTCTTTGGAGGCCGGGAATTTTCCCAAAGACTGCCAGAGCTATATGGACCCGGAGACCGGAAAAATCCCCCTGGGTGACATGGCAATTTCTTTGGAGCGGGCCATAGCCCAAGCCAAAGAGTACGGCCACAGCAGCCGCAGGGAAATCGGATACCTGACCATTCACTCCATACTCCATCTTCTGGGCTATGACCACCTGGACGAGGGCCCGGAAAAGGCGAAGATGCGGGCACGGGAAGAAAAAATCGCAGCCTCCATCAAGGGTATGGAGCGCAAATAAAGGAGCTCTTGAAAGGAGACACTATGGCTACCCAAACAGCAATGATTACCATAGCAGGACGTCCCAACGTGGGAAAGTCCACCCTCATCAATTATCTGGTGGGAGAGAAAATCGCCATCGTATCCAATAAGCCTCAGACTACCAGGAATCGGATTTGCGGCATTGTTACAAAGGAGGATACCCAGTTCGTTTTCGTGGATACTCCGGGCTATCATAAGCCCAGAACCAAGCTGGGGGACTATATGGTGGATGTGACCAAATCCTCCATTTCTGACGTGGATTTGATGATTCTGGTGGTGGAGCCGATTCCTGCGGTAGGGCCCCAGGAAAAGAGCCTCATTGAATACATGAATGCCAAGAAGTGCCCGGGAATTCTGGCAATCAACAAGATTGATACGGTGGAAAAAGACATTCTGCTGCAGGTGATGGATGTCTACTCCAAGGAGACGGATTTTGTTTCCGTGGTACCCATTTCTGCCAAGACCGGAGACGGGGTAGGGGAACTGCTGAAGGAGTGCAGCCGCTATGCGGTGGAGGGCCCCTTCCTGTTCCCGGAGGATTCCACCACCGACCAGCCGGAGCGGCAGGTGATGGCGGAGATTATCCGGGAGAAGCTTTTGTGGTGCCTGGACCGGGAGATTCCCCATGGCACTGCGGTGGAAATTACCAAGTTCTCCGAACGGGACAGCGGTGTCATTGATATTGACGCAACCATTTACTGCGAAAAAGCCAGCCATAAGGGAATCATTATTGGAAAGCATGGAGATATGCTGAAGAAAATCTCCTCTATGGCCAGAGTGGACTGTGAGCGTTTTATGGGCACCAAGGTGTATTTGACCACCTGGGTGAAAGTAAAAGAAAACTGGCGTGACAGCGATTTCCTGGTGCGTAATTTCGGTTACAGAGAATAATTACCAGGGGTAATCCCTCCCTTTGGGGGAAATCTATTCCCGGAGGGATGAGGATGAAGCCAGAACTTTTGTGGCAGGGGTTTCTGGAAACGGGAGCTCCGGAGCTGTATTTGCTGTACCGTCATGCGATGAAAACGGAGATGGACCATGTACTTGACAACACCGGGGCTGGTGCTGAGAGTAACCCCATACCGGGATACGGATGCAATGCTGACCCTTTTGACCCCACGAAACGGTAAATTGACGGTAAAAGCCAGAGGCTTACGCAGAAAAAACTCCCCGCTGACAGCCCCTTGTCAGATTCTTTGCTATGGGGAATTTACCCTCTTTGAAAACAGAGGGTACTATACCATCAACGAAGCCCACAGTGTGGAGCTGTTCCAGGGATTGCGCAGAGATTTGGAGCTGCTGTCCCTGGGTACATATTTTGCCCAGGTGGGGGAGTTGATCTCCCAGGAGGATCAGCCCAGCCCGGAGTTACTTTCCCTTCTGCTGAACTGCCTGTATGGGCTGGATAAGCTAAAGCTGAACCCCCAACTGGTGAAAGCGGTTTTTGAAATGCGGATTGCCTGCCATGCGGGCTACACACCGGATTTGACCGGCTGCCATCACTGTGGTGCAGTCAGTCCCGACCGATTTGATCTTTCCCAGGGCCGACTGGAGTGTGCTTCCTGCCGTGACCCTGGTTCCTCCGGCATTCGTATGCCTGTCTCACCAGGTGTGCTGGAGGCTTTGCGGTATATTTGCTTTTGTGACAGCAAGAAGATTTTTTCCTTTCAGATTGGGGAAGGGGCAATTGGTGAGCTGTCCAACATTACGGAGAGCTACCTCACCACCCAGCTGGAAAGAGGGTTTTCTACCCTGGATTTTTATAAATCCTTGCTGGTATGATGGATAGGAGAATAAAATGTCTACACTATATGAAAAATCTCTGGCGAAGTTGGAGCTGGACCAGATTCTGGTCAGGCTTGCCGATTGCGCCGGAAGTGAGGGAGGAAAAGAGGCGTGTCTGCACCTGCGTCCGGTTTCGGATTTGGATGAAGTGTGCAAACGTCTGGAGGAAACCTCCGCTGCTGCCCGGATGTGTACCCAAAAGGGGAACCCCGGTTTTTCCCAGGTCAGTGATATTTCCCCCTCATTGGAGCGGGCAGAAAGAGGAGGGAGCCTCCACCCCAAGGAGCTGTTGGCGATTGCCGGAGTGCTTCGGTGTGCCAGAATCGTAAAAGGCTATGTTTCTGAGGATGAGGAGCCTACTGTTCTGCAGGAAATGTTTGCCGGTTTGACCGCCAATAAATATTTGGAGGATCGTATTTTCGGAGCGATTCTATCCGAGGAAGAGATTGCGGATACTGCCAGCACCACTCTGGCGGACATTCGCAGACATATGCGGATTCAAAGCGGAAAAATCAAGGAAAGCCTGCAAAAGATCATTTCCTCTCCGGCCTATGCGAAATTTTTGCGGGATCCCATCATCACCATCCGCCAGGGCCGGTATGTGGTTCCGGTCCGGAGTGAGTGCAAAAATGATGTGCCTGGCCTGGTACATGATGTTTCTGCCACCGGCTCCACTTATTTTGTGGAGCCTATGTCTGCGGTAAATGCCAACAATGCTCTCCGGGAGCTGCAGCTGAAAGAGCAGAAGGAAATTGAGCGGATTCTAGCTGAGCTTTCCGCCGAAGCCGCAGCATACAAGGAAAATCTGGAGCTGAATGTGCGGCTGCTGGTGCAGCTGGATGTGATTTTTGCCAAGGCAAAGCTGGCTTACCATATGAATGCCTGGGCACCGGTTATGAATGACCGGGGATTTGTGGACTTGCGGAAAGCCCGGCATCCCTTGATTGACCCCAAAAAGGTTGTGCCTATATCTGTGCGGCTGGGCGGTGATTTTGATACCATGATTATCACCGGCCCCAACACCGGCGGCAAGACCGTAACCCTGAAAACCATTGGCCTTCTGACCCTGATGGCCGAATGCGGTCTGCATATCCCGGCGGGAGACGGAAGCACCTTGTCCACCTTTGATGCAATCCTGGCAGACATTGGAGACGAACAGTCCATTGCCCAGAGCCTGTCCACATTCTCCAGCCATATGAAGACCATCGTGGATGTGGTGGATCAGTGCGACAGCAGAACCCTGGTGCTGTTTGACGAGCTGGGTGCAGGCACTGACCCTGCTGAGGGCGCTGCCTTGGCCATGGCGCTGATTGAGTATTGCAGAAAGATGGGAAGCCGTGTAGTGGCGACCACCCACTATGCAGAGCTGAAGCTTTATGCCATGCGCACAAAGGGCGTCATCAATGCCTCCTGTGAATTCGATGTAGAGACCTTGCAGCCTACTTACCGACTGCTGATTGGAATTCCGGGAAAATCCAATGCTTTTGCCATTTCCAGAAAGCTAGGACTTTCTGAGGATATTCTGAAGGAAGCTGCAGATCTGGTAGGGAAAAGCGATAAGGATTTTGAAGATGTGCTTTTGCAGCTGGAAAAGCAGCGTCAGCAGATGGAGGCTGCCCGCATGGAAGCGGAGCGGCTGAAGCGGGAAACTGCCAGCATCAAGCAGCAAAGTGAGGAATACAGCCTGCAGCTGCAAAAGGAGAAGGACAAGGCGCTGGAGCAGGCCCGGCGGGAGGCACAGCAGATTATTGAGGATGCCCGCCGTACAGCCAACGCCGCCAGTGAAGAACTGAAAGCCCTGAAAAAGCAGCTGACCGAAAACGCTGACACCCAGAATATCAACCAGCGGCAGGCAGAGCTGCGGCGCAGCCTGAATGAGGCGGAAGGAAGAATCCGTGCCGGTCAGGCAGAGAAATCCCGCCCGGAACCCACCCGGGACATTCTGGTGGGAGATACGGTGGAGCTTCTGAAGCTGGGAACAAAAGCAAGCGTAATTGCCATCAACAAAGATGGCAGCTACCAGCTTCAGGCGGGTGTTCTGAAACTGACCGCAAAGCCGGATGAAGTCTACCTGCTGGAACAGGAGAACCCCTACAAGGTGAAAGGCGGACGTCCTGCCCACTCCGGCAGGGAGATGAAAACCACGGCCACATCCTCCGAGGTGGATTTGCGGGGAATGGACAGCATTGAAGCCATCTGTGTGCTGGATCGGTATTTGGACGAAGCCATGCGTTCCAATCTCCAATCGGTTCGGATTATCCATGGCAAAGGTACCGGTGCGCTCCGGGCGGCTGTTCATCAGTCCTTGCGGAAAAATAAGTTTATTAAGTCTTTCCGTCTGGGCGTTTACGGCGAAGGAGAAGATGGTGTCACAATCGCAGAGTTTAAGTAAAAGATTTTTGACGAAACCATGGTATATATGCAGATAAATGTGAATTTTCATTCACGAACGGATATTTGATATGGAAATCGGTTGACTTTTTGCTTAAATTTGCTATCATATAGAAAAGCCTCCCTATGACCGAAGGGATGCACAAAGGAGAGGAAAGCTATGTTCAGTAAAGAAATCGTAGTCCGCTGTGAATCTGGCTTACACAATCGCCAGGCAACATACTTTGTTCAGAAAGCCAACGAATATGACTGCAGCATTTGGTTGGAATCTGAGAACCGGAAAATGAATGCCAAAAGCCTTTTGGGTGTGATGTCCCTGGGGATTGTTACCGGTGCTGAGGTTGTTCTCTCCGCTTCCGGGCATGATGCTGAGGCGGCTGTCAACGCTCTCGAAGCTTTGCTTCAGCGGGATGTTTATTGATGATTCTGTCCACCGTCTCAATGCCAACGGCATTGAGACGGTTTTCTTATGGTGATGACAATGACGATTGACGAATTAAAGGACAAGGCAGCCTGCTTGCCTCTGGCTCCCGGTGTGTATGTCATGCGGGACAAAAACGACCGGGTGATTTATGTCGGCAAGGCAAAAAAACTGAAGAATCGTGTCAGCCAGTATTTTCAGGATACGGCTTCCCATACCCCAAAAACACGGATGATGGTAAGCAAAATCGACCATTTTGAAGTGATTGTGGCTGCTTCCGAGTTTGAGGCGCTGATTCTGGAGTGCTCCCTCATTAAGCGCTATATGCCAAAGTACAACATTCTTTTGAAGGATGACAAAGGCTTTCCCTATCTTCGACTGAATATGAAAGAGCCTTATCCTGTCATCACCATGGTCAATCGGGTGGAGAGCGATGGGGCTGAGTATTTTGGGCCATTTGGAAGCCGGAGTGTCACCCAAAGCCTTCTGGAAGCAATCCGCCTGGCATTGAAACTGCCAGGGTGTCATAAGCAGTTTCCGAGAGACGTGGGAAAAGGCCGGGTGTGTCTTAATTACCACATGAACCAATGTGCCGGCTGGTGCCAGGAGGGAATGACCATCACCCAGTACCGTGAGACTATGGAGCAGGCACGGCAGCTTTTGTCCGGGAACTACAAGCAAGTGGCAGAAGAAATCCGGCAAGATATGCTTCAGGCGGCGGAGGACATGAATTTTGAACTGGCAGCCAGCTTGCGGGACCGCTTCCAGGCTGTCAATGCACTGGGGCAGAAGCAGTTGGTCACAGCCGGAAAAGCCGGAGATTTGGATGCCATCGGCTATTATCAGAATGAAGTAAAGGCCTGCTTTACAGTACTTTGCTTTGGACAGGGGAATCTGCTGGACAAGGCGTACGAAGTGTTTGCATCCCCTGAGGACAAGGAGGCAGCCCTGTCTTCTCTGGTAAAGCAGTATTATCTTAGCCGGGAATATGCCCCTTCTGTGGTGCTGCTGCCCTTTGAAATCGAGGACGGTGAGCTTCTGGAACAGATGCTCACGGAAAAGTTCTGCAGAAGAGTGCATATCAAGGTGCCTCAGAAAGGGGAAAACGCAAAGCTGCTGGAGCTGGCTATGAAAAATGCCAGGGAAGAAGCGGAGCGGGTTACCAATCGGGAGGAGCGCTATACAGGTACCATTCAGCTGCTGGGAAAAATGCTGGGCATTTCTACACCGGAGCGGATTGAGTCCTTCGATATCTCCAATATTTCCGGGACAGACATTGTAGCCAGTATGGTGGTTTTTCAGGACGGAAAGCCCAGAAAGAAGGATTATAAACGCTTCAAAATCCGGGAGCTGGACGGTCAGGACGACTATGCCTCCATGCATCAGGTTATTTCCCGCCGTTTTGCGCATTATAAAAATGGCGACCAGGGCTTTGAAACAGCCCCATCTTTGCTGCTGATTGATGGCGGAGTTCAGCACGCCCGGACAGCCCGCCTTGCATTGGAGGAGCTGGGGCTGGATTTCCCAATTTTCGGTATGGTTAAGGATGACCGGCATCGGACCCGGGCACTGGTGACAGAGCATGGACTGGAAATCCGGATTGACAATCAACCGGCCATTTTTTCTCTTGTGGGAAACATTCAGGAGGAAACCCACCGGTTTGCCATTACCTACCACAGACAGCTGCGCAGCAAACGGCTGCGGTATTCCAAACTGGATGAAATTCCGGGAGTCGGCCCCAAGCGGAAGGCACAGCTGCTGAAAATGTTTAAGTCACTGGACGCAATCGGCAGAGCTTCCATGTATGAGCTGGAACGGCTGCTGCCCAAGCCGGTGGCTGCGGAAGTGTACGAGTTTTTTCACAAGGAGGATCATTCACAATGCGAGTGATTTCAGGATCAGCCAGAGGCGTTACGTTGAAAACGCCCTCCGGCGTGGAGACCCGTCCCACAACAGACCGGGTAAAGGAAGCAGTATTCAGCATCATTCAATTCCACATTCCGGGAGCGCGGATTCTGGACCTGTTCGGCGGAACCGGTCAGCTGGGGATTGAAGGCCTGAGCCGTGGCGCAAAGTCTGCTGTTTTCGTAGACCGGAGGGAAGAAGCCTGCGCACTCATCCGGGAGAATCTCCGGCGCACCAAGTTGGAGGGCAGCGCCAGGGTCGTCCGCAGCGACTATCAGACCTACCTGAAGCGTACCAAAGAAAAATTTGATATTATCTTTTTGGACCCGCCTTATGGGGAAGATTTCCTGGAAAATTCCCTGATAAGAATAACAGAAATTGACATTTTGCAATCTGGTGGTATAATAGTTGCAGAACGCCCATTGGGAAAGGAATTGTCTTTGGACTTACCTGGATTTTCCAAATCCCGGGACTATAAATATGGGAATACTTTGATTGCTGTATATCAAAGAGATTCCGTTTTGGAGGATAAGGCATGAAAATAGCCATTTATCCCGGCAGCTTTGACCCGATTACCAGCGGTCATTTGAACATCATTCGCAGAGCATCGCAAATTTTTGACCAGTTAATCGTCTGTGTTATGGTAAACGCCACCAAATCACCTATGTTTTCCCAGGATGAGCGGGTCAATATGATTCGTAAGGTGGTTGGAGATCTTCCCAATGTGGAGGTGGATGCCTCTTGTGAACTTTTGGCGGAATACGCCAAGCGGAAGGGCGGCTGTGTCATTGTGAAGGGGCTGCGTGCCGGTTCGGATTTCGAAAATGAATTTCAAATGGCACTGATCAACCACAAAATTAACCCGAATCTTGATACCATGTTTCTCACATCAGAGCACCAGTATATGTACTTAAGTTCCAGTACAGTCAAGGAACTTGGGGGGTACGATGTGGATTTGTCGGATTTTTTACCGGCGCAGATTATTCCGGAATTCAAACAGCGTATTGCTGATATTCGCCAAGGAGGAAACAGAGAATGAACGAGCAGCACATTGAAGAGATGCTTTCGGCACTGTATGATATGATTCAGGATGCCAGAGGGGTGCCCCTGGCTTCGGACAAGTGCATGGTGGAGCGGGACAAGGTCCTGGATATGCTGGATGAGATTATTTCCCAGCTGCCTGTGGAAATCAAGCAGTCCAAAACCATTGTGGAGTCCCGCAATGAGCTCATTGGCCAGGCTCGCCGTGAGGCTGAGAACCTGATTCGTGAGGCACAGGAAAAGGCCGACAAGCTGATTTCCGAGGAGGCCATCTATCAGGAGACCAAGCGTCAGTGCCGGGAGATGGTTCAGCAGACCCAGACCCGTATGGCAGAACTGCGGAAGGCCAGCAACGACTATATGGACGATGCACTTCGCCGTACCGAGGAGGCAGTTGCCATGTCTTTGGAGGATGTGCGTGATACCCGCACCAAGTTCAAGGCATTGGTCGAGGCCCAGGAACGCCGTTCTGCTGCTGCCGCAGAGAATAATACCGAGGCTGAATAATATAGAAAGGCAGTTCAACAAATATGGCTTGAACTGCCTTTTTTATACGTGTTATCAATCAGGAGGTTAGGAAAATGAACTACATGGAGCGATACGAATTTTGGTGCAACGCAGATCTTCCCGAGAAGGTAAAAGCAGAACTGCTGGCCATTCGGGATGATGAAGAAGAGCTGAAGGGCCGGTTTGGCGGAGACCTGCAGTTCGGTACGGCAGGTATGCGTGGCATCATGGGTGCAGGCAGCAACCGGTTGAATGTCTACACCGTCCGCAGAGCAGCACAGGGTATGGCTGCCTGGCTTTCCGAAACGGACTTGCCCCAGAAAGCAGCCATTGGCTATGACTCCCGGCACAATTCCCAGCTGTTTGCGGAGGTTTGCGCAGTTGCATTTGCAGAGAAGGGTATTACCACCTATCTTTATGACCGCCTGGCACCTACTCCCATGCTGTCCTATGCTGTTCGGGAGCTGGGCTGCGGCTGCGGAATTGTGATTTCTGCCAGCCACAATGCCGGTGCCTATAACGGCGTCAAGTGCTATGGACCGGATGGCTGCCAGATGACGGACGAGCCGGCGGCTGTGGTCACTGAGAAAATCAGCCAGATTCCTTACTTCGTTCCTGAGGCAGATACCTTCGAGAATTACAGAACCAGCGGCCTGATTCACTACATTGACCAGTCCCTGTGGGAGCGGTACTACCAGACGGTTCTGGCTGAGGCGGTAGAGCCTGAGATGATTGGCAAGGCAGGCCTCAACATCGTCTACACCCCGTTGTGCGGCACCGGTAATGAGCCTGTCCGGGAGGTCCTGGGACGCCTGGGAGTCAATATCACAGTGGTTGAGGTACAGGAGAAGCCGGACGGCGATTTCAAGACCTGCGAGTATCCCAATCCGGAAACGGATGCAGCACTGAATGAGAGCTACAAGGTGGCAGAGAATGTTCCTTGCGATGTGATTCTGGGAACTGACCCGGACTGTGACCGTGTGGCCATCGCGGTTCCTGACGGAAAGGGTGGCTATCGGAAGCTCTCCGGCAACGAGCTGGGCTGCCTGCTGATGGACTACATCCTCAAAGCCCGGACGGCCAGAAAGGACATCCCGGAAGGGGCGATTGTGGTACGCAGCATTGTTTCCTCTCCGTTGGCTGACCGGATTGCCGAGCATTACGGTGTCACCATGAAAGCGGTACTTACCGGCTTCAAGTATATCGGCGGTGAGATTCTGGAGCTGGAGAAGAAGGGGGAGGAAAATAAATTCGTCTTTGGCTTTGAAGAGAGCTGCGGTTATCTGAAGGGAACCTACGCCCGGGATAAGGACGCAGTGGTAGCCTCCATGCTGGTATGTGAAATGGCTGCGGCTCTGAAGTGCAGCGGAAAGACCATTCTGGACGCCCTGAAGGAAGTTTACAGCACCTATGGCTACTATCTGGCCCATGTCCAGAGTGTGGAGCTGACGGGCGCTGACGCCATGGAGAAGGCAGCCAAAATGATGGCAGACCTCCGGGATTCCATTCCTGAAAGCATTGGCGGCGCAAAGGTTACCTGCGTCAAGGATTACCGCAGCCAGGTGAGCAAGGATGTAACAACAGGGGAGGAGAGCGCAATCAACCTGCCCAAGTCCAATGTGCTGGAATTTGTCCTGGGAACCCAGGGCAGCGTGATTGCCAGACCCTCCGGCACGGAGCCCAAGGTGAAGTTCTACTATACCGCTGTTGGCGCAGACGAGGCTTCTGCCAAGGCGCTGCTGGATAAGATGGTAGCACAGATTTCCAAGTAAACTTAAGAACCTGAACGGGAACTGCTCAAATTGCAGTTCCCGTTCTTTTTTTATGCCTGACGCATAGAATCCCAGTGAAGGGGAGGGACCTGAGATGACTGGAAAAAACTTTAATAAGCACCACTCGCTAATTGGCTCAGCGGCTGTGGGATTGGGAATTGGAATGCTGGTGGAGGTGGTGGGAGCCCTGCTCTGCGCCTTTCTCATAAACAGGGAAGCAATGCCGCAGACAAGTATGGGACTCATGGCAGCCGTGGTGCATGGTGTAAGCGCAGCAGCGGGCGGATTTGCTGCGGGGGTAAAAAACGGAGGGCAAATCGCATTCGTTTGTGGGATTGTAGGACTTGCCTTGGCAGCGATTTGGACCGGAGTCGGAATCCTCTTTTTCGATGGAATCGGAGGGGGGGCACTGGGGAATCTTGCAGGCATCCTTGTGGGCACCGTGACAGCATGCGGACTTCAGCTGCTCCCGAAGGGCTCGGGATTGAAGAAGTTTTCCGGGTACTCTCGTTAAAATGTACAAATATGCCATAGGGGTAAATATTTTTTACCCCTATGGCGCTGTGCGCAGCATTTCTTGCATTTACAATATCTTGTATCGTCAGAATGTAAAACGCCCCAATATATTGAAAATAGTTGAAAATGGTAAAGCTTAATCTACTGATGGTTTGCGGAGTTTACATAACAGCGTTGACATAAATATGGGCATAATTGACAAAATATTCAAATTATCACATTTTGACTTGTATTTTTGTTGGAATTGGTGTATAGTATACGAGTACTTACATCCTCTTGCAATTCATGTTGTTATGTTATGTCCTCCGCAGTCCCGTTTCTTTTGTATCGTTTACCTTGGAGGGCAAAGCTATGATAACGAAAAAGTACAGTTTTTCAGGATTCCTTTCGGCTGTTCGTCCCGGTGTTCCCATGCTGCTTGGTGTATGGGTATCGGGTATGGCTTCCGGAATTGTCCTGTGTCGGTTTCTGAAGGAAGTAGTCATTTCTCTGATGGGTTCTGTTTTGACTGGCAGAACCTCGATCGTTGCCTTGTTACTGACAATCTTGATTCCCCTGACAGTTTCGTTTCTCTGTCAGCGCTACCGTTTCTTTCTACTTGTGTATCTGACCGCTTTTGCTGAAGCCTTGATTCTTGGGTTTTCCGCTTACGCAGTTGTACTATATAGCGGCCCTGCCGGCTGGTTGATTCATTTTTTCCTGTTGTTTCATTGCTATATTGGAGCTGCGTGTTCGTTGTGGCTTTGGCTCAGGCAGTTTTCCGGTTGCGATTCCACATTCTCACGGGATTACTGGATATGCGCAATCTTGATGGGAGCTGCCGGTGCGGTGGATTATTTTCTGGTGTCACCTTTTTTGGGTACACTTTGGCATTAACAAAAGAAAGGTAGCATTTTCTCATGTTGGATTTGATTCAGGCCTATGAAAATTACCTGACAAAGGTAAAACAGGCATCTGCCAATACGGTTGCTTCCTATATGCGCGACATTCGTCAGTTTTCCCAGTGGCTGCGCAATAGTGAAGACCTGGATGTTTTGGATGCCCAGCAACTGAATATCGCCAAGTATATGGAGAATTTGGCTTCCGAGGGAAAGTCCAGCGCAACGATTTCCAGAAATCTGGCCAGCCTGAAAAATTTCTACAACTATTTGACCAGCTCCGGATTCCTGGAGAAAGCACCCGTAATTGAAATACATATCCAAAGGGAAGAAAAGAAACTCCCGCAGATTCTGACCAACCGGGAAGTGGAATTGCTCCTTTCCCAGCCTGTCTGCGTAGATCCGAAAGGGTATCGGGATAAGGCGATGCTGGAAGTGATGTACGCCACCGGTGCCCGGGTGACAGAGCTGATTGATTTGAATGTCAGCGATGTGAATCTGGAGCAGCGGACAGTCAAGTGCAGCAGTGCAAAGAAGAGCCGCTTTGTTCCCCTTTATCCGGTGGCGTTTCAGGCGCTTTCTGATTATATGCAGAAGGTTCGCCCGGGCATGATTGCTTCTCCCGATGAGCAGGCTCTGTTTGTTAACATGAGCGGCGAGCGAATCAGCCGACAGGGCTTCTGGAAGATTCTTAAGTTCTATCAGCAGAAAGCCCATATCGAGAAGGACATCACCCCCCACACCCTGCGCCACAGCTTTGCGGTGCACCTGCTGGAAAACGGTGCTGACCTGGGCTCTTTGCAGGAGCTCATGGGGCACTGTGATATTTCCTCTACGCAGGTATATACCCAAATGGTGAACAAAAAAATAAAATCCGTGTACGAGCATTGCCATCCCAAGGCGTAACAAAAAGGTTCTATGTCAATAGTTGGGGTAGAGCCAAAATAGAAAAGTTACAGATCGTG